>WNFH01002827.1_pt1 | contig 12193 bp, 11 predicted proteins | sample 5400411 | NCBI WGS metagenome assembly WNFH01 (sample SAMN13153347, study PRJNA577476) | soil metagenome | isolation source: 200 cm saprolite under Douglas fir tree site 2 hole 3 | place: USA:California | collected 2015-04-18
AACATCCGCCACATCCAGGACCCGCGCTTCGTCTTCGTCGAGTACGACGTCACCAATTTCCTCTCCGTCAAGGGCGATCTCGACTACGTGCTCCACTTCGCCAGCCCCGCCTCGCCCATCGACTACCTCGAGCTGCCCATCCAGACGCTGAAGGTGGGTTCCCTCGGCACCCACAAGGCTCTGGGCCTCGCCAAGGCGCGCGGGGCCAAGCTGCTCCTGGCCTCGACCTCGGAGGTCTACGGCGATCCCCTCGTGCACCCGCAGCGCGAGGACTACTGGGGCAACGTCAACCCCGTGGGACCACGGGGCGTCTACGACGAGGCCAAGCGCTTCGCCGAGGCCATGACCATGGCCTATCATCGCGTCCACGGGGTGGACTCCAGGATCGTGAGGATCTTCAACACGTACGGCAGTCGCATGCGCCTCACGGACGGCCGCGCCATCCCGACTTTCATCCGGCAGGCGCTGGCCGGCGAGCCGCTGACGGTATACGGCGATGGCTCGCAGACCCGCTCCTTCACCTATGTCTCGGACCTCGTCGAGGGGATCTGGCGGCTCATGCAGGCGCCGGTCAACGACCCCGTCAACCTGGGCAATCCTCGGGAGATGACGCTGCTCGAGCTGGCCAAGCACGTCCTCCGCGCCACCTCTTCCAGGAGCGAGATCGTCTTCCGGCCGCTGCCCACGGACGATCCCAAGGTGCGCCAGCCCGATATCGGCAAGGCGCGTCGCCTCCTCGGCTGGGAACCCACCGTGGACCTCGAGGAAGGACTCGCGCGTACCGTCGAGTGGTACCGCGCGAGGGAGCGCGACGCGTGAAGATCCTCGTCACGGGCGGCGCCGGCTTCATCGGCTCCCACGTCGTGGACACGTTTCTGGGCGCCGGCCACGAGGTCGCCGTCGTCGACAATCTCTCCACGGGCAACCGCGCGTGGGTCAACCCCCGGGCCAGGCTCCATGCCGTGGATCTTCGCAGCGGGCGCTTGGCCGAGGTCTTCGCGGCCGAGCGGCCCGAGGTCGTGGCCCACCTCGCCGCGCAGGCGGCGGTCGGCCGCTCCGTCACCGATCCGGTCTTCGACGCCTCGGTCAATGTCGGGGGCGGGCTCAACCTTCTCGACTGCTGCCGGCGCTTCGGGGTCCGCCGCATGATCTATTCCTCGAGTGGAGGGGCGGGCTATGGCGACACCGACGTCCTTCCCACGCCGGAGACGCACCCGAGCCTTCCCCTGTCGCCCTACGGCATCACCAAGGTCACCATGGAGCTCTATGTCGGCGCGTGGACGCAGATCTTCGGCATGAGCGGGATCTCGCTCCGGTACGCCAATGTCTACGGGCCGCGCCAGAACCACCAGGGCGAGGCGGGGGTGGTAGCCATCTTCTGCCACCGGCTCCTCACCGGCCAGGCCCCCGTCATCAACGGGGACGGCGGGCAGACGCGCGATTTCGTCTACGTCGGCGACGTGGCCCGCGCCAATCTGCTCGCTCTCGAGCGTTCCGACGCCACGGGGGGCATCAATATCGCGACGGGCATAGAGACCTCCGTGAACGACATCTACGCCGGCATCAAGTCGGCCGCGGGCTCGAGCGTCGCCGCCCAGTACGGACCGGCCCGTCCCGGCGAGCAGCGGCGGAGCTGCCTCGATCCCAAGCTGGCCGAGCGGGTCCTCGGCTGGCGCCCGACCGTGACCCTCGGTGAGGGCCTCACCAGAACCTATGACTTTTTCAGGAAGGAGCTTTCCCGATGATCGACGAGGAACTCCGAGCCATCCTGGCCTGCCCGGCCTGCAAGGGCGACTTGCTCTTCGAAGAGACGCGCATCATCTGCCCGCGCTGCCGCAAGGCCTTCCCCATCCGCGACGGCATCCCCGTCATGCTGCTGAGCGAGGCGGAGCCCTGGACTCCGGCGCCCTAACGGCCGTCATCCTGGCCGGGGGCCAGGGCACGCGGCTCCGGCCCCTGACGAACTTCCGCCCGAAGCCCATCGTCCCGCTGCTGAACATTCCGTTCCTGGCCTATCAGCTGGCCTTGCTCAAGCGCCACGGCGTGAACCGCGCCGTGCTCTCCTGCTCGTACATGGTCGAGGAGGTGCGGAAGGCGATGGGCGACGGGAGCCGCTGGGGGATCCACCTCGACTATGCGGTCGAAGCCGAGCCGCTGGGGACCGCGGGAGGCGTGCGCAACGCGTCGGACCTCGTGAGCGGGCGCGTGGTGGTGCTCAACGGCGACATCCTCACCGACGCCGATCTCACGGCCATGCTGCGCTTCCACGCCGAGCGCGGCGCCCGCGCGAGCATCTACCTGACGCCCGTCGAGGATCCCGGGCCCTACGGCCTCGTCGACCTCGCCGAGGACGGCCGGGTCCGGCGCTTCATCGAGAAGCCGTCGGCGGCCGACCAGACCACGAACACCATCAATGCCGGCATCTACGTGCTGGACGCCTCGCTCCTCGAGCGCATCCCTCCCGCCCGCGTCGTCTCGATCGAGCGCGAGTTCTTCCCCGCCCTCGTGGCCGACGGCGTGCCCTTCTTCGGCTGGGTGGCGGGCGCCTACTGGCTGGATATCGGGAATCCGGAGAAGTACCGTCAGGCCCAGCTCGATCTCCTGGACGGCCGCGTGGCCACCGATGTCATGCCCGACGGCGGCGGCGCCTCCAGACGGTGGATTGCCGAGGACGTGGCCCTGGGCCCGCGCGTGGCCGCCTCCGCGCCCGTGGTCATCGGCGCGGGCAGCCGGCTCGAGCAGGACTGCCGCGTCGGCCCCGCCACCGTCCTCGGCCGCGGCTGCCAGATCGGACCCGCGGCATCCGTGGCGGGGGCCGTCCTCTGGGAGCGCGTCTCCGTCGGCGCCGGCGCCGTGCTGCGCGACTGCATCGTGGGAGCGGGCGGCCGCATCGGCCCGCGCGCCCAGGTCGGCCCCGGCGTCGTGCTCGAGGATGGCGCCGTCGTGCCCTCGGGCGCGCACCTGGCCCGCTGACCCACGGCGTTTCCTCGCGTGTTATCCTGAGAACGATGCCCACCGCGCGTATCCGCAACTTCTCCATCGTCGCCCACATCGACCACGGCAAGTCCACGCTGGCCGACCGCCTGCTCTCGCTCACGGGGACCATGGACGCCAAGAAGGCCGTGGGCCAGGTCCTCGACTCGATGGACCTGGAGAAGGAACGGGGCATCACCATCAAGGCGCACGCCGTGCGCCTGCTCTACACGGCCCGCGACGGGCAGGAGTACACCCTCAACCTGATCGACACGCCCGGCCACGTGGACTTCTCCTATGAGGTCTCTCGCTCGCTCGCCGCCTGCGAGGGGGCGCTCCTGGTGGTGGACGCGGGCCAGGGCGTGGAGGCGCAAACCCTCGCCAACTTCTACCTGGCCTACGACAGCGGGCTCGAGATCGTCCCCGTCATCAACAAGATCGACCTGCCCTCGGCCGACGTCGAGGGCACGCGCGCCCAGATCACCGAGGCCCTGGGGCTCGACGGTGACGAGGCGCTGACCATCTCCGCCAAGCATGGGACGGGCGTGCCCGAGGTGCTCGAGGCCATCGTCACGCGTATCCCGCCGCCCACCGGTGACCCCGAGGCGCCCCTCAAGGCCCTCGTCTTCGACTCCTTCTACGATTCCTATCAGGGTGTGGTCGTCTACATCCGCCTCATCGACGGCCGCGTGCGGGCCGGCATGCGCATCCTCCTCATGTCGAACGGCAAGACGTACGAAGTCCAGCAGGTCGGGGTGTTCGCCCCCGACATGCGGCCGGTGGAGGAGCTGTCCGCCGGCCAGGTCGGGTACCTGACCGCCTCGATCAAGCGCGTGGCCGATGCGAAGATGGGGGAGACCATCACCGACGTCCTGCGGCCGACCGTCGAGGCCTGCCCCGGCTATCGCGACGCCAAGCCCATGGTGTTCGCGGGTCTCTACCCGATCGAGGATACGGACTACGAGGGACTCCGGGATGCCCTCGAGAAGCTCAAGCTCAACGACAGCGCGTTCAATTTCGAGCCCGAGACCTCGCTCGCCCTCGGCTACGGGTTCCGCTGCGGCTTCCTGGGCATGCTCCACCTCGAGATCGTCCAGGAGCGGCTCGAGCGCGAGTTCAATCTCTCCCTGATCGTCACCGCCCCCAGCGTCCGCTTCCGCGTGGTCACCACCGAGGGCGAGACCATCGAGGTCGAGAATCCCTCGAAGCTGCCGCCCGTGGACAAGCTCGAGCGCATCGAGGAGCCGTACGTCCGGGGCTCGGTGTTCGTGCCCACCGAGTTCATGAGCGAGATCTACAAGCTCGCCCAGGACAAGCGCGGCGAGCACAAGTCGCTGGAGTACCTTGGCAAGCGCTGCCACATCCGGTTCGACTTCCCGCTCTCCGAGATCGTGGTGGACTTCTACGACAAGCTCAAGTCGATCTCCAAGGGCTACGCCTCCTTCGACTACGACTTCCTCGAGTTCCGCGAGTCGGACATGGTCAAGCTCGACATCCTGCTCAACGGCGATCCCGTGGACGCGCTGTCCGTCGTCGTGCACCGCGAGAAAGCTTACGAGAAGGGCAAGAGCCTGACCGAGAAGCTCCGCGCCGTCATTCCGCGGCAGCTCTATGAAGTCGCCATCCAGGCGGCCATCGGCAGCCGCGTGATCGCGCGCGAGACTGTCAAGGCCATGGGCAAGAACGTCACCGCCAAGTGCTATGGGGGCGACATCACGCGCAAGCGGAAGCTGCTCGAGAAGCAGAAGGAGGGCAAGAAGCGCATGAAGCAGGTCGGCAAGGTCGAGGTGCCGCAGGAGGCGTTCCTGTCGGTCCTCAAGAGCTGAGCATGACCATCAACGGCACCCAGACCCAGCCGGAGGAAACCCCGTCGCCCGCCGAGGCCGTCACGCCGGTTCGGCGCAAGTCCCTCGTCCGCGAGTACGCCGAGGCGATCTTCATCGCCGTGCTCCTGGCCCTGGTCATCCGGCAATGCGGGGTGCAGGCCTTCACCATTCCGTCGGGCTCGATGATGGACACCCTGCTCGTGGGCGACTACATCCTCGTGAACAAGTTCCTCTACGGCGCCGAGCTACCCCTCACGGACGCCCACCTGCCGGGCCTGCGCAAGCCGCGGCGCGGGGACATCGTCGTCTTCAAGTACCCGAACGACGAGAGCCGGGACTTCATCAAGCGCATCGTGGCCGTGGCGGGCGACACCGTGCAGGTGCAGGACAACCGGGTCATCCTCAACGGGCGCCTTCTCGACGAGCCCTACGTGCGCCCGGGCTCCATCCCCGCCGTTCCTTCCGCGCACTGCGGCTATCTCTACGCGTGTGATCCCCTCGTAGTCCCCACGGGCTCCTACTTCGTCATGGGGGACAACCGCGACAATTCCCAGGACAGTCGCTACTGGGGCTTTGTCCATCGAGACAAGATCCGCGGCAAGGCCTTCCTGATCTACTGGTCCTGGAACGCCGAGAGCCATTGGCCGCGGTGGACACGCCTCGGTCACTGGCTGCCCTAAGCAGCCGGCGGGCGAGACGGCGATGAGCGGGCTCGCGGCGTGGGCACCGCGGGCGAAGGTCCTCGGCGCGTACCTGCATATTCCGTTCTGCACCCAGCGGTGCGGCTATTGCTCGTTCAACACGGCGCCCGACGCGCCCGGGGCCGTCGCGCGCTTCGTGCCGGCCCTCCTCGGCGAGATCGATCTGGCCGCGAAGGCGCCGTGGGCGGCGGCGATCCGTCTCAAGAGCGTCTTCGTGGGCGGCGGCACGCCCTCCTTGCTGCCCCCCGAGGCCATGGCGGCGATCCTGGACCGTCTGCGCGCGCACTTTCCCATCGAGCCTTCGGCGGAGATCACTGTCGAGTGCAATCCCGAATCAGTCAGCGTCGAGCGGCTCACCGGCTACAGGAATGCGGGCGTTACGCGGATCAGCCTCGGGGTCCAGAGCCTCGCCGACCGCATCCTGCCCACGCTCGACCGGCTCCATACCGCGGCGCAGGCGCGCGAGGCCTTCGACGCCGCCCGTGCTGCGGGCTTCTCCGATGTCAGCGCGGATCTCATCTACGGCCTTCCCGGGCTCGACGTGCCGACCTGGGAGGCCACGGTCACGGGCGTGCTGGGCTGGCAGCCCGATCATCTCTCCGCCTATGCCCTCACGCTCGACGAGGGGAGCCTGTGGCATGCCAAGGGCATGTCGGCAGGGCGAGCTGCAGGACGTCGTGGGGCTGGGGCCCCACCGTCCGAGGCGAGCGAAATTCCAGCAGGGCGAGCTGCAGGACGTCGTGGGGCTGGGGCCCCACCGTCCGAGGCGAGCGAAATTCCAATACTCCTGCCGGCCGAGGAGACCGCGACCGCTCAGTACCGGCGAATGACCGAGCTCGCGGCCGAGGCGGGCTTCGAGCACTACGAAGTGTCCAACTATGCCCGGCCCGGCCATCGCTCCGCCCACAATCAGATCTACTGGCGTGCCGAGGAGTACCTGGGCTTCGGGCCCGGCGCGTGCGGATTCCTGGGCGAGGTGCGCTATGCCAATGTCAAGGCCGTCGATCGCTGGGCGGCCATGATCGCGGCCGGAGACGCGCCCGTGGGCTCGCATGAAACCTTGACGCCGCGCCAGCGCATGGCCGAGCGGCTCATCCTGGGCTTGCGCCTGCGCGAGGGCGTACCCGCGGAGTGGTTGGAGGAGCGGGTCGCCCTCGATGGCTCCCGCCTCCGCGGCGTGCTGGCCGCGTGGACCGAGCGCGGCCTCCTCGTCACCGAGGATGCCCGGGCGCGGCTCACGGAGCCGGGCTTCCTCCTCTCGGACGCCCTCTTCATGGAGCTCCTGTGAAGATGTAAGATGAGCGATACCATGCCTGAGCCCGCGCTGGATCCGCGTCTGCGCCAGGTGCTCCTGGCCGTCATCGCGGAGTACGTCGAGACCGCGCAGCCCGTCGGCTCGCGCGCCGTGGCCCGCCGCCACGTCCGCGGCCTCTCGCCCGCGACCATCCGCAATACCATGGCCGATCTCGAGGACATGGGCTTCCTCACGCACCCGCACACCTCGGCCGGGCGCGTGCCCACGGACAAGGCCTACCGCTTCTACGTCAATGCGCTGGGCGAGGTGCCGTGGAAGACCGCGCCGGCCGGCCAGAAGACCACGGAGGCGGCGAGCGCTTCGGCGGACGGGGCCCAGCGGCTCATGGCCGAGACGCCCACCCGACTCTCCGACGGCACGCACATGACAGGGATGCTCCTCGCCCCTCCGCTGCGCCGCACGGCGCTGGACCGCATCGAGCTGGTCGGCCTGGGCGAAGACCGCGCCCTCGCCGTGGTGGTGACGGATACGGGCTGGGTGACGGCGCGCGCCCTCACCCCCCGGCCGCGGCCGAGCGTCGAGGAGCTGCGGGAGATCGGCCGGACGCTGACGCGCCGCTATCGCGGCAAGACCTTCCAGGCCATCGTGGAGGACATCGAGCGGCCCGCCGATCCGCTCGACCCCCTGTGGACGCGGAGCGGCGGCCTCCTCGACCAGATCATCGGGCTCCTGCGGGACCGCAATCTCTACATCAGCGGCGCCATCAATCTGCTCGACCATCCGGACCTGAGCGACGTGGGCACCATGCGCGGCCTCTTGCGGGCCTTCGAGGAGAAGGCGCGGCTCGTGGACCTCCTCACGCGGATGGCCGAGGAGCGCGGGGTCCAGGTCCTCATCGGCGGCGAGAATCCCGTGGAGGACATGCGCGAGTGCAGCCTCATCACCTCGACCTACACCTATCGCGGCCAGGTCCTGGGCGTGCTGGGCGTGGTCGGCCCGCGGCGCATGCCGTACGGAGACGTCATATCGCTCGTGGACGAGACGGCCCGCCTGGTTTCCGACTCCCTTTCAAGGGTCCAACGCGAGCTTTACCTGCCTGGTTAGCCGCCAAAGCGTTCGGGGGTGTCTGCTATACTTTCTGTATCATGACCGACGCCGACGAGCTGTTCCCGACCGCCGAAGACGAGATCCAGAGGCTCCGCGAGGCGCTGGAGGCCAAGACCCGGGAGGCCGATGAGCAACGCGACCGCTACCTCCGGGCCGTCGCCGAGTTCGACAATGCCAAGAAGCGCGCGGCCCGCGAGCGCGAGGACTACACGCGCTATGCCACCGAGTCGCTCGTGCGCGAGATCCTGCCCGTGCTCGACAATTTCGAGCGGGCCCTCCTCGCCGCGCGGAGCGAGCCCGGCGCCGCCGCCGTCGTCTCCGGGGTCGAGCTGATTCAGCGCGAGCTGCTGCGCGTCCTCGAAAAGGTCGGGGTGACGCCGTTCGCCTCGGTGGGCCAGCCCTTCGACCCCGAGCGACACGAGGCCGTCGCGCGCGTGCCCGCCGGACCGGGCGCCCCCGAGGGCACGGTGGTGGACGAGACGGCCCGCGGCTACGCCCTCCACGGGCGCGTGCTCCGCCCCGCCATGGTCACCGTGGCCATGGCCCCCGACCCGTCCTAGTGGCGGCCCGGGACTTCTACACCGTCCTCGGCGTCGGGCGAGACGCCGAGGACGCCGAGCTCAAGAAGGCCTACCGCACGCTCGCCCGGCAGTTCCATCCCGACAAGAATCCCGGCAATCCCGCCGCCGAGGCGCGTTTCAAGGAAGTCAGCGAGGCCTACAGCGTGCTGTCTGACCCCGACAAGCGCGCGCAGTACGACCGCTTCGGCACCGTGGGCGCCACGCCCTCCGGATTCGAGGCGGGCTTCGGCTCCATCTTCGAGGACCTCTTCGAGGGATTCTTCGGAGGCAGTGGCGGAGGCCGGCGCACCCGCGCGCGGCGCGGCCAGGACCTCCAGTACCGTCTGGAGATCTCGCTCGAGGAGGCGGCCCGCGGGACGGAGACGAAGGTCCAGATCCCGCGTCACGAGACCTGCGAGACATGCGACGGCTCGGGGCAGGAGACGGGCACCACACCGGAAGTCTGCGCCACCTGCCGCGGGCAGGGGCAGGTCCGCTTCTCGCAGGGCTTCCTCACCGTGGCGAGGCCCTGCCCGGCCTGCGCGGGCGCGGGCCGCATCAACCGCCACCCGTGCGCGACCTGCAAGGGCGAGGGGCGCGTGGCGCGCGAGAAGCTCCTCAAGGTCACCATCCCCCCCGGCGTTGAGGACGGCAATCAGCTCCGCCTCACCGGTGAGGGCGAAGGCGGGCTCGCCGGCGGCCCGGCGGGGGATCTCTACGTGCTGCTCCATGTCCGCCCGCACGAGATCTTCGTGCGCCAGGGCGCCGATCTCGTCTGCGCGCTGCCCCTGACGTATCCGCAGGTGTGCCTGGGAGACGAGGTCGACGTGCCCGTCCTCGACGGCAAGGCGCGGCTCCACGTGCCCGCGGGCACCCAGCCCGGCCAGCGCCTCTTCATCAAGGGCAAGGGCATGCCCCACCTGCGCGGGCGCGGCCGCGGCAATGCCATCTACGAGGTCGTGGTGGAGGTGCCGGCGAAGCTGAGCGCGCGCGAGCGGCAGCTCCTCGAGGAGCTCCGGGAGGTCTCAAAGGAGTCGTCGGGTCCCCTTCTCGCCTCCTTCCTCGAGCGAATGAAGAAGCTCTTCGGCGGCTGAAGGCATACGGCAAGAGGTCTGCGGTAGGAGTTCCAGGATCCATGGGCTTCTGGCAGCTGACCGTCCCCACCTCGCCCGACACCGCCGAAGGGTTCACGAACTTCCTCTGGGAGCAGGGCGCCCTCGGCGTCGTCGAGGAAGAGGGTCCGGCGGAGCCGCCTCGGGTCCGCGCCTTCTTTCCTGACAGCGCCTCATCGACCGGACTCGTGGCCGGCGTGGCCGCCTATGCGGCCGAGCTCCGGGCCCTCGGCTTCGCGACCGCGAAGGGCGAGATCGAGATCGCCCCGCTCGTCGAAGAGGCCTGGGCCAGCGCCTGGCAGCAGTCGTTCCCGCCGCGCGCGATCGGACGCCGGCTCTGGGTGCGCCCGTCCTGGGAGACGGCCGAGGCGCCCGGCCGCGTCACCATCGTCATCGAGCCGGGGCGCGCCTTCGGCACCGGCCATCACGGCAGCACGGAAGGGTGCCTGGCCTTGCTGGACGAGGCGATCGGCGAGCGGCCGCCGGACTTGGTCCTGGACATCGGCACGGGCACCGGCATCCTCGCTGTGGCCTGCCTCAAGCTTGGCGCAGCACGGGTGCTGGGTCTCGACATCGATCCGGACGCCATCGCCGCCGCCCGCCGCAACGCTACGCTGAACGATTGCGCTGACCGCCTCGATCTTCTCCTGGCCGGCCCCGAGCTGCTCCACGATCGGCCTCCCTTCCCGCTCCTCCTCGCCAATCTCCTCGCCCACACGCACCTGGCCCTGGCCCCGCGCTACCGGCGACTCGTCGCGCCCGGTGGACAGCTCATCCTGGGCGGCATCCTGGAGCACGAGGACCCCGAGGTGGTCGAGACGCTCGGGGGCGCCGGCTTCGCGCTCGAGGAGCGGCTCGTGATCGAGGGATGGTCCGGGCTCCTGCTGCGGGTGGCCGCTCCGTGAGCCGCTTTCACATCCGCCCGGAGTCCGTCTCGGGCGCGCACGTCGCCTTCGACGCGCAGGAGAGCCGTCACCTCACGCGCGTGCTGCGACTCGGCGCCGGCGCGGTGGTGGAGGCGATCGACGGAGCCGGCGGCGTGTTCACCGTGCGGATCGAGCGGGTGGGACCGCGCGGCGCCGAGGGTACCGTCCTCGCGCGCGAGGAGCGGGCGAGCGAATCCCCCTGCCGCCTCGTGCTCGCCCAGGGCATTCCGAAAGGCGACAAGATGGAGGGGATCATCCGCATGGCTACCGAGCTCGGTGCCGCGCGTATCGTTCCCCTCATCACCGCGCGTACCGTCGTGCGCATGGAGCCGGGACGCACCGGCTCACGCCTCTCGCGCTGGCAACGCGTGGCCAAAGAGGCGGCCAAGCAGAGCGGCCGCGGCATCATCCCCGAGGTCGCTCCCCCCGTGGGCCTCGTCCCGTGGCTCGCGCAGAGCGGGCCCTCCGGCCTGCTCGTCTGTCTGTGGGAGGGCGCGCCCGAGCCGCTGGGTCCGCAGCTGCCGCCTCCCCCCTGCCCCCGTGCCACGCTCGTCGTGGGTCCCGAGGGCGGCCTGGGCGACGAAGAGGTCGAGGCGCTCCGCCGGACCGGGGCCATTGTCGGTGGCCTGGGGCCGCGCATCCTGCGCACCGAGACCGCCGGGCCCGTGGGACTGGCCCTTCTGCAATCCAGGTATGGCGATCTCACCGGCGGCGCTCCGTGAAGAGCGGACACCGATTTCAATCGATGCGGAAATGAGACAAACAGGCCTGAAGGCCGTGTAATCCATGCAACGGCAGCGCGTATAGCGGGTTGAGCGGAGGAGAAAGAATGCCATCAAGTCGGTATCTTGCGGTTATCCTCCGCCCGTGGCACCCCCATTGCTAATGCTCACGCCCGGCATGGACCTTCAGCAAACCATCAGACGGAAGGTCAGCGTAGAAGGCATAGGTCTCCACTCAGGCGAGTTAGTTCAGCTCACGCTTACTCCGGCCGCCGCCGACACCGGCATTCTCTTCCGCGCGGCCGACGGCACTCTGGTCCCCGCTGATATCGAGCATGTCGTCGATGGGCGCGCAGCGACCACGGTGGGAGCCTTCGGCGTCCGCGTGCGCACCATCGAGCACCTCATGGCGGCCGCGGCCGCGCTCGGCATCGACAATCTGGTCGTGGACGTCACGGCGGAGGAGGTGCCGGCCCTCGATGGCAGCGCCAAGCCATTCGTGGATCTCCTCTACTCGGCCGGCGCCGCGCTGCTTCCCGCCCCGCGCCGGCCGCTCGTCGTGCGCGAGCCCATCCGGGTGGGCGACGGCAACCGCTGGCTCGAGATCACACCGTCGGAGTCCTTCCGCATCACCTACACGCTCGACAATCCCCATCCGGTCATCGGCCAGCAAATCGTATCCCTCGAGGTGACCGAAGCCGCCTTCGTGGACGAGCTGGCGGCGGCGCGCACCTACGGCTTCCTCAAGGACGTGCCCACGATGAGGAAGAACGGGCTCGCCCGTGGCGGCTCGCTCGACAATGCGGTGGTGGTCGGGAAGCGCGCCGTCCTCAACGACAGCCTCCGCTTCGAGGATGAGTTCGTCCGCCACAAGATCCTCGACCTGGTGGGCGATCTCTGGCTCCTGGGTCGCCCGCTCTGCGGGCACGTCACCGGCAAGAACGGCGGGCACGCGCTCAATCATGAGCTGGCGGCCGCCGTGAGACGGGCCTTCGCCGCCGAGCGCCATCC
>WNFH01003790.1_pt1 | contig 12190 bp, 8 predicted proteins | sample 5400411 | NCBI WGS metagenome assembly WNFH01 (sample SAMN13153347, study PRJNA577476) | soil metagenome | isolation source: 200 cm saprolite under Douglas fir tree site 2 hole 3 | place: USA:California | collected 2015-04-18
TGCATCCGCTCGACGTACAGCTCCGCCTTGACACGCCGGATCCCCTCGCTGCCGGCTTCCACGTGCTCTTCAGCGAGCTTGAAGATCCCGAGGTTCGACAAGCTGACCCGGAGCAGCTCGGTCTTCATATCCGACGCCAAGTAGATGAGCGAACCGCTCTTTTCCTGGTCCTGGCCGCAGTTCCCCTTGATGACGAAGTCTTCGAACCACTTGTACCAGCTGTCCGCGAGCGACTCGGCCATGGTCACGGTCAGGTTGCCGAACTCCAGATGGCCGGGGTCCTTCTCGTAATCGCGTAGCTCGCCGACGGGGTTGTCGACCACCTTCTGTTTCACGACCAGCTCGCCGATCTTGTTGACTCGCGTGCAATCCAATCCCGGGATGTCGAGCTTGAAATTGGACGGCAGCCATTTCTTCTGCGCTTGGGCGTTGCCGCCCGGTGTGGAGATCTGCTTCCCGCTCCCCGTGGTGGTGCGGACCCATTCCGGCGTGAGCTTCACCGTCATCTTCGCGGCATCCTTGCTTGCCGCGTCGAGCGCGGGGAGCACGGTCTCGGTGATGAGTGCAAGGTGGAAAGTCTTGCGGCTTTGCTCCTTGAAGTCGTAGTCGGTAACGATCACCGCACCGTCCTGGCGGACGGACTTGCCGTCCCAGGCGGCCTTGATCCACTCGTAGAAGCCCTTCGACATCCCTGTCCCGACTTCCAGGACGATGTCCTCGTACTTGACCCCGGCGAGGTGCTTCCTGGCGAGGTGATCGATCCCGATCTTCTCGGTGACCACCTCGGCGGTGGCGCTGCCGCCGCTGAACTTCTGGATCCATCCGGCAGAGATGCGCCCTACCTCCAAGGCGTACTTTCCGGCCGTATAAGCGCGCTTGTCAGGCATGGCTCTGCAGCTCCATCTGCTCGCAATACATCTCGGCCTCGATCCGGTGGATCTGCTCCGACCCGGCCTCCCCGGCGTCCTCATGGAGCCGGAAGATGCCCAGGTGCGAGAGCTTGATGCGGAACAGCTCGGTCTTCAGGTCCTGAGCGAGGTAAACGAGCGAGCCGTTCTTCTCTTTGTCGTCGCCGTTCTCACCCTTGATGACGAAGTCCTCGTGCCACTGGTTCCAGCCCTCCGCGTGCGACTGCGGGAGGGTCACGGTCAGGTTCCCGAAGTCCCAGTGCGAAGGTTCCGTCTGGTAGTCGCGCAGCTCTCCGACGGCGCGTTCTACGATCGCCTGCCGGGCGACCAGCGGTCCGATCTTGTTGACGTGAGTGCAGTCGAGGCCGTCGATCTCGAGCTTGAAATTGCTCGGCAGCCATTTCTTCTGCTGCTGCTGCTTGGTCACCGTGAGCTTGGTGCCGTCGGCTTTGGGCGGCGTCCGGCTCGACCGGATGAGCTCGGGCGCGAGCTTCACGGTGAGCTTCGCGGCATTCTTCGACGCCGCGTCCAACGCCGGAAAGGAGACCTCGGAGATGAGCGCGTGCGTGAAGGCGAGGCTGCCGCGCGGGTGGTAGTCGTAGTCGCAGACGTAGATCGTGCCGTCCTTGCGGCTCAGCTTGCCGGGTTGCAGGGACTCCTTGATCCAGTCGTAGAAGCGCGCGGGTGATCGATGCCGATCTTCTCGGTGGCGAATTCGGCGTAGATCGAGCCGCCGGTCACGCTCGTGAGCGCGCCACAGACCTCGCCGTCGAGAACGAGCACGCGCGGGCCGACCGGGGAATACACCCGCGCGGATGCGCTGATTGGCACGGCTCCCCCCTGCCATCCTTTTATCACAGTTGAATAACCGCGCGGATCATGAGGTGTGAGCGCCGGGCATGGGCATGTAGAGCGAGACGCCGCGGACGTTCTCGTCCACCTGCAGCCGGTGGCGCAGCGAGGGGAACGCGCGCTGCTCGCAGTCGGTCCGTTCGCAGACGCGGCACGTGATCCCCACCGGAGTCGCCGTGGCCAGGTTGTCCAGGTCGACCCCGTCCGCGTACACCATCTCGCGAGCGTACTGGACCTGGCAGCCGAGCCCGATCGCGTGCACCGGCGGCTGGTCGTGCCACCCGCCCGAGTCCTTCTGCAGGCTGCGCGCGATGCAGAAGTATGCGAGGCCGTCGGGCATCCGGGAGACCTGGATGCGCAGCATGCCCGGGGTCATGAAGGCGGCGAACACGTTCCACTTCGGGCAGGCGCCGCTGAATCGGGCGAAGCGGATCCCCGAGGCGCTGAACCGCTTCGAGATGTTGCCGGCGACGTCGATGCGGAGCATGTGGAACGGGATGCCGGTGGCGCCCGGCCGGCTGAGCGTCGTGAAGCGGTGGCAGACCTGCTCGAATCCGACCGCGAACCGCCGCCCGACGACGTCGATGTCGTAGCGCTCCTCCCGCACCGCTTGCAGGAACGGCGCGTAGGGCAAGAGCACCGCTCCCGCGAAGTAGTTGGCCAGCGCCACCTTGCCGAGCGATCGCGACTCGTCCGAGGTGAGCACCGGGTCGGCCGCGACCCGGTCGAGCACCGCGTGGTGCGAGAGCAGCGCAACCTGGTGCGCGAGCTGGAAGGCGCGGCTGCGCGTCGGCAGCAGCTCGGATAAAGTGAGGACCTTCGTGGCGGGGTCGTAGCGCCGCAGGACGCCCTTCGCCTCGCCCCGCCGCGCGATCCGCACCTCGACCCCGTACGCCTTCTCGAGGTAGCGGGCGAGGCCGGCGGCGAGCTGTCCCTGGTCGAGCCTCGCCTTGCGCCACAGCTCCTCCGCGCCCTGCTCCAGCTCTGGGAAATGGTTGTTGTGCTTCTGGAGGAGGTCGTTGACTTCCTCGGACGGGATCTGCGCGCGGTCGACGCCGGCCACTCCTTCCTGGCCGGCGATGATCTGCGAGGCGAGCGACTCGGTCGACTGCAGCTGCGACTGGTAGGCGCGGTAGAGGGCGAGCGCCGCGCGCGCCAGCGAGGGCGTGGTGGTCACCAGCTCGCGCATGTCCAGCGCTGCCAGCCCGTACGGCTCGAAGAGCGGATCCGAGAACGCCTCGAGCAGGTCGGAGATGAGGCGCGCGTCGTCGTCGCTCGCGAAGGTGTGGAGGTCGGCGTGGAAGACCTGCGCCAGCTTGATGAGCAGTGCAGCCGGGAGCGGTCGGCGGTTGGACTCGATCAGGTTGAGGTAGCTGGGAGAGATTCCCAGGCGCTGGGCGAGCTGCACCTGCGTGAGCTGCTCCCTGCGGCGCAACGCCCGCACCTTGGCACCGAGGCGGGCCGATTCTGGCGTATCTTTGCTCACCTCGGCCGCCCCCGGCGATTTACAGCACGTGACAACCGCACATCCGGTCTTTTACTTTTCCTGACACGACCCGCTGCACAGACGACGTTCTGCTCTTGAGGGCTGCCACGCGCAGGCCCCATTGTCAAACTTGTACTGGAGCGTCGCCGGGGGCCGGGCATGGAGACGATCGTCGATTTGCTGCAGGGGGGAGCCGATCAGGCGACTGCGATCGCCTCCGTCGAAGGTGCGCCGCCTCTGCGCTATCGCGACCTGCGTGCCCTGGCGCAAAAGACCATCCGGGATCTGAACTCGCTGGGCATCGGCCGCGGTCACCGGGTGGCGATCGTGCTCCCCAACGGGCCGGAGGCTGCGGCCGCGTTCGTCTGCATCGCCGCGGGCGCGACGGCAGCGCCGCTCAGCCCCGGACTTTCCGCCGAGGAGTTCGAGTTCAACCTGAGCGACCTGGGGGCCAAGGCCCTGGTCGTCGCCGCCGGCGTGGATTCCGATGCGCGGTCCGTGGCGGCCAGGCTGCACGTGCCCGTGTTGGAGCTCGTTCCCGAGCCTGCGCAGGGAGCAGGCAGCTTTTCGCTCCGGCCGCTGGCGCGCAATGGGGCGGGCCCGTTCGCGGGAGGCCCGGCGCAGCCGGACGACGTGGCGCTGGTGCTGCATACTTCGGGGTCCACCGCCCGGCCGAAGATCGTCCCGCTGCTGCAGCGGAACGTGTGCGCCTCGGCGCAGCACATCGTCACCGCGCTCCAGCTCGGCGAGAGCGACGTCGGCCTGAACATCATGCCGCTGTTCCACATCCACGGGCTCATCGCCGGGGTGCTCTCCTCGCTCGCTGCCGGCGCGCAGGTGGCGTGCGTCCCCGGCTTCAACGGCCTGCGGTTCTTCCACTGGTTCGACGAGGTGCGGCCCACCTGGTACACGGCCGTGCCGACGATGCACCAGGCCATCCTGGCCCGCGCTCCGCGCCATCCGGCGGAGGTCGCGCGCTCGCGGCTGCGCTTCATCCGGTCGTCGTCCGCGTCGCTCGCGCCGCAGGTGATGGAAGAGCTGGAGCAGGCGTTCCGCTGCCCCGTCATCGAGGCGTACGGGATGACCGAGGCAGCGCACCAGATGGCGTCCAACCCGCTGCCGCCGGGCGCCCGGAAGCCCGGGTCGGTCGGCATCCCGGCGGGCCCGCAGATCGCGGTGATGGACGACCAGGGGCGGATCCTGCCAAGCGGGCACGTGGGCGAGGTGGTGATCCGCGGACCGAACGTGACTCCCGGATACGAGGCGAATCCGGAGGCCAACGAGAACGCGTTCTTCGACGGCTGGTTCCGAACCGGCGATCAGGGCCTCATCGACGAGGACGGGTACCTGCGCCTCACCGGGCGGCTGAAGGAGCTGATCAACCGCGGCGGCGAGAAGATCGCACCGCTCGAGATCGACGTCGTGCTGATGGACCACCCGGCGGTGCAGCACTGCGTGACGTTCGCGATGCCCCACGAGAAGCTCGGCGAGGAAGTCGCCGCTGCGGTGGTGCTGCGCGAGGGAAACTCCTGCACCGAGCGGCAGCTGCGCGAGTTCGCCGCGCGGCGGCTGCCCGACCACAAGGTGCCGCGCAGAGTCGTGTTCGTGCGCGATCTCCCCAAGGGACGGACGGGCAAGCCGCAGCGCATCGGGCTCGCCGCGAAGCTGGGGCTGGGCTAGCGGCCGCCGGCAGCCGCCGCTGCCAGGGCGGCGCTGCGCTCTCGCAGAGGTTGTGAGCTGCGTCCTACGGGTTTCCGGGCGCCTTGATCAAGCGCCCGCCTTTCACCACCAGCGAAACGCGTTCCACCGCGGACGGGTCCTGCAGCACGTTGCCGGGGACCGCGATCACGTCGGCCAGGTACCCGGGCAAAAGCTTCCCGACGCGGTCCTCCATCTGCAAGAGCTTCGCGGCGGCGATCGTGCCCGCCTGGAGCGCCTGCGCGGCCGGCATGCCGTTGCGGACCATGAGGGTGATCTCGTGCGCATTGAACCCGTGGTGCGACACCCCGGAGTCGGTGCCCAGGGCGATGGGCACGCCCAGCTGCACGGCGGTGCGGAACGTGCTCGCCAGCGAGGAGGCAGCCTGCAAGGCCTTCTCCGCCACCAGCGGGGGCAGCTTCTTCTCGCGCGCGCGGCGCTCCACGTTCTCCACCGCCATCAAGGTGGGGACGTAGACGACGCCTCGCCGCTTCATCTCCGCCAGGGTCTCGGGCTTGAGGAACGCTCCGTGCTCGATCGAATCGACGCCCGCCGCGATGGCGATCTTCGCCGCCGCGTCGCCGTGGCAGTGGGCCGCCGCCTTCTTGCGCCACAGGTGCGCCTCGTCGACGATGGCGGCGGTCTCCTCGGGCGTGAGCTGCGGAACGTCCACCGGGTCGGTGAGCGAGAGCACGCCGCCCGAGGCCATGAACTTGATCACGTCCGCGCCGTACTTGAGCTGCCAGCGCACGGCGTCGCGGCACTGGTCGGCGCCGGCGCAGATTCCCTCCTCGACTCCCCTCTGCACGAGGTGCCCAGGAGGCGCGGGCGCGCCGTCGGCGTGGCCGCCACGCGAGCCGATCGCGTTCTCCGAAACCAGCATGCGCGGGCCGTCAGTGAAACCCAGCTCGATGCCGCGCTTCAACCCGAAGTCGGTCAGCTCGGAAGCGCCGAGGTTCTGGACGGTGGTGAAGCCACCCAGGAGCGTGCGCCGCGCATAGACCCGCGCTTGGAGCGTCGTCTCGGCAGGGAACTTGAACAGCGACTCGATCGCCGCCTTGGCGAAGTCCTCCTGGGACTCACCGGTGAGGTGCACGTGCGCGTCGATGAGACCGGGGAGCAGGGTGGCGTCTCCCAGGTCGATGGTCCGCGCGTCGCCCGGCACCTGCACGTTGCGGCCGGCAGCGGTGATGCGGTCGCCGTCGATCAGCACCGTCGCGCCGTCGATCAACGCGCCCTTCTCGGCGTCGAAGAGGTGAGCGGCCTTCAGCGCGAGCTTCTTCGGCGCGGGGGCGGCCGTCCCGTTCTTCACCACCACGCCGGCCTTCATCACGAACGACACCCGCTCCACCGCCGTGATGTCCTGCAGCGGGTTGCCCGGGACGGCGATCACGTCGGCCAGCTTGCCCTTCTCGAGCACGCCGGCGTCGACTCCGAGCAGCTCCGCATCGACCACGGTGGCACTCTGCAGCGCCGCCGCCGGCGTGAAGCCCCATCTCACCATCCAGGCCAGTTGCTGGGGATTCGTCTTCCCGTGCTCGCCCACGCCGGCGTCGCTGCCGAAGGCGACGCGCACCCCGATGCGGCGCGCGTTGCCGATCATCTCGGGCCAGGACTTGGCGGCGGCGAGCGCCTTCTCCACGATGGGGCGCGGGAACTTCTTCTCCAGTTCGTCCCGGGGCTGACCTTTGGGGTCGTACATCGGCCCGGGCATCAGGACCACGCCTCGCTTCTTCATCTCCTGCAGCGTGTCGGGCTTGAGGAACGTGCCGTGCTCGATGGAGTCCACGCCCGCGCGGACGAGCATCTTCGCCGCCGCGTCGCCGTGGCAGTGCGCCGCGGCCTTGCGTCCCCACCGGTGCGCCTCGTCGACGATGGCGTCGAGCTCGGCCTGCGAGAGCTGCACGTTGTCGACCGGATCGGCGAGCGAGAGGATGCCCCCCGACGCGACCAGCTTGATGACGCCGGCGCCGTACTTGACCTGCCAGCGCACCGCCGATCTGCACGCCTCGGCGCCGTCGCAGATCCCTTCCCGGATGCCGAGCGGCGGAACGCGGTCGGGAGGATACGGGTCGAGGTCGGCGTGCCCGCCGCGGCTCCCGACCGCGTGCACCGCGGCGATCATGCGCGGCCCCGGCACCGCGCCTGCGTCGATCGCCTTCTTCAAGCCCACGTCGATGAAGTCCGCGGAGCCGAGGTCCCGCACGGTGGTGAAGCCGGACTCCACCGTCCGGCGCGCATACTCGGCTGCGTACTGCGCCTGCTCCGCGGGCCAGCGAAAGACCAGGTCCAGGGCGTCGCGATACCAGCTCGCCCCGCTCTCGAAGCTGAGATGCGTGTGCGCGTCCATCAGGCCCGGCAGGAGCGTCGCGTCGCCGAGATCGATGGTCCTCGCCCCCGCCGGCGCAGCGCCGCCCACCTGGACGATCCGTTCGCCGTCGACCACCACCAGGCCCGGCTGCACGATGGCGCCCCTGCGCGCATCGAACATGCGCGTGGCGCGGACGGCGGTGGGCTGCGCGAGCAGGAGAAGGGCGAGCAGGACCATGGGAACCTCCGGTCCGCCGCTCCTACCACACGGCAGCGCCCGCCCGCTCGCAGGCCGTCAGCGAGACCAGGTGCGGATGAAGTCCGCCAGGTTGGGCAGGATGTCCGTCCAGGCGTGGAGCAAGACGACGAGAGCGAAGCTGCGGGTGCGCCGACGCCGCCCAGGCGACGAGGTAGCCTGCGGCGCACGCGGCGGCCGTCAGATTCCGCTTCCGCCGCGCAACCTTCGCAGCAGGGACCGCAGCAGGGAGGCGGGGACCGCGGGCCCTCCTGCGCTCGCCGGATGCGTGGTGATCCCCACCAGGTGCCCTCGGTCGTCGAACAGCGGGCCGCCCCAGAAGGGCGGCGGCAGCGCACGGTCGGTCTGCAAGCGCGGGCCTGCGTCGTCGCCGACGCCGAGGCGTTCGAGGAGCACGCCGACGGCCCTGATCGAATCGCCGTCCACGCCGGTGGCGAGCATCGCGTCGCCGACGTTCGGATCCTCGGCGGCCAGGGACGCTCCGGGCAGGCTCCTCGCCTCGTCGGGCAGCTTGAGGACGGCCACGTCGAGAGCCGCGTCGCCGGCGAGGAGCCGCGCGGGCAGGGGGCCGACGTCGGTGACGAGGACCTCGATCTCGTTCGCTGGCTGCAGCCCACCGTCCCGGCCGCGCAGGGTCACGGTGCCGAGCCCGGTCAAGACGAGCCCGTCTCCGACCAGCACTCCCGAGGCCGAGCTGACCGCATCGTGCACGCGCAACCCACCGTCCGTCTGGTCGGCGACGAAGGCTCGCGCGCGGACCTGGACGGTGAAGGCATGGACGCGATCCGCGACGGCCTGGAGCTCCGGATGCTGCGGAAGGGGGACGACCACCGCGGCCCGCGCGGCGCCGACGGACAGGACCGCCGAGGCGAACACCCAGGCAGCCGGACCAAGCGAGACGATTCGACGCATGCGCTCCTCCGCTCGACGCCGGCGAGTCTGCGAGAGCGTTGTTGCAACGGCGTTACGATCCTGTTTGCGATTGTGTGGGCATCTGCCCGCGCACTCTGGCGCCGGTAGGATGCGCTCGTCATGGAAGGGGTTCGGGGCGCTCTCTCGTCTCAGGCGCGCGCTGGGGTCCACGGCGCGCGGCCGTGAGCAGCGCGCGGCGCGGGAAGGTCGGCCAGGCGGCCCTCGGGAGTGAAGGCCATCTCGCACGGCTCGCCCAGGGCACGCAATGACGCCTGGTCGCGCCCGTCGCTCTGCCAGAGCGCCTCGGCGACCCACATTTCGTGGAGCCGCAGCGTGCTCTCGATGCGAACCAGACGCGGAGCGAGCGGGTCCACCCGCGGGGCGGTGGCGATGGCGAGCGCGATCGCGGAGCGGTCGTCGGGGACCCAGATCGGAGTCTTGCCGTTGGTCAGCTCGGTGGAGGCGACCACGTTGGTCCAGTACTTCTGGTAGTCGACGTTCTCCACCACGTCGCGCGTGGTGACATCGGCCACGCCCAGCCCGCAGGCGTTCCCGTGGGTCAGCTCGGTGAGGCGCAGGACGGCGAGCTTCTTCGGGTTGCGCGGATCGACGATGTGGCGGACGGCGTAGCGCCCGGTGACGTTGGGGTCCATGCCCATCCCGCTCACGTCCTTGCCGAGATAGTCCACCACCAGGACGTCGAGCCGGTCGAACGGTATGCGGGGCATGAGCGAACGGCTCAGCCGCATCAGCTCGGGCTCGCGACTCGCGATGCGGTCGCCGGGCACGACCTCGAGATGGGCCACGTCCTCCAGCGCGCTCTCGACCGACGCGACGCCGCCGAGCACGTTCACCTTCTCGAAGACCAGCCGCGCGGTCTCGGGGACGACCTCGTGGAAGGTGTCGAAGCCGCGCCGATGCACGGTGGCCGCGCCCTTCTGCTTGCCGAAACCGATGGCGAGCATCTTCGAGAGGCCGCTCTCCACCTCGCCGTGGAAGTCGGTGTGCGCCTTGACCCGGTTGACCGGCAGCACCGCATCCGCGCGCAGCGCCGCGCGGCTCCAGTGGAGCGGCATGCCCGTGGCCGTGGTGCCGAGCAGCACCGTCTCCATGCTCGGCTCGAAGGGCACGTCCATCGACTGCGGCGTGACCCCGTACCCGGCGAGCACCTCCAGCTGCCCTTCGGGCGTGGCGCCTCCGTGCGAGCCCATCGCGGGGACGATGAACGGGCGCGCGCCGAGCCGCTTCAATTCCGTCACGGTCGCTCGGACGATCTCCGCCAGGCGCGCGACCCCGCGGCTTCCGACGCCGACCGCGACGGACATCCCCGGGCGCACCCGGCCCTCGAGCTTGCGCATGTCGCGCGCGACCGCCGCCTGGATCGAGTCCACCCGCGGCGCCTCGAAGGTCTGCGCGACACGGCGCCACTTCGGCAGTGGGAAGGAAAGGCCGCCTTCGACGATGCTGAACTCCCGGTCCATGGTCACCCTTTCAGCGCCCCGCTCATCCCCTGGACGTAGCGGTCCACGAAGAGGAAGTAGATCACCACCACCGGGATGCAGCCCAGCACCGCTCCGGCCATGAGGGGGCCCCACTGGTAGATGTCGCCGCGGACCAGCTCGGTGGCCAGGCCGACCGGGACGGTCTTGTGCTCCGGGGCCGACATGAATACCAGCGCGTAGAGGTACTCGTTCCAGGACAGCGTGAAGGCGAAGATGAACGCCGAGATCAGTCCCGGGCCGCTGAGCGGCAGCACGATCCCGAGCATCACGCGCAGGCGGCCGGCGCCGTCGACCATCGCCGCTTCCTCGATCTCGCGCGGGATGGATTTCAAGTAGCCCATCAGCAGCCAGGTGCAGAAAGGGATGAGGAAGGTGGTGTAGACGGGCACCAGGGCGGCGGGGCGGTCGAACCAGCCGAGCTTGAGCAGCACGTCGGCGAGCGGGATGAAGAGGATGGCCGGCGGCACGAGGTAGCCGAGGTAGATCGCCAGCCCGGCGCCGTTCGCGCCCGGGAAGCGGACGCGGACGATGCCGTACGCGGCCAGCCAGCTCAGGGAGACGCTCAGCACGCTTGCGCCGGCGGCGATCCCCATCGTGTTCCAGAACCAGCGCGGGAAGCCGGTGCCGGTCAGCAGATAGCGCACGTGGTCCAGCGTGGGGTGTTGCACCAGGAAGGGGTTGGTCGCCGTGGAGACCAGCTCTTGGTTCGGGCGCACCGCGGTCAGCACCATCCAGTAGAACGGGAAGAGCAGGAACAGCGCGAAGAGCGCGAGGGGGAGCCAGGTGCCGAGGAGGCGCGACCTCACGCGCGCTCCCGGATGGCTCGCAGTGCAGCGTAGGCCAAGAGGCCCAACGCCGGCAGCGTGACCGCGGCGATGGCTGCGCCCTCGCTCATCGCGCCTCCCACGATGGCGCGCTGGTAGGCGAGCGTCACGAACAGGTGGGTCGCGTTGGCCGGGCCGCCGCGGGTGATGGTCCACACCAGCTGGAAGTCGGTGAAGGTGAAGATGGCGGAGAAGGTGGTGAGGATCACGGTGAGCGGCATGAGCAGCGGCCAGGTGATCTCTCGGAACACGCGAAGCGCGCGGGCGCCGTCGATCTGTGCGGCCTCGTAGACGTCGGTGGGGATCGACTGCAGCCCCGCCAGGTAGCCGATGGTGAAGAAGGGCGTGCCCCGCCAGATGTTCGCCACCATCAGGGACCCGCGCGCGAGCCACGAGTCGCCGAGGAAGTCGATGTTGTGGCGGATCAGCCCCAGCTTCACCAGCGCCCAGCTGATGAAGCTGAACTGCGGATCGAAGATCCACCACCAGGCGAACGCCGACAGCACGGTGGGCACGACGTAGGGCAGGAGCAGCACGGAGCGCCAGAAGCGCACGCCGGCGAAGCGCTGGTTCAGGACCAGCGCCAGGCCGAGGCCCAGGGCCAGCTTCAGCGCCACGGTGACCACCGTGTAGAGGGCCGTGTTGAGGGCCGTGAGCCGGAAGACGGGATCGTCGAGCAGGTACTGGTAGTTCTCCAGCCCGATGAACGTGCCCGGCGCGCCGATCTTCGCGTCCTGGAAGCCGAGCCAGACGCCCAGCCCCAGCGGGTAGGCCAGGAGCAGCCCGAGCAAGGCGGCCACCGGCACCACCAGCGCGGGCCCGAACCACGCCCCGCGGTCGAGCGCGAGCGACAGCCGCCCGGCGGCCATCGGTCAGCGGTAGATGCGGCGCAGGCGGCCCTCGGCCCTCTTCGCCGCGTCCTTGGACGTGAGGCCGTTCACGGTGGCGTCGGCGAACATGTCGAGCACCACGAAGTCGGCCAGCGCGGCGGCGGCGTGCTGTCCCGGGCTGCCGGCGTAGCTGTTGGGGAGCATGCGCGCGATGCCGTCGCGGAAGGGCGTCGTCTTCGGATCGCGCGTCCAGACCGGCAGGTCGCGATACTTCTTCAGCGCCGGCGTGACGTATCCGTTCATCGCGTCCACCCAGGGCTCCGCCTGCTCGGGCGAGAGCATGAAGCGCAGGTATTCTTTCGCCGCGTTGGGGAAGCGCGAGTACTTGAAGATGAACGCCTGGCTGAAGACCGCCAGCTCCGTCGGCTTGCCCACCGGCCCCACGGGGAAGTTGGCGTGGTCCATGTCCTGCGCGATCTGCGGGAAGTCCTTCTTCGCGGCGGCATAGATGCTGATGCCGTTGTTGGTGATCGACACCTCGCCCGCCAGGAAGGCGCGGTTGTTGTTCGGGTCCAGCCAGGACGCGACGCCGGGCACCATCTGCGCGTACAG
>WNFH01002836.1_pt1 | contig 12170 bp, 11 predicted proteins | sample 5400411 | NCBI WGS metagenome assembly WNFH01 (sample SAMN13153347, study PRJNA577476) | soil metagenome | isolation source: 200 cm saprolite under Douglas fir tree site 2 hole 3 | place: USA:California | collected 2015-04-18
GATTTGCTCCCGATTGGACGGGCAGGTGGATATGGTCGCAGAGGACCGGGTCGGACTCGATCGCGCGCACGATCTCGGGGGTGAAGTCGCTGGGGTGCGAGGTGGTAAAACGGACTCGCCGCACGCCCGGAATTTCCGCCACGCGGGTCAGCAGCTCCACAAAGTTCACACGGGTGGGAGAAGGGTCCTTATAGGAATTGACGGTCTGCCCGAGGAGCTGGATTTCCGTGTAGCCCGCGTCCACCAGGCGGCGGCATTCGGCCAGGACTTTATCGCTCGCGCGGCTGCGCTCCGGGCCTCGAGTCATCGGGACCACACAGTACGAGCAGGCCTTGTCGCAGCCTTCGATGATGGTCACGTAGGCGCGGAACGGGTTGTCCCGGCGAGTCAGCTCGGTCTCAAAACATTCGTCGGTGTCGAGCGAAAGGCCGGTCACGCGTCGGTTGCCCGCCTCGAGCCTTTCGAGCAGCGCGGGCAACTTGGAATAGCTCGCTGAGCCGCACACGAGGCTGACCTGCGGCGCCCGCTCGAAAAAGCGGTCGCCTTCCTGCTGCGCCACGCAGCCGAGCACCCCGATTATTTTGCCGCTGTTCCTGTGACCCTTCTTGAAAGTTCCCAGGCGGGAAAAGACCTTCTGCGCAGCCTTTTCGCGGATGCTGCAGGTGTTGTAGAGGACGACGTCGGCTTCCTCAAAATTATCCACCGGCCTGTAACCGCGCGCGATGAGCGTCCCGGCGACCTTTTCCGAGTCGTGGACATTCATCTGGCAGCCAAAGGTCTCGATGTAGAAAGTCTTCAATTTTCCGGAGGTCGGCGCTGGATTCGCGGCTGTCTCTGGCGCCTCAGTCGCGGGGCGAGGTTGCTCCGCCGGCGCGCCGTCTGAAGGAACCCGAGGACCACTGGCCGGCAAAATTTGAACGAGCTCAATACCCATGAAGAACTCGCGATTCCTCCGAGTCAGTATAGCCCGAATGCCTCGAATTTCCTAGCCGGCGTAATAGCTCGCCGTCTCCATGAAACATGCAGAATGCTGACACCCGGTGCTTTATTTCGTCGCTTGTCTCAGCATTCGAGCGGCGTGTTTCAACACCTCGCCCGAAATCTGCCTGCCCGAGAGCATGCGCGCGAGCTCTTCCGCGCGCTCATCTTCGGTCCCAAGATATTTCACCGATGTAAACGTGCGCCCGCCGCGCTCGAATTTTTCCACGCGGAAGTGGTGATCGGCAAAGCACGCAATTTGCGCAAGGTGGGTGACGCAGAGCACCTGCGCGTCGCGCGCCAGCCGCTTCAGGCGCTGCCCGACGGACTCCGCCACTCGGCCGCCGATTCCGGCATCCACTTCGTCGAAGACGAACGTAAGACCAGGCGCGGAGTGGTCCCTGCCTCGCGCTTTCCCCACCACGGTCTTCAGCCCCAGCATCAGTCGGGAGAGTTCCCCGCCGGACGCGATCTTCTCGAGCGACCGCATCTCCTCGCCCGGATTCGGAGAAATGAGGAACTCGACCTGGTCGAGTCCCTTCGGACCGGCCTGGCCCTCCGGCAGAGGCTCGAGGTGCACTTCGAAGCGCGTTTTCTCCATGCCGACCTGCGCGAGCTCTTCCCTCACCTGCTTCGCGAGCTTCCGGCCGGCCTCGCGGCGAAGCCGGCTGAGTTCCAGAGCCGCGTCGCGGTATGCCGCTGACACTCGTTCCAACAGGCGCTCGACTTCGCCGCGGCGCTCGTCGGCGTGCTCGAGGCCGGAAAGCCGCTTCCTGATCTCGTCGCGGTATGCCAGCATCGCTTCAATCGTGCTTCCATACTTGCGCTTGAGGCGGTCCACCAGCGCCAGCCGGTCCTCGATTTCTTCCAGGCGCCGCGGATTGGCTTCAAGCTTCCCCAGGTAGTCTCTGAGGAACAAGGCCAGGTCTTCGAGCGCCGCCCGCGCGCTCGCCAGAGGCTCGAAATAGGGATCGAAGGCGGCGTCGTAACGGCGCAGTTCGTCCAGTGACCTCGAGACGAGAGCGAGCCTCGAGCCGGCGGAGCCGTCTTCCTCGTAGAGCTCGCCATAGGCGCTCGAAGCGGCAGTGCGGACCTTTTCGAGGTTGGCAAGGAGCCGCTTTTCCACTTCCAGGCGCGAGTCCTCACCGGACTGAAATTGGGCCCGGTCAAGTTCCTGAAGCTGGAAGGCCAGAAGGTCAATGGTCCGCAAACGCTCCTGCTCATCGGAGCTCAAACATTCGAGCTCACGCTCGAGCGCCCGCCGCTTCTCGAAGACTTCGGACACTTTCTCGAGGCAAGTCTCAGCGCCGGCAAACTGGTCGAGGAGGTCGACCTGGGAACTGCGCTCGAAGAGCGCGACGTGCTCAGTCTGCCCGTGGACTTCGACGAGCAGAGGCGCCAGGGTCTTGACCGCGGCCAGCGTGGCCGGACGGTCGTTGACGAGCATCCGGCTCTTGCCGCCCGATTGGATTTCTCGGCGGAGAATTATTTCCGAGTCGTCGCGCCCGCCGAGTCCATGCTCCTCGAGCCACGCTGCCCACAGGGGCCCTCCTTCGGCGCGAAAAATCGCCGTGACGGCCGCCCGGTCTTCACCCGTCCGGACCAGGTCAGGCGAGGCGCGCCCGGCAAGGGCCAGTCCCAGAGCGTCAGTCAGGATGGACTTGCCCGAGCCGGTCTCCCCGGAAAGCAGGTTCAAGCCGGGATGGAATTCGATCCGCAGGTTTTCAATGACGGCGTAATTTTGAATGTGGAGTTCCTGAAGCATCTCGATTCGTGGTGGAAGTCTATCACATCCCTCAGAGCCGGTCCGACGCGCCGGCGCGAGCGTCCCCCCTGCCTTTTCGCGGCTTGCGCGCAAGCTTCCGCAGGGGCGCTTCCGGAGCCGGAGCCGAATGATTGACTGGTCCGGATGCCTGTGCTACTTTCGCTCGAGAGGGTCGCTGAAGGACCTTAACGCACCGAGGAGGCTTGTTGGCCGCTGCCGCATTGCTGCTCTTCCAAGGCGAAGTCTGGCAGCTGCTCGCGAACACAGGGCTTGTTGCGCGAATCGTCCTGGGGATTCTTTTGCTCTTCTCGATTTTTTCCTGGGCCATCATCCTTCACAAGTCCTCGAGCTTCAGAGCAGCGCGCCGGGCCTCGCAGGAATTCCTCAAAGTCTTCCGCCAAAGCAAAAAACTTTCCGACATTCGCGCGTGGTGCCGCCCCCTCAGGTCCAGCCCGCTGCCAGAAGTCTTCCTTGCCGGAACGCGTGAAATAGAAGGCCAGGCGGTGGCGAGCGAAAACCCGGGCAAGCCGCGAATTCGGAGCCTGGAGTCGGTCGAGCGTGCGCTGCAGATCGCCACGTCGTCAGAACTCACCCGCTTGGAGCGCTGGCTGACCTGGCTTGCCACCACCGGCGCCGTCACGCCCTTCATCGGGCTGTTCGGCACGGTCTGGGGAATCATCGACGCGTTTCGTGGCCTGGGCACCGCCGGCACGGCATCCCTGCGCAGCGTCGCCCCGGGCATCTCGGAGGCGCTCATCACGACCGCTGCGGGACTGTTCGCCGCGATCCCCGCCGTGATGGCTTACAACCAGTTTGTCCAACGGATCAAGGAATTTGGGGCTTTGATGGATGACTTTGTGCTCGAATTTTTGAATATGGCCGAGCGACATTTTACATAACACCTTCCCTGCGTCGTCTTAATCTTGAACGAGTCACACTCGCGAGCGGCCCGCCGCGGAAGGACCAACGGCCAGCGGAAAGAAAAGCGAGGTAAGCCATGGCATTCATCACCCCCCGAGGCAGAACGCGTACGTCGCTTTCCGAGATCAACGTCACGCCCTTCGTGGACGTTATGCTGGTCCTGCTCGTGATCTTCATGCTGACCGCGCCCATCCTGGAATCGGGAATTGAAGTGGAATTGCCGAAGACCCGCAGCGTGAAGGTGCTTTCGGAGGAAAAGGTTGTCGTGACGATTGACAGGCGGCAGACGATCTACGTCGGAAACGATCCCGTGAACATTCATCGCCTCGGCTCGTTCGTCCTTGACCACCTGAAGGGGGCGGGCGAGTCGCCGGTCTTCATCCGTTGCGACAAGGCGGTCCCGTTCGGGACCTTCGCGCAGGTCATCGACGCTCTGAAGCAAGCCCGCTTGACCAACATCAACATCGTTACCGAGCCCCTGTCCACGAAAGGCACGTAGCGGCCGCGAAGGGCCCGTGCAATCGGCGGGGAAAGACATTGAGACTGGGAAATGAGTAAGGGTCAATGACCCATGGCTGAAACAACCGGGACCGTAACTTATCCGTTAGGACCTGACACCCGCGAAAGCCTGGGCGGCACCCTGGTCCTCTCGGTGGTGCTGCACGGCCTGCTCTTTATCTCCGCCTTCGTTTACACGATGGTTGGGCCGCGCCTCGGCAAAGGCTGGGGCCAAAGCTGGGCGACGGGCAGCGCCATCCACGTGAACGCGGTCGCTTCGCTCCCCAGCGTGCCCTTGCCCGAACCCATGCAGACGACCCCCTCCACCGTGGCGACTGACAACCCCGGGCTCTATAAAAACGAGCCGAAACCTGAGCCGGTCACGAAGACGCCGGAAACGAAAATCCCGAAGTTCAAGGAAGAGGCAAAACCCGAGCGGACCCTTCGCGTCAACACACGCATCCAGAAAGAGCCGCTGGCGGCTCCGGAAAACGCCGTCCCCTTCGGCGTGGGGGGAAAGCCTTCGATGACTTACGCGCAGCTCGCGAATTCGGCCGGGGACGGCGGGCTGAGTTTCGGTGAGGGGAACTTCGGCGAGCGTTATAGTTGGTATGTCTCCGCGGTCCGGAACAGGATCAGCAGCAACTGGCTGATGACCACCGTCAGCCCTAACATTCAGACGGCGCCACGCATTTACTTGGACTTCGACATCCTGCGCGACGGTACGATCACCAATGTCCAGATCATCCAGTCCAGCGAAATTCCGGAGGTGGACCGGTCCGCTCTTCGCGCCGTCCTGGCTTCAAACCCCCTCGGGCCTCTTCCGCCCGAGTATGCCGGGAACAAGGTCTCAGTCCATTTTTACTTCGACTTTCATCGGCGTTGAGTGACTCCCTCGGTCTCCGGTTCGCGCCGCCCGGCGTGAAATACATCACAGTGTGAGACATCTATTTTATGAGTCTAAAGCATCTTCTTATCGCAAGGCTCTTATCGAACAGGAAAGCCGCCCGGGTCGCATTTCTCCTGTTGATGCCGACGCTTTTTTTGCTGCTGGGTCCGGGCCAGCGGCTCACTCGGAGCCAGGACTGGTTTTCGACGGGCATCAACCTGGGTGCTCCCAAGATCCGCCTGGCGGTCTCGGAGTTCCCTCCCCGTTCCGTGGACCAGGCGCTCGTCAGCCTGACCGGAGTGTTCAACAAGGTCCTTTGGAATGACCTCGACAACTCCGGAATCTTCGACGTGGTCAGCAAGAGTTACTACCCCCTCAAACCGCCTCAAGAACCCGAAGACGTCGTGCTTCAAAACTGGACTGACCCTCCCGTGACGGCCCAAATGCTGGTCTTCGGGCATGCCGAAGTCACCGGCTCAAGTCTTGTCGTTACCGCCCGCCTCTTCGACGTCAAGAACGCTTCGAACCCGGGCATCCTGGCCAAGCGGTTCGTCGTGATGATGAATGAGCCCTCGACGCGCGAAGCCGCGCACCGCTTCGCAAATGAAATTATTCAGACCGTGGGCGGCGGGATCCCGGGCATCAACTTGACCCGCGTTGCGTTTACGAGCAACCGGACACGCCATCCCGAAATCTGGGTCATGGACTATGACGGGTACGGCCCGAGGCCGATCACCAACTTCGGCTCCATCTCCCTCACCCCGCGGTGGTCGCCGGACAATAGCAAGCTGGCCTTCACGACCTACATCCTGGGGAACCCGGATATCTTCCTGTTCTCCCTGGAAACCAACCGGCGAATTCCCTTCCCTCGGTACAAAGGCCTGACGACCACACCCTCCTTCGCCCCGGACGGGAAAAGGATTGCCTTATGCTCGAGCATGAGTGGAGACCCGGAAATCTACGTTTCCGACGTCAACGGCTACAACCTCCAGCGCCTGACGTTCTCGCCGGGGGTGGACATTTCCCCGGCCTGGAATCCCAAAACGGGCAATGAGATCGCTTTTGTTTCCGACCGCAGCGGCTCGCCGCAGATTTACATCATGTCGGCGGACGGCACGAACCCGCGTCGGCTGATCACGGGGGGCGGCGACGCCAGTTCCCCCTCCTGGTCGCCCAATGGCCTGCTGGTCGCCTTCAACTGGCGCGTGACGGAGACGGGGACCTATGACGTTTACGTCGTGGAAATCGCAACCGGCCGGATCATTCAGTTGACCCACGACGCCGGCCGCAACGAGCACCCAACCTGGTCGCCTGACGGCCGCCATCTGGCCTTCGAGTCCACTCGTTCCGGCTCGAGGCAGGTCTGGACCATGCTCGCCGACGGCTCGAACCCCAGGCAATTGACTTTCGATGGGGAGAACTGGAACCCGAACTGGTCAAACTGACGGGGCGGTACTGGGCGCCAAAAGGTCTCAAGCAGGAACGGGAATTATCATTTTTCTCTTAACCTGAAACGGTTGTGTTTTATTTAAGGTTGGTGTTAGTATGACCGGCTTTGCGAGCCGCAGGCCCTCTTCAAACGGGGGGCTCGCTGGCACGGTGCCCTACCAAAGGAATAGACGCAAGAAAACCGAAGTCATCCGCGGGAGCAAAATCATTTCTTAGCCGACCAAGGAGGAGAACGCATGCGACAGAAGAAACGCAGTCTTCCATTTCTCGTCGGTCTTCTTGGAGTGGTTGTTCTGCTAGGCGCGTGCAAGAAGAAGGTGGCAGCCCCGCCACCGCCGCCACCGCCACCCCCACCGCCAGCGGCGCCAACAGTCACGCTGACGGCCGAGCCCAGCACCGTCGAAAAGGGAAGGTCCGTCACTTTGAACTGGACTTCCGAAAACGCCACCGAACTCGATCTGCAGCCCGGAGTCGGCACCGTCCAGGCGATGGGCTCCTCGTCGGTGAAGCCGGAAGATTCGACAACTTACACCCTGACGGCGAAAGGCCCGGGAGGAACGCGGACCGCCTCGGCCCGCGTTACCGTGACGATTCCTCCTCCTCCGCCTCCGCCTCCACCGCCACCCCCCAGGGTAGCCACGGAAGAGGAACTCTTCACCCAAGTCAAGGATGCGTACTTTGACTTTGATAAGTCCGACATCCGACCGGACGCTCAGCAGGCCTTGACGGCAGACGCCGACTTCTTCAAGGCCCACCCCGAGATCAAATTCACGATTGAGGGGCACTGCGATGAGCGCGGGAGCGAGGAGTACAACCTCGGTCTGGGCGACAGGCGGGCCAACGCCGCGAAGAACCTCCTCGTCAACCTCGGTGTGGCTGGCGACCGGGTTTCGGTCATTTCCTACGGGAAGACTCGACCGGTGTGCACCGACAGCAACGAGGATTGCTGGCAGAAGAACCGGCGGGCCCACTTCGTCCTCGGGAGTGTCAAGAAATAGATCGTTCGTGCCGGGAGCTTGGTGCTCCCGGCCGCCTCTTCTCGATCTTCCGACGACGACATAACCTCACGGTCTTACCGGGAGTCCCGCCGACCCGGCGTTTGAACGGGTCCACGAAGCGGGACTTCTCTGCTCAAGGCTGCGTCCACCCTCCCTTGTCAGTTGACCCGAGTGCCAGGAAAGGGGTAGATTGACGAGGGATTTTATTTTTAGAAGCGAGGACCGACTACCTTTGAAAAAGCATTTCTGCTTTGGGCTTCTGTCCGCGTGTCTGTGGCTGGCCGGGGCGCAGCCCGCCTTGGGAGTGAGCAAAGAGATCCTTCAGATCATGCAGCAACTGGACACACTCCAGCAAATGCTGCTGAACCTGCAAAAGACGGTGGATACCCAAAGGGGAGAAGTGCGGGCCTTGATCGAACATGCCGACGACAACGTGAGCAAAATGAAGGCCACCATGGCCGATCTCCAGAAGGCCACCGAACAGAACCTGGCTTCCACGAGCGTTCGCTTTGACGCGATGACCAGTCAAGTCCAGGCCCTGAGCGAAAGCCTCGAGGAGGTCAAGGCGCGGCTGGCCAAGCTGAGCGATCAGGTCGCGCAGACTCAAAACATTATCCAGACCCTGAACGCCGCGGCGCAGGCGAGCGCAAAGCCCGCGACCGGCGACGCCCCTGGAGCCGCGGATGTAAAGCCGGCGCCGGCCGTCCCGGACGCCGATACGGTGTACAAATCCGCCTTGAGCTCTTACAACGGCGGGCAGTACCAGCTCGCCGTCCAGGCGTTCCAGGAGTACCTCCAGTACTACGGCACCACCGACCTGGCTTCGAACGCTCAGTTTTACATCGGGGACTGCTATTACAACCAGGGGAACTACGCTCAGGCAGTCGAAGAATACAATAAGTGCCTGGAGCGTTATCCGAACGGGAACAAGCTGGCTGCGGCTCAACTGAAGAAGGGTTACGCCCTGCTCGAGCTCGGACAGAAGCAGGCAGGGATTCGCGAACTCCGGTCACTGGTCCAGCGGTATCCGAATGCCCGTGAGGCGGACCTCGCCCGGCAGCGCCTGCGGAAGCTTGGCGTTGCTGTGCCGGGCCGGGGCGGCAGATAATCGGAAGCCCCCCATTCGGCGATGCGCTTCCAAGGCGGACGACGGGACCGCCCGGCTCACCGGTGCGGATTTCCCGCGGGGCGCATGAGTCCCCTTGGCGGCTGAGAGGTCTTTATGGGAGGCTCAGTCAACAAAGTCATCTTGATCGGCCGCCTGGGCAAGGACCCCGAGATCAAGTACACGCCCAGCGGGGCCCCCGTGGCGAAGTTCAGTCTCGCCACGGACGAAGTCTTCAAAGACCGCACGGGCGAGCAGCAGCGGCGCACCGAATGGCACTCGATTGTCGCCTGGAGCAAGCTTGCGGAAATCTGCGGGGAGTACCTCACGAAAGGCAAGCAGGTCTATATCGAGGGCAGCATCCGGAGCCGACAGTGGGAAGACCAGAGCGGGAATAAACGCACGTCCTATGAGATCGTTGCGCGAGAAATGAAGATGCTGGGTTCGAGGGCAGACTCCGAGCGGGCAGCGGCGGCCTCATCCCCTTCCCCGGCCGAGCGCGCTGCGCCCGAACGGCCTGCGGCCGCCGAGCCGGCCCCTGAAAGCGAAATCACCGACGAGGATATCCCCTTCTAGCGCCGTTCCAACTTTTTGGAGCTATTTCCGTGAGCGGCGCTTTCGAGCATTCTCGAAAGGCCTCGGCTTAGGCATTTCGGCCCATTTAGTTGGAACGGCACTAGCCAGGAATACTTTTCAGGTAACTCCGCCTTAGTCCCTTGACCGTCATCGGCCCTTTCCGAAGCCGTCGGGCGACGCGCGCGCCGCTCGAGTCCGCGTAAGACGTGACGTAAACCGTATCCCCCGCTCGAAAATCGGAAAGCCGCAGCGGCTTGCCCTGCTCGTCCAGGAAGGCGGTCTTCTCCGTTACCAGCATCAACTCCGTTACTTCCGTAGGACGTTTCAGGAGGACCTGCTGCTTTTTCGTGTCGATTGACGAGACAATGAAGAATTCCTCGTCCAGCTTTCCGCCCGAGCGCTCTTGGTCGCCGGCCAAAGCCGGGAGCAGAACCAGCGTGCCCAAAGCCAGCGCTAAAAGGATGGAACCGGAAGTTTTCAGCTTCATAGTGCTTTAGCTCTCGACAGGATTATTCGTATTTGCCCGCCGATCTGACCGCCCTCGCTGATGTTCGAGGAAGCGTCAATCCTCGGCCCGACCGCGGCGGCGTGTCAGCCGGCCTACTCGTACCGCAGCGCCTCGATCGGATCGAGGTGCGCCGCCTTGTGCGCCGGATAGTAACCGAAAAAAACACCGACCGCGGCCGAGAACAGGACCGCAAGGGCCACCGAATTCGGAGGAATCCGGGTCGGCCATTGGAGCATGCTCGACACCGCGACGGAACCGGCCACCCCGACGAGCACTCCCACCGAGCCGCCGAGCAGACTCAGGACCAGCGCCTCGCTCAGGAACTGCATCCGGACGTCCTGCTCTGTCGCGCCCACGGCCATCCTGACGCCGATTTCCCGGGTGCGCTCGGTGACGGAGACCAGCATGATGTTCATGATTCCGATGCCGCCCACCAGCAGTGAGACGGAAGCAATGGCCGCGAGGAGCAGCGTCATGATGCGGCCCGCCTGCGCTTGAACATTGGCGAGGTCCGTGGGGCTCCGGATCATGAAGTCGTCCTCTTCGTCGGGCCGCAAGTGGTGCCGCTCCCGCAGCAGCGACGTCATCTGCTGCTGGGCGGGGTGGATCGCTTCCTGCGATACGGCCGAGCAGACGATGAACTGCAGCCAATCGATTCCGGCGACTTTTTTCTGCACGGTCGTGAAAGGAACGATCAGGGTATCGTCTTCGTCGTTGCCGAAGGGTGACTGGCCTTTGGACGCGAGGACGCCGATGATCCTGAAAGGAAGGTTCTGGACCCGGATGATTTTGCCCACCGGGTCTTCGTCCCCGAACAGGTTTTCCACCACCGTCTGCCCGATGAGACAGACGTTGGCCGCAGAATCAACCTCCCGTTGAGAGAAGGCGCTGCCGGAGGCAATCACCCAGCGGCGGATCTCCAGATACGCCGGAGAGACTCCGCGCAGGCGCGTGAACCAGTTCTGGTTTCCGTAAACCACCTGGGCCTGAGAGCTGACCCCGGGCGACACCTTGCTCACAACGGGGACCTGCTGCTGGATCGCCCTGGCGTCCGACAGCTTCAAGGTCTTTGTCGCCGTGCTCCCCATGTGCACGCCGTGCTGGTTGACGCTGCCCGCGGAGACAAACACGATGTTGTCACCCAGGTTGCGGATCTGTTCCTGGACCTGATTCGATGCGCCTTCCCCGATGGCCACGGTGCATATGACGGCGCAGACGCCAATGATGATCCCCAGCATCGTCAGGGCCGTGCGCATCTTGTTGCGCGCCAGGGCCCGCAAGGCCACGCGGACTACCGCTCCAAGTTCCATCAGGCCTTCTCCTCCTCCTCGTCATCGTCCGTCAGCCAGGGCATGGTGACGAGCACCTGCCCGGCGTCCGCCCGGTTCTCGAGAGGCGTGTCGCGCCTCACTTTCCCGTCGCGGAAGAGGACAGCGCGCTTGCCAAAGCGGGCGATATCGGACTCGTGTGTGACGAGCAGGATGATGATGTTTCGTTCCTCATTCAGCCGCTGGAAGACTTGCATGATCTCGACGCTCGTGCGGCTATCGAGGTTGCCGGTCGGCTCGTCGGCGAGGAGGATGGTGGGGTTATTGACGAGCGCCCGGGCAATGGCCACACGCTGCTGCTGCCCGCCGGAGAGCTGCGTGGGGTGGTGCCCCTCTCGCCCTTCCAGGCCCACCGAGCGCAGGGCCTCGCGCGCTCGGCTCACCCGCTCCTCGCGCGGAATGCCCGAATAGATCAGCGGCAGCTCAACGTTTTCGAGCGCCGAGGTCCGCGCCAGCAGGTTGAACCCTTGGAACACAAACCCGATCTTCCGGTTCCGCACGCGAGCCAGCTCGCGGTTCGAAAGCTTTGAGACATCCTGGCCCTCCAGCAGGTAGCGCCCGCGGCTGGGCCGGTCGAGGCACCCGATGAGGTTCATGAACGTGGACTTACCCGAGCCCGACGCGCCCATAATGGCCACAAACTCCCCGGAACCGATCGAGAGCGATACTCCCCGCAGCGCGTGGACCTGGACTTCACCCAGGTCATAGACCTTGTGAAGATTCTCCACCCGGATGACCGAAGTCATCGCGCCGGCGGAAGTTTCGATTTCAGACTGGGACTCGAGCGCCTCTTCAGGCGTCATCAAGCATTACCTCCGGGGTCCGCCGAACCGTGGCCCACCCGGGAACTGGCCTTGGGCCGGCGGCGCATTGCGCGCGACTTCTTCGCCGGTAATCAGCACGTCGCCTTCCTTCAGGTTGCCTTCCAGCAACTGCGAAAAATTATAGTCCGTGATCCCCACTTTCACGGCGGCGGGCTCGGGCTTTTTATCGGCTCCCGACTTCCAGGCCACCTGCCACCCCCCGAGGTGGGAAGTGGCTGCGGCCGCAGGAATGTGGTAGCGGGAATAGATCGCCTGAAGTTCCTGCCGCGAGATCTCCGGCGAATAGCGCAGCGCCGCGTTCGGGATTTTGACGGTGTCCGGGGCTTGTCCG
>WNFH01002838.1_pt1 | contig 12170 bp, 9 predicted proteins | sample 5400411 | NCBI WGS metagenome assembly WNFH01 (sample SAMN13153347, study PRJNA577476) | soil metagenome | isolation source: 200 cm saprolite under Douglas fir tree site 2 hole 3 | place: USA:California | collected 2015-04-18
CGGGGGCCCGCGTCGGTTCCTGTGGCGGGCTTGAACCGAAAGGTGCCTTCCGGGTCATGCTGGGCGGCCGCCACGAGGGCGGCGAAGGCGCTCTCTCCGGTGAGCCCCGCGAACTCCGCGTGGATCACCCGCCCGGACTCGAAGAGCACCGAGCCGTCTCCCACCGAGAGGGCCAGGGCCAGTCTGCCCGTCTTGCCTCCGAGGCCGATGGCCTGCGTCACCTCGGTCAGGTCGAGCGCGCCGAATGATCCCTGGAATGTGCGTCCGCCGACCTCGGCCCGCGGCATGCTCGGTTTCGGGCCGGGCGTGGGAGGCGGCGGCTCGGGCGCCGGGGAATCGAGCTCGCCGGGCACGACGTGGCGCAGGAGCTTGGAGATGCGATCGAGCACCGCCGAGACCACGAAGTCACCCGCGAGCAGCATGTCCACACCGGCCTGGGCCACCGCCCACGGGGTGGGGCGCGTGGGCCCGGACAGGAGCAGAAAGGGGATGTCATGGGTGGCGGGATCGCTCCGGATGATGGAGCAGAACTCGACGCCGTCCATGTCCTCCGTGCGGGCGCCGCTCACGATCAGGTCGGGCCGGTCGCGCTCGAGCGTGGTCAGGGCGAAGGACGCGCTCGTGGCCGAGGTGACCTTGTAGGCGGCCAGGGCTAGGGCCGACCTCAACGCACCGAGCTTGGCGGGATCGGCGTCCACGATCAGCACCTTGGCGATGGGGCGACCGGCGCTCACGACACGGTCTCCCGTCCGGAGGCGCGGGCCGTCAGCGAGTCCACGAGCCTGACGAAGGCGTCCTCGTCCACCGGCTTGGTGACGTAGTGGGTGATGCCGAGGCGCCGGGCCAGGTTGACGTGCTTGGCCCCCGCGCGGGTCGTGAGCACCACCACGGGGAGCGTCCGCGTGGCGGCGCGGCTGCGCATGTCCTCGATGAGCTCGTACCCGCTCACGCGCGGCATCTCGAGATCGGTGATCACCACGTCCACGGAGGATTCGGCGAGCCGGCGGAGGGCCTCGGCGCCATCGATGGCCGTGAGCACCCCGAAGCCAGCCCGCTCGAGCATCTGGCCGACGAACTTGCGAATGCTGACGGAGTCGTCCACGAGCAAGACGCGGCGGCCCTGGGGCTCCCTGCGCACGCGGGCCGCGGCCTGCGCGCGCGCAGCCCGCGCCTTGCCCGCTCTCCCCGCCCACGCCTGATCCGTCAGGCGCGAGGGATCGACGAGCAGGATGACGCGGCCGTCGCCGGAGATCGTGGCCCCGCCGAAGGGCCCTACGCTCTCCAGCAGGCCACCCAGGTTCTTGATGACCACTTCCTCCTTGCCCACCAGCTCGTCCACCGCCACGGCCAGAGGCCGGACCCCCGAACGGAAGACGAGCACGGGCAGCCGCGCCGGGGGGGTGCCGCCGACGGGGAGGGCGAGCACGCGGTCGAGACGGAGCAGCTCGATCTCTTCCCCCTCGATCATCACCCATTCCCGGTCGTCCGTGGCGCGGATTTCCTGCGGGCGGGGCTGGGCGATGCTCCGGATGGCGGGCATGGGGATGGCGAAGGTCTCACCGCCCGACCGCACGAGCAGTGCGTCCGAGATCACCACGGTGAGGGGCAGCTTGATGGTGATGCGCGTGCCGACCCCCCGCTCGCTGTGAAGGTCGATCTCTCCGCTGAGCCGGCTCACATTGGTGCGCACCACGTCCATCCCGACCCCCCGGCCCGAGGTGGCCGTCACCGCCCCCGCCGTGCTGAAGCCCGGCAAGAAGATGAGGGTCAGCGCCTCGCGGTCGCTGAGGGTGTCGGCCTGCGCGGGGCGCAGGAAGCCCTGGCGGGAGGCATGCTCGCGCAGGGCGGCCGGATCCATGCCGCGCCCGTCGTCGGCGATCTGCACGTAGACGAAGCTTCCTTGAGGATACGCCCGGAGAGTCACGGTGGCCCGAGCCGGCTTGCCGGCGCGCCGTCGCTCCTCGAGCGGCTCGATGCCGTGGTCGATGGCGTTGCGCACGAGGTGGAGGAGGGGGTCGGCGATCAGCTCCATGACCGCGTTGTCCACTTCGACGCCCTCGCCTTCCATGACGAGCTCCACCTGCTTGCCGGCTTCGCGCGCCGCCTCCCGGGCCGGTCGCGTGAAGCGAGAGAAGAGCCGGCCGATGGGCACCATGCGGGCCCGCGTCACCTCGGCGCGCAGGCTGCCCGTCAGCCGGTGCACCTGCGCCGTGTCCTCGCTGATGCCCCGGATGAGGCCCGCCAGCTGCGCCTGGATCTCGGACACGTCGGCCGAGATCTCGGCCACGCCGCGGGCGAAGATGTTGAAGTCGTCGTAACGGTCGAACTCGAGGTCGGCAAAAAGCTTGCTGAAGGGCTCCGCCACAGGGGCCTCGCTCGGCGTGGGCGGTGGCTCGAGTTCTGTTTCCGCCGGAGCCTCCGGCGTGGAGGGCAGCTGAGTGTAGCGGTGCTTCTCCTCGAAGTCGCGCACGGCCTGGGCCATGCGCGAGCGGCTGAAGAGCAGGAGCTCGTTGACCCGCTCGACCTGGCCCATGCGCTGATCGAGCCGGCTGCGCGCGATGACGAGCTCCCCCACCATGTTCATGAGCGAATCGAGGCGGTCGAGAGGGACGCGGATGCTGGGTCGCGCGCCCGCCGGATCGATGGCGCGGCGGATCCCCGTCTCGGGCGGGGGCAGGACGAAGCGCGGGCGCGCGGGCGCGGGCGCCGCGGCCACCGGCTCGGCCAGGGTCTCGAGCTCGGTCTCGAGGGCCGGCTCGCCGATGACCACGGGAGCGGGCGAGGGGCGTAGAGCATCGAGCGTCTGGAGCGTGCGGGCCACCGCCGCGCGCACGTCAGGCGAGGAGACCCGGGCCGAGCCGAGGAGGAGCCGGAGCACGTCCACGCCCGCGAAGACGCCCTCGATGACGGGCGGAGAGAGCTCCATGCGCCGCTCGCGCACCGCCTCCAGCATATCCTCGATGCGGTGAGCGAGGTCGCCTACGGGCGCGCATCCGACGGTATAGGCGGCGCCCTTGAGGGTGTGCACGGCGCGGAACAGGGTCGCCACCTCGTCAGACTGAATGGTCGCCTCGCCTGCCGCCGCGGGCGACTGCTCCAGGACGAGGAGGCAGCGGGTCATGGCGTCGAGGTGCTCGCCCGCCTCGGGGGCGAAATAGGGCACCGAGTCCGCATGCTCGGCGAAGAAGCGGTCGAGCTCGGTCAGCATGCGGTCGACCACGCCGTGATCCAGCGCCTGCTCACTGGCGTCGTCAGGGGAGGACGCGCTCCGAGACGAGGGGGAGGCCCTCCGCGGGGGCGCGAAGTGCTCCGGGTATCGCGCGTGAAGCTCCGACACCGCTTCCGCGTTCTCGTGGCCTTCTCCCCCGATGGAGTCGAGAATGCGCTTGACGGCGCCCACCATGTCGCCGAGCGCCTGGAGCTGCCGCGAGCGGTCGCCCGTCGTCGTGGGAAGCTCTTCCAGGAGCTGTTCCATCACCAGGGCCACCGCGGACACCACCGGATAGCCGTGGAGTCCCGCGGCGCCCTTGAGGCGATGCGAGACCACCACGAGCGGGGTCATGAGCTCCGGTGAGAGCGCTTCGCCTCCGGCCAGACGGCGTACGCCCTCCTCGACCGTGGCCACGGTTTCCCAGGCCTCCATCAGGAAGATGCCAAGGATGAACTCGTTGTCCTGCTCTTCGAGCATGAGGGTCCCGTATCAGACCACGAGTCGGGCCAGGAGGCGCGTCATTCGGCGAGCTTGAATCGCGCCAGGCTCGCCGTGAGCTCCTCGGCCAGCTGGGCGAGCTCGTCCACGGTGCGACGAGCCTCGAGGACTCCCTTTTCCGTCCGGCCCGTCACCTCCTGAATGGCCTGCATGGCCTGCGTCACGTTCTCGGCTCCGCGAACCTGCTGCTGGGTCGCCTCCGAGATGCTGGCGGCGAGGTCGGCGGAGCGCCGCGAGACCTCGGCAATGGCCTTGAGGCTCTCGCCCGCCTGGAGGGTGACCCGGTAACCCGACTCCACTTCCTGCGTGCCCTGCTCCATGACCACCACGGCTTCCTGGGTATCCGTCTGGACATTCTTGATGAGCACCGCGATGTCCTTGGTCGCCTTGGCCGAGCGCTCCGCGAGCTTGCGCACCTCGTCGGCCACCACGGCGAAGCGCAGCCCCGCCTCGCCGGCCCCCGCCGCCTCGATGGCCGCGTTGAGAGCCACGAGGTTGGTCTGGGAGGCGATGTCCTCGATGGTGTTGACGATCTCGGAGATCTCCATCGAGCGATCACCCAGGCTCTTGATCTTCTTCGAGATGGCCTGCACCTCGCCGCGGATCCGCTGCATGCCCTGCAGACTGTCGCGCACCGCCACGTCACCCCGCTGCGCGGCCTCGAGGGCCTCGCGCGCCGCTGCCGCGGAAGCCTGCGCGCTCTCGGCCACCTGCCGCACGAGCTGGGTCAGGTCCGAGACCGCGGAGGCCACGCGCGCCGCCTCGCGCGCCTGGTCCTGGGCGCCCTGGGCCATGCGTCCCGTGGAGCCGGTCATCTGGTTGGCGCTCACGGACACCTGCATGGCCGCCACGCGCACCTCCGCGATGATGGCCGCGATCTCGGAGACCATGAGGTTGATGGCGTCGACCACGTTGCCGAGCACGTCGGAGGTGACCTCGCCGCGCTTCGTCAGGTCGCCCTGCGAGACCTCCATGGCCGTGTCGAGGAACTTGACGATGTTTTCCTGCAGCTCCTCGCGGCGACGGCGCTCGTCGTCGCGCTCGGACTCCGTCTGCACCTGCGAGCGCAGCCGCACGATGGCCTCGTTGAAGGTCTGGGCGAGGGCGCCGATCTCGTCGCGCGATCTGACGGGCACCGTCTCGGAGAGGTCGCCCTTACCCACGCGCTGGGCCGCCTGCACGAGCTGCGTCACCGGCCGCACGACACGGTCGGCCAAAAGCGCGCCCCCTATCAGAACCAGCGCGGCCAGGGCGCCGAAGAGGACGAGGAGATCGCGGCCGGACGCGGCGGCGGCCTGGTTGATGATGGCCCGATCCATGCCGACCCGTACGGTGCCGAGCTTGCCGGCGGCCATGGGCACGCCAATGTCGATGATCTCCCGCGTGGTCTTCCGGGCTGGGTCCTGGTACTCGATCTCCCGCTCCTGGCGGGGGACATTGCCGGGCACGATGTTCTTGTCCACGATACCGGGCGGCACCGCGGGCGAGAACGTGTGGGCGATGAGCGTCTTCTGCGGGTCGTACACCATGACGTAGGCGACGCCGCGGATCTTGGCGAACTCGTCCACGAGCGACTGGACGGACGAGGCGTCGCGCGTCGAGATGAGATCCACGCCGGAGGAGGCCAGGCTGGATGCGATGGCCTCGCCCTTGGACTTGAACTCGTCGGTCATGCTCGTCCGGAGCGACCGGGCGGAGACGTACCACGTCACGGCGGCCAGCGGCACCAGCGCCGCGATGAGAAAGAGGACGATCTTGCCGCGGAGGCCGAGCCGGGTCCGCCGCCGCGGCGCTTTAGCCTTTTGCTCTCCGACCTGTTCGTCGTCTCGCCGTGCCATGGGATTCTCCTTGGAGGCTCAGGCCCGAACGGCCGCGGACCAATCGGTGATGGGCACCCACCGCTCGCCGTCGACGCGGGTGAAGTAGACGCTGTCCAGCCCCTGATGCCGCTCCGGACCGAAGGCGAGGGGGGCGCCGATACCGAGGTCGAGCCCCTTGAGCGACTCGAGCGCCTGCCGGAGGCTCGCGCGCGTCGGGTTGGCGCCGGCGCGCCGCAGCGCCTCCACCACGACCTTGGCGTTGATGAAGCCCTCGAGGCTGATGAAGCTGTAGCGCTGGGGCGTGTAGACCTTGTCGCGGAGCGCCTCGGGCAGCATCGGGTTGTGCTTGTCCATGAGCGCCCGGTATTCGGCCACGCCCGCCAGGCTCGTATCGTCGTAGCTCGGCATGACCTGCGAGTTGACGAGCCCCTTGGTGTAGTCGCGGCCCGCCGCCTTGCCACGCTTGAGCAAGAGGGCCAGCATGGCGTCCGAGCCCACGAAGGAGACGTTGGAGATGGGCACCGTCCACCCGGCATCGCGGGCGGCGCGCACGAAAGCGCCGCAGCCCTGGTAGGCGCCGGTGCAGAGGACCGCGTCGCAGCCGGCCTGACGCAGCACACCCACGGCGATGCTCATGTCCTCCTCGAACTTGGCCCCGCGTACATAGGTCGCCTCGGCGACGATCTTGGCGCCGCGCTGGGCCAGCGCGCGCGCCACGCCGTCGGTGCCGCTGCGCCCGTAGGCGTCGATCTGGTAGTAGACGCCGAACTTGCGCGCGCCGAGCGTCCAGAATCGATCGAGGAGCGCCGACATCTCCTGGCGGTACGAGGCACGGATATTGAAGACGAAGTCGACGTATGGCTGCTCGCGCTGCGGCTGGGCGCCGGTGAAGTTGCCGATCAGGATCACGTCACCGTAGCGCTTGATGATGGGCAGCGCGCGCGTGAGCGTCGGCGTGCCGACGTAGTTCGAGAGGAAGAACACCTGCTCCTGCTCCACGAGCTGGATGGTGTTCCGCACGCACGGATCCGGCTGGTAGTCGTCGTCGAGTCCGGTGACGGCAAGCTGCCGCCCATTGACACCGCCGCGCGCGTTGAGCTCCGAATAGTACGCCGTCGCGCCACGCCAAAGCTCGGTACCGAGTCCCGCCTGCGTGCCCTTGAAGGCCGCTGACATGCCGACCTTGATGTCGCGGGCCGTCACTCCCGGCGCGCTTGCCTGCGGCGGCTCGAGGGCCGGCGCCCTGGCGCCGCCACGCGCTGCCGGGGCGCCCTGGGCCCACGAGCGCCCGCCGGGGCCGAGCACGTACCCGCCGGCCGCCACGCCGGACGTCAGGCCGAGAAAGCGCCGCCTATCCATGTCAGTTCTCCTCTCAGGCCGCCGCGACGGAGCCGCTCAGCGCTGTCAAGATGCGCGAGACGTCGAGGAGCACGGCCGCGCCCGCCGGGCGCTCGAGCCGGCCCGCCGTGAACTCGCCCTCGCTCAGCGAAGGCGCCGTCACCCCCTCGAGCAGCTCGAGCCCGACGACGTCATCGATGAGGAAGGCCGCCGTCAGCTGATCGCGCTCCACGACAAGGGCCTTGGCACCGCGCGTGGCGCGCGCGGGCTCGAGCCCGAGGAGGGGGCGCAAGTCCACGAGGGGCAGGATCCGGCCCCTCAGGTTGGCCACGCCGATCAGGTGCGGAGGCGCCAGGGGCACCTGGGTGTACTCGTCGAAGACCACCACTTCTCGCGCGTACCGCACCTCCACGGCGTAGAGGGTGCTCCCCAGCTTGACCAGGCACGCGCGGGCTTGCTGGACTGCTCGGGGCGCTGCTGCGGGTTGCGTGGTCATCGTGGCACGCCGACCCTTCGCCCGTTCACTTGACGAACTGTCTGACCATGGTGACGAGCTGCTCGGCGGTGAAAGGCTTGCCGAGATATTCGTCGGCGCCCTGTCGCTTCCCCCAGACGCGATCGCTATCCTGGTTCTTCGAGCTGACCAGCACCACGGGAGTGTGCCGCGTGCGGGCGTCGCGCTTGATGCTGCGGAGAAGCTCGTAGCCATTGCGGTTGGGCATGACGATGTCGAGGAGCAGCAGGTCCGGGCGCTCCGTGACCATCTTGTCCTCGAGCTTGTCGCCGTCCAGGCTCGTCACGACATCGAGGCCGGCGGACTTGAGGATGCCTTCCATGAGCTTGAGCTCCGAGTAGGCGTCGTCGACCACCATGACCTTGGCCATTGAGCTCCTCGCCCCTTCAATAGGGTGATCGACATCGGCTGGCCCGCCCCGGAAGGCCCCCGACCCAGGCCTTTCATGCGTTGCAACTTGCTGGAACCTTGGGAGTTTCAGAATCACAGGTGGACCAGGAAAGTGTCAAGAGAATCCGCTCCGGGGCCGCCTTGCGATGCCTGGGGGGGTATGCTAGCGTAGGCCTGCGTTTTTATGGACCTGCAAGCCGCCGTCCTCGAGCCAGGCCGAGCCTTCGCCGCCCAGATGGTCGCCTACTTTCCCAGCCTGGTGGCCGCCATCGTCATCGTCGCCGTTGGGTGGCTGCTTACTAAGTTGGCGCGTGTATTGGTGTTTCGCTTTCTCCTGGTCATCCGTCTCGACATGGCCTCGGAAAGGGCGGGGATCGACGACGTCCTGGTCAAGGCAGACATCCGCCAGAGCCCGGCGGAGCTCGTGGCCATCATGGCCCAGTGGCTGGTGGGGCTGGCGGTGCTCCTGGCGGCCGCCTCGGTGCTGGGGCTGAGCCCGGTGTCCGAGCTCTTGAACCACGTCGTCCTCTACGTCCCCAAGGTGATCGCCGCTGTCGTGGCGCTGATCCTGGGACTCTTCGTGGCCAATGTCTTAGCAGGAGGCGTGAGGACAGCGGCCGCCAACGCCGGGCTCGCGGAGACCGACGTGCTCGCGGCAATGACGCGCTATGCCGTCGTCGCCTTCACCGTGGCCGTCACCCTCGAGGAGCTTGGCATAGCCCCCGAGCTGGTTCGCTGGGCCTTCGTCATCGTCCTGGGCAGCGTCTGTCTGGGTCTGGCGCTGGCCTTCGGTCTCGGCTGCAAGGACCTGGCGCGCGACTGGATGGTCCGCTATCTCGATGGCGCCCGCGCTCGCAGAAAGTCCCACTAAAGGAGACTTGAGAGAAATGGCCGACACGCCCCTGCATCTCGACGAGGCAAGCTTCGACGCCGAGGTTGGCAAGCACAAGGAACTCCTCATGGTGGATTTCTGGGCCGAGTGGTGCGCGCCCTGCCGCGCCATCGCCCCCACCCTGGAGGAGCTGGCCACGGACTCCCAGGGCACGGTCAGCCTCGCCAAGGTGAACGTGGACGACAGCCCCGCCCTGGCCGCGCGCTACGGCATTCGCTCCATCCCTACCATTCTCTTCATGAAGGAAGGGAAGGTGGTGGACCAGGTCATCGGGGCCGTGCCGAAATCCCAGCTCAAGAAGAAGCTGGACTCGCTCGCCTAGCCGGGACGCCATGACCACGGTGGGGCACGCGCTGCCCCCGCTCTCTCCGTCGCGCGAGGAGTTCCGCCGGTTGGCCGCCAGCGGCAACCTCGTGCCCGTCTACGCCGAGGTGGCGGCGGACCTGGACACGCCGCTCTCGGCCTTCCTGCGCCTGCGTCCCGGGCCCTATGCCTTCCTGCTCGAGTCGGTCGAGGGCGGCGAGAAGTGGGCGCGCTATTCCTTCCTGGGATCCGAGCCGTCCATGGTCTTCACGGCCAAGGGCAATCGCCTCTCGGTGCGCCACGCCGACGGCCGCGTCGAGACTATCAAGGCGGCCAGTCCCTTCGAGGCGCTGCGGGGACTCCTCGCGCGCTACCAGCCGGTGACCGTCCCCGGCCTGCCGCGCTTCCAGGGCGGAGCGGTGGGCTATATCTCCTACGACATGGTCCGTCACGTCGAGGAGCTGCCGCGCCGGGCCAAGGACGACCTCAAGCTCCCGGACGCCGTGTTCATGTTCACGGACAGCCTGCTCGTCTTCGACAACCTGCGCCATCGACTGCTCCTCATCGCCAACGCCCACATCAGCGCGCGCGATTCCGCCGCCCTGGACCGCGCCTACGACGAGGCGGCGGTCAAGATCGGCATGCTCATGGCCAAGCTGGGGCGCCCCGCCCGGCCGCCCGCGCCGCTCACTTTCACGGCGGTCGAGCCCTTGCTCGCCATGGCCGAAGACGGCTTCACGTCGACCATGGACGAGCCGACCTACATGGAGCGCGTGCGCGAGGCGAAGGAGTACATCGCCGCGGGCGACGCCTACCAGATCGTGGTCGCCCGCCGTCTCGACACCGAGCTCCGCGCGGACCCCTTCACGGTCTACCGGGCCCTCCGGACCATCAACCCGTCTCCGTATCTCTTCTTCCTGCGCCTGGGCAAGACGAGCATCGTCGGCTCCTCGCCCGAAGTCCTGGTGCGATTGGAAGATGGCCGCGTCGAGGAGCGGCCCATCGCGGGCACGCACCCGCGCGGGCGGACCGAGGAGGACGACGCGCGCCTGGCCGCCGAGATGGCCGCCGATCCCAAGGAGCGCGCCGAGCACGTGATGCTCGTGGACCTCGGGCGCAACGACGTGGGGCGGGTGAGCAAGCTCGGCAGCGTCGAGGTCTCCGAGTTCATGGTGGTGGAGCGCTACTCTCACGTCATGCACCTGGTCAGCCACGTGCGCGGCCAGCTCGACGAGGGGCGCGATGCCTTCCACGTGCTCGAGGCGTGCTTCCCCGCGGGCACCCTGACGGGCGCCCCGAAGATCCGGGCCATGGAGATCATCGAGGAGCTCGAGCCCACCCGCCGCGGCCCCTATGGAGGAGCGGTCGGGTACATCTCCTACTCGGGCACTCTGGACTCGTGCATCACCATCCGCACGGTGGTCTGCCACGGCGGCCGCGCCTCCATCCAGGTCGGCGCGGGCATCGTGGCCGACTCCGACCCGAAGACCGAGTGGCTCGAGACCTGCTCCAAGGCGCGCGGCATGATCCTGGCCCTCCGCATGTCACAGCAAAGCGCGCGGCAAGACGCGACGCCACGGCAAGGAGAAGCGCGGTGAGACTACACGAGCTGGTGGGGGGGCCCGGGGGAGGAGCGGCAGCCGGCGCTCCCCCCCGGATCCGGTAAATCCATGATTCTCGTCCTAGACAACTACGACTCGTTCACCTACAACCTCGTGCAGTACATGGGCGAGCTGGGCGCGCGCATGCACGTGGCGCGCAACAACAAGATCACGCTTGACGAGGTGGAGCGGCTCAAGCCCGAGCGCATCGTCATCTCCCCGGGGCCGGGCAATCCAGACGGCGCGGGCATCTCGCTCGGGCTGATCCGACGCTTCCACGCCACCACCCCGATTCTCGGCGTCTGTCTCGGGCACCAGGCCATCGGCCAGGCGTTCGGGGGCACCGTCTCGCGCGCGCGCAAGCAGATGCACGGCAAGACCTCCCGGATCCATCACGATGGCCGTGGCGTCTTCACGGATCTCGAGCAGGACTTCGATGCCACGCGCTACCACTCGCTGGTGGTGCTCGAGCAGGGTCTCCCCGCCGTGCTGGAGATTTCCGCGAGGGCGGAGGACGGCGAGATCATGGGCCTGCGCCATCGGCATCTGCCCGTGGAGGGCGTCCAGTTCCACCCGGAGTCCATCCTGACCGGCCAGGGCAAGGCGCTCCTGCGCAATTTCCTCGGATTGCCACGAACCGCGGCAGCGGCCTGATGGGCAACGCCGACCCTCCAAGTCCCTCGCCACGACGTTCCTCTCCACCTGATCCTTCCCCGGCCACGGAGCTCGAGCTCATTCGTCTCATCCGGAGCGTCGTGGCCGCCGGTGACGCGCCGGGCGTGGTGATGGGCATCGGCGACGACACTGCGGTGCTGGAGCCGACTCCCCGGACCCGCCTGCTCGCCACCACCGATCTCCTGATCGAGGGTGTTCATTTTCGCCGCGCCTGGGCCACGCCCTTCGACATCGGCTGGAAGGCCATGGCCGTGAATCTCTCCGACATCTCGGCCAAGGGCGGCCGTCCTCGCTGGGCGCTCGTCGCTCTCGCGCTGCCCGCGCCGGCGAATCCCGCGGATGTCGCGTCGCTCTACGACGGCATGCGACAGGCCGCTGCCCCCCACGGCGTCGTCGTCGTGGGCGGCGACACCTCGGTCTCTCCCGCCGGCTGGTTCGTCAACGTCACCCTCCTGGGCGAGCACGACGGGTCGCCGCCTCTTCGCTCCGCGGCCAAGCCGGGCGACCTGATCGCCGTCACGGGAGCGCTCGGGCGCAGCGCGGCCGGGCTCGCCGCCCTCGAGGCCGGGCGGCGTGCGGAGAGCCCCGCCTCCGAGGCGTGCGCGCTCGCGCATCTGCGCCCGACCGCGCGCGTGGCCGAGGGGCGGTGGCTCGGGGCCGCCGCGGGCGTCCACGCCATGATGGATGTCTCCGACGGGCTCAGCGCGGATCTCGGGCACGTCTGCCGGGAGAGCGGCGTGGGAGCCCGCGTGGCCATCGATCGCGTTCCTGTGGACGGCAGCGCGCGAGATGTCGCGCGGGCGCTCGGGGCCGAGGCTCTTGCCTGGGCCATTGCGGGTGGCGAGGACTACGAGCTGCTCCTGACCTGCGGTGCAGCCGAGGCCGAGGAGCTCGCGGGCGGCCTGAGACGAGCGACGGGCACCACGCT
>WNFH01002839.1_pt1 | contig 12168 bp, 13 predicted proteins | sample 5400411 | NCBI WGS metagenome assembly WNFH01 (sample SAMN13153347, study PRJNA577476) | soil metagenome | isolation source: 200 cm saprolite under Douglas fir tree site 2 hole 3 | place: USA:California | collected 2015-04-18
ATTTTCGGCAGGCAAGCGAACCGCGTGTACCTCTCGCGCGGCGCGGAAACCACCATGCAGTTCGTGGACGTGGCGAAAGAAGTTGGCATCACCGCGCTGGGCAACTCACGCGGCGCGGCGCTGGCGGATTTCGACAATCGTGGCGTTCTTGATCTGGCTATCACGCATCAGTTCGCGCCGCTTTCTCTCTATCAAAATACGCTGCACGAAGAAGACCAAAAGACCGGCAGCGTGCACCACTGGCTGGGGCTCTCGCTTCATGGAGATGGCGTGCGCATCAATCGCGACGCCGTTGGAACGCAAGTGTTCCTCACCTATCAGAAAGACGGCAAGGCCTTCAGGCAAATGCGAGAAGTGCAAATCGCCAATGGATTTTCCGCACAGGGAGACCGCCGCCTGCTTTTTGGCCTCGGCGATTATTCCGGTCCCGTCACCGTTGAAATTCACTGGTACGGCGGGGAAACGATTTCTTATTCCGATCTCGAACTCGATCACTACCACAACATCAGCCACGCTCCCGGAAATTCGGGAGCCACGAGGCGGTAGCCCATCATGTCCTTGCGAGACTCCTGGTACATAGCGGCGAGATCAAAAGATCTCAAGACGCGCCCGACGAGCGCCGTGCTGTTCGGAGAAAAAATCGTCCTCTTCCGCGGCGTGGACGGCGCGCCGGCCGCATTGCTGGACCGGTGCGCGCATCGCAACATGGAGCTTTCGCGCGGCCGCGTGAAGGACGGATGCGTCGAGTGTTCCTATCACGGCTGGTGCTACAATGCATCGGGCACACTCACGCACGTGCCCTCACTGGGTGCAGAAGCGAAGATCCCGTCCCACAGAGTTCGCTCCTTCCCCGCTATCGAGCAGGACGGCTACCTCTGGGTTTTCCCCGGAGAGGCCGCTCCCAAGAATTCTCCGTATCGTTTTGCACATTTAGGCGAGCACGGCTGGACCTCGTTTCGGATGAAAACCCGCTTCGCCGCAAATGTGGACTCCTGCCTGGAAAATTTCCTGGATTGTCCCCACACGGTTTTCGTTCACAAGGGCTGGTTTCGGAATCACGACACGCGGGAACTCACGGCCCGCGTGCGCAGTGGTACCGACTTCGCCGGGGTGGAATTTGCCGGCGAGCCGCTCAGCAACAGCGTCATCTCGCGTTTGTTCTTTCCCCGCGGAAAAGAACTCAAACACACCGACCGCTTCCTGATGCCGAACGTGAGCCGCGTGGATTACGACTTCGGGCCTTCGCGGAATTTCATCATCACTTCGCAATGCACGCCGATCAGCGAATGGGAAACGGAAGTGTATACGGTCATGACTTTTCGGTTCGGTGTCATCGGCCCGCTGATCCGGCTGGTGCTCGAACCCATGTCGCGCCACATCATTCAACAGGACGTGGAAGTGCTTGCGGCGCAGACCAAGCAACTCCAGTCCATGGGCGGAGCGCAGTTCGCCCATGTCGATACGGATTTGCTGGGACTAAAAATTCAGACGCTCCGCCGAAAGGCCGAGCGCAACGGGGCTTCGGGTAGCGCGGATGTCTCCGAGTCCGTCGCAGAGCGCGAGATCCGGATTTGTTTCTGAGGATAAATGTCGAACGATTCAGGCCATGTGTGGAGGAATACCAGTCATGAGAATATCACGGCTCTTCAGCGAAACTGTGCCGGTCGAAGAATTGGGAGTAGCGGAAAAGGATGCTATGTACGCTCTCCTTGCAGAGAACTATGAAAACGTGAATCGCCCCTGCTTCGAGGCCGACTTGTTCGAAAAGGACTGCGCCATCCTTCTTCGCGACGCCCAGGATCATGCCCTGCGCGGCTTCTCCACCCAGAAAGTAATGCAGTTCCATGTGGACGGCCAGCCCTTGCGTGCAGTCTTCTCCGGCGACACCATCATCGCCCGCTCTCATTGGGGCGAACAGGAGCTCGGCCGCGCCTGGAGCCACTTTGTCGCTGAGTTGCGCGCGCAGGAACCCGAGATCCCTCTCTACTGGTTCCTCATTTCAAAAGGGTATCGAACCTATCTCTTTCTTCCGCTGTTCTTTCATCAATTCTTTCCGCGCCACGATCAAGTCACACCCGCGCGCGAACAGAACATTCTAGATGCTCTCGCCAGCACTCGCTATTCCGATTTCTATGTTCGCGAAAGCGGATTAATTGTTTTCCCCGAATCCCACGGCAATCTGAGCCACGGCCTCGCCGAAATCCCTGCGCATCGCCTGCGCAGCCCGCACGTCCGGTTTTTTCTCTCCCGGAATCCACGCTTTGCCGAAGGGCACGAGCTTGCCTGCTTGGCCGAAATCTCTGCCGAGAACATGAGAAGCTACGCCTCGCGGATGCTCTCCGAGAGTGCTGATAAACCCGCGCCTTCAGAACCGAGCCGCATCTATGCGTGAAGCTGCGTCCTTCGCCGCTGCCAATGGAATGTGGCTAGCCAGTTTTCTACGGACGCACAAGGCGTTTCGGCGGGCAGTGAAGAATCCAGAGCAGACGCAGGCGGCCATCCTTGAAAAACTGCTCCGCCAAAATGCCGGATGCGCTTACGGCAAGCGGTGGGAGTTCTCCAACTTGCGCGGAGCGCGCGATTTCCAAAACGCCGTTCCCATCGTTTCTTACGAGGACCTGGCCCCGTGGTTGCGCCGAATGACGGACGGCGAGCCGGATGTGCTTACCTCGGAACGCGTTCTGATGTTTGAAAAGACCGGCGGCTCCTCCGACTCCGCGAAGTACATCCCCTACACTGCATCGTTGTGTGACGAGTTTCGCAACGCTATCGGAGCATGGATGTGCGATCTCTATTGGCACCATCCAAAGCTAATCACGGGAAACGCCTACTGGTCGCTAACTCCTCTCGCCAGAAGAAAGGAATACACCAGAGGTGGCCTTCCCGTCGGTTTCGAAAGCGACGCTGAATACTTCGGCAGCGGGCAAAGAAAACTGCTGAATACGCTGATGGCCGTTCCGAACGAAACGACACGAATCTTCCAGCTGACCGAGTGCCTCTATGTGACCCTGCGATTCTTGTTGCAATCGCCATCGCTGGCTTTCGTTTCCGTCTGGAGCCCCACTTTTCTAACCATTCTGCTCGATCAATTGCGGATGCACGGGGACCGCCTTTGCTGCGATCTGCGCGACGGCGATCTCCGTCCGCCGAATCCGATTTCGTCGTCCGAACTCGAACCTTTGAAGAAATATCTTCGTGCCGCTCCGGCCAGAGCGGAGTTGCTCCGCAAGATTCTGCGGCGGACCGGCCCAATCGTCGCGCACGAGCTTTGGCCAAATCTCCGAATGATCAGTTGCTGGGCCGATGCTTCCTCCCGGCTCGCTGTTCCCGCCATCCAGGAATCCTTTCCCGAAAGTCCCATTCAAGGAAAGGGCTTGCTCGCCACGGAAGGCGTCGTCTCCATTCCGATTTGTTCCGCCCAAGGCTCCGTCGCCGCGGTCACTTCGCATTTCTTGGAATTTCTTGAAAATGGTTCCATCACTCCAAGGCTTCTTCACCAGTTGGAAGTGGGGAGCGAATATTCGGTTCTCCTGACAACAGGTGGTGGCCTGTGGCGTTACCGTCTTGGCGATCGAGTCCGCGTCACAGGGTTCCTCAAACAAACTCCCGTCCTCGAATTCCTCGGCAGGGAAGGAAACGTCAGCGATGTCTGCGGCGAAAAACTCAGCGCCGCTTTCGTGGACAGCGTGCTCCTGGAACTGGAATCGGAGCGCGCCTGCACTCCGGGCTTTGCCATGCTTGCGCCTTCTCTTGAGGAGACCCCTCGCTACGTTCTTTTTTTTCACGGACGTATCGAGACTGGTCAATTCGCGGAACTACTCGATGCCAAACTGCGCCGAAATCCGCACTACGATTACTGCCGCAAGCTCGGCCAGTTGTCCCCGGCCGCAATTTTTCAAATCACGGAAGGCGCCGGCGAAGCCTACGTGCGCCGCTGCAGCGCACTGGGCCAGCGCGCCGGCAGCGTAAAGGAAACCCCGCTACATCGCCTGAGCGGCTGGGAAAACCACTTTCAAGGATTTCTCGTGGAGAACGGCGGCCAACTATCGTGAGCCAGATGAACTCACGGAACGGCACTTCGCAATTTCAATTCGCGCTGGCGCAAAGCCAGGATAACGCGGAGCTCCGCTCGTTCCTGGTCAACAATCCCGTTCTCGGAAACATGGAAGTTACGTTCGAACGCGAGCCGGATTTTTTCGCCGGCTTGGAGATCCGCGGCGACCTGAATCAGACCATTGCGGTGCGCGATCTCAATAAAGGCAAAATTGCCGGAATTGCCTCCCGGTCCCTGGCCAAAGCATTTGTGAACGGCGAGCCCACGGAGGTGGGCTACTTGAGCGATTTGCGCCTCAGCCCGGAATATCGCAGCGGCAGCTTGCTCGCCCGCGGATACCGTTTCCTAAAGGCGCTGCATGCCGACGGCCGTGCCCTGCTCTATACCACCGCCATCTTTGCAGAGAACGCACGCGCCCTGGCGACGCTCACCGCGGGTCGCGCCGGACTGCCCTCTTATCATCCGATGGGCTGCCTCAATTGCTCCGGCATCAATATCGGGCGCACCAAGCCACCGTTCGAAGCGCGTTGCGACATCGAACGCGGCAGCCTCGCCCTTCTTCCTCAAATCGTCGACTGCCTGAACCGCAACAATGCCCGGAAACAATTCGCGCCGCTCCACACCTGCGAAGAATTTCTGCTGGGCCGACGTTGGCGTGATTTCCAGTTATCCGATTTTTACGTCGCTGTTCGGAACGGCAAGGTCATCGGCGTGATTAGCCAGTGGAATCAGCGACGCTTCAAGCAAACTCGTCTGATCCGCTACTCCGGCAACCTGCGCTGGCTGGTGCCGATGGCCAAGTCGACCCACCAGGTCTTGAACGGCCGTCGATTCCCCGAGATCGGCGAGGAACTCCGCTCTTTCTACGTCAGCTTCGTGGCCGTGGACGACGATGACGTTTCCGTTTTTCGTGCTCTGCTTCGGGTGCTCTATCGCGATGCGGTGACCAGCGACGCGATGTTCGCGCTCACCAGCCTTCATCAAGAGGATCCCTTGAGGACCGCGCTTGAGGACTATTCGCTGACTCCGTTCTGCGCGCGGATTTATTGCGTGTGCTATAGCGATGGCGAGAGGGTTTTTAGCAATTTGGACAACCGCGTGCCCTATCTGGAAGCGGCGACACTCTGAAAAAGAAACGGCGGGTTTGATCCGTGGCAAACGTTAAGCTCTTTCTTTTGCTATTCGGCGTGACGCAGACCGTTTTCGTTCTGCTCGATTTCTTCGAATTGTGGAGGCAGGATGGCCGCCCGGCGCTCTCCGGTAAGTTGCCGTCGGAGTGGCGGACGTTCCTGTCGCTAGCGGTCATCTGGCTGGTCTATTTTTCACTTCAGCTCGGAGTGTCGACGATGCTTCCGTCAGTCGATAGAACACTGGCAGCCGCGAGGCAGACGCTTGGGGTATCCGCGGGACGCACAGAGGTTTTCGTGCACCGCACAGCGCTTTGCGTTGCGATCGGCGTGGCCACCTTCTTCGTGGCCGGCTTTTGGGACTATCTTACTCATCGTTTTTTACTCCATTCCCGGATCGCCTGGTATCTCCACGAGAGCCATCATCTTCCCATGAGAGTATTTAACGGCATGCCTGGCATCTCCGCGAGGCCCTTCGTGGTCTTCAGCGCTTTTCTCGTAAATGTTTCATCGATGGTCACCATGTTTCTCCTCTTTTGGATCGTCGGGCGCCCGGACCTGGCCAGTTTATTCTTCGAAACTCTTCCCGCCATCATCTTTGTTTTTGCATTCATCGGCTCCGCCAGCCATTCCTGCTTTCTCCGCCGTTACGCGTTTTTTGATCGCTGGCCACGCTATTTATTGATCATCACGCCGCAGGAGCACGTCTTGCACCATGCGGCAAACCATAAAGGAAATTTTGGAAATTTTACGCCGCTCTGGGACCGCGTCTTCGGCACTTACCTGGACCCGGCGAATGTCGGCGCGACGAAATTGGGACTCAATTACGATCAGGACTTTCTCGGGGCCATCACCGCCGGGAAATGGAAGCTGTCTGCTCGTCTCAGAAAGAAACTAGGCCTGGAAAGGTTTTGTTACCAGGAGGACTCTGAGGCTTCAGAAAGTGGGTCCGCAGTGACCACGGATTCGAATCAACAGTTTCATTCAGAAGTGAAATCTGCTTAACGGAGGAGATCACTGGAAATGAACACCTACAAGCCGTTCACGGCCCTTGCTGGTTTCATGGGTGTATACCATCTGTTGATCGGGATTCTTGGCCTCGTGTCTGGCGAGATGGCTGCGCGCGTTGGCGCTGCCGTCTATGGCGCTCATGTGGAAGTCACCCCCCTGTTCAGTTACATGGCCAAGTATCTGGCCGCTTACGTCATCGCGTTTGGCGTGATGATGCTTTTCATGGCGGGCGATCCCGTCAAATACCGCAAGCTTGTTTACGTAGCTGTGATTCTCGCCGTCGTTCGGATTCTTTCCCGTTTGATCTTTGCGTCCGAACTACAAGCAGCATTTGGCATCGGCATGAACCGAAGCCTGATGACGATTGCCGCGGTCGCGATTCTCAACCTGGGTCTGATTGTGCTCATGCCCAAGCAGGATTGAGTGACGCGGCCTCAGATCGACAGCAGCTCTGTTGCGATCAGCAGGGCGCACAGCGCGATCAACGCGATGTGCCACGCGTTGCGCCGCGAGGACAAACCGAACACGGCCGTCGCTGTCGCGCGCGCTGAGAACCGAATGAGGATTCGGAGAATCAGCAGCACCAGGAGGGCAACAAGCACGCCCCGATATCGAAGCGGGTCCACGATGGGGAAAATGGTCGCCACCGCAGCGAACACCGCCAACGCTCCCCAGGGTTTCAGTACCGCAACGATTTCGGGGCTCTTGGGAAATTGAATGCCGAAGAGGCCACGGTAGATTCGAAGGGCTGTGCGCGGCGCAAATACTCCCAGGAGCCCGGTGGACAGATGATCGAGCGAGAGAAGAATTAAATTCGTCGCCCAGATCCAACGCCAGGCGGTGCTGGAGGCCAGGTGCAGGGAAGCGAATGTCAGGGAGGTCATAAGCGTTGAAGGATCTTACCAAAGGTTCCGTGTGGAAAAACCTGATCCAAATGTCCGCGTTCTTAGCGGGCAGTATGCTTGTTCAAAGCCTGTACTTTCTCGCGGACCTCTACTGGGTCGGCAAGCTCGGCAAAGAGTCGGTCGCGGCCGTCGGCTTCTCCGCGAACCTGATGGTGATCGTCCTCGCGGTCACGCAGAGCCTGGGGGTGGGCACCGCCGCCGTGATCTCCCACGCGGTGGGCGAGAAAAACCACGACCGGGCCGTCCTAGTGTTCAATCAGGCGTTCGTCCTTTCTCAGTGGATCGGCGTGGCTCTTTGCCTCGTCGCATTTCTGCTGCGAAGCCAGTATTGTCACTGGATGGGCGCCGATGGGCTCACCGCCATCAAAGGCGTGGAGTATCTGACGTGGTTCATCCCGGCGCTCTTCTTGCAGTTCGCCTTATTCACGGCGGGTGCTGCGCTGCGCGGTACCGGCGTCGTCAAGCCAACTGTCGTCGTTCTCGTCATCACCGTCGTCCTCAATCTCATCCTCGCTCCCGTCTTGGTCTTCGGGTGGGGAATCGGACATCCACTGGGAGTCGCCGGCGCCGCCCTTGCGACCTTCATCGCTGTCTCCGCCGGAGTCGCGGCCATGGCCCTCTATTTTTTCTGGGAGAAGCGCTACATCTATTTTGATGTCTCACTTTGGAGGCCCGTCAACTCCATTTGGGGTCAGGTTCTGCGCATCGGTTTGCCGGCAGGCGGCGAGCTGGTCATCCTGGCGATCTACCTCATGATTGTGTACTCGCTGATTCGCGGTTTCGGCGCTTCCGCACAGGCCGGTTTTGGGATTGGCGCTCGCGTGATGCAATCACTCTTTCTGCCAGCTCTCGCTGTAGGCATGGCCGCCGCTCCGGTGGCCGGCCAAAATTTCGGCGCACGCAGCGCCCCGCGTGTCCGGCAATCGTTCTATGCCGCCTTGACCATCGCTTGCTCTGCCATGTTCTTGACCACTCTGCTTTGCCAGTGGTTCGCGGAACCGCTCATCCGGTTTTTTTCCAAGGATCCTGCGGTCATTGCGGTGGGAGCCGACTACCTGCGAGTCATTTCCTTTACGTTCGTCGCCACGGCCATAATCTTCGCCACCTCCAGCATGTTTCAAGGCATGGGCAACACCTTCCCTCCTTTGCTCAGTTCTTCGCTCCGCCTTGTTCTATTCACCATTCCCGTGCTGATTCTTTCTCGGACCCCCCATTTTTCGATTCGCCAGATATGGTTCTTCTCGGCCTTCTCCGTTTTCGTTCAAGCCGTCACCAACATTTTCCTGGTCAGGCGCGAATTCGAACGGAAGCTGACTTTCCTTCCCACCGAAGAAACTTCCCAATTAGTGGCTTCCGTACCACAATAGCAATCCAAATCCTGCACTTAGGTCAATAAATTGAGACATCTCTTCCCGCTCAAATAGCCCGGAGCGGAGCGCGTGCTCACGAGGCATGTGCTCTTCTCAATCGTGATCGTCTGCTTGGGAGGCAGACGCTCCACCCGTAGTCCAGCCGAACCTTCGGCCCCGAACCGAAGGTTTTATGAAGAGGTTGGAGCCGATCGGAACACTTTCGCTGTTATTTCGCTATGGGGAAAATTCGGGGGACTCCATGCATGTGGAGGCACATTTCCGCACATCGTGCCACTACCAAATATTTTTCTAACTCTTTTGTTTTCATAACAAAGATTGAAAAGGAAGGACTTCCAAGCGATAGCCCGGCTGGCTTGGGCGCAGGAGGTCCCGAGTTCAAATCTCGGCGCCCCGACCACTTAGTCCTTTATTTTCAATGAACTGTTCCTGACATTTTTGCGTCGGAGACAAAACTTGGGTCCAACTTGGGTCCAAATACAAGTCTCTCGACGCTTTCAACTGCGCGTCGCTGCTCTTCCGGAATCGCGTGCAAATAAATCTCGCGCGTGATTTCCGGCGCGGAATGCCCCAACAGAGACTGCATCGTTCCTATTGGAGTGCCTACACCATCGAGCATCGTCGCGTGGCTGTGCCTCAGAAGATGCCATGTGACACCAGGAAGCCCTGATTTCTTCGCGGCAGGTCTCAGGTGCTTCGTCTTAAGCAACACCGCTCCATTCAAGTATGGATGCTTGGACCTCGGTGTCTCGTATAACCGCTACAGTGACGTATCTATGAGGACGGAGGCGGTCAAGACTAATATTCTTTAATCTCAGAAGTTATCTCCAACCGAGGCTAGTCGACGGGAGCTGAGTGACGGTCGGTATTTGATATTTAGGATCTCTCTCGAACGGGTGAAACCGGAGCCACTCATGCGCTTCCCTTGTCACGGTCGAGAACTGGGCTGGAGCGACCCCTGTGGTCTTTTGGCCACAAGCCTTTGGCCAAAAGTGGGGTCGCTCCAGCCCAGTCCGGTGTTTTGCCCGCGTCCAAAATCAACCGTCGCGTCCCACGCAACCGCAATGCTTCGCGTGACTTCCGTTCACCGGCGAGGTGAACGGAACGGTGAACCTTGGGGTGAACCGCGTCGCTCACGTACCGTTCACCCTGTCCGCCGCGGCCTGCAGTCCGGCATGCTTTGGACCTCTCATCGGATTGATCTCGTTCCACATCTCGGAAAGCCCAAGCTGAAGTAGCCGGAGGAGTTTGCAGTGGTGTCGTAGGGCCAAGCGCGCTTCGGCTTGCCTCCCCGGTTTGGTCGGCAGGAGTGGGGCCGTCCCGCCAGTGCGACCCAGGAAACCTGCATCGGCTGAACCTCTCCCCTGCCGTCGGGGCATAAGTTGGGTCAAATGGTGGGTTCTTTGATGGGTCTGTGCATCTGGATAGCGAGACATTTATCCCTCTACCTACCTATTCAGCGTTGGAACAGGAATTTGTGTCGCAAGAACGCGAAAATAGTTTAGGGAGTGGGGTCGGCTGGGCGGCCTCTTAGGCCCGATTCGCGTGGGTCTAGATGGTGCAATTGCTACCGACGATGCATGAGCCTCGTTGGGGCCACAGATTAAATGGGCACATAACCCACGCGCGCCACAGGTGAAGAGGAGAATATCGCCAAGTTGGGTCTGAAATCGGCTATTCAGAGCAATCGCGAGCAGCGACTGGTGGAAAAGCAGAGCCTGGAGAAATTCCCCGGAACCGCCGCACGGTTATGCCTTAAGGATGGTTCGGATTCACGCGAAGGTAGGCAAAGAGGAGCGCCCGCTCCTTCATAAGAGCGAAGAAAACGGGCACGAGGATCTGAACGCGGATTGTGGATGTAATCATGGGCGTCGCGACTTCCTAGCCGAGATGCAACGCTGTCGCGCCGATCAGCAAATCTTCGAACGCAAAATGGACTTCTATGCGAAGCACTTCCAGTGATAGTGAGCGATTCATAAGTACTTGCAACGAGGTTCGTCGTGAACGCGGGCAGATGGAACAACGCGTGCGACAACTGGAAAAGTTTGAGGCACTTGGGAAGCTGGCCGGCGGATTGGTAATGACTTTAATAATGTCATCGGAGCCGTCCTGGGTTGGGCGGAACTCGGGGTCGACCGCGTGACGTCAGACAGCCCCGAGGCCAAGCTGTTTCGAAACATACGCGAGCAAGCAACACGCGCTGGCGCACTGAGTCGACAGCACCTCGCCTATGCGAGGCGTCAGGTCTTGGAGCCCAAGAACATCGACTTGAATCAAATGATCAACGAGATCACCACCCTCTTGCAAAAGACCATCGGCGAACAAATCGAAGTAAAGATGGCGCTCGCAAGGGATCTTCAGATCACGCGGGCCGATCCCTCCCAGATCGAGCAGGACCGTTTTGGGAATCGTCAAACAGCATGGGGGATTCCTGGACGTCTACAGCGAACTGGGAAAGGGCTCAACATTTCGCGTCTATCTCGCGGCGAGTGAAGGTGCTGCGGAACCGCTACACCATGTGGACGATGCCCCAGTCCGAGGAGGGACGGAAACCATCCTGGTTGCCAAAGACCATGAAGGAATGCGCGAAATGGCGCGAGAGATTCTTGAGAGATTGGGTTATCACCTGCTCATTGCTCAAGACGGAGAAGAGGCCGTCAAGCAATTCGCAGCTCATCGAAATGACATTTCGCCTGTGCTACTCGATGTGATCATGCCCAAACTCGATGGCATCGGCGCTTATGAACAGATGTGCAAGGCAAGGTCCGGCGTGCCTGTCATCTTCACTTCCGGTTATTCCGATCATGGGCCGGTGCTGGTGTCCCTGTCTAAGAAGGGGGCGACAGTCTTGCAGAAACCGTACGGCTCGAAGGTCTTGGCCCGAAGAGTGCGAGAACTCCTAGATCAGGCCAAGGTTCTGGGACCAACTCACGGTTAAGCAGTCAGCTCAGTACCGGCCAGCTCATCGCCCGTCTCCGTTCTGCTGCCCAGGTGGCGGCGGCTCGTTCATGACGAGCCAATAGATCCCCAGATGCCTTGCGGCGTCGACGAATTGACCGAAGTCGACAGGCTTGCGGACGAAGCTGTTCGCGCCAAAGTCGTAACACGACATGACGTCCTTTTCCTCTTTGCTTGACGTTAGTATCACAACCGGCAGTCGCCTTGTCCGTTCATCGGCCCGCATGCGCCGCAGAACTCCCAAGCCATCGAGCTTAGGCAGTTTCATGTCGAGCAACACAACCTCTGGCATATCCTTTGGATCTCGACCCGCGTGAGGGCCGGTTTTGAAGAGATAATGGATGGCCTGCTCCCCGTCCCCGGCCACCACGATTTCGTTGCTGACGTTGCTCTTCTCGAACGCTCGCAAAGTCAGTTCTACGTCGTTTGGGTTGTCTTCGACCAGCAGTATGACGCGGTTCCGAATCACTGGTGGCCTCCCGGCCTGGCGGGCGGAACCGTGAAGTAAAAGGTCGCACCCTGGTCCACCGCACTGCTCGCCCAAATGCGTCCGCCGTGCCGATCGATAACGCGGTGCACGGTGGCAAGCCCAATTCCTGTTCCCGCAAATTCCGACTCATTGTGAAGTCGTTGGAATGGGCGGAAAAGACTTTCGGCGTAGCTCATGTCAAACCCCGCCCCGTTGTCACGAACGAAGAACACAGTCCCTCCTTGTTGCTGGTCTGTTCCAACCTCAATCCGAG
>WNFH01002840.1_pt1 | contig 12168 bp, 8 predicted proteins | sample 5400411 | NCBI WGS metagenome assembly WNFH01 (sample SAMN13153347, study PRJNA577476) | soil metagenome | isolation source: 200 cm saprolite under Douglas fir tree site 2 hole 3 | place: USA:California | collected 2015-04-18
ACCAACAGCGGCCGCCGCTCGGTTCCCACGCCCGGATCGACAACCACGACGTGGATTGTTTTTGGCGGAAAGTAGGAGTAGGCGGAGCCAATCGCCAGCGCTCCGTCGAGCAGGTCGAACGGCGTAATGTTGTGGGTGATGTCCACGATGGTTACATCGGGATTGATCTTCAGCATTACGCCCTTCAACGTTCCAACCAGGTGGTCGTTCGTTCCGTAGTCGGTCGTGAGCGTGATAATCGCGTTGGCCAATGGATTCCCTCACTCGGGATAACTTGCGCGTGGCGCGCACAGAGAGAGGCAGCACCCCGCATGCTTTGACGCTAACGGAGGCGGGCGACTTGGTCAAGAATTCGCGCCGCGACTGCTGTGCAATCGCCAATGGGCCATTCGACAGCGAAGTCCAGTGCAAACTAACCCACACCCTGTTCGGGCGCGCAAGGATGCCAGTCCGGGTCAGGAAAATGAGCCCGGCAATACCATTGACCGCAGCGCTCGCAATACTGCTGGGCGCTGTGGTCACACGGTTCATCCACGCGCGAAACTGCCTGACAGAGTTGTTCCTTGGGTTTTACGCCTGTCGCGTTCATTGCATCCTCCACGGCACGAAAGGCAATGCAGCAGGGAAGAGACAGTCAGCGAGCGCGTTCCACGACGCCAACTTTGTTCACGCCGCTGCAGGCAATATACACCCGTCCGTCGGCGGTTGCCGCCATATTGCGAACTGTGCCTCCTCCAGACGGGATTCCTTGTGCCGTTCCAACCCGTTCGAGCAAATCCCTTCGCGAATGCTCTTTCCATGCTCGCGTGCGATCTTTGGGCCTTCATTGGGCTTAAATAGTTGGGACGCCATTGGTTGCGAACAGTTGCTTTACTCCATTCTGAACCTCATGGAAAGCTCTCCGCGCTTCTCGGGCCCTTGCGGGCCCCTCTTCAATTTGTTAGCTTAATCTGCAGAGCGGGCGTCGTACAATGGCAGTATAGAAGCTTCCCAAGCTTCGGACGTGGGTTCGATTCCCATCGCCCGCTCCATAAAAGCCGATGGCTCAGTTGACCTTACACGGCTAAGTCCCCTGAATTCGAGTTGAAATTGGGCCTTTTTGGACGGCAGTTGGACGGGACTGCGGTCAATTGGACGGTCGCTTCCACGGACAGGGCGGCTACGACGCCCAGTCAAACCGCTGGTCATGCTGGCGAAGGTTCTCTACGGGGAGTGCTTGCGCCCGAAGTGTGCCCAATTCCGCTGATTTGTACCCCATGAGGATGCTTGGTTCGACCCCCACCACCCCTACCATCCATCTTCCTGATGGAGGAACACCTAGCAAATTCGCGGGGAGGGGGCAAAAAGGGGCGGATAAGGACGATGATCCGGTTCTTGTGCGTTAATTTTCGGCGGCGCAAGTGACAACCGGATTCGTCAGCCCTCCATCATCCACGCGGAAAGATCATTGCCCGATTCCGCAGAACGGGTGTCACCTGCCCGGTTCGCAAGAAAGCGACAGCTCATGGAGGCAACAAGTGTACTGAATCATTTCGGCGTCGAGTTCATCGGCTTGCGCGAAAATATCGACACCGGAGGACCGTTAGGCCGCGCTGTGGTCGTCGTCGCGGGAGCGATCGCGGAACTCGAACGGAGTCTAATCGTCGAGCGAGTCAAAGCGGAGATGCAAAGGGCGCGGCTTCAGCCGTGCCGAAAAGCTCCGGAAATTCAGGGGTTTTAACCCCTGAGGTTGGCAGGGCCGCCCGTCGGAGCATTTATGAGGTCAGGTAAATAGGTTCTAGTTAATTCCGAGTCGATGTTGCATTTCCTCGAGGGTAAAGCCTTTGGTCTCCGGGTAAAAGAAGAGGACGACAAAAAATTGCAAGACCATCATGGCGGCAAAAAATACGAAGGGGTAAGCGCCGGAAGATTTCGCCAACAGGGGAAAGATGCCGGAAATCAGAGCGTTCATGATCCAGTGCGAAGAGCTTCCCAGGCTCTGGCCTTTGGAGCGCACGCTATTAGGAAAGACTTCGCTGATATAAACCCAAATGACCGCGCCCTGCGAAACGGCGAAAAAGGCGATGTAGCCCACCAGGAGCCAGACCAGGCGGTTCTGGTGGTGTTGCGTGAAAAAGATCCGGGCCACGCCGGAAAGACAAAAGATCATGCCGACCGATCCGATGAGCAGCAACGTCTTGCGTCCGAGCTTGTCGATCAAAGTCATGGCGAGGAGAGTGGCGCAGAGGTTCATCGCACCTATGGCCACCGCCTGCAGATCGCTGGAGATCTTGTTGAATCCCGCCGCGGCAAAAATGTCGTTGAGATAATAGAGAATCGCGTTGATGCCCGCGAGTTGGTTGAACATGCCGATTGTGACGGCAAGAAATATGGGGACGAGGTATTTGCGGGAGAAAAGTGGTTCGGAACCTTGCGATTGTTGAAGATGTATCGAGTTCACAATTTCAGTGAGTTCAGCCTTGTAATCGGGAGAGCCCAGCGATTGCAGGACGCCTCCCGCTTCCTCAACGCGCTTCTGAGTGGCCAACCAGCGGGGACTCCGCGGAATTCCGAACAGCATGATGAGAAACAGAAGAGCCGGCGCCGCGCCGATGCCCAACTGCCACCGCCATTCGAGATCGCCCAAACCAAATTCCGCCACGCAGTAATTGGAAAAGTACGCAAGCAGGATGCCGACGACGACATTGATCTGGAACATTCCCACAAGACGCCCGCGTAAATTCGCGGGAGCCAACTCTGCAATATAGACCGGCGCCAGGACGGAAGAGCCGCCGACGCCCAGTCCGCCGATGAAACGGAAGACTACCAGCGCGGGCCAACTCCAGGCAAAGGCGCAGCCGAAGGACGAGACCACGTATAACACCGCCATGATGCGCAGAGCATCGCGCCCTCCCAGGCGCTGTCCAATGACGCCGGCGCTCAGCGATCCAACGACCGTACCCCACAGAGCAATCGAGACTGTAAATCCCAGAGCTCCCGGACTGAGATCGAAAATTTGCCGGAGCGAATGAGTCGTGCCGGCGATGACGGCGGTGTCGAAACCAAAGAGCAGTCCGCCGAGCGCTCCGACGACGCTGGCCTTAAGCAGGTAGGAGCTGAGTTTCATGCTGTTTTCCGCCAAGGAATCTTCGGCACGTTGAGTGGCTGCGCGACGGACTTGTGTGTAGCACAAGCGTCGTGTGGCGCCAAGCAATGTACACGAATAAGGAAGAGTGGGAGCAAGAATTCCGGTCAGAGACCACCAGCACCGAAAGACGATCTCCCGCCACCGAATCGGTTTGTGGTCAGGATGGGATGAGGGATTCACTGCCCGGCTTGTTGCTACGGAACGCGAAAAACGCGATGTACAGATAGCACAGTGCGGGCAGGACGAAAGCATGATGGATGCCGATGTGATCCGCGAGCACGCCCTGCAGCTCCGGGATGATCGCGCCGCCGACAATCGCGCAAACCAGCACGGCGGAACCCTTCCCCGTAAGCGGGCCGAGCCCTTCGATGGACAGTGCGAAAATGCTCGGGAACATCGTTGAATTAAAGAGTCCAACCAACAAGATGCTCCACATGGCGATCAACCCGAAGCTAAGCATCGAGATCATGACCAACAGAAACGCCATCAGGGCGGAAAAACCCAGCACCCTTCCAGTGCGCACCTTTTGCAGTACAGCCGATCCGATGAAACGGCCAATCATCGCACCGCCCCAGTAGAAGGACACGAAACGCGCGGCAACCTGCATAGAGACATTCCCGATGTTTGGCTGACTCATGTAGTTAACCAACAAACTGCCGATGGCCACTTCCGCGCCGACGTAAACGAAAATCCCAATCACGCCCAGAACCAGCCGCCGATATTTCCAGACAGATTCGCGGACTCTCCCATGCGGTTCGACCGCGGAGATGACCGGCAGCTTGAACTTTGCAATCAGCAGACCGAGGAAAAAGAGCGTGATTGCAAGGCCGAGATACGGCAGCTTGACCGAGGAAGCTTGCTGCAGCCGGTAGGCGTGCAGCTGATCGGCAGGCATTCGCCGCATCACATCCAGGGCGATGGGTGCCCCGCTCAAAATCAGAACGCTGCCAAACCAGGGCGCCACCGTAGTGCCGAGGGAGTTGAATGCCTGGGTCAAATTCAGGCGGCTCGACGCTGTTTTCTCAGGGCCCAGGACCGCGACGTACGGATTCGCAGAGACCTGCAACGCGGTGATGCCCGCGGCAAGAATAATCAACGCCGACAGAAACAACGGGAAGGAAGGCTGGGTGGCTGCCGGAATGAAAAGCAGAGCGCCCAGCCCCATGGCGAAGAGGCCGCCGACCATCGTTTTTTTGTAGCCAAACCGCTCGATCACTTTTCCGGACGGCAACGCGAAGACGAAGTACGCGAAGAAAAAGCTGAACTGGATCAGCATAGCTTCGGCGTAGGTCAAATCGAAAGTGGCTTTCAGATGAGGAATCAACACATCGTTGAGACAGGTGAGAAAGCCCCACATGAAGAACAGGGTCGTCACCATAGCCATGGCCGGCCTGTCTGTGGAACGAGGGAGAGCTGCGGTGGCAGGGGATACGTTCGAGTCGGCTGTGGTCATTGAATCGGGGATTCTCCCGTTAATCCGCGTGGTTCTGTAGCTCTGGCTATTTGACGCCTTTCAATCTTTCACTAAATTGCAACGGCTGCAACGGCGCTTTCGCATACCGCAGGCTAGCCAAGCTTCTCCGCGCGGTAGTTTCTTCTCGCGGTCAATACAAGGCTTGTCTCGAACGGGTTAGAGGGCACGCTTGCACTTGAGCATATTACTGCCAGATGGCCGCGAGTCATAGCCCCTCGGGATGTTCGATGAAAAGCCTGTAGAAAATCGCTATTTTTGGCTTGACAAGCAATGACCCGTCAGCCATTTATCGCAAGCAAGGAAAGACCTTGGACGCGGACCTCGAAACGGAGCTATTTCGCAAATTGCAAGACAAAGCAGGCCAAGCGGACGACTCGCAGAGGTAGGAACGAGCCAGAGGAGTGAGCTGATGACAACGACGAGAACCAACTGGACGCTATCGCTGCGCAGAATCGGTACGGTTCTAGCGTTACTTTCTCTCGCGATCACTTTCACTGTCGGCCCCTCTGCCACTTCCGCGCCCGGCGACGTCGAGCAGCGCGTCGGGGCGATTCTCAGCCGGATGACCCTCGATGAGAAGATTGACATGATCTCTGGCGTCGACGACTTTTACATCCGCGCCTACCCGCAGCTTGGCGTGCCCCGATTGAGGATGGCCGACGGCCCTCTGGGGGTACGCCACGGCGGGCCATCCACTGCCATGGCCGGCGGAATTTCGCTGGCCGCCTCATGGGATCCCGCGCTCGCCGAGCGAGTTGGAACTGAGATCGCCAGAGATGCTAGAGCCAAAGGCGTGCACTTCATGCTTGGGCCCGCCATGAACATCTACCGCGCGCCCATGAATGGCCGTAACTTCGAATACCTTGGCGAAGATCCCTATCTGGCCGGGCGGATTGCGGTCGGGTACATCAAGGGAATGCAGAGCCAGGGAGTCAGTGCCACCGCCAAGCATTTCATGGGGAATAATTCGGAGTTTGACCGCCACAATACAGACGCAATCATTGACGAGCGCACTATGCGCGAGATTTATCTCCCTGCCTTCGAAGCCTCCGTGAAACAGGGCCATGTGGCCGCGGTGATGGATTCCTACAACCTGACCAACGGCAGCCACATGACGCAGAATGCACACCTCAATATCGAAATCCTGAAGAGAGAGTGGGGCTTCAACGGCATCCTCATGTCGGACTGGACTTCGACGTATGACACCGTAGGAATTGCGAACGGAGGTCTGGACCTGGAGATGCCCTCGGGAGTGTTCCTGAACCGCGAGAAGCTGTTCCCGGCAATTCAACAGGGCCTGGTTTCTGTCGCGACGATTGACGACAAGGTTCGCCGCATTCTTCGCACCGCGATCCAGTATGGATGGGTCGATCGCAACCAGACGGATCTGTCGATCTCGCGTTACAACCGCGAAGGCGATCAAGTAGCGCTCCAGGCCGCGCAGGAAGGTGCCGTGCTGCTGAAGAATGATGGCAATTTGTTGCCGCTCGGGAAGGATCGGGTCAAATCCGTACTCGTGGTCGGCCCTGATGTTTACCCCGCAGTGCCGGTCGGGGGAGGCAGCGCTCGAGTGGTGCCGTTTGAAGCCGTCAGCCTCCTGCAAGGCATCAGCGACTATCTGGGAAATGCAGCGCAGGTCTATTACAACCCTGGCCTCGCGACCTTGAGCGATATGGCCGAGGCGACGTCTCTATCGACGGCTGCGACGCGCGGAGCTGCAGGACTCAATGCGGAATATTTCGCCAATGCAGACTTGCAGGGCAAACCATTCCTTACGCGCACCGAGCCCTATGTTGATTTCGGTCCGCCATCCAGAAAAGTGTTGGTGGATCAAGCGCTCTCGTCGCGATGGACCGGCTATTATTCGCCGGGCACCGCCGGCAAATACGACTTCTTCGTTTCCTCGACGGGAGAGGACGGAGGCTATTACCGCCTGTACGTTGACGACAAACTGATCCTTGACGATTGGAACGCCTCAAAAGAGCTGCTGGGCATCGCGACGCTTTCGTTCGACAGCAATCCTCACAAGGTCGTTGTGGAGCATCACGGCCGGTCGGAGTGGCTCGGCGCATATTTCCGTATGGGAATTGTCCGTGAGGGCAGCTACGTCCTTCCGGATTCGAAGGCGCTGGCGGCGAAGGCGGATGTTGTTGTCGTCGCGGCGGGTTTCGATCCTGAGTCCGAAAGCGAAGGCGCCGATCGCACTTTCCGCCTGCCGCCGGGACAGGATGAATTGATAAGTGAAATGGCGGCCGCTAACAAAAATACGGTCTTGGTACTTTCCGCGGGCGGAAGTGTGGACATGAATGAGTGGATCGATCGCATTCCGGCGCTTTTGGAGGTTTGGTACCCGGGACAGGAAGGCGGGAAGGCTGCTGCTGAAATCCTCTTCGGCGATGTAAACCCGTCAGGCCGTTTGCCGGTAACTTTCGAGCGCCGCTGGGAAGACAATCCGGTCCACGACAGCTACTACCCGGCAGCGGCAACCAATCGCGTAATCTATAAGGAAGGAGTGTTCGTAGGATACCGCGGGTACGAGCACAACGGCACCAAGCCGCTGTTTCCCTTTGGCTACGGTCTTTCCTACACCACGTTCAAGTATGGCAATCTGACCATCAAGTCCGCGGATAGCAAAGCGAATGGCGCTGGGTTCCCTGCGCCGTTATTCCTAGTTTCATTCGACGTGACGAATACCGGCGCGCGCGGAGGCGCCGACGTCGCGGAGGTTTATGTGGCGGGCCCCCACTCGAAAGTTCCGAGGCCGGCCAAGGAATTGAAAGGATTCGCGAGGGTCGAGCTGAAACCGGGACAGACGAAATCCTCGACGGTGACTCTGGATAACCGCTCATTTTCCTATTACGACACGGAGGCGAAACAGTGGCACGCAGAACCTGGTGAATACCAAGTTCTGGTGGGACGTTCGAGCCAGGACATACAGCTTCGCGGCACCGTCACGTTGCCGGCAGCGAGTGCAGCCTCGACAAGCACCAAATAGAACCGGCGAACTGCAGTGCTTCGACCCGCGTCAGTGCATTGTGGGCGCTGCCGGAAACGCGTCCGTGAGCGATAGAACCTGCATCGAGCCCCGAAGTTGATCGAGGGACACAGAAGTCGGTGTGTCAAGTTTTACAGTGACCGGCTCGCTCGGCAGTAGGTCAAAGTAGTTATCCGAAGTTTGCACATCGAGATCGCCGAACGACACGTAGACGCTGCGGGCGAGCACGGGCGAACGCAACGTTATAACGTAGCTTCCGCTCAAGTTCCCTAGCGACACATCGATGTGCACCGATGCGGGTAAATCGAGATTGTGCATCGTGTCGAAGAAAAGTAGATTCCCCGAGACTTCTTGTCCGCCAACCTCCAGATCGAAGACCAGGAGGCTCTTCTTCGGATCGGCGTTCGCCAGCAATTCCTTCTCATCTAACGTGAAATACACGGCGCTCGATTGCGCCGGTACCTGTACGTCTTCTGTTTTATCCATTAACGATTTCCCGGAAAAATCGAGCAATCGAGCATGGATTTTGCCACTGAGTCGCTGGAGTTTGTCGGACACGACGTAAACGTCCACCTTACCATCATGCGCGAACGGCGAAACAATCACGTCATCGTAAAATCGCCGCGCGTAATAGTGCAGCGCTTTCCAGCGCCCGTAGTAATCGATGCTGGCCCAGGAAGCGACCGGCCAGCAGTCGTTCAACTGCCAGTAAAGCGATCCCATCGTATTCGGCCGCTGCCGCCGCAGGTGTTCCGCGCCCAATTTAATGGCCTCAGCCTGCAGCACCTGGCTCAGGTATACAAACGAGGAAAAATCCTTCGGCTCCGGATACCAGCGCAGCATATAGCTGAGAATCCGTTCGTTGCCGCCGTGATTTTTCTGGTGGTCCTGCATGGTTGCAGAGTGGATGTCCAAATCGGCGGGCTGCGCGAACGAGCGGATTGTGCGCATCTCAGGAAAGGATTGGAAGCCGTACTCGGACATGAAGCGCGGGAATTGATGTGTGTACTCTTCAATTGGTGCCAGGGCGTGCCAGACCTGCCAATAATGCATGTCGCCGTTGGTCTGGCTGTCCGGCGGATCTTCGAAATTCGCACTCGGTGAACTGGGCCAGTACGGTACTGGATCTCCATAGCGATTAACGACTCCCGAGAGAATCCCATGGAACAGGACGACGTAATCCTGCCACACGCGATCACGAACGTCCGGCGAGATCGATTCCTTGAAAATCTTTCGATCGTCCCAGTGAATCCAGCCCGTCTCGATTTCGTTATTGCCGCACCACAGCACAATGCTCGGGTGATCGCGCAGGCGCTTGACTTGATCTATGGCTTCCTGCTTTACATTGTCTTGAAAAGCCGCGCCGCCCGGAACCATGTCGCCGCCGAACATGAATTCCTGCCACACCATGATGCCCAGTTCGTCGCAGATGTCGAAGAAATCGTCCGACTCGTAATATCCGCCGCCCCACTCGCGCACCATGTTCATATGCGCGTCGCGCGCCGCCTCCAGCATCTGCCGGTGGATTCCCGGAGTGACGCGGTTAGGAAAACTGTCGAAGGGAATTACGTCCGCACCTTTAGCGAATACGGAAATGCCATTCACGACAAAGGCGAAGCTTTTGCCCGATTTGGTCACTTCCCTGCGCAGTTCAATCGATCGCAGTCCTGTTCGTAAGGAGGCCTCGGCCGCGACATCGCGCCCCGTCCGCACCACAGCCGAGAAGCGATAGCGGTCTTGAGCCCCGTAGCCGACGGGATACCACAGCTTGGGATTCGTGATACGAATCGGAACGCTCATCCGATTGAGGCCCGGGTCCAGTTGCACGCTCTGCCGGACGGGCGCAAGTGGCGTGCCTGACAGCTCTGCATAGTTGATTTCGACGCTCACCGCCGTACTGCGACTCGCCTCAATCTCGAGTTCGGCGGTGAGCGTGGCGGCCTCCTGACTGACTCTCTGCTTCTGAATATGGAAATTCTCGATGCGCAGGGCGTCCCAGGTCTCCAACCGGATCGGCTGCCAGATTCCCTCGGTTACGTACCGCGGTCCCCAATCCCAGCCGTATTGATAGGCAGCCTTGCGTGTATACGGCGCAGTGGCTATATTTTCTTCGTTTCCGCTGTTATGCGAGGTGACGGACGGCAATATGTAGGGGAGGGCCTTCACCTTCGGAATCATAGATTCAATGGGAGAATGAAAGACCACCCGCAATGTATTCGGGCCCGCTTTCAGCAGCGTTTTCACCGGGACGCGCCAGCGCCGGAACATATTGTCGCAATGAAGGACAGCCTTGTCGTTCACGTAAACGTCCGCGTAGGTGTCCAGCCCTTCAAAAACCAGGTCTGCGTGTTCGTGCGAAATCGTCGCGGGGTCGGCTTGGAAAGTGGTCCGGTATTCCCAGTCGGACAGCCCGATCCACTGGAGCCGTGTGTCGTTATCCTGGTAGAACGGATCGGGAATCAAACCATCGCGTAGCAGATCGGTCTGAACTACTCCCGGCACCTGCGCGGGATGCCATTCCTTCACGTCCGCTCGATCCGTGTTACTGACCGCGCGGAACTCCCATTTCGCTTCGAGTACGCGCGAAGTAGATTGGCTAGCAGATCCTGAAGGAATCATGAGAAAGATGAGGGCCAGGAATCCTGTCCAGCAAAATTTCCGTGGGATTAGAGGCAAGGGTAGCGCCACCTCAAGTAGAATGTTGCACTGCGCTCGATGTTCTGACGCGGCTAGAGAATAGATAATGATGATTAGTGGCGCAAGTAGTTTCAGTTCTGGGCGAGCTGTTGCAGATTGAGGAGAATGCGTCTTGCAAGACCGACCGAACACCGGAACGCCACTGAAAGTTGCGTTGCTCGGCTATGGATTTGCCGGCAAGACTTTCCACGCCCCATTGCTGGCCCGGGTACCCGGATTGCGCCTCACTCATGTTGTTTCCAGCGATAGCGAAAAAGTCAGAAAAGATTGGGAAGTGACCATATTGGCGAAGCCCGAGGACGCTTTCGCTCTTCCGGAAATTGATTTAATCGTGATCGCCACTCCGAACCCGACGCACTTCGAACTGGCCCGCAAAGCCCTCGGCTCCGATAAACACGTAGTTGTTGACAAGCCGTTCACGAATACAGTCGCGGAGGCCGCGGAACTTGTCAGTCTGGCTTCGAGCCGCGGGCGATTGCTTTCCGTTTTTCAAAGCCGCCGATGGGACGCAGATTTGTTGACTCTGCGACAGCTACTAGCAGATGGCGCGCTCGGTAAAGTCGCCCTTCTCGAGTCCCACTACGACCGTTATCGTCCCGAACCGCGCCACCGCTGGCGCGAGCAGGCCGTTCCGGGCAGCGGTCTTTGGTTCGATCTGGGCCCGCATCTTGTGGATCAAGCGTTGCAACTGTTCGGCCCGCCCGAAGCGATTTACGCAGACCTGGAGACACAGCGCCCGCTAGGTCAGGCTGCCGACTATTTCCATGTCTTGCTCCGTTACGACCGAAGCCGCGTAATTCTTCATGGCGCGTCACTTGTGGTTGCGGAGACTCCGCGATTCACGGTTCACGGTGCGCTGGGCAGCTACACCAAATTTGGCATGGACACGCAGGAAGAATCGCTAAAGCGCGGCGATGTTCCCGGGAGTCCGGGATGGGGACACGACCCGCAGATGGGAACATTAATTGCGAAGCGAGACGCTGGCTTCGAAACATGGCAAGTCCCGAACATTCCTGGGAACTATCTTGCCTTCTACGAAGGGATTCGCGACGCGATTACCGTCGGCGCGCCAGTTCCCGTAACTCCTGAAGATGGATTGGCGGTGATCAATGTGCTCGAAACCGCAGTCAAGAGCTCTACGGCGCGCGCCGAAATGCCATTTAATCAAGTTAAGTGGTGAGGCCGCTGAATGCTTTGACTCGCTTCTCGTGATTCGGCACAATAAGTAATATTCTTTCAACAAGGAAGAGCGTAGCGAAAACCCAAGAGAAACTGCCACGATGAACTGTTGGCGCGCGAGGATTGTCTTACTTTTAACCGCAAGTGGACTCTTTCTCTACGCGCTTCCGTCACCCAGCCTCACATACGAGCTACCTATCGGCGAGCGAACTCGTTCTTACTTTTGGCCTTGGCCAGCACGCACGGGCCGAGGCTGTCGAGATCCGGTGGCCGAGCGGACAAGTGGATGAGTTAACCAACGTGGTCGCGGGCCGGACGCTCACACTCACCGAGGGAAAAGGCATCACGGCGTCTCGAGCATATCGAAAGGGCTGAAGGACATCATGCGGCATCCAGGAGCGGAGGGCGTTGCCAGGGGCCGCGAGCTTGCTCGATTGCTTCTGCAATGGCAAGGACCAGCTCCTCTTCAAAGGGTCTCCCAATGACTTGCACGCCGATGGGTAATCCCTCGCTCGAAACGCCGGCGGGGACGGAAGCACCGGGAAAACCGGCCAAGTTCAGCCATTGCGAATAGCGCATGGTGTCTCGGTATCCCGTGCCCGGCTTGTAATTTCCGTCGCCGTGGCGAAACGCTGTGATGGAGGAAATCGGGGAGAGGAGAATTGGCACGTCCTGCATTTGGCGCAAAATTTCAGC
>WNFH01002842.1_pt1 | contig 12166 bp, 13 predicted proteins | sample 5400411 | NCBI WGS metagenome assembly WNFH01 (sample SAMN13153347, study PRJNA577476) | soil metagenome | isolation source: 200 cm saprolite under Douglas fir tree site 2 hole 3 | place: USA:California | collected 2015-04-18
GCGAGCGTGCGCCGGGAATGGTCACCGTAGCGCTCGCGGAGCAGAGCGGTTTCCTTCGCGTGGAAGTGAGAGATAACGGCATAGGCATCGGCCCCGCCGACCAGGAGCTTATCTTCGAGAAATTCCGCCAGGCGGGCGACACGCTCACCGGCAAGCCGCAGGGCAGCGGGCTGGGGCTGCACATCAGCCGCCGGATCATCGAGCACTTCGGCGGGCGCATGTGGGTGACGAGCCGCCCCGGCGAGGGCGCCTGCTTCTCGTTCACTCTGCCGCTCGCGCGCGGGCTCGCGCTGGTCAAGGCGGCCTGAAATGGGCACCGGGGAGCGCATGAGCCGCCGGATTCTCATCGTCGACGACGAGCCGAACATCGTTACTTCGCTCGAGTTCCTGATGCGCGGTGACGATTACGAGGTGCGGGTCGCGCGCAACGGCGAGGAGGCTCTGCAGCTCGCGGAGAGCTTCCGGCCGGACGTGGTCCTGCTCGACGTGATGATGCCGCACAGGAGCGGATTCGAGGTGTGCCAGAAAATCCGCGAGAACCCTGTCCTTGGGGACGTGAAGATCGTCATGCTCACCGCCAAGGGGCGCGATGTGGAGAAGGAAAAGGGGCTGGACCTCGGGGCGAACGCGTACATCACGAAGCCGTTTTCCACAAAGGAGCTCATGAACACGGTGCGCGGCTTGCTCCCGCGCAGCGAGCGAGGGGATTCCGCCCGCTGATGAACGACATGCATTCCGATCAACGCCCCACGGCCTATGTCGTCGACGACGACGAGTCAATCCGCACGCTCTGGCGGTGGCTCATGGAGTCGAACGGGATTGCCGTCAAGACATTCGCCACCGCGGCGGCGTTCATCGAGTCGTATCGGAGCGGGGACGCCGGATGCCTCGTGCTGGATCTCAAGCTGCCCGGCATGAGCGGTCTTGAGCTGCAGGAATACCTGAACCGCAAGGACATCGAGATTCCGATCGTCTTCGTCACAGGTTACGGCGACGTGCCTGCAGCAGTGAGCGCGCTCAAAGGCGGCGCCGTCGATTTCGTCCAGAAGCCGTTCGGCCATCGCGAGGTTCTTTCGATCATCGAGAAGGCCTTCCAGCGTGATGCCGAAATTCGCGAGAAGCACGCGCGGCTGTCGATCGTCGCCAGCCGCCTCGCCACGCTGACCGAGCGCGAGCGCGAGGTGTTGCAGCGCGTCATAGAAGGCAAGCCGAACAAGATCATCGCGGCGGACCTGGACATCAGCATGAAGACCGTCGAATTCCACCGTGCGAAGGTGATGGAGAAAATGGGCGTGACCTCCGTGGCTGAGCTGGTGCAGTTTGCAATGCAGCAATTGGAATAGGTCCTGAACCTAGGGTTTTCCCTAATGGAACCGCAAGGCTCGCACGGCTAGCATCTGCCCGATTGTCCGGGAGCCCGTCCGAGGCTCCCGACGAACAAAGAGGAGGGGAACATGGCCGCACTGACGCCTGCGCAACGCGACGCGTACTGGCAGAAAACATCCCGCTTGATGTGGATCATCATGGCACTGTGGGTGTTCTTCAGCTTCATAATCCCCGCCTTCGCCGTGCAGCTCAACTCGATCACGATCGGCGGCTTCCCGCTCGGCTTCTACATGGCGGCGCAAGGGTCGCTGATCTCGTACGTGGTCCTGTGCTTCTGGAACGCGAGCGCGCAGAACAAGATCGACGAAGAATTCGGCGTCGCCGAAGACTGACCGAGAGCGACCAACATGGCTAATCAAACCAGCAAGAGTTTTGTCGACAACCTCGGCAAGATCTACGGCGTCTACGCCGGGGGGTTCATCGGCTTCGTGATCATTCTCGCGATCCTGGAGCAGATGGGGGTGCCGAACAAGATCATCGGCTACTGCTTCGTTTTCCTGACCATCGGCGTGTACGCCTACATCGGCGTCATCTCCCGCACCTCCGAGATTTCCGAGTACTACGTGGCCGGACGCGTGGTGCCGCCGTTCTTCAACGGCATGGCGACCGGCGCCGACTGGATGAGCGCGGCCTCGTTCATTTCGATGGCCGGCGGCCTGTACCTGGCGGGCTACGGCGGCCTGGGTTACGTGCTGGGCTGGACTGGCGGCTACGTTCTAGTGGGCGTGCTGCTCGCACCCTACCTGCGCAAATTCGGCCAGTTCACGGTTCCGGACTTCCTCGGCGTGCGCTACGAAGGCAACACCGCGCGCCTCTGTGGCGTGGTGGTGCTGTTCTGCGCCTCCTTCACCTACATCGTTGCCCAGTGCTTTGGCATCGGCATCATCACCTCGCGCTTCCTCGACATTCCGTTCGAGATCGCGATCTTCGTCGGCCTGCTCGGCATCCTGGTGTGCTCGATGCTCGGCGGCATGCGCGCGGTGACCTGGACTCAAGTCGCGCAATACATCATTCTCATCATCGCCTACCTGATTCCGGTAGTCTGGCTGTCGATCAAGCTCTTCGGCAATCCGATCCCGGAGCTCGCCTATGGGCAGGTGCTGGAGCAGATCGGCCAGCTCGAGCAGAAGCTCGGCATCCTCAAGCCGCACGCCGCGGCCTACGTCGACGCCAAGGGCCAATTCAGCTGGGTCGAGTTCAACAATTTCTGGGCGCTGGTGCTAACCCTGATGATCGGCACGGCCTCGCTGCCGCACATCCTGATGCGCTATTTCACGACGCCGAACGTCAAGGACGCGCGCACGTCGGTAGGCTGGAGCATCTTCTTCATCTTCCTGCTCTACTTTACGGCGCCGGCGTACGCAGCATTCGCCAAGCTCGAGGTCTATACGAACGTGATCGGGCATCAAATCAGTTCGCTTCCGGCCTGGGTGCAGAACTGGTCCCAGGTCGGCGGCCTGCTGACGATCAAGGACGCGAACGGGGACGGCATCCTTCAGCTGAGCGAATTCATCATCAATCAGGACATCATCGTCTTGTCGATGCCGGAAATCGCCGGCCTGCCCTACGTGATCTCCGGCCTGGTCGCGGCGGGTGGCCTCGCGGCGGCGCTGTCGACGGCCGACGGGCTGCTGCTCGCCATCGCCAACGCGCTGAGCCATGACGTCTACTACAAGATGATCGATCCGCACGCGTCCACGGTGCGGCGCCTGGTCGTTGCGCGGCTCCTGCTGGTCATCGTCGCCATTGTTGCGGCGGCGGTCGCAGGAACGCGGCCCGCCGGCATCATTCAGATGGTGGCCTGGGCGTTCTCGCTGGCGGCAGCGGGGCTGTTCGCGCCACTCGTGCTCGGCATCTGGTGGAAACGCACCACGGCTCCAGGCGCGATTGCCGGCATGATCGTCGGCTTCGGGGTGTGCGCGTATTACCTCGTCGGCACGCGCTACTTCGGCATGGCGGAGTGGTTCGGCATCCGCAACATCTCGAGCGCCTTGTTCGGCCTGCCGCTGGCGTTCCTGGTGACCTGGGTGGTGAGCCTGATGACGCAGGCGCCGTCCAAGGAGATGCAGGAATTCGTCGATTCGATCCGCGTTCCCAAGGGCGAGCTCGCTTGGGCCAAGGGGGCGGTGCACGACTAGCCGCGGTTTCGACGTTCGCTAGGGACAAGGCCCGCTCTACGCGGGCCTTGCGTTTCTCGGGGTGCGATCTTCGTTGCGAGTGACACCGATCGGAAACCGGGGCGTTCGCGCCGCGGTAGGCGCGGGCTCAGTGCACGCCGCGACTGAGCCAGCGCTCGCCCGCCGCCGCTTTGCGCAGCGCCGAGACAGTGCGGATACCTTGCTTCGCGGCCTTGCGTTCCAGCACCAGCAGCAACTGCGCCGTTGCCAGGGCGTCCGCGAGCGCATGGTGGCGCGCCACCGACGCGATGCCAAAGGCCTGGAGCCAAGCGTCGAGCGGCTGCCTCGTGCCGGCGATCTTCGGGGCGACTGAGCGGGCAAGCCACGCAAGGTCGAGCCACGTGAAGCGCAGGCGCTCGCCCAACCAGATTCGCGCCGCGCGCTCGAGCATGGCGGCATCAAACGGCGAGTTATAGCCGATGCACGGCGCCTTGCCGGCGAATTCCAGCAGGCCGATCAGAGCTTCGCGCGGGTCCGCGCCTTCGAGTTGCTCGGTGGCGCCGATGCGATGCACCAGAATGTTGTCTGTGCCGCTCGGCGTCTCCTGGCGCAGCACGCGGTAGTAGCTCTGCCCGAGCATAATGCGCCGCGCGGCGACAGCGACCGCGCCGACGGCGATCAGCGCGTCGCGCCGGGGGTTGAGCCCGCTCGACTCCACGTCGATCACGACCCAGCGCGACTCGGCTGCGGGCGCGTCCACGGGATCCGGCAACGCGCGCCAGGCATCCAGCCGGTGCCGCTGCTCGGGCGTGAGCGCGGCGCTCCGGCCAAACAGGCGCGCGAGCCAGCCACTCACAACTGGTAGTCGAGCGCGAGTCGGCGCTGCAGACGCCGCGCCTGAAGCAAGGATTCCTTGAGCACGCGCCGCTCGAGCGAGTTGAGCGCGGCGGGGTCAATGCGGTTCACCTCGGCGACGGCCGCTGCACCCGCCCGCTGGCGGCGCAGCCGCACGTGCAGCAAGTAAAAGAACGCCGCCACGCTCGATTCGACCTCGTCGCCCGGAACGCTGAGCGCGCGGCCGGCTTCGCGCAGGCGCGTCGCCGTGTGCGTGGTGGTCGTTCCGGTGGCGAGAGCGTACACCCGTGCGACATCCACAAACACCCGGGTGCCCTGGGTTTTCAGATTGATACCGCCGGCGTCCACTCCCGATTCGAGATTGCCGAAAAAACCGATCGGAGGGCCGCTGGCGAGCGCGTTCTCGGCCATGAGACGCAGAAACGTTTCGTTCCCGGGAATAGCGCGCGCGATCCACGCGCGCAGATCCGCGGCGAGGTCGGCCTCGCCCGCGAGCGGCCGGAAATCGAAAAAGATGCTCGCCTCGAGCAGCGCCTGCGGCGTCGGTGCACGCAGCCAGGAGGCGAAGCGGGTGCGCCACTGTTCCGAAGAGAGGCAGTTCTGCGGGTTGCCCGCCATGATCCCGCCTTTGCACAGCGGAAATCCGCACGCGTCGAGCGTCGCATTGACCGCGCGCGCGAAGTCGAGCAGCCGCGCCTGCGCCGCGTCGTCCCCTGCCTCGAAGACGATCGCGTTGTCCTGGTCGGTAGCAATCGTCTGCTCGCCGCGGCCCTCGCTGCCCAGGGCGAGCCAACACCAGGGCAGGCCACCGAGATCGTGATTCGCGGCTTCGAGCGCGACGATGCTCTCGGTCAGTCGATCGTTGAGCGCGGAAATGATTTGTGTGAGCGGCTCGGCACCCACCCCCTGGACGAGCATGCTCGCCGCAAAGCGCCGGATCGCGTCCGCAGCGTCCTTCAGGCCCTCGGCGTCGCGCGCTAGCTCGATGGCGTGACTCGCTGCCCGCATAGACAAGCGCTCATGCGCGAAGAGCGAACGCTCCGATACCACGCTCTTGACACGGCCCGCGTCGAGCACCAAGAGGTGCCGGATGCCGCGCCGGGCCATCAGCAGCGCCGCTTCGTGAACGCTCGCCGTTGCGGGCAGGCCGAGCGGGTCGCGGGTCATAAAGCGCTCGATCGGCGCCGCTAGGTCGGCCCGCCCCTCTGCGCTGTGTCTGAGCAGGTCGCGCTCGGTGAAGATGCCGAGCGGTGCGGCTTGCTCGCTCACGACCACCACCGAGCCGACCTGGAACCGCTGCATCAGCTCGAGGGCCTCTTTAAGCGGCGTCCCGGGCGTGCAGGTCACGGGCGCGAGACGCAGGATTTCGGCGAGCGGCGTGAGCATCGTGCGCTCGTGCTCTCCCTCGTCGTCGTAGCTCTCCCTCATGCGCCGGTATGCCTGCTGCAGGAGGGATTCGACCTGAGCCGTGCAGTAGCGCCGGAACACGGGCGAGCGCAGCATCAACTCCTCCACCGTGGAGCCATCGATCTCGTAGGTGAAGGAGTCTTCGGTAGCGCGGTATTCCGCCGTCGTCGCCCGCCGGCCGACCACCGCGCTGATCGGAAAAGGCTCGCCGGGCGCAAACACCAGCTCGTCGAACAGCGCCGGCCCTGAAGTGAAGCGCGCCCGTACCGTGCCGCGCTGGAGCAGGTACAGCACGCCCGCGGGCCCGGAGCCCGGGCCGACAACCAGCGTGCCGGCCGGATGGTAGGAGAGGCGGGCGCGCGCTGCGATCAGCGCGAGCGAACCCGCGTCCATATCGTTGAACGGCACGTGCTGGCGCAGGAACTCGATCGCAGCGGAAGCGAGCACGGAACTCATGACGTCACAAAGGGGCGCACGACTAGCCGCCGGTTCGGCGTTCGCTCGACGGAGCCCGCGCCCAACGCGGGCTTGCTTTTTTATCGGCTACGTCAGAACGTGACCTTGTAGGTGCCGTCGATCTGCTTATCGGCGATGCACTGGTAAAGCCCCTTCTTGCCGTCGAGCTCATAGGGGATGTTGACGCGTATGCCGGAATCGCCGGTCGAAGCCTGAATGTTCGAGTTCTCCTTGGTGGCGAAAGCGGCCTTGACATACTTTGGGTCTTTTTTCGCGCCAGCCAGGCAGACGTCATAAGCGAGCTGCTCGTCCTTTCCAGTCTTGGCACAACCGGCGAGGGTCAGCACGAGGGCGGTGGCGCTCGCTGCGGCGATGCGCTGAACGGCAGTCATGAACATAGACGAAGGTTCCTTTTTTGTAGTCGAGGTCGGCGCGGCGGATATTCGGTATTTTGCCAACTTTTTGGCAATTGTGGGCCTGCGGTTTCGGTGGTCGGGCGAACTGGACGGTTAGGGTGCGGGGGCGGCGAGAAGCTGCCCGATCAGGTCCGCGGCGACGAAGCGACGGTGCATTTCCTGGCTCACGGCGATCATGCGGAAGCGCACGGCCCCATACACCACTTCCTCATCCAGTGCCCGCATGCTGGCGTGAATCGGCAGCGTTTCGAAGAGGCGCTTAGCTGAATGATTGGCGACATCCCGCGCCCGCCGCGGTTCCCCGAGACTCGCCGCCTTTAACCGCGTGGTGAACTCCGCAGTTGCCTCGCCCCAGCCTTGCACCCGATACCTAGGCACGGGCAGGGAAACCAAGACCGCCGAATGGATTCCGATGAGGGCTTCGCGCAGTCGGGGATGCTGTTGGGCCGTGACGTGCGGTCGCAGGTATCCCTCGGCCATGATGAGCAGGTCGCCCAGAACGGCGACGAATGTTTCCCAGCGGCACACGTCGAGCGCCTTGAGAAAAGGCTCTTCGGTGAACAGCGCGTAGCTTGCGAGCCCGGTCTTGCCGCGGCAATAGTCGATCGCGCATTTCTGGGCGATGAGGGCGGCGCGCTCCCCGAGAAAGGTCTTGAGCGCATCTGGGGTGGCGATCGGCACCGGCCGCAAGCGCGCCCCCAGGCGTCGCCAAAGACGCCCTACCGTGCTGGAGGCAAAAGATTCCGCCGAGGGACTTGTCATGGGGAGCTTTCTGACCTGAGTCGGTAATCTTTGGCCGCCGGGATGGTGAGTATGGTAGCGTAGACAGCGAGGACTCACCGATGAAAAAGCGCTATATCGCCAGCTCTGCAACCGCGAACATCCACGCATAAGATACGGCCATGCAGGCTCAGGACATCTGGTGGGCGTACTGGTACTTCCATCTGCCGAACTACGCCTTCTCGCTGCTGTTCTGGACGCTGATCGGGCGGTTCATGTTTGCGATCTTCCTGCCGCCGGACTCGCCCAACTACATCTACCGCTGGTTCCGGCGCCTCACCGACTGGCTGATGCGGCCGGTGGCGTACATCACGCCCTCGATCGTGCCGCCGGTGGCGCTCGCGCCGATCGCTGCTTTCTGGGTGGCCATCGCACGCGTGGCATTTTTCATGGTGCTGTACGCCGCGGGTCTCACGCCGCGCGTGGCGCAGTGAACCGCGCATGTTAGACCGCCATACTCTGTTCCCGGTGGTGCTCGGCGTATGCATCGTCAACGGCATCTTCTCGCCCTATCTCAAACTGGCGATCCCGATCACGGCCGTCCTGATGCCTGAACTTTTCCCGCGCACGGTCGAGTGGGTGCTGTTCTGGAGCTCGGTGCTGCTTGCGAGCGCGACGCTTCTTTTCAGCGGCGTGCCGGCCGCGCTCTACGAACGACTGGTCGAGAGCAAGCCGGAGAGCGTCGCCTCGATGTGGATTTGGCTTGCCGGCGCGGCAACGCTGAGCCTGCCGGCGCTGTTCAGGTTTCTATAGCGCAGCGGTGAGATCGCGCTCGCGACGATCGCGTTGAATTCTTGGCGAGCAGGCGAAATGCCTTTATAATCCGCGCTCCTTTTCCGCGCGTCTCGGTTTCTTTCCGGGGCGCACCGGCCCGGCCAAGTAGCTCAGTTGGTAGAGCAGCGGACTGAAAATCCGTGTGTCGGCGGTTCAATTCCGTCCTTGGCCACCAACATTTTTATCTCGGCACGAGCGCGAACGCGCGCAGCGCAGAGCCCGTGCCGCCCTTCACTTTGAGCGGCGGCACGACCACCGGAAACTCGTAGGCCTTCGCTTTCGCGAGCGCCTCCAGGTCCAGGTTCTCGATGATGTAGATGCCCGAGTCGGCGATGAGCCGCATGTGTACGGGGAACACCTGGAACTTCGGCTCCTTCACGATGGGCGGTCGCTTTTCGAAGGTAAGCGTGTCGTTGCCGATGACGCGTGCCCCGATCCTGATCAGATAGTTTGCACCGTCCAGCCCGAGTCCCGGCGACGCCTCGCCGGCGTACTTCGCGGGGTCGCCCTTGAAGTACTGACCCCAGCCGGTGCGGATGAGCACCGTGTCGCCTTTGCGCAGCGTCACGCCCTCTCGCTGAGCCGCCTCTTGCAGGTGCTTGGCCGTGATCTCGAAGTCGGGCGGCAGCGGAGTGGCGTTCTTCTGGACCATCGTCGCGACATCGAGCAGGATGCCGCGGTTCACCAGCAGGTCGGCCGGATACTGATCGATGGCGAGGTGGGCGCCGACGCCGCTTGCGCCGATGCCTGCCGGGTCGCTCGTCGCCGCGGCGGCGTCCACGCCGCCGTATAGCCTGCCGTCGCGCCCGATATGGCCGATGGCGTCGATCGAGGGTGCGCCGTGCTGGCCGCTCCATTCCATCTTTTCGGCGGCAAAGGAGAGCTGGTCGCCGTCCTTGAACATGCCGCGGGTCTTGCCGTGCGTTGCGGCCAGCGCCATCGAGAACGGCGGATTCACCGACGCGATGGGGGACTTCGAGTCCCAAATGTGCGAAAGGTCGATGACGCGTGCTTTGGCGATTGCGGCAAGCAGGGTTTGCGCGCGTGGGTCGTTCGCCAAGGCGGACGTCGTTCCGCAGGCAACGCTCAATCCGACGACGACCGCGCGCCAAGGGGCGCCGAAGAGCGTCACACTACCTTTCAGAAGCGGTTTGAACATGAGCTCCTCCTGGCGGCAAATCATGCAGTCGTCGGGCAAAGCAAGTCAAGGGTAACCTTTCAGGGCAGTATCGATTCCCGCGTTCGAATACCATTGATTCGCCGAGCGCAGCAAGGCAAAATCCGCCCGACGGGGAGGGCACATGCGTTCGTTGAAATTCCTATCGGGGGTTTTCGCTCTCGCGCTTGCGTTCTCCGCGGGCATTGCGCGCGCCGAACCGGTGAAAATCCGCGTTGCCTGGGTGGTCCCGGTCGCGAACCGGGCTTCCATCCTGTTCGAAAAGCCCGGCCTCGCGCGGCATATGGGCAAGTCGTATACCTACGAGGCGGTGCGCTTCCAGGGCGCGCCGCCCATGATCACTGCGATGGCCAATGGCGAACTTGAGATCGCCGACCTCGCTTTCTCCTCGTTCGCGTTGGCGGTGCAGAGCTCCGGGATGGACGATCTGCGGGTCATCGCCGACGAGTTCCAGGGCGGCGTCGAGGGGTACTACAGCGACGAATTTTTCGTTCTGAGGAACGGCCCGATCAGGTCGATCAAAGATCTCAAGGGCAAGGTGCTCGCCACCAACGCCGCCGGCAGCACCGTCGACATCGTGATTCGCGCCGCGCTCAGGAAAAACAGGCTCGACGCAAATAGGGACGTCACTTTCGTCGAGGCGGCTCTCCCGAACATGAAGGCCGTGCTCCTTGAGAAAAAGGTCGAGCTCATCCCCGGGGTGGTGCCGTTCTCGCTCGATCCCGAGCTGCGCCGCGCGGCACGGGTGCTGTTCACGCAAAAGCAGATCGTCGGCCGCACCCAGATGATCGTCTGGGCGGCGCGCGAGGACTTCATCAAGAAGAACCGCGCCGCTCTCGTGGATTTCATGGAAGACGCATTGCGGGCTGCGCGATGGTGGACCCACCCCGGGAACCGCAGGGAAGCGGTCGAGATCGCGGCGAGAGTGAGCAAGCGGCCGCCCCAGTCGTTCGAGAAATGGCTGTTCGTGAAAGGCGGCCAGAGAGGAGACTACTACCGCGATCCGAACCTCCTCCCGAATCTCAGGGCCTTGCAGGCCAATATCAGGCTGCAGCGAGAGCTCGGTTTCCTGAACGCCGACGTCGACGTCAGGAAGCACGCAGACCTCAGCATCGTCAGGGAGGCGGCGAAGCGCCCGAGATGAGATGCGCCGCTCAACGCGACCGGCCGGCGCTTTGATTTTAATCAAATTCCCTTCGGACGAAGCGCAAGGCGCTGAATCGGCTGGGCTATAATGGCAAGCTTATACAGACCCGCGCCATGCAGCTTTTCACGCTCGGTTTGAATCACCATACCGCTCCGCTCGCCATCCGCGAGCGGGTGGCGTTTGACGCCGAGCGTCTGCGTTCGGCGCTTTCGGAGCTGACCGCCCACGAGCCGGTCAAGGAAGCCGCGATCCTCTCCACCTGCAATCGCACCGAGCTCTACTGCGCCCTGGGCGAGCCGCAGGCGGCGCTCGAGTGGCTCGCGGGCTATCACCGCGTCCAGCCGCGGGAGCTGAAACCCTACCTCTACACGCTTCCGCAGGCCGAAGCCGTGCGGCACGCGTTCCGCGTCGCCTCGGGCCTCGATTCCATGGTGGTCGGCGAGCCGCAGATCCTGGGCCAGATGAAAGAAGCGGCGCGCGTCGCCGAATCCGCCGGCACGCTCGGAACGCTGCTCAACAAGTTGTTCCAGCGCTCCTTTGCGGTGGCGAAGGAGGTGCGCAGCAGCACCGGAATCGGCGCCAACGTCGTCTCGATGGCCGCCGCGGCAGTCAAGCTCGCCGCTCGGATTTTCCCCAGCCTTGCCGAGCAGAAAGTGCTCTTGATCGGCGCGGGCGAGATGATCGAGCTCGCCGCGACTCACTTTGCCGCGCAGCAGCCGCGCGGCATGGCGGTCGCAAACCGCACCCTTGAGCGCGCCGAGTCGCTGGCGCGCCGCTTCAACGCGGAGTCGCTCGAGCTGCGCGACCTGCCCGAACGGCTGCCCGAGTACGACATCATCGTCTCCTGCACCGCGAGCTCGCTGCCGATCATCGGCAAGGGCACGATGGAGCGCACGGTGCGCGCGCGCCGCCACCGCCCCGTGTTCATGGTGGACCTCGCCGTGCCCCGCGACATCGAAGCCGAGGTGGCGCGGATGGAGGACGTATTCCTCTATACCATCGACGACCTCGCGGCCACGGTGCGCGAGGGCATCGACGCGCGCCAGTCGGCGGTCGCGCAGGCCGAGGCGATCATCGAATCCCAGGTCGGCTCCTTTCTGCACTGGATGAAGACGCGCGAGATGGTGCCGCTCATTCGCCAATTGCGCGAATCGGCCGAGGAGGCGCGCCGCCGCGAGGTCGAGCGCGCGGTGCGCATGCTCGCCCGGGGCGACGATCCCAAGGCGGTGCTCGAGGCGCTCTCGCACGGCCTGACCAACAAGCTGATGCACGCTCCCACCGAGGCGCTCAACCAGGGCGACGAAGGCGACGAGCCGCTCAAGGCGCTCGTAGCACGGCTGTATCACCTGCGCGCGCGCGATTAGCTCGAGCGTCGGGTTTCGAGCCGATGAAGACCAGCATCGCGGCAAAGCTCGACCAGGCGCGCCAGCGGCTCGGCGACATCAGCGCGCTTCTGTCTTCCGAAGGCGCAACGCGCGACATGGAGCAGTTCCGCAGGCTCTCGCGCGAGCACGCCGAGCTCGAGCCCATCGTCGAGCTGTTCAACAAGTATCGCGACGCCGAGCAGCAGGTCGCCGAAGCGCAGGAGCTGCTCGCCGACCCCGAGATGAGAAGCTACGCGGAAAGCGAGATCAAAGCCGGACGCGAGCGG
>WNFH01002843.1_pt1 | contig 12164 bp, 11 predicted proteins | sample 5400411 | NCBI WGS metagenome assembly WNFH01 (sample SAMN13153347, study PRJNA577476) | soil metagenome | isolation source: 200 cm saprolite under Douglas fir tree site 2 hole 3 | place: USA:California | collected 2015-04-18
ACGGTATGGCCAGTGATGCGAATCTTCCAGCCGTGATACTCATGCTCGGATTTAGCCGACATGATCGGTCTCCTGCCTCCTCACCTTCTCGGGCATGTCGTGGCGATGCTGCCAGAGCGCGGGAGCGTGGTCAAACCGATGTCGTGAGATCGGACCCTGCCGGCAGGCGACGTCCTCGGCGACGTCCTCGGCTGCGACGTCCTCGGCGACGTCCTCGGCTGCGACGTCCTCGGCGACGTCCTCGGCTGTTGCTGACAAGTGAAATGTCCGCTTGGTTTTGACAAGTGATCTGTCCGCTTGGTCATGCGGGTTGGAGGCGTCGGGAGGGGCGGGGGCGCCTGCGGGAGGGGGCGGCCGGGGGGATAGCGGAGGTCGGGTGGGGGCGCGATCGTTGATCCTGAGCCAAATGCGCGCGCGCGTTTTGGGGGCGCTCCGCCAGCGGATGGCCCTGGCCGTCATAGCGGCCGAAACAGCGGGCCCCGTGCCACACCGAGACCACGCCGTGGACGTCGCGCCGCACGGTGACGCGCAAGCCCGCACAGGTGGGCCGCCCGGGTTGCTTGGCCAGTTGCAGGGGGACGTCGTCCAGGGTGACGACATTGTCTTTGCCCACGGTGCGCTCTTCCTGTTCGCAGAGGATGGCGTCCAGATCCACGCCGTGCAGGGACACGAAGGCGCTCGTGGAATCGGCGGGCGGCCGCGCGAACTCGTCATTGTAGTCGGCGATGAACCGCTCGGTCAGGTAGGCATTGGCGGCGGCCAGGGTGGTGATCCCCGCGAGGTCGAGTTCGTTGACGAGGCGCCCCTGCACGGTCCGATTGAGGCGCTCGCTGCGGCCGCGGGCCTGCGGGGAATAGGCGCCGATGTGCTCGATACCGAGGCGGTCGAGCGCCCGGCCGACCTGGGTGCGATGGGTGCGATCCACGGGGCCGCCGGCCTTGGGGGTGTGAAAGGCCCAATGGGCGCGGTCGGTATAGAGCGCGATGGGCAAGCCCCAGGCGGTACAGACGGCATGCAGGGCCGTGAACACGGCCGCCGTGGTCTCGCCGGGCCAGAGCTGGGCGTAGAGCAGGCGCGTGGTCGCATCGTCGACGACGGTGATGAGGATCTGGCGCTCGTCAGGGCAGCGGCGCAGCCAGACATGGGGGCTGCCATCGAGATGCAGCAGCTCACCCAAGCACGGGCGCGGCTCGCGGCGGCGCCGGTGACGACCCCGCGCCCGCCGCTTCCGCACGAGCCCGGCTTCCTGCAGGGCCAGCCTGACGAAGCTATAGGAGAGCCTCACGGCGTGTTCCCGCCGGGCAAACCGATAAAAGTGCCGGACGTTCCAGCCGGCAAAGCGCTCCCGATACAGCCGCAGGATGCGCTGGACCTCGGGGGCGGGCGCCTGGCGGCGCGACGGGCGCACCCGCCGACGGTCATACAGGGCCACCGGCCCGCCCGCCTCGTAGCGAGCGCGCCAACGCCGCATGCTGCGCGGATCCAGGCCGAGGATGTCCGCGGCCTGCAACCACGTGATGGCTCCACTCAACGCGCGCACGATGACTTGCTGGATCTTCATGGCCTGCTCCACGGCAGCCGCGGCATAGAGCATGGTCACCTCCCTGGACCATGGCTCTACCCGAGACTGCCCACAAAGCGGACATTTCACTTGCTCTCGGGAGCGGACAGATCATGTGCTCCCTACAGAGGGCCTGAACAGGCATTGACCGGGCTTGGTGCCCCGGTTACAATACGCCCGGTTGCCGTAACTGCTGACCGTTCCTCCTGAAATCCCGTCCGGTATCTCGACGACGGCGTTGAGCGGCCACCAGAGTTCTAGAAGACCGACAATGGATTCGGAGGCGAGATGGGAAGGACGGTGCCGCGCTATCACCAGATCGCCGAGACTCTGCGCGCGCGCATCAGCGCGGGCGGCATGGTGGCCGGGCAGCGTCTCGACAATCAGCGCACGCTCGCCCAGTCGTTCGGCGTGACGCTCATGACGCTGCGCCAGGCCCTCGAGGTTCTCGCGCGCGATGGCCTGATCACTCGCCGTCACGGCCTCGGCACCTTCGTGGCGCCTCCCTCCGTCGATTACGACATTCTCCAGTTCAGGACGCTCGCGGGCGATCTCAGGGCGGTGGGCGAGGACGTGGCCACCCGCTTTCTCCGCAGCCGGTTCGTGCGGGCCGATCGTCGCGTGGCGAAGGAGCTGGGCCTGGCCGACCGCGCCCGGATCTTCGTCCTCGAGCGGCTGCGTCTGGTGGACGGCCAGCCCCTGTCCTTCCAGCTCTCGCACCTGCCCGCGGCCATCGGAGAGGAGGCGGACAAGGCGGATCTCACGGTGACGCCGCTCCGTCAGGTGCTCTCCTTCAAGCTCGGCATCGAGATCACCGCCGCCCGCGAGACCGTCTCGGCCGAGACGCTCCCCGCGCGGGCGGCTCGAGAGCTCGGCTGCGCGGCGGGCGCTCCCTGCTTCCGATCCGACCGCGTCTCCACCGATGCCGAGAGCCGCCCCATTGTCTACGACCGGGTGTTCATTCCCGGTGATCGCTTCCGCATCACGCGACAACTCCACTACGACAGGAGCGCGACAGCATGAAGATTCTCGTCATGATCAAGCAGGTGCCGGACACGGCAACCCAGGTGAAGATCTCCTCGGATCCGAAGGCCATCGACACGACCGGCATCACCTGGATCGTCTCTCCTTACGATGAGTTCGCCATCGAGGAGGCGCTCCGGATCAAGGAGAAGCGAGGACAGGGTGAGGTCGTGGCCGTCACCCTGGGGCCGGAGCGCGCCAAGGAGGCGCTGCGGTCCTGCCTGGCCATGGGCGCCGACCGCGCCATCCACCTGAATGATCCGGGCTGGGAGCCGGCGGACACGCTCCTCACCGCGCGGGCGCTCGCGGCCGTCATCAAGCAGGAGCAGGCGACGCTGGCTCTGTTCGGCCGGCAAGCCATCGACGATGACATGGGCGCGGTGGGCGCGGCGGTGGCCGAGCTGCTCGGGTGGCCGTGCGCGTCGTGGATCATGGAGGAGTCGGTGGACGAGGGGGGAAAGACCATTCGGGTGGGACGCCAGGTCGAGGGCGGACTCGAGATTTTCGACCTGCCGCTGCCCGCCGCCGTCTCGGCGCAGAAGGGGCTGAACGAGCCGCGCTATCCGACCCTCAAGGGCATCATGGGAGCCAAGAAGAAGGAGATCAAGGACGTCAAGGCCGCGGATCTCGGTCTGGCGGCCGAGGCGCCGGCTCTGTCCGTGGTCAAGCTCGAAGCGCTGCCCCCGCGTCCGCCGGGACGCATCATTCCCGGTGACCCCGCGGAGGCGGCCAAGGAACTGGTCCGCTCATTGCGCGAAGACGCCAAGGCCATCTAACTCCCAGGAGACGACATCGACATGGCTGGAGCAATGTGGTGCGTGGTCGAGGACGACCGGCAGGGCAATCCGAAGAAAGTGATGGCGGAAGTCCTGGGCGAAGCCTCACGCTTGGCCTCTCAGCTGGGCGGTCAGGTCGAGGCGGTGTGGCTGACGGACAAGGCGACCGAGGCCGGCATCAAGCAGCTCGGCGAATGGGGCGCCAAGCGCGTGCTCCTGATCGAGAACGCGGGTCTCGCGCCGTACCGGGGTGAGGTGTGGGCCCCCGTCCTCGCCGAGCTGGTACAGAAGGAGTCACCCCAGGCCGTCTTCGGGGCGGTGACGACCCGACAGCGCGAGGTGATGGCGCGTCTGGCCGCGCGACTGGGGGCCGGGCTCTCCGCCGATACCGTGGCCTTCGCGGCCGAGGGCGGAAAGCTCATGGCCACGCGACCCATCTACGCGGGCAAGCTCCTCTCGAAGATCACCTGGGCCAAGACGCCGTGGCTGGCCACTCTCAGACCCAATGTCTTCAAGCCGGCCGATGCGCAGCCGGGAGCGGCCGCCGCCGTGGACAAGCCTGTCGTGACCGTGCCCGCGCCGGCCATGAGCCTCGTCGAGCGGCGCGAGGAGTCGTCCACGGGCCTGCCCGAGCTGGCCGAGGCCGAGATCGTGGTCTCGGGCGGACGCGGTCTGAAGGGGCCGGAGAACTTCGTCATCCTGGAATCCCTGGCCAAGGTGCTGGGCGCCGCCGTGGGAGCCTCCCGCGCGGCCGTCGATGCCGGCTGGCGGCCACACCGCTTCCAGATCGGGCAGACGGGCCGGACCATCTCGCCGAAACTGTATCTGGGGTTCGGCATCTCGGGCGCCATCCAGCATCTGGCGGGCATGCGCACCTCGAAGGTGATCTGCGCCATCAACAAAGACCCCGAGGCGCCAATCTTCAAGATTGCCGATTTCGGCATCGTGGGCGACCTCTTCGAGGTCGCCCCGGCCCTCGAGCAAGAATTCAAGAAGCTCCTGGAGAAGTAGTGTTTCGAGCTGAGACGGGGCCGACGAGCCGCAGGCGAGGAGCCCGGCGAGGTGAGGGCTGAATAGTGTTTCGAGCTGAGACGGGGCCCGCAGTTCGAGCTGAGCGGCAAAGCCGCGAGGCGAGGGCTGAGTTGATCAGAGGGCTAAATGGCGGGAGAGGGTGAGCGACGCATGAACGTGGAGCTGACGGAAGAGCAGAGGATGATCCAGGGCGTGGCGCGCGATTTCGCCGAGAAGGAGCTGCGGCCGATCGCCTCCGCCATAGACCGCGAAGCGCGCTTTCCCCACCCGACCGTGCGCCGAATGGGCGAGCTCGGACTCATGGGTATCTTCATCCCCGAAGCCTGGGGGGGCAGCGGCGGCGATGTCGTCGGCTATGCCGTGGCCGTCGAGGAAGTCTCGCGGGCCTGCGCCTCTCACGGGGTCATCATGTCGGTGAACAACTCGCTCTACGGCGACCCCGTGTGGGCCCATGGCAGCGACGAGCAGAGGCGCCGCTTTCTCACCCCCTTTGCCTCGGGCGTCAGGCTCGGCTGCTTCTCACTGACCGAGCCGGAGGCAGGCTCGGACGCCACCAACCAGCACACGCTCGCCAAGCGAGCTGACGACGCCTATGTGCTGAACGGCAGGAAGATCTTCGTCACCAATGGTCGCGAGGCGCACGCCGCCCTCGTCTTCGCCCAGACCGACCAGACCCTGGCCCACCGCGGGATCAGTGCCTTCATCGTAGAGAAGGGCACGCCGGGCTTCACCGTGGTCAAGACCGAGGACAAGCTCGGGATCCGGGCGTCGGACACTGCGGAGTTCCTCTTCGAGAACTGCCGGGTACCCGTCGCGAACCGTCTCGGCGAGGAAGGGCAGGGGTTCAAGATCGCCGCCGGCACGCTCGACGGGGGGCGCATCGGCATCGCGGCCCAGGCCGTGGGCATCGCGGTGGCGGCCTACGAGGCGTCGCTTGCATACGCGCGTGAGCGCAAGAGCTTCGGCGCGCCCATTGGCCAGCACCAGATGGTGCAGTGGATGCTGGCCGACATGGCCACGGGCATCGAGGCCGCGCGGCTCCTCACGCTGCGGGCGGCCTTCCTCAAGGACAAGGGTCTGCCCTACGGGGCCGAGGCGGCCATGGCCAAGCTCTTCGCCTCGGAGATGGCCATGCGCGTGACCACGGACGCTATCCAGGTCCACGGTGGCTACGGCTACATCAACGAATACCAGGTCGAGCGGCACTTCCGGGATGCCAAGATCACCCAGCTCTACGAGGGCACCTCCCAGATCCAGAAGCTCGTCATCGCCCGGCACCTTCTCCGCGGTCAGACGAAGGCGGCCTAACTCAGATGTTCGAGCTGAGACGTGGCCGACGAGCCGCAGGCGAGGAGCACGGCGAGGCGAGGGCTGAGTGAGGAGCGAGCTGAGACGGGGCCCGCTCTTCGAGCTGAGCGGCAAAGCCGCGAGGCGAGGCCCGAGTAGATCCCGCAGGCGAGGCGAGGGCTGAATGAGGATCGCACATGGCTGACGACCCTGGCATGGCTGACGACAAGGAGCGCTGGGAAAAGGAGACGTACGGACCCTTCGTCGACCGCTCGCCCGAGCGGGACGTGCCGTACGAGACTCTCTCGGGCATCCCCGTGCGGCCGCTCTATACTCCGGCGGACCTCGTGGGCTTCTGCTACGAGGACAAGCTCGGGTTTCCCGGCGAGTTCCCGTACACGCGCGGGCCCTATCCCTCCATGTACCGCGGCAAGCTCTGGACCATGCGCATGTTCGCCGGCTTCGGCCGCCCTGAGGACACCAACGCGCGCTTCAAGTATCTCCTCGCGCAGGGGCAGACAGGCCTCAGCACCGCCTTCGACATGCCCGCTCTCATGGGGTACGACGCCGACCACCCGCGCGCCCGCGGCGAGGTGGGGCGGGAGGGCGTGTCCGTCTCGACGCTCGCGGACTTCGAGATCCTGTTCCGCGACATCCCGCTCGACCGCGTGACCACGTCGATGACCATTAACTGCACGGCCTCGGTGGCCCTCGCCATGTATCTGGCCCTGGCCGACCAGCAGGGCGTGTCGTGGGACACTATCGGCGGCACCATGCAGAACGACATGCTCAAGGAGTTCATCGCCCAGAAGGAATGGATCTCCCCGCCCGAGTCGGCCGTTCGCATCGTGGTCGACACCATCGAGTTCTGCGCGCGACACGTGCCGAAGTTCAACCCGGTGTCCATCTCGGGCTATCACATCCGGGAGGCGGGCTCCACGGCCGTGCAGGAGCTGGCCTTCACACTCGCCGATGGATTCGGGTACGTGCAGGCCTGCGTGGAGCGGGGACTCGACGTGGACGACTTCGCGCCGCGCCTGTCGTTCTTCTTCGACATCCACAACGACTTCTTCGAGGAGATCGCCAAGCTGCGGGCGGCCCGGCGCATCTGGGCGACCGTGATGCGGGAGCGCTTCGGCGCCAAGAAGGCCGAGTCCATGCGGCTCCGCACGCACACGCAGACGGCGGGGGTGTCGGCCACCGCGCAGCAGCCCCTCAACAATATTGCCCGCGTGGCCATCCAGGCCCTGGCCGCCGTGCTCGGGGGGGCGCAGTCGCTGCACACCAACTCCTTCGACGAGGTGCTGGCCCTGCCCACGGAGGAGGCGGTGACGGTGGCCCTCCGGACCCAGCAGATCATCGCCGAGGAGACGGGGGCGACTCTGACCGCCGACCCCCTCGGCGGCTCATACTTCCTCGAGTCCCTCACGGACACGATGGAGGCGCAGGCCATGGCCTATATCCGCAAGATCGACGAGCTGGGCGGCATCATCCGCGCCATCGATACCGGCTATCCGCAACACGAGATCGCGGACGCAGCTTACCACTACCAGCTCATGGACGATCGGGGCCGGAAAGTTGTGGTGGGCGTCAACAAGTACGTCATCGCGGACGAGAAGCCCGTCGAGTACCTGAAGCTCGACGAGGCCATGGAGCGCGAACAGATCGAGAGCGTGAGGGCGCGGAAGGCCTCCCGCGACATGGCCAAGGTCGAGAGGCGGCTCAAGCAGCTCGCGGAGTCGTGCCGGAACGGCCACAACGTGATGCCCGTGCTGGTGGACGCCGTCAAGGACTACGTCTCGCTGGGCGAGGTGTCCGATGTCTACCGGCAGGTCTTCGGTCTCTACCGGGAACCGATTATTTTCTAGAGGGAGCGGCACTATGTCGGACGCGATCAGAGTTGTCAAGGCGACCACGCACAAGACGAAGCCGAAGGACTCCGAGCTGGGCTTCGGCAATGTCTTCACCGACCACATGTTCGTGGCCGACTTCCAGGAAGAGAAGGGCTGGTACGACCCGCGGGTCGTACCGTACGGGCTGCTGCCCCTCGATCCGGCTGCCGCCGTGCTGCACTACGCCCAGGCCGTTTTCGACGGCCTCAAGGCCTTTCGGGGCGTCGACGGCAAGGTCCGCCTCTTCCGCCCGCAGAAGCACGTGGAACGCCTCAACAACTCGGCCAAGCACATGTGCATCCCGCCGCTGGACCCCGAGCTCGCCCTGCGATCACTGGTGACTCTCGTGGGAATCGAGCGCGACTGGGTGCCCGCGGCCATCGGCACCTCCCTGTATATCCGGCCAACCATCATCGCCAGCGAGCCCTTCCTGGGCGTTCGCCCGGCCAAGTCGTACATCTACTTCGTCATTCTGTCGCCCGTCGGCGCCTACTACCCCGAGGGGATGGCCCCCGTCAAGATCCGCGTCGAGGAGAAACATGTCCGCGCCGTCGAGGGTGGGCTGGGCAACGCCAAGACCGGCGCCAACTACGCGGCGAGCCTCATGGCCGGCGAGGAGGCCAAGCATGAGGGCTTCACCCAGGTGCTCTGGCTCGACGGCGTGCACCGGAAATACATCGACGAGGTCGGGACCATGAACATCATGGTCAAGATCGCGGGCGAGGTGATCACCCCGCCGCTCACCGGCACCATCCTGCCCGGCGTGACGCGCGACTCTGTCTTGACGCTGCTCCGCGATTGGGGTGGCAAGGTCAGCGAGCGTCAGATCTCGATCGACGAGGTCGTGGCCGCCCACACCGCCGGCACCCTAGAGGAGGTCTTCGGGACCGGCACCGCTGCCGTCATCTCCCCGGTGGGCGAGCTCGCCTTCAGGGGCCGTCGCATGGTCATCAATGGCGGCACCATCGGACCAATGACCCAGAAGCTCTACGATGCCATCGTGGGCATCCAGTACGGCAAGCTCGCGGATCCCCACGGCTGGATGGTCGAGGTGTAGGAATGCCCGACTGCGTCTTTTGCATGATCCGCGACGGCAAGATCCCGTCCGCCAAGGTCTACGATGATCAGCGGACGCTCGCCTTCATGGACATCAATCCGCTGAGCCGCGGACACTGCCTGGTGGTGCCCAAGGCCCACGCGGCCACCCTCTATGAGGCGGAGGCGGAGGATCTCAAGGCTGCCATCGTGACCGCGAAGAAGGTGGCGGGAGCCATACGGAAAGCGCTGAATCCCGACGGGCTCAATTTGCTCCAGGCCAATGGAGGGGCGGCCTTCCAGTCCGTGCCGCACTTCCACCTGCACCTCATCCCGCGATGGACGAACGACGGGAAGGGGTTCGACTGGAAGGAAGTCCCAGGGAACCGGGAAGAGATCATGGGCATCGCGGACCGTATCCGCGCCATGTTCGGGTAGTCATGGCCGAGCGAAAGATCCGGCTGGTGGTCGCGAAACCGGGGCTGGACGGGCATGACCGCGGTGCCAAGATTGTCGCGCGCGCGCTCCGCGACGCTGGCTTCGAGGTCATCTATACCGGGCTTCACCAGACGCCGGAGCAGATTGTGGCCACGGCCATCCAGGAAGACGCCGACGCGGTCGGGCTCTCCGTCCTCTCGGGCGCCCACAACTACCTCTTCAAGCGCGTCCTGGAATTGCTCCGCGAAAAAGGCGCGGAAGACATCGCGGTCTTCGGCGGCGGCATCATCCCGGCCGAGGACATCGCGGCCCTCAAGGCCATGGGCGTCAAAGAGCTCTTCACCCCCGGCACGTCGACCCAGGACATCATCCGCTTCGTCCGCGACAACATCCGAGCCACCGTATGAACTCGCGCGCATTCGGCCGCCGGGGGGAAGCAGGGTGCCGTCGTATGACCGCACGCGTCTTCGGCCGTCGGGGGGAGGCAGGCGGGTGCCGTCGGGAGCGAATCCGACGAGCCGTAGCGCGCCCCGAAGCGCAGGGCGACTCCGCCGCGCGAGCCGTCCCCGCCGCAGGCGGGGTGGCGAGCGCACCCCCCGCTTCGGGGGGATGGGGGGGCAGGCGGAGCGCCTTCGCTAGTGTGGCGCGCGAGGCGAGGAGGTTTGAGCGGACGACGGCACCCGCCTGCCTCCCCCCGACGGCCGCCCCGCGCGCCCGAACTCACCCATGAACTTCGAGCTGTCGGCAGAACAGCAGGCGGTGCGCGGCATGGCGCGCGAGTGGGCGCTGGCCGAGGTCGCGCCAGTCATCCAGCACTATGACGAGACGCAGGAATTCCCCCACGAGATCCTGCGCAGCCTGGGCAAGACGGGTCTCCTCGGCGCCCTGGTGCCCGAGGAGTATGGCGGCGCCGGCCTCGACTACGTCTCGTACGCCCTCGCCGTCGAGGAGCTCAACCGCGTCGATGCCTCGGTCGGCATCACCATGTGGGCGCACAATTCGCTCTGCACCAACCACATCGCGCTGTTCGGCTCCCCCGCCCAGAAGGAGAGCTATCTGCCGCGCCTGGCGCGCGGAGAGGCCCTCGGGGCCTGGGGGCTGACCGAGCCCGGCTCCGGCTCCGACGCCGCGGCCATGAAATCGCGCGCGATACGCGAGGGCGATCGCTTCCTCTTGAACGGCAGCAAGGCCTTCATCACCAATGCGGGAGTGGCCGAGGTCGCCGTGGTGATGGCGCGCACGGACCCCTCGCGAGGGCCCAGGGGCATCTCCGCCTTCGTGCTCGATCGGGGGATGCCGGGCTTCACGGCGGGGCGGCCGTACCGGAAGCTCGGGCTCCACGCCTCCAATACCGCCGAGCTCGTCTTCGACCAAGTCAGCGTGGAGGCGAATCGTCTGCTCGGCGAGCTCGGCATGGGCTTCGTCAATACCATGCAGGTGCTGGAGGGTGGGCGCATCGCCATGGCGGCCATGGCCGTGGGCATTGCCCAGGCCGCCCTCGACCAGGCGCTCGCCTACATGAAGCAGCGGAGCGCGTTCGGCAAGACCCTGGCCGAGTTCAACGGCCTGCAAGGCATGATCGCCGACATGGGCACCGACGTGGAGGCGGCCCGTCTCTTGACGCTACGGGCGGCCGCTCTCAAGGATGCAGGCAAGCCGGCCAGAACGGCCGCCTCCATGGCCAAGGTGTTCGCGTCGGAGGTGGCCATGAAGGCCGCCACCAAGTCGCTCCAGATCCACGGGGGGGCCGGGTACATCACGGAGTTTCCCATCGAGCGCATCTTCCGCGACGCCAAGCTGACCGAGATCGGCGAGGGAACCTCGGAGATCCAGCGGATGGTCATCGCGCGGGATATTCTGGGCCTCCGGTAGATCGAAACGAGGGCAGACCATGGCCGAGTCGAGCGTGCGGTACGAGGTCAAGAGCGGAGTGGCCACCCTGGCGCTGAATCGCCCCGCTGTCCTCAATGCCCTCGATCACGACATGGTCGCCCGGTTTGCCGACTGCGTGGAGGCGGCGGAGAAGGATCCCGATGTCTGGGTGGTGGTCGTGCGAGGGGCCGGACGCGCCTTCTGCTCGGGAATGGACCGCAACGCGCTGTCGGCCGGGCACATCGGCGACGCTTTCTACCGGCACTGGATCCGGGCCCTCAACTGCCTCGAGGACATGGACAAGCTGGTCGTGGGCGTGCTGCACGGCTACTCGATAGGCGGCGGGCTCCAGCTGGCGGTGGCCTGCGACCTTTGTCTGGCGAGCGATGACGCCGTCCTCGGGCTGGGCGCCACGCGCCACGGCCTCGTCCCCGACGGCTCCATTCTCCGCCTGGCCCGGATCATCGGGATGGGGCGCGCCAAGGAGCTCACCCTCCTCAATGACCACGTCACGCCCGAGGCGGCGCTTGCCATGGGGCTGGTGAACTGGGTGGTGCCGGCCAGCCAGCTGGACGCCAAGCTCTCGGAGATCGTGGAGAAGGCCTTCCATGCCTCCCGCACCGCGACGGGGCATGCCAAGCGCCTGCTCCAGGCTTCCTTCCATACCGATCCGCGCGACATGATCGAGGAGATGATTCGCGCCCAGGCGGCCTGCCGGAGCTCGTGGGAGATCGAGGCCGCCAATCGCGCGTGGGCCAGTTCAAAGAAGGACGTCCGCTTCTACCCTCCGCCCTCACGCTAGCTTAGCTAGCTGCAACACCTCGCAGGCGGCTCAAAAAGGTCCAGATGCGAGGCGGCGCCCGAAGGCCGCAGGTGAGGCGTACTCTCTGTACGTTGAACCTGCGGTCAAGGGCGCCAACGAAGCAGATGGGCCTTTTTCAGCCGTCTGCCTAGTCTAGAGGCCCGCGGTCTTGAGGGCCTCCTCTAGGTGTGCGGGTGAAGACGTGCGGGATCCCGCGTCGATCTCCCGCATGATGCCGACCACGGCCGCCGACATTGGCGTGGCCACGCCCTTGTCGCGTCCCTTGGCCACGATGTGGCCGTTCATATACTCGATCTCCGAACGGCGCCCCTTGATCACGTCCTGGGCCATGGAGGCGCGCCAGTTGCGGGAGGCATCCGCCTTGGGGGTCAACATCCGGTCGAGCTCGGCGTAGACCGTACGGTCATCGGCCGCCGCCGCCCAGG
>WNFH01002844.1_pt1 | contig 12160 bp, 25 predicted proteins | sample 5400411 | NCBI WGS metagenome assembly WNFH01 (sample SAMN13153347, study PRJNA577476) | soil metagenome | isolation source: 200 cm saprolite under Douglas fir tree site 2 hole 3 | place: USA:California | collected 2015-04-18
CAGAGTGTATCTAACAACGATAAGCCGCCTATAGAGCCGATTGGTGAACGGTGCTTCTCTGCGTTTGAGCGTGAACTTTTTATATAACGATAGTTATATGGTACGTGATATCTTTTCGTCAATTCCGCACCGACAGGCCGTATCGTTTAATACCATCCTTTCCCATGTACCACCCGATTTCTCCATCAGGATCATCGGGCATGCGATGGATATCCTGAACAATGCGTGTTGCACTTACGGCATGGGCATCTGGCATGCCAACTTCAACACCAGAGACGTTGATAGAAACTGTTCGGGTCGTGAGGCAATATCTATCGAAGTTTACGCCAATAGTCTTCAATCGCCTCATAGTTTCATGCACGTGCGTATCATCTACGATAAATGCATAATCATCCGGCGATTGTTCATCACGGTACAGAAGATCAGCGCAAACACTACGCACATTGCCCATATCTGTACCTGTGTCAAGAATGGTAATTTCATACAGACACACACGATTATTTACGCCTGCCATTTCGAGCCTTTCTATAGTATTCATCCTTGAGAAGCAAATTAATTCCCATCTTCCCTGCTTTTTTTGCCAGTTCAATACAGGAAGTATCAGATGTATCGTGTCCGTTACGGGCAAGTACGAAGCGTAATAACTCGAAGTCTTCAGAGGTAAGATACAGGCTGATAGTTTTGCCTGCACCCGAAGACTTCACGGCATATTGATTGCCTTCAGGCGCTCCTTTACCAGACATTATTCGTAGTCCCCATAGGCGTCAACTAAGTCGTATGTTCCGTCAACAGACTGCCATTTATTCGTCATAGAATTAAAAGATTGTGGACCCTTAACTTTCTTGAACCCCATGCCCCGAAGTGCTACAACAGGTTTACCAACAATCTCAGGATTACCATCACCCGTATAATAACCTTGACGAGCCACAAGTGCCTGCCTGCCGATCACACCATCTTCAACTGTAACATTTTGTCGGCCAGCACCGTCGTCGATAGGTCGTACGTAAAAAGTTGTTGCCATTTGATTTCTCCTGTCTTGAATATGTTTCACTTGGTATATTAGTATTCTAACATATAACTAATAGGTAGTCAAGGGATTTAATCACCAATGTGACAATCTTTCACAACTCTCACAAAACTGCTATACTCTTCATAAGCATCCAAAAATGTTACAATAAATTAAGCTATCAACCAACCAGACGAGCCTGTTGAGCCACACACACACCAACAGGCTCGTTTCTTTTTACACGTGGGGACAAAAGGATGCAACAGCAACCAACACCGCAAGATCAATCAACATTGATTTACCGGATTGAAATATTAGAAAGGTTGTTTCATGACTTGCAAACACAACTGCAACAATATGTGAGAGCAAGTGAGAATAACCTGCACTTGCAGGCCATCAAAGAGACAGTTTTGCGGATTGAACAAGAATTAGGGCTCGCAAAGAATCAACTGACCGATCTTAATGCGAAACTGGTAACAAGCGAGGCAGAAGCACAGAAGCGTGATGCAGCACAACGAGAAAGCCAGGACAAATTGCAAATCAGAGTCTTGTGGGGTGCTATTTCGGTGATTATTACGATTCTCAGCCTGGTGATTGTTGGGTATCTCACGAAAATTATACCGTGATGAAAGGAGGTAAGCTTTGTGCAAGTAAAAACGTTACGTACTTATATGATTATGGCACTCCTCATGACTTTATTTCTGCTTCTATCTTTAACAATTCTTAATATTCTCCCTCTTCTCTCAGGTCAAGATGATCTGATCATAATGCAACAGGCAAACTTTCAACTGGCCCGAGACGAGTTTATGGCAAAAGATGTATTGTCCCTTGCTTATCGCCCTGTTAGCTTCCATTCCCAGGCTATTAATGAATTACAAACAATTCTCCCCCAGTTTCAGCAAGTACAGGTAGGGCTCCTCCATGGTGATGTCTCGCTTGGTCTACCCAACAATCCACCAGATAGTGTGCGTGCTGCATTACAAGTCTCACAATCGGATTACATTGCCATCGTTACATCCGTGAACCGTCTTCTCGCACATTCTGATACTAGCAATCCAGATCCGATCCAGGTAGCAATCGTACTCCAACATGAGCGATTGTATGTGAATGAGATGTATCAGGTCATCACTCTGCTGCAACAAGATGCCGAGGCGCGAAAAGTTCAGTTGATCTTTATTAAGTTAACTGTTATTGGCGGTGCAGGGGTAATTGTGATCCTGAAATACACATTATTCACAAGGTATGCACTCAAGGAGATGACAGAGGCAGAAGAGAGTAAGACAGGGAAGTCGCAAAGGGAAAAAGAGAAACCGCCCTGATGAAGAGAAACCTTGCGCGGACCTGGTATACTATCTGTGGGTTCGTGCTAGTTTCCCGGTGAGGGATTGAAACACCAGGGCACCAGATTATGAGCTTACTGCCATCCAAGCGAGGAATTGAAACCACGTCAATTTCAACTGAGGCTTATTGCCTACACCGACCAGGGCTATCTGAATCCCGTTTGGGTTTGAAACTTCTTGAGTAATGGCAGGAAACATAGTTCAATGGCATAGGAACCTATAAAAACCCGCAAGCGGGTTTGAAACGCATAATCGAATCCCTCTATAAACAGCCCAACGTTTGGGTCCCGTTAGGGTTTGACAACAAAAAGCACTCCGAGATTGGAGTGCTTTTTCAATTTCGCGCCAGAATCGTCCTAGCATGTCACTCAAAAACAACCACACAATCCCAAACCGAACAGCCGCAAGACTGTCTGTTGCTCATCCTGACGCGACAGATTCCTGCCGTACGTAATAGAGTTGAGTGCGATTGTCGCGTCCGCCTGAAGCTCACGGCGAGCTGCGCCTCCGCAAAGGCTGCGGCGTGGGTTCGACTCCTGCCAGGCGGGTTTGGTTGTGTAGGCATTGACGATCTGCTATGCTGTGCTGGCATAGAATAGAACCATTGTCCACATTGCAAGGCAACCATTCCCCTGCTTTCCGGTTGCCTTGCTTCCTCGCTTATGCTAAACTGCCCACAGATTTGTCATGCTTTTTTCTCTATTGATTGAACATTTATGACGCTGCAAACGGGATGGCAGATCTACGGCCCGGTACTCGGAATGCATCGGGCCGACCAAACAGACGAGCCAGTGAGCCACACACTTCGGTGATGTGGTTTTTCTTTTAGATGGAGCATGAGTATGGCTAATTGCATAACCACCATTAAGCAGATCAGTTTTGATTTTACTGATGAGCAAATAACTCAAGTGAGAATAAACACAGACTTTGAAGGAGACTGCCCTGTCAACATGAAGCGAGTTTATGAGAAAGCATTTCCCGCACGTTTCTCAGCAAAAGACATCATGACGATGGATGGTGGAGTAGGTGACTACTTGCTATGGTAGATTATCCCGACGCAATATCATGTCTAGTTGACCAGAGACGCGTATTCATCAATCAGAATAGCCATTCTGCTATCACCATCCATGGGACAGGGGGAAGTGCAACGCAAACAGCACAGCAACTTGGCGACTACTTCAGAACTACCAGCGACGAAACATCATCCCACTTCGGCATAGATCGCACTGGCAACATTGCTCAATACGTGCTTTTAAAAGATGGCAGTGGGGCTAATTGCTGCAAAACAGCCGGTCATGATACATTTTGGGATCAGTTCAATGGCGAAAATTTAAACCTGCATACAATCAGTTTGGAACATGTCAACGACGCTGAAAATAGCCTCCCACTTACCGATCCACAGAAACAGGCATCATTCAAGCTCATAGCCTGGCTCTGCGATAAGTACGACATACCGCTCAATCACATCAAATCTCACGCATCCATCGACCCGATCAATCGTTCCCTGTGTCCGGGTCCAGCATTTCCGTGGGCAGATCTCTATGCATTCTTAACAGGAGGTTCAATGGCAACTCTTGAAAACTTCCCAATGATCTCACAACTCGATAGTGACGCAAACGCACAGTACGATTGCGTAGCGGCCTCGATAGCTGCGGCCCTACAATTTCTCACAGGCAAGACGTTCACTGGCGCACAGGTCAAAGACACCGTGTATGGATCTGGCTACATCGGCAATACGGACCCGGACAAGTATGCGAACTACTGTGCTCAACACGGCGTACAACTCTCGCCTATCAATGGAACCGACAACACCGCACTCATAGCCGCCACAAAGCTGCAACTAGCAGCGAAGCACCCGGTCCTGCTCACTGAAGTTGATCCATACTTGCCTGTTAGCTCTGGCGAGACACATGTGGTTGTAGCCTATGCGTGCAATGCAGATAGTATCACAGTTATGGACCCGTTCATCGACGCGCCTGTCACGAAAACCGATCAGCAATGGCAGAATGATTTACGATCCAATCAAATATGGATAATGGAGAAAAGTATGGTCCCCGCAGGTTGGAAAGATTCAGGCGCAACCCTTACCGCGCCGAATGGTATAACCGTTACTCTCGGCTTCAGAGACTACATTCTCAATAACAACTGGCCTTCCGGCAACTGGCCCATTGAAGAAGCCCACGCTGAATCGCCGCTTGAGTTGAGCAATCCTGGTTTGGGTAGCGGCACTCAACAGGTGTATAGGTGGTCAGTGCTGGAATGGACCCCAACACAAGGCGTATTCATCGCGTGGTCTGGTCAAGAACTGCTCAAAATGCGTGCGCTATTGGCTCAGGACAAGCCTACAACGCCCGTAGCCAATATCAACGTAGCACAAGCGGTCTCGACCATACAGACGGTCCAGGTAGCACTACAGACCATTCTCAAAGACTTGGAGCCGTCCTAATGCAAATCTGGCTTATCGGCAATTACGCCATACCCTACTTGCTCCGCACCAACGGCTTTCTTTGCGAGAAACGAGTCATCGCCGGGGCACACTGCACGGATTGGTTCGTCACTGATTGTCCTGTTCCACTCGACGGAGAATATACATTGCCTGATGGTGTCGTGATTGAGGGTTGTGGCAGCTTGGAACTGAGAATTAAGAGCAAGGAAGAAGCCATTTTACCAGGAGATTAGAAAGGAGGCTTTTATGTCAGCAGCAACCATTCAGCAACTCTGGACCCTATTGCTACCGCTCATCGTCTTTATCGTCAGCTACATTATTCAACAGGAGAAGTGGAGCGCACAACTAAACGGACTTATCGCCCTCATCATGGTCATCGTTGCAACCGTGACTTCATTGCTCCTGCAGGGTGGCAATATAACAGACGCCAGTGTCGTGGCTGCATTCTCCACTGCCCTGCAATCTGAAGCCCTCGCGCCCTTGATGCCCTACCTTCGTAGTATGCCAGCATTGCCAGGCACAACCACGCCAGCAGCACCACAGGCCCGACAATTGCCACCAACGAACGCCAGTAGCCCGCCAGCGTAATTGTCTTTGCTCTCTCGCTATGCTATGATGGCAACGTAAAAAACAACTACAAAACACAGCGCTTGTCTGCTACAAGCATCGCGCTGCACAAACAACACATTCGGCGCTCCCACTGCCATCAGGCAACAGGAAGCGCCGATTTTTCATTCTTCGACTTTCGGCAACTCAGTCATATCCGGTATTTCCTGTATTTGCTCCTCAGATGACAGGGCATCCATCGAATAATGACTAACATTCAAGAGCGTATGTGCCACCAGATCATAGGCCCGACGTGCGATAAGCTGCTTCACTTCCGATATTGGATATCCACCAGTCACTTTTAGTTCATCGGCTAATAACTTTGCAAATCCTACAAAGTGGGTATCACGCGGGTTCTGCTCGCTCATTCTTTCTCTCCTGCCTTCCCCTGAGAATATATATGGCTATCCGGCAAAGAGCGTGGAATCTCACGAATACAAGCTGGGTCAGAGGCAAATTCCACGCTCTTTGCCGGATAGCCGTTTAATGCAGGTGGCATCTTGTAACCTCCGCTTTTTTCAAAGAGTGTAACATTATTCGTCAATTGCACATCATTGCCATCATACGTAGTACCTACGCAACACAAAAAGCCCTGGAATCAGCGAGAAAGCAGGACAGAGGCGTGAGCGTTGCGTGATTCGTGGGGTGGGCATGATGCTAGCAATGATAGGCAAGAGAGTATATACTATTTGCAGTCATAAGATAGATACCCGGTGGTTGCTCTTCCCTTCCGGGTACTCTGCCTAGCTGAGTAGGTGGCAAAACACAGGAAAGAGAATAAGAAGATGCCCCTGTACAGTCTCAGCAATTGTACAGTGGTATTTTTGCTTAAGTTGCTATTTCTCTCTTGCTCAATCAGTTATACTTGATACTCAAATTGTCCTATTCTGAAGGAGTAATACCATGTCGATGATATCTAAAACCGAGGGAGATCCAAGAAAAGAGATAGAGTATCGATTCATCTACCACGCGCCAAAACCTGGACAACCTGAGAAATATACCCAAATCCGTGAAAAGTACAAGGAGCTTGCCCTGCTTCTCCTTGATCTGACACCCTCTAGCCGCGAGCAATCCCTGGCTCTTACTGAGCTAGAATACTCTTGTATGATGGCAAATGCATCTATTGCGAGACACGAATAGATGAAGAAGCGTAGAGAAAAGGCTGAGAAGCGACAACCAACCACAGAGAAGCTAGCACAGGCTTTGATAGCGGCTAGGGCTCCGCAAGAAATGATTGAGCATGCTAGATCTGGCTACTATGATGATTATAAGTCATCTGTAGCAAATAATATCATGGCCCTGGTGACTGACGCCAGGAAACATAAACTAGACGATATTGCTAAACGTGCTATGGATGGTGAGTTTGACGCTACGAAGGAAGAAAGTGAAGAGTGGCGCAAGAGTCCAGAAGGACAAGCTACATTTGGCGAGTTCGGGCATTTATTCAAGTAGCACGATGCTATGCAAGAGTGTGGGTAACTGCTATAATGGCGCTGTACTCAAAGAGGGTACACATTTTGAGAATTTGCCAGGCAGTAGGTATCCCGAAACAGAAGCACCAGGCGCAACGTTGATTTCTGAACATGCAAATTATTCAGAGCATAGCCAGAAAGCAAAAGGATTGATGTTGTGTCTGGTGCTTTTGTGTTGTGGAACGTGTATAGACAACCGTGGATATTAGATGTAGAGTGTATCAACTGCTAGTCAAGTGTGTGATTAGCAGAGTTCTCTCATTTTGTCACAAGATAAGAGCGCCTAGTCTGGGGAGATAGGCGCTCTTATTGTATCAGGATTGTGGCTACTTTGCGGCTGGTGGCAGATTACGTAGCGGCTCAATACTGCTTATATTTCGTGATATCCAATCTGGGGAAGAACCCCTGCGCTTGCTCTGACTGGAGCCCACTGCCAAGTGTGGCTATTTGCTGCCCGTCGGTTCGCGGATTGACACCAGCCCCTAAACCGATGTATGCCTTCCATTCGTGTGTGGGCTCGTAAGTTTCAATGGCTACGACGCCAATACACGAATCGCCGTAGGGTGTGAAGCGGTTAATAGTGGAATTGGTAAACCAAACTGCATCAAGGATCTTCGCGAAGGGCAATATTTCATCTGTTACTTTCGTAGACTCTACAAGTTTCTCGTACTCATCCATTGCTATCTTCCTTTACCACTGAATGTATTCTTTGCTCGCCTCGCCGTCTGTCCTTCGCCTGCCAGTATTGGGGCTTCTGAACCAGCCAGACGGTTCTGCTTCGTTTTCGATGTCCCAATTATTCAAGCTACACACGGCAGCTTCAGGAGTTGAGAATCAGTACTCGCCAATGATATTGTACTTGTTGTCTTTGGCGCAGACGTAGATGCGGGCCCGGCCACCGATGAGTAGGGAAACGTAGGCTTCGCGGCCATCGGGTAGGAGGCGAGTTGCTATGGTGTATTTACTCATGCTTCCCTCTCAATCCACGTAATGCTCTCTAGAAAATCAGCAATGGCGTTCAGTTGTTTGACATAGTCGCCGTTATCCACAACGATGCTGGTAGCCATGGTGCGCAGGTCTTGTACTGCGCGACCAATGGTCATCTCTTGAGGCTCAAGGCCCAATTTGCGGAGAGCTTCAGTGTACAATTGGTTATGTTCAGGCTTGAGTGCTGTTATTGCTAACTTCACTTTGTCGATATCGCCCAACGCTAACACCCTTGCACGTCCACCGGCACAATGCCAATCAACAGGTTGCCCTGATAGGTCAGCTACTTTCTTCACCCACGACTCGACAGCATTTGAGCCAATGGTATCAGTCACAAACACCTCCACACCTTCGCTGAATATTTCAGGATTACACGGTGGGGGTGTTGGTCCATCGGTTGACATGTCTATTTCTTCGTTCATTTTTCCACTACTTTCACTTATTGTTAATCACCGTTGCTCTCATTGGCAACGTACTCAGAAACTTTCGCTGTTCCTGGCTCAATCGTTGCCGCGCATCTAGCACGACTTTCAGTACTGGAACCTCTTTGCCGCCAAGCTCAATATATGTGCGAGATGGTTCTAGCGTGGCCGTAGGGAACACGAGCCTTGTAGCGTGTACTGCTTCAGAGAGTGCAGTCTCACGGCCTGCTAGCGGCACATAGAAGGCTATTTCCAAGTCTGCTTTACCGCTCTCTATCGCTGTGTAGTTGCCAACGATTGGATCTAGAAAGTTCTGGCGGAAGTCCTGGGAGCGATACATGTACGCTTTGAACTGGCGATCTGAGCGGATATGCCAGCGTGTGAACCATATAGCAAAGATGACAACTGCGATGAGCAAGGTGAGCGAGATGATAATAGCAAACTGATCTGGTGTCATTCTTCTACCACTTTCTTGATAATCTCAACTGATTCTGGTATACCTTCTCCCCATTCTTCATTCGGTATCCACCAGCCATCTTCAGTGTTGATACGCCAGGTCTGAAGTAACTCCTCGCACTTATCTACATCGTAGAACTGATAGGTGGTATGAGCTGGTAGAATGCGCTCTCCATCTTTGCGTGCAACAGAGACGTAGTAGACGTCTCTCAAGTATGGACCTGGAACCAACATCATGAAGGGTTGATATTCTTCTTGTTTGATTTCAACTTGCAAATGGTAGGATTTATTATCACCGTGTTGGAGGTATGGCAATAACCCGCTATTATAGCAGGCAGATCGTTTACTGCTAAAGAATAGCGCCTCTCTAAAGTTCATCTCTCACTCTCCACTTTCTTTGCTTCACCACTCATGTACGCCCTGGCCTGCTCCTCGCTCACGAAGAACAACACGCCGTTCTTGTCTCGCCAGCTCTCCCAGGCATCCTGCACAACGCCGTGACGAGCTGTGAGTTGGCGAAGGGACTGGATACGCCAGTATCCTTCGTGTTGCCAGAGGCGGGTCTGTGTGCTCATGTCTTGTCCTCTTTACGCACATCGGCAAGCCAGATGGTTGCTCCACTCTTCCGCGCGTCTCTTGCTGCTTTCCATGCGTGATAGGTAACACACGGGCCAACAACGATAAGACCTTTGAGCAGGACCATTATCTGACGTAGCTTGCTTGGTGGTAGAATTGGATCTTGTATCATGGTTCGCTTATCTCCCTCCAATTATGCGTGAACTCGCCGCCTTGCGCATAGCGAATGACGATCCACGTTTTACCACAGTTTGTACACCAGCGTGCTATCACGGTGTCTCTGGCGATGATTTGGTATTGATGTTGATGAGGTTGGCTTATTACGCTGCCCTGGGGTGGATTCTGTGGTTCTGTTATATAGCGCCTTAGCGGATCTGACTCCATTTAATTATCACCTCGACTTTCCTCTTGTAGAACATGGACACAAGCCCATTCCAGTTTGCCGTTTTCCTCCCAGGCAAAGATACGCCACTGCTCAACATCTGTCTGGTATCCCTTTTGCTTGTTGACTTCGGCGTGTCGCCAGAGCGCAGCATTTAGCGCGTCCTGTGACAGTCCTGTCTTTGTTGCTATCTGCGCTAACGTACCAGGTTCCATGAATGCGGTCCAGCAAGTCCAGTTAGCCATGACACTCTCTTCCTGCTCTGGCTGCTAATAGCCAATAATTGTAGGCGGATTGCCATCCTTGTACTGCCGCACCTGCTCATTGATGAAGTCCCGATACTGTCCATCAGAAAAGCCTGACAGGATACCAATGAGCTTATCAAACTGGCTTTCGTCGATCTGCTTATCTCGGTGGTAGGCTTCCCACAATCGCAATACTCCACCGATGGTAAACCCGCGCCTATGCTCCGGGTCGTTTTTATAATCCTTCTCAGCACTTGCCATATTCTGACGTATGGCCCGCTCGTATCGTGCCATCATAGCTTACTGGCCTCCTCCGTGTCCGCAATTGCAAACCATTCCTCCTCTGTGACAATACGTAGTTGCGTCGTATCAGACTCAAACTGAGGAGTAGAACCATCGGCGCAATAGATATACAGATCATGGTGATCATCAGCAGAGGCGATGAATAACTTGCGTGCTTTCTCTCCGTCGTCGGTATGATAGGAGTATCCCTGGTCGTCATCGTCTGGATGGTGAAGCAAAAACACGGCATAGATAGGAGGAACCCCAGGGTAATAAGTATTGATTCTCGTCTCCTGAAGCTGCCGTGTGTAGCCACGAGTGGATGCTGTCATACGTAAGACTTTGCCATCGACTGATTCAATAGCTTGTGCCGCCTTCTCGCTCACACCTCCAACCACAAACCAGTATTCTTGCCACCCTTCATCGGTTTCTTCTTCCTCTTCGTCCAGATTGAGTGTTTCGTACTCACTCATGGCTTTACTCCTTGTTGCAATTAATAGCGATTGGTCTTATATCGGTAGGTACGTAGAAGAACTCTGCCCAGGCCGCGCGTGAGCATACACATTCGTAATTGCTATACTGGAATGTCCCATCGTGTCACGCACTACCGTAATGGGTGCATTGTGATCAATGGAGTGTGATCCGTGAGAATGTCTGAGAAAGTGGGGTGAAATTTTATCCGCATCTGGCAACTTCGCGCGCATAGCTGCCGCGCGCACAATCTGAAGCACTGTTGCAGGGTCTAGCCTTTTTCCATCAAGCTTACCAGCGCGCGAAACGGATTGTCTTGACTGGAAAACATAATCACTTTCCCGACATATACCTTTAAGTGATTGTATTTCCTCCCATGCATGAGCATGCAGTAAGATAGACCGCTCCTTATCCTCTTTGCCTAATACATCAATTTGACCACTTTCCGCGCGTGCGATTACATCTTTCCACTTGAGATTGCATAATTCAGAAACGCGCAAGCCAGCCGCATACAGGAGCAGGAGGATACAATGATTGCGAGGGTTTGTCTCCAACGCAATCATCTTCTGTACAGCCCACTCTGGTAGGATACGTTTAGATACTGCACTCTTAGGAGTGGGAGCCTTAATTGCTTCCATCACATTCACAGGGAAGATACCAGATTTGCGCGCGAAGCCATAAAAAGATTTAAGTGAGTTGATAGCACGCCGTTTGGTGTTGTCAGCACCTTGCAGCGACTCTGCATACTCTAGGGCATCCTCTAGACCAACGAGTGCCATTGGCTTATTGACGAACGCGCGAAACCTGCCAACATCGATACGATACGCGCGTTGGGTATGAAGGCTCTTTTTTGTTCGCACCCACAAATCAATCAATCGCTCATCCGCAATGTCTTGTGGTATGAGCACAACATCCTTCATAGACGCTCCTTTTCTCGCCACTATCTGATAACCATGCATATCAGAAAGTCATTTTAGCATGAAGAATAGATAATTACAACCATTTGACAGGCCAATCCAACAACCGTACAGAGTAGTTTGTTTGAGAAAGTGGGTCTTTCCCTTAGCCATTGAAGACAAAAAGAAAGCCCCAACCGTCGATCTCGGCCAGAGCTTTCAGGGCACCGCTACAGGGTGATTCTTGGAGCAGCAGGGAAAAGCGGTTATCTGTTCCTGATCGTCCCATATGGTACTTCTGGCATATAGTCACGATGAACAAAATGCTCAGGTTCTAGCCCTAATCTCTCGTACTCTTCCCATGTCGTATTACCCGCAATCAATCGAACACTGTACCGCGTCTTTTCCCCTCGTACATAGCCAAAGAGCGTACTGGCCTGTCGGTGCGGAATTGACGAAAAGATATCACGTACCATATAACTATCGTTATATAAAAAGTTCACGCTCAAACGCAGAGAAGCACCGTTCACCAATCGGCTCTATAGGCGGCTTATCGTTGTTAGATACACTCTG
>WNFH01002845.1_pt1 | contig 12159 bp, 7 predicted proteins | sample 5400411 | NCBI WGS metagenome assembly WNFH01 (sample SAMN13153347, study PRJNA577476) | soil metagenome | isolation source: 200 cm saprolite under Douglas fir tree site 2 hole 3 | place: USA:California | collected 2015-04-18
TAGATTCCCGCGAATTGGCAGAGCAGCTCAAGCTCAGTTCGGTGGGACTGATCAATGATCTCGAAGCTTACGCCTACGGGGTCGACGCACTCGAATCGCAAGACTTCGTCACTCTGAGTGAAGGCTCAGACGATGCGGAAGGAAATAGAGCTGTAATCTCCGCGCGAACCGGTCTTGGAGTAGCGGGTCTTTATTGGGATGGTTACCGGCACCATCCGTTCGCGTGCGAGGGTGGGCACACTGATTTCGCCCCCAGGAACGATCTCGAAGTCGAACTATTGCAGTATCTTCTGAAAAAGTATGGTCACGTGAGCTGCGAGCGAATCCTTTCCGGCCCGGGGATTAAGAACATCTACGACTTTCTCCGAGACACCAAGAAAGCCGAGGAACCCCAGTGGCTGAGAGAACAAATAAACGAGGCGCAAGATGCTCCGCCTCTAATCTCACAGCTTGCCTTGGAAAGCAAGGTCGCCATCTGCGAGCAGACGCTGGCTATTTTCGTGAGTGTATACGGAGCCGAGACTGGTAACTGCGCTTTGAACTTCATGTCCACAGGCGGCATTTTCATTGGTGGCAGCATTGCGGCAAAGATCGTGCCCAAGATGAAGGATCCGATCTTCATGCAAGCATTTTCGGGAAAGGGCCGCATGCAAGTGTTGCTTCAGGATATTCCAGTTAAGATCGTGCTCAATGATGATTCCGGAATAATCGGAGCAGCCCGTTACACGCTCATACAAAAAGCTTTTGGGAGAGCGAAACGTGTGCTACGCAATGACTCCTCCGAACTCGCAAGTTGAAGCAAACGCCTTTCATTCAGCGAAATGCGTGACATGAGTGTCTCCGTAGGAACCGTATAATAATTTACTGTGGATAAAGTTCACGACAGTCGCAAACAGGAATTGTCGCAACACATTGAATCTCTTCTTTACACGTGGTGTGACCGTCGCTGCCTGACCGCCCTTCGCTATTTGTTGCAAGCCTGGCCAATGTCGTCGGGTCTCACGGATGACTGGGGCAGCTTAAGCATGTCGCTCAAGGACGTCCGGGCCTTCGCTCGCGACGAAATCACTCCCTTTGAAATGGAGCAGTTGGAGAGACTAATCCGAGCAGTCGATGCGATCACATATCGTGAAAGTTAAGATCATCGGCGCTGGACTGGCTGGATCTGAAGCGGGGTGGCAGTGTGCGCGGCGAGGCGTGTCTGCCGAACTCTTCGAAATGCGGCCGCTGCGTTCAACGCCGGCACATCAGACGGGCGACTTCGCGGAACTGGTCTGCTCGAATTCGTTGAAATCGGATAGCGAGAACACCGCGCCTTGGTTGCTGAAGGAAGAAATGCGGAGGGCGGGATCGCTGTTGATAGAGATCGCACACGAGTGCGCGGTTCCAGCCGGACATGCGCTGGCCGTGGATCGCATAATATTTGCAGCAAGAGTTACCGAGGCGATTTCGCGCGAGCCGCTGATTACCGTGCATCGCGAAGAAGTCACGGGAATCAATGACGATCAAATTACTATTATTGCTACTGGCCCACTGACCACGGAAGCCTTCTCGCGGGAAATCGCGCACCTGAGCAACGCTTCGAACGGCGCTTCACTTGGGGCTTCGCCCCTGTACTTCTACGACTCGATCAGTCCGATTGTGGAAGCCGATTCCATCAATATGCCGAAGGTCTATCTGGCGGCGCGCTACGAGAAGGGATCGGCGGATTACATTAATTGTCCGATGACGGAAGAGGAGTACGACCGGTTTTACGACGAGCTGATCTCGGCACAGTCAGTGGAAGAGCGCGACTGGGAAAAGCTGAACTACTTTGAAGCCTGTCTGCCGATTGAAGAGATCGCGCGCCGGGGACGCGACACGCTGCGCTTTGGACCGATGAAACCGGTAGGATTGAAAGACCCGCGGACTGGGCGCATGCCGTATGCTGTGGTGCAGTTGCGGCAGGAGAACCTCCGGGCGGATTCCTACAATCTAGTCGGCTTTCAGAATCATTTGAAGTTCGGCGAACAGGCGAGAGTGCTGCGGCTAATCCCCGGCTTGGAGAATGCGCGTTTTCTGCGCTACGGGCAGATCCATCGCAACACCTATATCAATGCGCCTTCTTTGCTCAGGGAAACACTCCAGATGAAAGAGCATCCGCGCATTTTGTTTGCCGGGCAGATTTGCGGAGTCGAGGGTTACGTTGAGTCGATTGCCACGGGGCTGATGGCGGGGATTCATGCCGCAGTACTGGTTTCAGGCACAGAGCAGGTTCCGCCGCCGCGTCCTTCAGCCTTTGGATCGCTGGTGCACTACATTACGCAGGCGGACCCAAGGAACTTTCAGCCGGCTAACATCACGTTTGATCTCTTGCCCCCGCTCGAAGAAAAAATTCGCGACCGGAAGGAGCGGCATCGGCGGCAATGCGAGCTGGCGCTGCGAGAGTTTGATGGTTGGCTGGAGAAGGTGGCGGTGATTCCAGCCGCTAGCTGAAGATCGCTGTGCCTGCAAGCTACGACCTGCCAACTGGCACCTGCGACCTGCTGTTCCCGCCTGTTAGAATCGAGACTAACAAGACCCGCATGGACCGCGCCTTCATCCGTAATTTCGCGATCATCGCACACATTGATCACGGCAAATCCACGTTGGCCGACCGCCTGCTGGAGTTGACCGGGTCGGTTTCTGCCCGTGAGATGCAGGCGCAAGTCCTTGATGCCATGGATCTCGAGCGCGAGCGCGGCATCACCATCAAGGCCCATGCTGTCCGCATGATGTATCAGGCGAGGGATGGCCAGATTTACCAGCTCAACCTGATTGACACTCCCGGTCACGTGGACTTTTCTTATGAAGTCTCGCGGTCGCTGGCATCCTGCGAAGGGGCACTGCTCGTAGTGGACGCCTCGCAAGGTGTAGAAGCACAGACGTTGGCCAACTCCTACCTGGCAATCAATCACGGGCTGGAGATCATCTCTGTCATCAACAAAATTGACTTGCAGAGCGCCGATATCCAGCGCACTAAAGAGATGATCGAAGGCGCGGTCGGCCTCGACACCACGGATGCACTGCTGATCAGTGCCAAGACAGGTCAAGGCGTACCGGAGGTGCTGGAGGCAATCGTCAAACGTATTCCCCCGCCTAAGGGCTCAGCCGACCGCCATCTTCAGGGCTTGATTTTTGATTCGTGGTTCGATCCATATCGCGGCGTGGTCGTATTGACCCGGATATTCGAGGGCACAATGCGACGTGGACAGAAGATCCGACTTTGGTCAAACGGGCGCGTGTCTGAAGTGGAAACGCTTGGCGTGCTCACTCCCAAACCCGTCGAAGTCGATGAACTGCGCGCGGGGGAAGTTGGATTCCTCTTTGCCAATCTCAAGAATGTGGCGGACACCAAAATCGGCGACACGATCACCGATGATGAACGTCCCGCTATCGAGCCGCTGCCCGGTTTTGAAGAGATCAAGCCCATGGTCTTCGCCGGGCTGTACACGGTGGACGCGCACGAACACACGCTATTGCGCGAGGCGCTGGAAAAACTGCGGCTCAACGATTCGTCATTTTTCTTCGAGCCGGAAAGTTCGGTGGCGTTGGGCTTCGGCTTCCGCTGCGGGTTTCTCGGCCTGCTGCACATGGAGATTATCCAGCAGCGGCTAGAGCGCGAATACAACCTCGATCTGATTACCACGGCGCCCGGCGTACGTTATAAGGTCACCAAGACCGATGGTGAAGTCATTGAGGTAGACAATCCTTCAAAATGGCCGAACCAAAGCGAGATTGCCAAGGTCGAGGAGCCGGTGATCCTGGCCACCATCCTGACCAACGAAGAGTATGTTGGCGGCATCCTGAAGCTGGTCGAAGAAAAACGCGGTAAGCAGAAAAGTTTCGAATACGTCAGTTCATCGCGCGTGATGCTGCAGTACGAGCTGCCGCTGAACGAAATCGTGCTCGACTTCTACGATCGGCTGAAATCGGTTTCGCGGGGCTATGCCTCTCTCGATTACCACTTGGCCGGGTATTGGGAATCGCCCATGTCCAAACTGGACATTCTGGTCGCCGGAGAACCGGTCGATGCCCTTTCGATTATTGTGCACCGCGACTTTGCCTACGAGCGTGGCCGTGCCCTGGCGGCCAAGATGAAGGAACTGATCCCCCGGCAAATGTTCGAGGTTGCCATACAGGCAGCGATTGGCGCAAAAGTCATTGCTCGGGAAAGCGTACCTGCCATGCGCAAGAACGTACTCGCCAAGTGTTATGGCGGCGACATCACCCGCAAACGCAAGCTGCTTGAAAAGCAGAAGGAAGGCAAGAAGCGCATGAAGCGGATCGGCCGCGTGGACATTCCCCAGGAGGCCTTTATGGCCGTGCTCAAGGTCGGCGAAGGCGGTGGTTGAGACCGCTTCGCCAGACCTAATTCTTCCCCGATACTCCCACTCTGGTACTCTTAATTCCCAATACAGGAATTGGTGTATGTGCAAATCTCAACGGTTGCACGAAAAATGCGGCACTGTCATCAGTGGACTGCTGATTTATAACAGCCGCGTTAACTCGTTTAATGACAGAGACTTATGGCAACCAAAAATGCCAAGAAAACAACCTAGCGAAGGATTATTCAGCCTCCGATAATAGCTTGGACCTTCGCATCCACAAGCTTTTCCACAGAACTCTGGTATTTGGGGGTGACGAACGTTCGCGCGCGGTGACAAATGTCGGGCGCGCAGGATCAAAGATTTCGGACTTGCAAATAGGTGACATTTCAGACTCTTAGTGTTTTGTATATTCGCCGCGCAGCTGTTTATTCCGGTGGTTCCGGTCCGCCTTCCGCCATCGATTCGAAGCGGGTCGAATTCTTCAGGAACGCCAAATTCAATTTCCCCGTAGGGCCGTTGCGCTGTTTGGAAATAATGATCTCGGCGCGTCCGCTAAGATCAGGATCGTCGGGTTTGTAGACCTCTTCGCGGAAAATGAACATGACGAGGTCGGCGTCCTGCTCAATCGAGCCGGATTCACGTAGGTCGGCGAGCTGAGGACGGTGATCGCCGCCGCGGCTCTCCGGGGCGCGGCTCAGTTGTGAGAGCGCGACCAGGGGCACTTTCAATTCCTTCGCCAGTCCTTTCAATCCTCTTGAGATCGCCGACACTTCCTGGGTGCGATTCTCATAGCGCCTGCTGCCGCCCGACATGAGTTGCAAGTAATCCACGATAATCAGATCGAGAGAGCCCACTGATTGCTGCAGGCGGCGTGCTTTGGCGCGCATTTCGCTGAGCGAAATCCCGGGCGTGTCATCTATGTAAATCGGCGCACTGGCTAACTGTTCCATCGCGTGCACCACTTTCTGCATGTCGTCTCGCCATAGGGAGCCGGTGCGCATCCTATGCGAGTCCACCCTGGCCCGTGAGCAGAGCAGGCGCAGCAGCAGCGCTTCTCGCGACATTTCTAATGAGAACATCCCCACCACCTTCCGATCTTCAATAGAGGCATTCTCTGCGATGTTCATCGCGAAGGCGGTTTTGCCCATGGACGGACGGGCGGCAATGATGACCAGATCAGAACGTTGGAAGCCGCTGGTCATCTCGTCTAGATCGGTGTAGTGCGTTGCGAGGCCGGTGATGCGCTGGCCGCGCTGCAGCAGGGCATCGACTGAGCCGAATGACTCCTTAACGATTTCTTGCACGCCCATGAAGCCACGCCCGATGCGCTTTTCGGAGAGCTGAAAAATGGCGGCTTCGGCGTCATTGAGGATCTCCTCGGCGGGATCGGACTGTTCGGCGGCGCGCGCGATGGCGGAGTTAGCGGTGTGGATGAGTCCGCGCAGGAGTGCCTTGTCGCGGACAATCTTGATGTAGTGCTCAATGCTTGGCCGGTCAGGAACGCCATCTACAAGCCCGGAGACGTAACCCACATCGCCGACTGCTTCCAGTTCCCTGCGACGATCAAGTTCCTCGATAAGCGTGATCATGTCGATCGGCCGCGAGGACTCGGCCAGATCCATCATGCGCGAATAAATGCGCCGGTGTGAATCGAGTGAAAAATCTTCCGGACGCAGATGCTCGGCAGCTTGGTTGTACGCGAGATTGTCCAGGAGAATCGCGCCCAGGATGGAGCGCTCGGCTTCTACATTAGCGGGAAGACTGGTTGCGGGACTGTAGTCGGTCGTGGCCACTAGTTCTTCTTGCCGCTAACGCTAATTGAAAAAACCGTATGGGAGCGCGGACGAGATAGTAGCTGCGAAACCCTTGTGGATTGCGGAAGCGTCTTAGGAAAACGAAGAACAAAATCAAATTTTTTCGGCTGCATAAGTGCACATCACCGTGAATGCAAGCGCGAGATAATCGTCCGTAAAAATTCACCAGGAAGTTTAATTTTGGACGTATTATGTCACAGGCGAACAGAAAACGAAACAGCTTTGCCGTTGACTTCATTAGAACCGGAATGCCCAGTTTATTCGCTTCCCTCAAAATGAGCGGATTGGAAGCTGGGTTCGGAAGGTACTCCCAGATTTCGCAGAAAACTAATGCGGCCGAGGCCAGCCACCTTGGCCGCATTGTCGATCGATGTCCTGCCTGCCTTCTCTCTCGCCTGACGCGAGAGAGTGTGCTTCGGGTTGGCCGCGTTCTCGAGGAACACAACCTGCCGTGCACTCTGCCGATCATGATCTTGAAGATCATAGATCTACAGTCATGGCGGAGGCCAGCGGCTCAGTCCTGCCGTGGGGAGGACTTTCTGAGGAGGCCGCAACGCCCGGGCATCCATTACGCGTCAAACGCGTTCTGGGAAACCCTCCGGCGATTCACCCTCGAGAACCACCGGAAACCACTGGTCTGCCACAATGCTTTGGCAGGGCGCTCAGAACATCTCACGCTTCGAATGCGAACACTTTGCGCGAAGTCGGAAGCGTCCGCAAGAAAAAACTAACTCGCCATTGTGCAGAAGCTGTGCAGGATGGAAACTTTTTGTGGAAAGCGCAGGAAAAGAGAGGAAAAATCCCAGCATGAATTTACACGCACAAATACCAATCAACAGAATAAGTTCGTGAGTTGATTCCTTTGTGGTGAAAATAAAGGCACAGCCCGGGCCATGCCTTAAATATGCATCAATCTGCGTTGCTCTCAGGGAAAGAAAATTCTAATCCCGCACGCCGTCCAGAAAAGCCCGCAGCTTGCGCGAACGCGATGGATGGCGTAGTTTGCGCAGGGCCTTAGCCTCGATTTGTCGAATGCGCTCACGAGTGACCGCGAACGACTGGCCGACTTCCTCCAGGGTGTGCTCGCTGCCATCCTCCAACCCGAAACGCATCTTGATGACTTTTTCTTCGCGCGGAGTCAGCGTGCGCAGCACCTGCGCCGTCTGATCTTTCAGATTCACATTGATGACAGCCTCGGCAGGCGAGACCACGGCGCGATCTTCGATGAAGTCGCCTAGGTGCGAATCTTCCTCTTCCCCAATCGGCGTCTCCAGAGAGATTGGTTCCTGCGCAATCTTCAGCACCTTGCGCACTTTAGCGACTGGAATGTCCATGCGCTTGGCAATTTCTTCTGACGTAGGCTCGCGTCCCAGTTCCTGCACCAGTTGTCGCGAGGTGCGGATCAGCTTGTTGATGGTTTCGATCATGTGCACCGGAATGCGGATGGTGCGGGCCTGGTCGGCAATAGCACGCGTAATGGCTTGTCGAATCCACCAGGTGGCGTACGTAGAGAACTTATAACCACGGCGATATTCGAACTTATCTACCGCTTTCATCAGGCCAATGTTGCCTTCTTGGATCAAGTCCAGAAACTGCAAACCGCGGTTGGTGTACTTTTTGGCGATCGAGACCACCAGTCGCAGGTTAGCTTCGATCAGCTCCCGCTTGGCGTACTACGCGTCCATGTCGCCCTGGATGATCTCGCGCTGAGTGCGCTTGAGCTCCTGAAACGAGGCACCAGCCTCGGCCTCCATTTTCTCCAGTTCCATGCGGAGTTGGCGGGCTTGGCGGCGGTATTCCTTGCGCTGCTCTTCGCTGCGCGTGGCATCGGCCTTCTTTTCGAGGCCTTGAGCGTGGCGATCGAGCGAGCGCATGCTATCTACGGTGCGATTGACACGCTCGATCAGCCGCTTGCGTTCGGTGTTGGTGAATCCCAGATTGCGCACCGCCAGCGAGACCAGCACCATGCAGCGGGCTAGCGCCATGCGATAGCGGCGGTGGTCCTTCGGGCGCTTCTTCTGCGAAACCGCAGCGAATTTCTCCGCGATCTGGTTGGATTTTTTGTAAAGCCTGGCTAGCTCATCGATTTTCCCGGTGAACTCATTGAGCCGGTTCTCAAGGATTTCATCGGTGAGTTCTTCCTCATCGAACGTCACCACTTCCTTGATCGAGCGGACACCCTTCTTGAGGTCTTCGCCCATGGCCAGCAATTCTCGAATTACGATTGGTGACCGCGACAAGGCCTTGAGAACGCGGAGCTGCCCGCGCTCTATGCGCTTAGCGATCTCCACTTCGCCTTCGCGAGTGAGCAGCGGAACCGTGCCCATTTCGCGGAGATACATGCGGACGGGGTCGTTGGTTTTTTCCAGCGCACCTGGAGTTAGATCCAGCTCAACGTCTTCGGAGCCTTCTTCTACTTCTTCGAATTTCTTGTCGAGCGCAGAGGAAGGGAGCTTCGGCCCCTCCAGCACGTCAATGCCTTGCGTGCCAATCGTGGTCAGCAGATCGTCCAGGTCTTCAGGAGAATGCACGTCGTGCGGGATGAGGTCATTGACCTCACTGTACGTGAGATATCCCTTCTCCTTACCTGCATCGATCAGCTTTTTGATATCGTCGTACTTGTCATCTAGAGCCAAGGATTCCTCGATAACTAAATCGTCCTACGAGAGAGGACGGCAAAAATCATCAGCGGGTGGGAACTTTGAAAAGTGCGGAGTTGCGCGCCGGGCACAAACTTTTAGATGATAGCACGAAAGCCATCACCCTGCCTATCCAGTGTTTTCCAGATCGGCAACCCGCTGTCGTGGATCACCCTCCCCGCTGATAACTTAGATGGTCTTACTCCCTGTTTTGTTTCAAGATCCCTAGCCCTTAAGTTGCCCCTGCGGTCGCTCCGTCCTCGAGGAGGCGAGGGTCCATCAAGGCCCGCTTAATCCGCACTTTCTCCTGCAGTAGCGCTTGCATCCGCCCCGGGTCTTTGCTCCGAGAGGTTTGTAGCTCCCGCTGTACCTCCTCCAGCTTCCGTCGTAGCTGCATGCGGCGGAGTGCCCGAACCGCGCCCTCTAACCGCTCGGGCGTCTGGTCCTCCTCTTCTTTCATGAGGATAGAGGCCAGCACGCGCCGATCAGCATCGGAGAGCGGTGCTTCCATTACATCGGCGAAGTCCGGCCTGATGTTGAGCAGGTTATCGATCAGAGACTCTGTTGACAATGCTTCATGCAGACGCTCGTTCTTCAGCACAAATTGTGCCCGCCGTGCAGGGTCGAACTCTTCTTCGGCACCGTCACGGGCAGAGGAGTGCTCCCCGCCAGTCTGCATCTCGGTCGCGGAGGCAAGCGCCCGAATCAGGATGCGCTCGGCATCCGTCACCTGGGCTTCGAGCGGAGCCTTAATCGCTCGAACGGACCTGCTGGTGACGGCATGTCTCAGTTCCTGCCGCAGAACCGCCGAGTCGATGCCCAACTTTTGTGCGATCTCGTGGGAGAGTTCGTCCCGCACAATCCGGCTCGGCACGCGTTGAATGTGCGGCAAAAGATAGTTGACGGCCTTTACCTTGCCTTCCGCGCTGCGGATGGGGAATTGACTCCGGGCACGCTCGATCAGGTAGTCGAAATAGCGCTGCGAATGCTGCAAGTCGTTGGCATAGGCATCTTTGCCCTTACGCCGGATGAAGAGGTCAGGGTCAAAGCCGGCTTGAAGCGTAAGTACCTTGATCTGAAATTCTTCTTCGACCAGCAGGCCGAGCGTGCGCTCGGTGGCTTTTGCGCCCGCAGTGTCAGGGTCGAAGTTCACAACGACATTCTTGCTGAAGCGGCCCAACAAGCGGGCCTGCGGCTCGGTGAATGCCGTGCCCGAGCTGGCGATTACATTCTGGAAGCCGGCAGCGAAGACTGAAACACAATCCATCTGGCCTTCGACCAGAATGGCGTAGTCCAGTTTGCGGATGGCTTCCTTAGCGTGGTCGAGGTTAAATAGCACCCGGGACTTTGAGTAGATCGCGGTCTCGGGTGAGTTCAGGTACTTGGGACCGGCCTTCTCGTCCGTGGACAAGGTGCGCCCCGTGAACGCGATTACTCGTCCAGCCTCGTTGTCGATCGGGAACATAACCCGATTGCGGAATTTGGAGTACATTACCGCCGCCGAGACTATTGCACTCTTAGCGTTTTCGGCCCTCTCGGAATTATCATTCCGAGTGGGCATTTGCTTTTCCTCATGGCTGATGGCTGACGGCTGACGGCTGTCTTCCTGTTTCCACGAAAACAGTCCACTCTCCCTGAGAACTTCCTCGTCGAATCCAGCTCGTAGCCTGTCCCGCAGCAGGAACCCAGAATCCGGCGCGTAGCCGATACGGAAATCCGCGATAGTTGCCTCGTCCAACCCTCGCCCGGCGAGGTATTCTCGGGCACGCGCCCCATCCGGTTTTCTAAGCTGCTCCTGGAAGAAAGCGCAGGCGCGCTCGTGGATTTCTAGCAGCGCAGTACGCTGCTTGGCTTCTCGCGCCTCGGCGGGGCTGCTGTAGCTGACCTTTGGCAGCGGGAGGCCGAGCTTCTGCGCGACTGCTCTCATGGCTTCCGGGAAAGGAATGTTTTCGATCTTCTGGACGAAGCTGAAGACGTCTCCTGAAGCCTGGCAACCGAAGCAATGAAAAAACTGGCGTGTGGCGTGCACCGAGAAAGACGGCGTCTTTTCATTATGGAAGGGACATAGACCTGTGTAATTCTGCGCCCCGGCTTTCTTTAGTTTCACGTAGTCGCCCACGATGCGAACGATGTCCGCCTGCTGCTTGAGCGCGTCTTTGAAGTCAGAGGAGCTGGTCATGGCTGGGTTGCGGTACGCAGAACTTGCGCAGGAATTGTGCGGCAGAGAATCGCTAAGGGGAATATAGCAGAAGGGGATTGCTGTGGAGAAGCTGTGGAAGTTGAAGCTAATCGGTTGAAGTTGTTGGAAAAACCGGGTTCTAACCTGGTGTGAGTCGCAAACGCAGCTTTCACCCAGATAGAGAATCCCTGACAGGCCCCCGAATATCGCGCCCCGTGCCGGTCTCATCGGCGCAGTGATCGTGCTCGCGATCGCGGCCCTGATTTACAAACTCAAATGAAGGGGGCTACCTCAAGCGGCTACTCGACGCAACAAATCCGACGCTGGAGCTTTTCAGCTCTGAGAGGTTACGATCCCAGGCTGAAATTCTAGGGCCGGAGACAGTCAGATTAGCTTCCGAGTGGGGACAATCCAGTCATAATCTATTGCCGCTTTGCGGGAGCGTGCGAGCGAAGCGCAAGTGGAGCCCCGGGGCCAGAACCTAACAGAAGTTTTCAGGCCGTTGTTGCTCGTGAAACCCGGTAAAGCTGCCAGGCAAACGCTCCCAACCCCAAGCAAACCACGACCAGGCGGATCAGACCTCCGAGATACGGAATGAAGCCGATGATGGTTAGGATAACGAGGCCCACCAGTAATCCCAGCAGCCACTCGCGCTTCGTCGTGACGGCTGATTTCAGAACCATTCGCCCAAGGAAAGCCCCGACCCAAATCTTGGCCAGGTAGATCGCAGCCAGATACAACGCGAGCAACATCAGCGATACGGGCAGGCCTACCAGCGTGATGGCTATGACGATTAATGCCACCGGCACGCCCGCTAGAACCCCAACTCCCAGCGCAAGGCTGCGCCAACCTGACCCTACCGCCTGGGTACTGGACTGGAAGAAGCCCGGGAATAGTGCTAACGCCAACCATCCGACGATGAGGGCGGCAGCGAGCCAGAGTGCCTGGCCGAAGTAGAAGCTAGGACGCGCGAATCGGCTCTTCCTTACATGCACCTTGATGTCGCGCTTGCCTACGATGCTAGCGCCGTCGGCGATATGCACGTCTTTGAGGCGATGGACATGAGCCGTCAGATTGCCGCCGATCCGGGCCGTGCTATCAAGGGTGAGGTTGCCTCCAGCCATGCAGAGATTGCGCCCAATATTTCCGCTCACGTCGGCATTGCCGGTGGCGATGGC
>WNFH01002846.1_pt1 | contig 12159 bp, 11 predicted proteins | sample 5400411 | NCBI WGS metagenome assembly WNFH01 (sample SAMN13153347, study PRJNA577476) | soil metagenome | isolation source: 200 cm saprolite under Douglas fir tree site 2 hole 3 | place: USA:California | collected 2015-04-18
CGCGTTGGCGTTCCCGCCGCAAAGATCGCCGCAACCGCCGGCACTGGGTCCGCGAGCGAGCTGTCTCCGGCGGAGGCATGCGCGGTCGACTTCGCGCGCCAGGTCGCGAACACCCGAGACTGCGACGACTTGCTGTTTCGCAAGCTCGAGGTCTACTTCTCGCCGCCCCAGGTCATCGACCTCGTGGTGACCACCGCCTGGTACCACCTTTGCGCCGTCATCCTCAGCTCGCTGAAGGTCGAGCTCGAGGTGCCGGAGAAGTGATAAGTCAGCCGCGACGGCGACGGCTGGGCGCGCATCCGGCGGGTCGACCACGCGGCTCACTGCGACCGGCTTGGGCGGGCATGGCGACATGGACCGTTCGGCTGAGGTTCCGGGGCGCCTTCCCTCGAACACGCGGCGACCCGACGTTGGCTGGACCGATAACGACCTCGAGCCGGAGATCGATGGCGAGGGCAAGCCGAGCAACTTCACCCAGATCGACGAGACCAGGCACATGAAGTTCCACTCGGGCGCCATACGCACGATCGCCTGCCCCGATGCCTACGCCGCCTACCTCGTCAGCTTGCACGCATCAGCGCTGTACAGGCGCCGCTACGGCTGGGAGCGACTGCAACCTGCCGCCTGACTTGAGAGCAGGGCGGAGCCGCCCGCAGCGTTTGAAGCCTTTAGGCCTCAGTTCTTCTTCGCCGACCCGACCTCTTCCTTCTTGTCCGCCGCGGGCTCGGCCCCCTCGAGGATTTCACCCTCGATCGTGATGTCGACCTCATTGCTCACCACCAGCCTTCCGTCGCGGATGGCGTCGAAGTTCATGCCGAAGTCCTTGCGGTTGATCCGGGTGGTCGCCTGGTAGCCGATACGGTGACCCATCATCGCGGCGTCGTTGAGCTCGCCGAACCTAACCACGTCGAGCGTGACTGGCTTGGTCGTGCCCTTGATCGTCAGGTCGCCGGTGACCTTGTAGCGGTCGACCTGGACGTCCTCGATCTTGGTGCTCTTGAACGTCATGGTCGGGTACTTGTCGATCTCGAGGAAATTGGACGAGCGCAGGTCGTTGTCGCGCTGCTCGTTGTGGGTGCGAATGCTCGCGGTGTTGATCGTGGCCTCGACCTTCGAGCGCGAGGGGTCGTCCGGGTAGATCTCGCCACTGGCCACGACCTCGTGGAAGTTGCCTCGGACGGTCATCATCCCGAAGTGCTTAGCCGAAAACTCGACCTGAGTGTGAAACGGATCGAACTTCCAGGTACCCATTGCTTCTGTCTCCCCCGCAGAGTGGTTTTGAATTCCGGTTCCCCCGGCCGTCGTCAATACCTGAAGTCAATGGAGCCTCCATTTATTTCACGGCAAACGGCTCGTACATTCCGGCTGATCAGTCACGAGTTCGTTCCCGGCCTGGGTTACCGATCGGACGCCCAGGAGCTGTGGGCCCTGATACTCGAGTTCCTGGATCAGATCAGGTCTAAGAGTCGGTTCCGACACGTGCAGCTACGGGATCTTTCACGCCACGGCCGACATTGGGCGTGCGCGAGTACTCACCAAGAGTCTCCCGAGCCTATAAGTACCGCTGACTGGCCAGGCGGTCAGAACCGGATCGGAGCGCGCAATCGGAGTCTGCAGGCCAAATGTCGCGAGACTACTCGCGACACAATTGCGTCCTGACTGAGTGGATTGAGCACTAGAACCAAGCTCGGCCCCATCGTAGGCTTGGGATCGGGCGCCCTCTATTAGTGGCGGGCTCGAAGATACTCCCCCATTAGTTCCCCTTACGACGACCGGGCCGAGGCGGGGCTATTCGACGAGTCAGGTCTTCCGCTCACGAATTTGCTCGAGCGTGCGCCGCAGAAGCGGCAGCTGAGCTAGATCCTTATCCCGACCGGCCGCTTCTTTGGAGCGGATGACATCGCGTAACGAGGCGACTGATACAGAGATCCCGGGACCTACTCGCGTGCGCAACGCCTCTCGGCGAAGGTCGCGGTAGCCGCGAGTGCCTGACGGCGTGAAGCAAATATCAAGGTCGCCGGCGGATGTGGTCAGCGTCCACAAGTCGGCCGTTCGCAGCATGTCCACGTCGAGTGGAAACGGGACGCCGCTCCTGTCGCTCGGACTCCGCAAGCGAGCGCGAAGTTCTTTGAGCGCCGCCGCAAGACGTTCGAGGTTCGCCTTGTCCGTCGCCGGCGTGACGTCGACGTCCTCAGTCACGACCGGAGCGCCTGCAATGCGGGCGGCGGCGGCGCCGATCAGAACGAATCGGACCCGATGCCGCTCCAGGGCCCCCAGGATCTTTAGCGGATCAGGCTCGGACACGACGAGGCCTGGCTGTCAGCGCGCCAAACTGCCGGCCCGCCATCAGGCCACGTCGCAGCCGTTCGGCGGGGGTAAAGCGTAATTCGCGCTCGATCAGGACCTGGTCGTGGTTGCTTGGATCGACGTTCGCGAGCCTGATGCTCAACTCATAGCCGGCAGCTCTCAGCAGGGAGCGCAACCGCTCCAGGCTCGGTATCACCTCATAGCGTTCGTAGCGGCCGATCAGAGAGGGCGGGACCCCGCTCCGCCGGCCGAGTTCCGCCTGCGAGATGCCCGCCCGGCGCCGCGCCTCGACCAGCAAATCCCCGCTCACCATTGCACATCAGTTTAACGCCAAATATGTGCTCATTTGGACAGCCGCCCGATCGAGAACGCGCAGAACCGCCTGCCCGCCTCGCCAACTGCAGTCAGAAAAAATGGCGGTGGCCGCAATTGGGGCGCAAGTCGAACTCGAAAGGGCTGACCAAATGTCCGCCCAGTGATCCTTAACAGCCGCCTGCTCTACCGTTGAGCTACTCCGGAACGGGTCCCTCGAATTCTAGGTGGTGAACTTCAGCGGCCGCCTATTGCCGCCTCGTGCCGGGGCGTTACACCGCAACTGCAGTCAAACTGCGGTCAGAACTGCAGTCAGTTATCCACAGAGGCTGCGTACCGCCGACCAGCGCCGGCGCCAGCCATCGGACCGCCAGTTGAACGAGCGGAACGGGCCGGATCTCGACCCTGTCCCAGTCCGCGAGGGCCGTGCGGGGACGCTTCCCGTCCTGAACACGCTGGCAGACACCACGCGGGGGTCTCTAGGGTACTCGCGCCTTCTTCGGCTTGCGAATGATAGTGACGCTGCCGCCGCTGAGGAAGAAAGTGCTCTCGTGCCCGTCCACCCAACGTACGCGGTAGTGGACCCCTTCGCCGGCACCCAGCACCTCAAGGATCTCTCCCTCACGCGCAGCCTGCCCACTCCTCCTCGACTCGAGAACCAATCGATCTCCGACCTTGCCCTCAACCATCGTTGGACCTCCCTGAAATGTCGATTGTGTTCAATAGCATGCTACCTAGGTCTGTATGGACCCACTCAGAAGCGATTGACCGCCAGGGTGCAGGACGTATGGCCAGAGGTGCCGGCGTATCGGTCCAGCTGACTCCTCCACTACCCGTAGCGGGTGAAAACCTCACCTCGAGTAGCCAACCGAGCCACGCAACGAGGGACGTGGGCACCCGCTCGACGGCTCGCCGTGTCAAGTCGGGGAGTAATGTCGCATTGGGGGGATGGCTGTGCACTTCGAGAAGTTCTCATTCGGCTCGATGCAGATCGACGGCCGAGTCTATGACTTCGACCTGGTCATTGACCGCGGCGAAATCCGAAAGCGTAAGAAGAAAGCTTCCAAGCGGTATCGGGATGCCTACGGCCACACGCCCCTTTCGGTCGAAGAAGACATACCGTGGCGCTGCCGCCGGCTGGTTGTGGGCACCGGAGCAGCCGGACGGCTGGCTGTGATGCCCGAAGTGGAAAAGGACGCACAGCGTCGGAAAGTCGAGCTGCTCGTGCTTCCGACGAAGGACGCGATCGCCATCCTCAATCGCGGCGATTTGCGTACGAATGCCATACTCCATGTGACCTGCTGAGCTGTCTCCGCCGCTCAGCCGCCTGGGTTTCTGCAGCCGCTTCTCCATCTGATCTGCCGACTGCCGAGCGTCTAAACCCCCACCAGTACCGCCTGCTAGCCATTGGACTTCTCCCTGAAGTAGGCCGGCACGATCCCCCAGTGGCGCGTAGGCTTGGAGTTGGAAGGGTCGTCGGGCACTGACGGTGGTGTATCCACCTCGAAGTAAGAGCCCGCCACAGACTCTCCCCAAAGCCAACTGGCCGTCGATCCAAAGCGAGGGTCGGCGGTCGGCGCCATTTCTGTGGGAAAAGTTCGGGCTACGTAGCCAGGCACAACACTCCGGCCGGGGGTAAGCTCACCGCGGGGAAGGGTCACGGGTGCGCCGATGGCGGCGTGCACCGGCTCTCAAAGGGGGTAAGGCGCGGCCCGCCACAGATCTTTTCCCCGCTTTGTCTGGCCGCCGATCCCGAGCGTTTGTATCTGACCCAACGGTACGCGTCGTTCATCACTGGCGATTCAGAATCGGGCGTGCGGCCCCAGGCTTTTGTGATTATCGATGGTTAGAACAGGGACTCCTACAGCCGACCGCCACGAAGAGCACGTCCACGATCCCCGAACCCATCTCGTCGGTCGAGAGATCGCACACGTAGCCAAGGCTGCGACCGAGACTGGGACCAGGGGCGGCAAGGCACTCGAGAAGCCGGAGCACAAGTTCGAAGACGAGCTGATGGCCGTGGTCGAGCAGCTCATCGTCAAGGGCAAGGAGCAGGGCTACCTCACGCCCGACGACATCCTCCAGGGCTTCCCGGAGATCGATGCCGAGCCGGACCAGATCTTCCGGATCTTTGCCGCGTTCAAGGAGATCGGCATCGAGGTCACCGACGGCGAGAAGGATTTCGAAGAGGAGCAGATCGACGACGAGATGCTCCTCGACATCGAGATGATGGATTCGGTCTCGCTGGACGATCCCGTTCGCATGTACCTCAAGGAAATCGGGCGGGTGAGCCTGCTCACGGCCAACGACGAGGTCGAGCTGGCGCAGGCAATCGAGGCCAAGCCGCTCCACGACGCCCTCAAGGCGTTGAACGTCATCGAGGAGATCGACGGGCGCCAGCGCTCCGTGGAGGAGATTCTGCCGGACGTCATCGAGCAGCTGGCCACGGTTAAGCGCAAGGGCCAGCAGGCCTATATCGCCCACGAGCTGCTCGGTCTCAACGACCTTTCCAAGCTCCAGAACCTGCGCGACGCGGCGGCGGCCGAGCGCCGGCGCCAGGCCAACGGCGCGGCGCGGCCCCGAGTTCGCGCGGAGGCGCTGGAGGTCTATCGCATCGCTCGCTGTGGGCTAAGCGCACGCCGCGAACGACCGTATGAGGCGAAACATCGGCTGACGGAGGCCAACCTCCGGCTGGTCGTGTCCATCGCCAAGAAGTACATCGGCCGCGGGATGCCATTCCTCGACCTGATCCAGGAAGGCAACATGGGCCTGATCCGCGCGGTCGAGAAGTTCGACTACCACAGGGGCTACAAGTTCTCCACCTACGCAACGTGGTGGATCCGGCAGGCCGTCACAAGAGCCCTTGCTGATCAGGCGCGGACGATCCGCATCCCGGTCCACATGGGGGAGATCATCAACAAGCTGGCCCGGGTTTCGCGACGCATGCTCGAGGTTCTGGGCCGGGAGCCCACCGACGAGGAGATCGCCGAGGAAATGGGCCTCACGCTCGAGCGGGTGCGGGAGGTCATCAAGTTCGCCCAGGCGCCGATCTCGCTGGAGACACCGATCGGCCATGAGGAGGATACCTACCTCGGCGATTTCGTCGAGGACAAGGAGGCCACGTCCCCCTCCGACGCCGCCTCGATCACCATGCTCCAACTTGCGGTCGAGGCCGCCCTCGACACCCTTATCCCGCGCGAGCGGCGCGTGCTCCAGCTCCGCTTTGGGCTCATCGACGGCCACGAGCGCACCCTGGAGGAGGTCGGCAATCGCTTTGGCGTGACCCGCGAGCGCATCCGCCAGATCGAGGTCAAGGCCCTGCGCAAGCTGCGCCATCCCTCGCGCTCCCAGAAGCTGCGGGACTACCTGGAGTAGGCCCGGCGCACGGGGGCATTTACGCGTGGCTCCCGAAGCGCTGCTTCCCCCGACAAAAGGTCGGTGGATAATGGGTTTAAGCCCGTACAGGCGGACCGCAACGACTCTTATGAAGACGAGGAGGTGGTGGCCCTAGCCCCGGACCCAAGGATTAAAGGACGTGTACCCGTTCGAGAGGTTCACTGAGCGAGCCAAGAAGGCCCTGTCGCTCGCCCAAGAAGAAGCAGAAAGGTCGCACCACAGTTACATCGGTACCGAGCACCTGCTTCTGGCTCTGCTCCGCGAGGATGAGGGCCTGGCCAGCAAGGTCCTCCACAACCTTGGCGTCGAGGTCGGCAAGGTCCGCCAAGCGATCGAGTCCATTGTTGGCCGCAACGAGCGGATCATCGTCCAGCAGATCATCCCTACCTCGCGCGTCAAGAAGGTCATCGAGATCTCCTTCGAAGAGGCGCGCCGGATGGGTCACAACTTCGTCGGTACCGAGCATCTGCTTCTTGGCCTTCTCAGGGAAGGGGAAGGCATCGCCGCTCATGTGCTCGAAGATCTCGGCGCCACCGCGGACAGGGTGCAGGCCGAGATCGAGCGGATGCTCCGCGACCCCACCGTCGAAAATATCGAGCCGCCTCCCAAGAAACCGTCGAGGACGCCGCTCCTTGACCAGTTCGGGCGCGACCTAACCGAGCTAGCCCGCAAGAACGCGCTCGACCCTGTGATCGGCCGCGAGACCGAGATCGAGCGCGTGATCCAAATTCTCAGCCGCCGGACCAAGAACAACCCAGCCCTGGTCGGCGAGGCAGGTGTCGGCAAGACTGCGATCGCCGAGGGCCTGGCTCAGCTGATCACGCTTGGTAACGTCCCCGAGTCGCTCATGAACAAGCGCGTGCTTACGCTCGACATGGGCCCACTGGTAGCCGGTACAAAGTACCGGGGCGAGTTCGAGGAGCGGCTGAAGAAGGTCCTCGATGAGATTCGCTCCAGCCGCGAGGTTGTGCTCTTCATCGACGAGCTCCATACCCTGGTCGGCGCGGGCGCCGCCGAAGGCGCAATCGACGCCGCCAGCATCCTCAAGCCGGCTCTCGCGCGCGGCGAGATCCAATGCATCGGGGCGACCACGCTCAACGAGTACCGCAAGTACATCGAGAAGGACGCCGCCCTTGAGCGCCGCTTCCAGCCCGTCTTCGTCGACCAGCCCACCATGCTGGAGACGATCGACATCCTGCAGGGCGTCAAGTCGCTCTACGAGAAGCACCACCGAGTCACCATCAGCGACGCCGCCATCCGGGCGGCGGCCGTTATGAGCGACCGCTACGTCAGCGACCGCGCCCTCCCCGACAAGGCGATCGATCTCATCGACGAGGGCTCGGCCCGCGTGCGCATGAAGCTGACCACGACCCCCGACGAGCTCAAGGAGCTCCAGAAGGAGATCAACAAGCTGCAAGCCGAGAAGGAGGAAGCGAACGCGCACCTCGACTACGAGACCGCGGCCGCGGTAGCTGACAGTGCGAACAAGCTCAAGGACAAGTACGCGAAGACAGAGTCCGCCTGGCGTCACAAGCTGGGCGAGACCGTCCCCGACGTGGGCGAGGAGGATATCGCCCAGATCGTGGCCGCGTGGACCGGTGTCCCGGTCTCGCGCCTCGTCGAGGAAGAGACCTCGCGGCTACTCCGGATGGAGGATGAGCTGCACAAGCGGATGGTCGGCCAGGACGAGGCGATCGTCATCGTCTCGCAGGCCGTGCGCCGCGCTCGCGCGGGCCTCAAAGATCCCAGAAGGCCGATCGGCTCTTTCATCTTCCTAGGTCCGACCGGCGTCGGCAAGACCGAGCTGGCGCGCAGGCTCGCGGAGTACATGTTCGGTTCCGAAGAAGCGCTGCTCAAGCTCGACATGTCGGAGTTCATGGAGCGCCACACCACGGCGCGGCTGGTGGGCTCGCCGCCCGGTTACGTCGGCTACAACGAAGGCGGCCAGCTGACCGAGGCTGTGCGCCGCCGGCCTTACTCAGTGATCCTCTTCGATGAGATCGAGAAGGCGCATCCCGAGGTCTTCAACATGCTCCTGCAGATCCTCGAGGATGGGAGGCTCAGCGACGCGAAGGGCAAGGCCGTCAACTTCGCGAACACGGTCATCATCATGACCTCCAACCTAGGCATCCGCGATGTCAATCAGGCGGGGACCTCGCTTGGTTTCCAGCCTGCGGTTGTTGACGAGTCGGATGAGGTGGAGCGCCGCCACAAGAACACGAAGGAAAAGATCGACGAGGAGCTGAAGCGGACGTTTCGCCCGGAGTTCCTCAACCGGGTTGACGCCGTGGTCGTCTTCAAGAGCCTGACCACGCAGCAGATCCGGCAGATCGTCGACTTACAGCTGCAGCGGCTGGGCAAGCACCTGATCGAACTGCAGATAACGATCGAGGTCACCGACGCAGCCAAGGATCTTCTCGCCAAGGAGGGCTACGATCGGATCTATGGTGCCCGCCCATTGCGGCGCGTGATCACGAGCCGAATCGAGGATCAGCTCTCCGAGGAACTGCTCCGGGGCCGAATCTCACGCGGGGATACGGTGGTGGTCGACGGCAGTCCTGAGGGCGGGTTTAGATTCCACGCCGGACCGCGTCGGGAGGAGACCGCTTCAGAAGATTTCCGAGCTCCGCAGGGGACGCTGGCTTAGATTGGCCGCCGCCTTGGCTCGGTTCCAGCTTCCCACGGTGCACCCCGATCCACCGCATCGACTGAGAATGTAGTTGACGAGGTTTTCTAACCCATGACCGGCGAGGGCAGGGCACCCTGTGAGGTGCTCAAAGTTGCGGGCGCCTCCAAGCCGGTCTCGGTGGCCGGGGCCATCGCCGGAGTCATCCGGAGTCAGCTGCGCGTCGAGGTTCATGCCATCGGGGCTGGCGCCGTCAACCAGGCCATCAAGGCGATCGCCATCTCGCGTGGTTACGTCGCGCCCGCCGGCCTTGACCTGATATGCATCCCGTCTTTTGTCGACTTGACACTCGATGGGCAGGAAAGGACCGGGATCAGACTCCTGGTAGAGGTGCGCTGACGCAGTGTCATCGATCAGGTGGGCGGCGGTGCTATCTGGTTTGAGCAGACAGAACACGGCGACCGGCAGTCAGGAAGCCTGCTGTGGGATCGGCCCTCGATTTAAGAGGTCGAGACGGCGCCATGCGGACGCACGGTCACCGAATGGAGACCCATCGCAAGCGTGCTTGGAGCGATGTAGCTAATTGATCCAGGGTGTACACGCCGAGACCATCTCTTTCAGTTCGTACGCGGATGCATGCGAGATTGCACTTACTCCGGGGTGGCCCTGGCTGGGCGAGGCAGGCCTTCAAGACAGTCGCGAGGTTAACCTGGGCGGAGTCCCGCCACGACGAGTCCGATTAAGAGTCTCCGAGGCGCGGGCCCATGGCCACAGCACCGTATGCTCCATCGAGCTTCTCGAAGTCGACCGGCTTTTCACTCCTCGCATTCAGATCGAACTGACTCTGCAGCCGAGTGGCTCCGGCACCCGTCTTACGGTCAATGGTCTTTTTGCCCGGGACATTGCCGGGGACCCAAACAGCGATTCAGAACTGTCCCGGCATCTGGCCAAAGAATGCGTGCGTTCGCTGATAGAGAAGGTGGCTGAGGAGATTGAGGGATTGAAAGGTAGTTCGCAGGCAACGAGAAGCCCGAGCGGAGGCACCCGGCGCAAGTAGCGCTTAGAAAGCGCTGACAGTGCGCGAGGTTGTCTCGCGGATCTAGAAATTGAAGAGCAGCACTGCACACCGCCATGCCGGGGGGTATGGCTGGGCGGCCGAACAACGAGGACGGGACGGCCCGCTGCAACCATCGCCCGGGCGCGCCTCATTACCAAGAAGGAGTGGGTGAGCTGGACCCTGCCCGAGCGGGTGAGGGTCGCCCAGACCGAAATCGCCCGCGCCGCCACGCAGGCGTTTTCTCGGCTTGCCACCGGGGATCGGTCTGGCAGCGGTGGAGGAGATCTTCGGAGAAGGGAGGTTGGGTGCGAAGTCGGAGCTCTGTGCCCATTTGTCCCCATGTTGTCCCCATTCCCTTCAGGGACTAGCAGCACCCGCCGCGGTCTCTGACAGCCAAGAAGACAGCCAAGCAGGCGGATGGCTGCGGACGAAGGCGTACGACCACGGATTGCGACCGCTCCTGACTGAACCTGAGCGGACGTCAATGGATCCCGGTGGAGGGCAGGCCCGCGGCCTTCAAAACCGTATGCGGGTCCGAGAATCCAAGAGTTTGAGGAGTTGGCCACGCGCGCGTCTTCTCTATTAATGTGCCGGGCGGCCATGCTGCTGATAAGCATCCGGTATCGACAGCTCACGTCGGCGATGCCGGCCGTCGGTTCGATCCCACGCGCGCGGTACGATCCGTCCTCTTGCTGTATTCGGTTTCTTATTGCGTCCCCCCCGTTGGAGGTTGCGTATGGCATCTATCCACAAGGAAATAGCTATTCGGGCACGCCCTGAAGATGTGTGGGCGGCCGTCCGCGATGTGGGTGCTGTGCACAAGCGGCTCGTGCCGGGACTTGTGATCGATGCCCGTCTGGAAGGAGGCGCTAGAGTCGCAACTTGGGCGAATGGGATGGTTGTGCGCGAGCTCATCGTCGACATCGATGATGTTGCCCAGAGATTTGCCTACGCCGCCGTCGGGGGTCGAACGACACATCACAACGCATCCATGCAAGTGTTTGCGGACGCTGAAGGAAGCCGTTTGGTCTGGATCACTGATCTGCTCCCGAACGAATTGGCAGGATTCGTGGCAGCTCTTGTTGAGCAGGGAGCCGATGTGATAAAGCAGACGCTAGAGGCAAACCCCGCTTAGGGCGCCCTTTGCCCAGGGCTACGGGATGGATGCTCTCGATAAAGCGAGCTTACCGGCAGCCCGGTTGATCTATGGGGATGATGCACCGGCCATGGAGAGCGGGCGGTAGGTGGGAGTCGACGTCTATGCCAAGAGGTCTCCAAGATCCTCTTGATCAACTTCGACGAGCTTCCTGCGGCTGCGCCCGCCCGAGCGAAGCCTGACCCTCGACGCTGGCACTCTGAAATGCCTCGCGACAGCAGCGACGACCGCGTTATTGGCGGCGCCATCGACTGGTGGTGCGGTTACCCACACCTCCAGCACGCCATCGTTCCATGAGGACCTGGCTTGCGCAGCCCTAGGGTGGACACGGACGCTGATCAGCAAACCACTTCTACTCTATATATAGATCGGTCGTCATCGTTCGAGACGTGGCGCAGCTTCCGGGCCGTCCGTGACGCGCGAGAAATTTCCAGAGGATCGTGCCCTTCGGCCGGGGGTTGATCGGGACCTTTCGTACAGCAACGCCAGCGAGAAACCGTGGAACATGGCGGCACTCAGCGAATTCGAATCGCGATTTCTGAACGGGGCGAATCGATCTGTTAACCGCAAGGTTCAGGGTTCGAATCCCTGCTCCGGAGCCAATGTCATGTCTCAGGTGTTAGCGGACCGCTGTCTCACCTATCGGTTTCAGAGTACAGGGGTCACATTCCTGGTGACCGTCACCCCCATGCACACATAGGGCTTCGCGAACAAAGACTTGGTGGTTGGGCCGCCCACAGGAGTGGCGGCCCGACTCTTTCAGGCCATGAGGACCGTGAAGCTCGGTACTGGTTGTACAACAGGGAACCGATGAGTCTGAGTCGATCCGCCAAGTCCCCGGCTGGCACAACCTTTAGCACCGCGCGGCGTCTACGCAATCTTTCCGGGCAGCAAACCTAGCGCGCGGGGCCATGCTTGACCAGGGACGCGATGGTAGGGCCGACGTCCGGCGTGAAGTCAGCTGCTACGGCGAACAGGTGGTCGCCAGCGGCACAACAATGGTCAGACCAGGCTTAGGCGTCGTCGTCGCCAAACCCGAAGCCAGCGGCCCGAACGTGGGTCCGGCCAGGTTGCTAACCAGAGTTCCTGCACCGCAGGTAGTGGTGGCCGTGTCTGCCGAAGCAGGAACCGCAAACGCTACGGACAAGCCGAAGACGAGCGAGGCGATGATAATCAGGCGTTTGTACATTTGTACCCTCCTGCCGTTTGGGCCGACAACCCGCCGTTATGGACTGAAGCTACAGCCGGCTGCGAATGCTGTCAATCCGCGGATCCGCGGTGCCTACCTCAGACGCTCGACCCATA
>WNFH01002847.1_pt1 | contig 12157 bp, 14 predicted proteins | sample 5400411 | NCBI WGS metagenome assembly WNFH01 (sample SAMN13153347, study PRJNA577476) | soil metagenome | isolation source: 200 cm saprolite under Douglas fir tree site 2 hole 3 | place: USA:California | collected 2015-04-18
CAGCGAGATATGGTTCCCGGCGCGCAGGGCTGAGGTCCGAGATCAGACCCAGAGGTCTGACGTCTAAAGTTCAGGACCCCGGCCCAAATTGCCTTTCGGCCCAGTTTGGGATAAAATAGAGGGGTGTTGTTCCTCAGGTCCCCTGCGCTCGTGGGTGTTCCCTCATGATCAGTGGCGACGGCAACTTCCATATAGGCGACAAGGTCGTTTACCCCAACCATGGTGTTGGAATCATTGAACAAATCAGCAGCCGGACCTTCGGCGCGACTGTGGAAAAGTTCTATCTGCTCAAAATCAAGTCCAGCAGCCTGAAGGTCATGGTGCCCTTTCACAATGTAGGTACGGTGGGTCTGCGGCGGGTGGTGAGGAACGGGGAAATCCAGAAAATCGTTGATTTTCTTATGGATGGCGAGTGTGACAACAACGCCGACTGGAAATACCGCTTCAAGGAAAACTCGGAGCGGATGCGCACCGGGTCGCTGTTGGAAGTCGCCGCCGTGCTGAAGGGCCTCATCCTTTTGAGCCAATCGAAACCACTCTCCTTCCGCGAGAAAAAGATGCTGGAACGGGCCCGGTACCTGCTGGTCAGCGAACTGGCCATGGCCAAGAACTGCGAGGAGCTGCAAATCGAGGAAATGCTCTCCAAGGCTCTCTCCAAGAGCAAGCTGCGCTTCCCGGAAGCGGCGGAGTTTGAAGCTTAGACCTCGGACGTCAGACTTCGGACCTCAGCCCCTCGAACCCCGGATCCCAGGCTTCAGCCTTCCGGCTTTTGAGGACCTTCATGGACCTCAAGCAGCGGACCGGGCAACGTTCTCTGAACTCTTCAGGGACTGAATTAGAGCATTCAGCATGCGGCCTAGCTGTGTCGAAATCTTCATTAGTTCCTCTCCCTGCAGCGCAGTCAAGTACTTTAATTGCTGAGCAATCAGAATCTGAGTCTCCAGTTCGAGGAGAGACCCTCGGGCATGACAAAAGAACAGAGCCCGGTCACGATCAGAGGAGCGTCCTTTGCCCTCGGCGATGTTGCTGGGAATGGAAACCGCCGCTCGCCTCATTTGACTCGTGAGTCCATAGATTTCTTCCTTCGGAAAGTTGCGGGTTTGTTTATAGACCCCAACGACTAACTCCATTGCATGCTGCCAAACTCTGAGGTCCCTGTATGAACCGCTCATGATAGTTACCTCCTTCGAGGCGATGCCATCTTGCTCGCCGCCACCAGACCGCACAAGTGCAACGGTCACATGCAACACGGATAGTCTGTGGACTGATATCTGAGATCTGAGGTCTGCCGTCTGAGGTCAGAGGTCCGAGGTCCAACGACCGCTACTCCCCCAGCCACGCCCCATATGGCTTCAGGGACTCGACGTGGTCGAAGACGATCTTCATGGCCCCGGTAATCGGGATGGCGAGAAGCAGGCCGATGGCACCCCATAACCAGCCCCAGACGAGCAGCGCCATGGTCACCGCCAGCGGGTTGAGTTGCAAGCGGTTGCCCAGGAACTTGGGGTACAGGACGTTCAGAGCGATCAGGTGCAGCCCGAGTACCGTCACCACGATCACCAGAGCGTCCCCGGAGTCCATGCGGCCGAGGCCCACGAAGATCGGGGGCGCCATGGCCAGCAACACGCCCATATAAGGAATTAGGCTCAAGAAGCCGCTCATGAAGCCAACAAAGTAAAAGAAGGGCAGGTGGAGCATCCCGAACACGGCCGTGCTGACCGCCGCCATGAATAGGCCAATCAGGAGGTTGCCGACCATGAAGCTGCGAATCATGGCCGAAATCAGACCCAACGTGACATAGGCGGTATGCCGGTTCTCCATGCGAAACAGCATAACCGTCGCCGCGCGCACATGATGTTGCCAGGTCAGCATGAAGTACACCAGGAAAGGCACGAACGAAGCTATCAGCAAAGCCTGGGTGGCGGAGCCAAAGCCCCGAGTCAGCATCTCGGTCCAGGTGGTCGTGGGGTAGACGTTGACAACGTTCTTCTCCGGCGCGGAATTCAGAACTTGGAAGCTTTCCGCTTGCTTGCGGAAACGCGCGACTTTTTCACGAATCTTATTGGTGTATTTGGGCAGATCCTGCAAGAAGGCGGACGCCTGATTATAAGAATAGTAAATGACGCCGTTAACGACGGCGAGCAGCAGGAGTACGGCGATGGCAGCCGCCACGCTGTGGGGCAGGCGCAGACGTATCAGGAAATCCATCACCGGCGCCAGAATGAACGCCAGCAGTACGGAGGCCAGCATCACCGAAAGCACCAATTCGCCCCAATAGCACAGACCGAGGATCACGGCGATCCCAATGGCGGTAAACGCCCAGTGAGACTTTTGCGCCTTGGGTGGTACGTCCACCTCCGGGTGGTGCGCGGCAGGGAGCGGGGCTTCGTCAACAGCCATGCGAATATCGTAGTCTAACTCGTGGATTCTGCGCCGGTCATATAATCGACGACGTGCCTTCCCATTCCACTGATTCATCCGAAAGAGAAAGTCGCCCGCGAATTCTTGGCCTGGACGTGGGATCGAAAACCATCGGGCTGGCGGTTTCCGACCCGCTGGGCATCACGGCCCAGGGCCTCAAAACCATCCGCCGGCAGAACAAGCGTCTCGACTTTCAGCAACTGGGGCAGGTGGTTCGCGAGTACGAGGTAGCCGAGATCGTGGTCGGCTATCCCTTGCGCATGAGCGGCGCCGAAGGGACGCAGGCCGAGAAGATGCAGCGCTTCGCCGAAGAATTGCGCCAGCGCTTTCGGTTGCCGGTCCATTTGTGGGACGAGCGCCTGAGCTCAGCGCAGGCCAACCGATTGTTGCGGGAAACAGAGATGTCAATCGGACGGCGGCGAGAGGTGGTAGATCGGATGGCGGCGGTGCTGATTTTGCAGAGTTGGATGGAGGCGAGGGGCAGTCGTTAGTCAGCTACTCCGTACTGTCCCAGATCGGAACGCCATCCCAATTTAATCTGCCCAATGCCTATCCCGCCTTTGTCGAAGCAATACAATCTTCACGGCAGACAGCGTTTGGAGGGTGTTTCCAGTGGGTACTGGACGCCGTCTGCGAAACGGTCGGGTGGCTTAATCAGCCATTAGGGTTCGAGTCCCTCGCCCTCCGTAGTCACTCGATGAAAGTAAATGTACTTGACAACGCCGCCAGCGGAGCTATCCTTGGATTGTTTCGCAGACAGCGTCCAGTACCAATATCCTCACAGCCCCGACTGATTATCGGGGCTGCTCTATTTCCGACCTCTTCAGCCGGAAGAGCTCTAGCCTGACGGCCCATAGCCAAGGGATGATGACCAACGGCTACCGACCATCGGCTAATGAGCAATAACCGGTCTTCATCTAAACTACGGGTACAGTGCGCAAGCTCTTCACACTCTTGCTGCTTGCCGTCCTCGCAGCCGGTGGTTGGCTGGCATGGGCGCTGTGGACGCCCCTCATGCCGGAGGGGCAGAAGTTTGTGTTGCTGCGGCCGGGGTATTCGAGCCGGCGCATCGCAGCCGAGTTGAAATCTGCCGGTGTGATCCGCAACGCCGGCGCTTTCGTTCTCTGGCACTACTTCCACCACAAGCATTCGCTCAAGGCGGGCGAATACCTTTTCGATAAAAGCGCGAATGCCCTCGGGGTCCACGATCGCCTGGTGCGGGGCGACATTTACGTCCACACGGTGGTGATTCCCGAGGGCTACACCATGTTCGATATCGCGCAGGCGATCGAAGCTGCAGGCCTGGGCTCGAGCCAGGAGTTCCTGAATGTGGCGAAGTCCGAGACTGCACTGATTTCTGACCTGGCGCCCGAAGCCAAAACGCTGGAGGGCTATCTGTTTCCGGCAACCTATGAGTTCACGCGCACCGAGAGCATGCAGGACATGGTAGCAGCCATGGTGAAACAGTTCCGGCAGGTGGCCCACGAGATTGGGTTGAACAGCGATGTGCAGCAGACGGTTACGATGGCTTCTATTATCGAGAAGGAGACCGCCGTGCCCGAGGAGCGTCCGGTTGTGGCCAGCGTTTATTACAACCGGCTGGCGAGGAACATTGCGCTGCAGGCCGATCCCAGCGTGATCTACGGCGAGCTGCTGCAGGGAACCTACGGAGGAGCGCTGCACCACGCCGACATGCAGGTCAATTCTGCTTATAACACGTACCGGCGCCCCGGACTTCCGCCCGGCCCGATCGGCAACCCGGGGAAATCCTCGCTGGGGGCGGCGCTGCACCCAGCGGCGACGGACTATTACTATTTCGTGAGTAACGGTAACGGCCATCATCGCTTCGCCCACAGCCTGGAAGAGCACAACCGCAATGTGGCAGCCTACCGGCGAGCGATGAGGGGAAAGTAGAAGAACTTCTTTCGCATGTGCCATAAACATGGCATAATAGCCATAAATATGCTACTATCATGCTATGAGAACTACAATTGACATCCCGGACCCCATATACCGCCAGCTCAAGTCCAGGGCGGCCCTCCGGGGTTGCTCGGTTAAGGAACTGATCTTGCACGGAGTAGAGGCTGAACTGAACGGCGGAGAGAAAAAAGCGGGGGGAAGAATCACGTTACCGCTGGTGCCGTCGAAGCGGCCGGGTTGGCTGAAGCTTAGCAACAAGACCATCAATGAGATCCTTCTTCCCTGATGTCAACGTATGGATCGCGCTGGCGTACGAGGGACATCAGCATCATGCATCCGCAACCGCTTGGTTTGCGAGGCTGCATGGGGGAAGGGTCTACTTCTGCCGCTTCACCCAGCTCGGATTTCTGCGGTTAATCACCCATCCCAGCGTAATGCGCGAAGATGTGCGCAACCAAGCGGAGGCGTGGCAGGCGTACGATCTGTTTCTAAGCGACGAACGCGTTTCCTTCCATGCAGAGCCGGACCATGGCCTACTGGAATCTGTTCTGCGCAGACTAACTTCCGACCGTCGTCCATCTTCCAAACAGTGGCCGGACGCATACCCGGCTGCGTTCGCCCGAGTGGCCGGACTGGGCTTGGTCACTTTCGACCGCGCCCTGTCGCAGATGAATACCGGGGGCACCGTGCTTCTCCCGTAGCGAGGCTGCGAACTTGCCGGACTTCGAAGAAGAACCCAGGATCGAGAGTTCCGCAGGTATAGACCGGTTTCCCCGCAACTAACGCCTCCAACTCGCATCCAATCGACACTGTATACTTTAGTAGCCATTCGCATGAGAGTTCTCCCAGGTTATCGGGCCTTGGTTGTGGCCGCCATTATCCTGCCCCTGACAGGGTGCCTGTTCCGCTCGCGCAAAGTGGAGCGGCAGATGAGCACGGCGCCACTGAAATCCGCCACCCAGGCGGAACTCATCGATTACATCAATAGCCAGGCGGCCAAGGTTCAGTCCATGCAGGCGACCGTGGATATTGATGCCTCGGTGGGCGGGATTAAGAAGGGCAAGGTCACCGATTACCAGGAGATCCGGGGTTACGTGCTGGCACGCAAGCCGGCCATGCTGCGCATGATTGGACTGATGCCCATCGTACGTAACCGCGCCTTCGACATGGTGAGCGATGGCCAGGAATTTAAACTCTGGGTTCCGCCCAAGAACCGTTTCGTGGTGGGACGCAACGACATTGAGACCCACAACGCCGCGCAGCCGCTGGAGAACCTGCGTCCGCAACATATCTATGACGCTTTATTATTGCGGGAGGTCGATCCCGAGAATGAAATCGCGGTCATGGAAAACAGCTCCGAAATCGTGACCGATGCCAAAAAGCACAGGGTGGAGCAGCCCGACTACGAGATTGAGGTCATCCGCAAGGGCGAGCATGGCTGGTTTCTTTCCCGCAAAATCGTGTTCAGCCGTACCGATTTGCAACCCCACCGCCAGCTCGTCTACGACCAGAATGGCAACCTGGCCACGGATTCGCGTTACGAGGACTACAAAGACTACCGCGGGGCGAACTTCCCTTCGCAGATCGAGATCTGGCGGCCGCAAGAAGAGTACGACATTACCTTGACCATCGTTAAGCTGCAGTTGAACGAGCCGCTGACGGATGACAAGTTCGTCCTGCAGCAGCCGCCGGGCGCTGAGGTGGTGCATCTGGGGCAGCCGCAAGCCAGCCAGACGCGCGGGTCGCAGGGTGGGGACAGCCGGTAGGATCAGCAATTAGCACTTAGCATTCGGCCAGGAAACTGGTGCTTTTTCTTTGGCTGGGCCCTGACTGCTGAATGCTAGCGTTGTGCCCGCAAGTTTATTGCATAAGTCGGGACGGTTGTGAAAGGGCACGGCTTCAGCCGTGCCGTCGAACCTCCATCCAAACCCCGGCTTTAGCCGCTGAGGTGAAGGCGCGGCACCTCATTATTGGCTTGGGAGTTATGTCGCGAAACTGCGGGACGCCACCCTAGTAGGCAGGAGCTAAAACTCAGAAGCCATGATGAACAAAATGATTGTCGCCAACCTGGCGCACCGGCCGATCCGGTCCCTGATCAGCATCGTTGCCATCGCGCTCGAGGTCACGCTGATACTTCTCATCGTGGGGCTGTCCCTGGGAATGCTCAGCGACTCCCGGCAACGGCAGGCGGGCATCGGGGCAGATGTCATCGTCTTGCCACCGGGTTCTTCGGCCATTGTTTCCATCACCGGAGCGCCCGCACCCATCAAAGTGGCCGGCATCGTCGCTAAACTCCCGCACGTTGTTTCGGTTGCGCCTGTGCTCATGCAGGTGTCAACATCAGGAACCCTGGAAGCTATCTACGGCATTGACCTGAAGAGTTACGAGTCCCTCGGCGGTCCCTTTACCTATATCCACGGGGGGCGTTTTCAGGGGCCGTATGATGCGCTGGTCGACGACTATTTTGCCCAGGCCAAGCATGTGAAAGTGGGGGACAGCATCGAAATTCTGAATCAGACTTTCCAGGTAGCGGGCATCGTGGCCCACGGCAAGGGCGCTCGCAAATTCCTTCCTATCACAACTCTGCAAGACCTGGTTGGGGCACAGGGCAAAGCGTCCGCGTTCTACTTGAAGCTGGATGACCCCAGCAATGCCGACGCAGTTGTAGACGAAATCAAGAGTGTGCCGGGGATGGGGACCTACGTAGTGCGTTCCATGCGCGAATACCTCTCGATGATGACGCCCAGCACCTATCCCGGGTTGAGGACGTTCATTAACGTGGTGATTGGGATCTCAGTCACCATCGGTTTCATTGTGATCTTCCAGGCCATGTACACGGCGGTAATGGAGCGTACCCGTGAGATTGGCATCCTGAAATCGATGGGCGCGTCGAGGTTTTATATCGTGAACGTGATCCTGCGAGAAACAATACTGCTGGCATTCGCCGGCATCATCGTGGGTGTTCTAGTCAGCCTGGTGGCACGCATGGGCCTGCGGCAGCGACTGCCGACGTTACCGGTGGTGGTCAGCGGCGGCTGGATCCTGAGGGCGACTGTGATTGCCATCGTCGGCGCCATCTTGGGAGCGCTCTATCCCGCCTACAAAGCGGCGCAGAAGGATCCGATTGACGCCCTGGCGTATGAGTAGTACCACGCATCTAGCACTTGGCACCTTAGCTTTTGGCCAAGCCGGGTTAGTGTCAGTTTGCTGGGATCTGAGCACGGTCCCGGAAGGCCTAAACGCGCAGTGCTGAGTGCTACCCACTGCGAGCTTTCGTTGACAATAAGCTCTGGCCTACGTTATCTTAAACCTTTGGAAGTCCTGCAGTTGCCCGCCTGATCGCCCCGCGCCTTCGGTGCTAACGTGGGTACTCAGCGGTCTTCTTAGGTTTTTATTTTCTGGGAGATCTGGAATGTCAACCTATTTCCCCAAAGAGGGGGAAATTGCGCGCAAATGGTACGTCGTGGATGCCTCGGGGCAGACCCTGGGCCGGCTGGCGTCGCAGGTGGCCCGTATCCTGATGGGCAAGGAAAACCCCAGGTACACGCCGTTTCTCGACACCGGCGATCATGTGATCGTCATCAACGCCGATAAGTTGAAGGTGACGGGGATGAAGGCGGATCAAAAGCTGTATCAGCATTACACGGGGTATCCGGGCGGGCTGCGCTCGGAAGAATTCCGCAAGCGTTTTGCGCGGAAACCGGAACTGGTGGTGGAAGACGCCATCGTGCGCATGCTGCCAAAAACCAAGCTGGGCCGGCACATGGCCAGCAAGCTCAAGATTTATCGCGGTGACAAGCACCCGCACCAGGCACAAAAGCCGGAAGCGCGGGCGCTGGAAGTGCGGGCGTAAGGTTGGGATTTTTTTGTTGCACGCGATCCCCCTCAGCGACGAAAGCCGGTTCGGGATGACGTCGGCAAATTTAGTAAATTCTTCGAAAGGTTTGCATGCACGCGGTTTGGCTGAGCCAACTGCTAAGTGCTTAAGAGCTAAGAATGGCTGAGCTGATTCAGTATTACGGTACGGGACGCCGCAAGTCGGCGGTGGCGCGCGTCTATTTGCGTCCGGGCAGCGGCGATTTCAAAGTGAACGGGCGTCCTTTTGAGCAGTATTTTGTGACCGAGTCGCAGCGCTCAAGCGCGCGGCAGCCGTTGCTCTCGACCGAGACGGCGGCCGCGTTCAATGTGGTCGCCAATGTTTCCGGCGGCGGCGTGAACGGGCAGGCGGACGCCGTCAAGCTGGGCATCGCTCGCGCGCTCATGCTGTTCAATGCGGAGTTCCGCAAGCAGCTCAAAGCCGCCGGCATGGTCAGCCGCGACTCTCGCTCCAAGGAACGCAAAAAGTACGGGCAGAAGGGCGCGCGGAAGCGGTTCCAGTACAGCAAGCGCTAGTTTTCGAAATGCAGATTCCTCGCTCGCCTTCGCCGCGCTGGGCGCGGCTCCAAGCGGCTCGGAATGACAAGCGATTGACTGAAGACTGACGACCGACGACTGATTTTAGGTGTTCAATTCTTCTCGTGCCTCGCGGTGCGGGGACGGGAATAGCAATCCGGAGCGGCCGCAAGGCACGCAAGGGATGCAGATCAAATGAGGAGGTTGATTGGCTACCATCACCATGAAGGAGCTGCTCGAAGCGGGCGTCCACTTCGGGCATCAGACCAAGCGCTGGAATCCCAAGATGAAGGAATTCATCTTCGGAGAGCGCAACGGGATTTACATCATCGATTTGCAGAAGACGCTGAAGATGTTCAAAGAGGCGTCGAAGTTCGTGCAGGAGCTGGCGGCCCAGGGCAAGATCGTGCTCTTCGTGGGCACCAAGCGCCAGGCACAGGACGCGATCGCGGAAGAAGCGCAGCGTTGCGGGGGCTTCTACGTGAATCAACGCTGGCTGGGCGGATTGCTCACCAACTGGGTGACGGTCCAGAAATCCGTGAAGCGGCTCAAGGAACTCGACGAGATGGCCACCGATGGCCGCTATGAGCTGCTGCCCAAGAAAGAAGTCATCAAACTGGAGCGCGAGCGCAAGCATCTGCAGGCCAACCTGGCGGGCATCAAGAACATGAACCGTCTGCCCGACGCGATTTTTGTCATCGATTCGAATAAAGAACAGATCGCGGTGCGCGAGGCGCGAAAATTAGGCATCCCCGTGGTCGCGGTGGTGGATACGAACTGCGACCCCAGCGAAGTGGATTACGTGATTCCGGGCAACGACGATGCGCTGCGGGCGATCCGCCTGTTCGCCTCGAAGGTGGCTGATTCAGTGGTCGAAGGCGCGCAGTTGATGAGTGACAAGCAGGCTGCCGACTTGGCCGCTGCTGTGTATAGCGCGCCAGCCGAGAGCGCTCCCGCGGGAGAAGCTGCTGCCGCCGTGATCTCCGCCTCCGATGGCACGGCCGAAGCTGGATCCGAGGACATCAGCATGGAAGACGTGCTCGGCCGCGGAACGCGTAAGCAGCCGGACGCGGCGAAAGAAACCGCGGGCGAAGACGTTCCGGAGGTCGAAACACAGACGTACTGAAGCAGCCGTTGGTCGAAGTCGAAGGGTGCTGTAAATAGCTTGCAAGATCCGGGCCTTAGCCCCTGAGGGAATGTGACCCGCGCGCGTCGTCCGGCGCGGGTCAAAGTTTGTAAGACCAGTGGTTGGTCGTCGGCGCTTGGTCGTTAGCGAAACGCGACGACTGCCGCATACGAACGACGCACAGTGCCTTAAACAGGCGATCCTCGGCTGGTTCTTGTTGGGGCCAACGACTAACGATTTAGTTTTATGAGCACATCTACCGTGAATATTTCTGCTGCGCAAGTGAAAGAGCTTCGGGAGAAGACCGGGGCGCCCATGATGGAGTGCAAACAGGCCCTCACCGAAGCCAAGGGGGACCTGGATCAGGCAGTGATCCTGCTGCGCAAGCGGGGCGTTTCGGTGGCGGCCAAGAAGGCGGCACGGGTGACCAGCGAAGGATCGGTGGCCAGCTACATTCATGCCGGCGGGAAGATCGGCGTGCTCCTGGAAGTGAACTGCGAGAGCGATTTTGTGGCCCGCACTGAAGACTTCAAGGAGTTGGTGCACGACATCGCCATGCACATCGCGGCCAGCGACCCGAAGTTCGTCCGCAAGGAGGACGTTACGCCTGAGGCCTACGAGCGCGAGAAGGACATCTATCGTGCACAGGCGGCTGCGACCGGCAAGCCTCCGCAGGTGGTGGAAAAGATCGTGGAAGGCAAGATGAGCAAGTTCTACGAGGAGGTGTGCCTGTACGAACAGCCTTTCATCAAGGACCAGACCATCTCCGTCTCGCAACTCATCGCCTCCAAGATCGGCAAGCTGGGTGAGAACATCGCGGTGCGCCGCTTCGCTAGGTTCAAAGTGGGCGAGGCGGGAGAAACGATCGCGATCACGAAACCTGAGCAGAAATTGGAGTAAATTAAGGGGCGCCTGTGGCGCCCTTTTTAATGCTTGCGAGGGCAAGATGCCCTCGCGACAGCCGGCGGGACGCCGGCGCTACGAAACAGTGACGACTAATTCATGACCACTCCCGTATTCAAGCGCATCCTGCTCAAGCTGTCCGGCGAAGCTCTGGCCGCGGCCCAGGGTTTCGGCGTGGATCCCTTACGCATTCACGAAATCGCTGCGGAACTGGCCGACGTCAGAACCCTGGGGGTGCAGATCGCCATCGTGGTGGGCGGGGGGAACTTTTTCCGGGGCGTGGCCGAGCGCGAGATGGACCGCGTTTCCGCCGATCACATGGGCATGCTGGCAACTGTGATCAACGCGCTCGCCCTGCAGGACGCGCTGGAAAAACAGGGTGTCTACACGCGCGTGCAGTCGGCGATCGAGATGAATCAGGTGGCTGAGCCTTTCATCCGCCGCCGCGCCATTCGCCATCTAGAAAAAGACCGCATTGTGATCTTCGCCGGAGGTACGGGGAACCCGTACTTCTCGACCGATACGGCCGCATCCCTGCGCGCCATGGAGATCAAAGCTGATGCCATCCTGAAAGCCACAAAGGTGGACGGCATCTACGACGCGGATCCCATGCTGGTCAAAGACGCCAAAAAGTTCACCGAGATCAGCTACATGGACGTGCTTAAGAAGGGTCTCAAGGTAATGGACTCGACCGCCATTTCCCTATGCAAAGACAATAACCTTCCCATCATCATTTTCAATCTGAACCAGCGCGGAAATATCCGCAAAGTGGTCACCGGGGAGAAGATTGGCTCGCTGGTGAGCGCGTAGAGACTTGGCCACGGATTCTCACGGATCTCCGCATAATTGCTTCGAAGTCCGTTTCTAAAATCATCGGGCCTCGTTACGGCTTAATGTGGAGACTTTGGAGTTTGAATGTTGACGACTCAAACTGCATCACTACCCGGTTGTCCCAAATTAACCACGAAGGGCACCAAGGAGCACGAAGGAAACTACTAGGGATTCGTCCTTCGTGTAACTTCGTGTCCTTTGTGGTTCATGAAATTAGCACACTACTCACTCCCGATCCGTGGCTTGCTTTTGCGTTCAAGGGTTTATAATTCAGCGTTTTGATCACTATTTTTCTCGGAGCTGACCATGGCTCAAGCTACGATGGCCGCAATGCCTGGCCTTAAAGACATCTACATTCAATTGAAGACGCGGATGGACAAGGCTGTGGAAGATTTCCGCAAGGCCATGGCCGCCACCCGCACCGGGCGCGCGTCGGTGCACATGCTGGACAACGTTAATGTTGAGTACTACGACGCGCAGATGCCGCTCAACCAGATCGCCCAGGTGCACGCGCCGGAAGCGCAGCTCATTACGGTGCAGCCGTTTGATCCCACGTCGCTGACG
>WNFH01002848.1_pt1 | contig 12154 bp, 9 predicted proteins | sample 5400411 | NCBI WGS metagenome assembly WNFH01 (sample SAMN13153347, study PRJNA577476) | soil metagenome | isolation source: 200 cm saprolite under Douglas fir tree site 2 hole 3 | place: USA:California | collected 2015-04-18
GTCCGTGAGCGCACGACTGCATCAGCAAGTATCGCTGTACAAGAGCCAGCGCGGGCTGCGGCAATTCCCTCCTCGATAGTACAACGTATACGCCGTTCAGGGATGACGCGCTCAATTCTGCTTAACGTCTTAGGGATGCTTGCCATCGCGGGTGTAGCCTGGGGAGTTATGACGGTATGGAATGGGCTGCATCTCGCCGGTCTACAGATCAGTGGTGACGTGCAGCAGGTGATACTGGAAGGTATCGCGACGATTAGCATCCTACGCCTGTTCGACTTCAATCCCCGGCGCGACCCTGACTTCGCCTGGGTGCTGCTGACACGCCTGGTGATGATGCTCGGTATCTCCACGATCCAGACGTTCCTGTTCTTTTACATGCGTGACGCTGTGGGCGCGCCGCATCCCGAACAGCAGACGACCAATTTTGTTATTATCGTTTCTCTCGCCAGCCTGATCAGTGCGATCGGGGCAGGATGGCTCTCAGACCGCTATGGTCGCAAGCGGGTGGTCTACATTTCTGGCGGCCTTATAGCCCTGGTGGGCTTCATCTTCATCGTTACCCACTCGCTGCCCATTGTATTGGCGGCAGGAGGCATCTTTGGCCTGGGCTATGGCGCGTACCTTTGTGTTGACTGGGCCCTGGTGGCCGATGTCTTGCCATCACAGAAGGACTTTGCGCGGGATATGGGCGTCTGGAATATATCGAATTCGCTCCCCAGGTTACTCGCGCCTATCGTCGCTGGCCCGCTGATCGACACATTCGCTGGTCTCCATCAGCCTGTACTTGGCTTCCAGTTACTCTTCGCTGTAGCTATTGTCTACTGCCTGATTGGGACGGTAACAGTGCGCTATATTCGCGGGGTGAAGAGGTGACTTGCCTGGCTGAGAGTTCCCCAGACTCTCTTGCCCACAAGGGGTGTAGGAGTCCAGGCAGAGGGGCATGTCAAACGGCCTGCCAGACCTGCACTGTCCCGTCGTTGCCCGCCGAGGCAATGCGTGTACCATCGGGTGACCATGCTGCCGTATAGACCCAACTGAAATGACCATGATAGGTAAACATGACGTGGCCTGTGACTGCATCCCACACCTGCACCGTCTTATCACGGCCTCCAGAAGCGATGCGAGTGCCATCAGGCGACCATGCTACGGCATTGACCCAATCGGCATGACCGTGATAGGTGAAAAGTGTGTTTCCGCTGACTACATCCCAAACTCGTATGATGTTATCCCAGGAGCAAGAGGCGATACGCGTTCCATCAGGCGACCATGCCAGGGCATTGACTCCAAAGCGATGATCGCGATAGATGAGAGCCGTCTCCTTCCTGCCAACATCCCAGATATGGATGGTTGCGTCATTCCCACCAGAAGCAATGTATTTGCCGTCGGACGACCACGCTAAGGTCACCACCCAAAGGGAGTGACCGCGATAGGTCTCAATCTCAGTATCTGTAGCAGTACTGTCCATCTGCCACACTTGTACAGTTTTATCGTCGCTTCCAGAAGCAATTCGCCTGCCATCAGGTGCCCATGCCACAGCATTGACCCAGTTTGCATGACCCCGATAGGTAAACTTTTGCTTCATCGTGATAGAGACATCCTTTTCCACTTGCCATACCCTCACCGTCCTATCATCGCTTCCACAAGCAATATACTCACCGTCGGGTGACCACGCTAGAGAAGATGTCCATGTATACGTTTTGAAGGGGTCACGATAGGTGAACATATGGCAACCTGTAGTAGCATTCCATACGTGGAGAGCACTATTAGCGGTGCTAGAGACGATAGAGGTGCCGTCTGGCGACCAGGCCAGAGTCAGTACGAGCCTGTAGTGGTTGCAAGTGAAGAGAAGAGTTCCTATAGGCCGTGAGGCTGCAACAATTTGCTCTAATTCTTGCTTGACAATCACCATGCTGGACGGCCTGTCGTTTGCATCCATTTCGACCATCTGCAACACCAATGACTGGAGCCTCCGAGGAGCCGATTGTCCTTGCAGAGGTGATAATTCAAAGCGAAAAGGATTCTGTGCGGGGTTGTTCCCTGTCAGAAGTTGGTGAAGTAGAGCTCCCAGGCTGTAGATGTCTGCCCGAGGAGTTGTCTGTGCTCTTCCATATTGTTCCGGGGCGGCATAGCCTGGGGAGCCAAGAGGAACAGTATCTCTGGGCTGCCCTGGTCTAAAGTGGCGAGCAATGCCAAAATCAATAAGGTAGAGATGACCGGCAGATGTTCGCATCACATTGGCTGGCTTGAGATCGCGGAAGATAATGGACGGCTCACGAGTATGGAGGTAGTCAAGCACTGTACAGAGCCGGATGCCAATATCGAGCACCTCTTCTAGTGGCAGGCGTCCACTCCGTGTTCTATCCAGGTACTGCTCCAGCGTTTCACCCTCGATGAAGTCCATCACGAGATACCAATGCTCTCTATCAGTGAAGTGGTCGTATATACGTGGCAGGTTGAGGTGTGTCAGGTCAGATAACAAATGCAGCTCACGACTGAATGCAGCGGTAGCTTCAATCGCCTCCTGGGCGGTAAGAGCACTCAAGTTGATCTCCTTCATAGCGAGGAGACGATTCCCACCGTGGGTATCTTCTACCTTGTAGACTGCCCCAAACCCGCCCTGTCCCACCGGGACAAGTATACGGTAACGCTCTTTAAGCAATGGTTCCCTCGCAGGGACATGCAAAGGTGATTCACAGACGAAACAACGCTCTGCCTGGTTCTGGTTGGCTGCACCACAGTTATTGCAGTAGAGTTGCGAAGAAAGTGCCATACCTGTTCTACCTTAAAACCGGCGCAAGAGTGCCCCTTGCTTCAGCTATGGGGGTGAATTGCGCCGTGCCTTCCTGTATCACGTTCATCAATTTGTTCTTTCTAATTGCTTGTTGTAGAATATACCCATGCGAACATTTGAATACCGGCTTTTCGTGAATAAGGAACAGCATAGCAAGCTCATGGCGTGCCTGATTGAATCGCGTGGCATCTATAACGCCATGCTTGAGACGGTCAAAGCACAGTATGAGCAAGAACAAACATTCCCCAGCAAGTACGATCTTGAGGCGGCATTCAAAGGTCAGGGCGCGCATGTGCCAGCGACGACGGTACAGATGTTGGCCGATAGGCTCAGTAAGTCCCTGAAGCGCTTCCTCGCTGCGAAAAAGCATGGTATCCCCGATGTCGGGTTCCCTCGTTTCAAGAAGCCGAACCGCTGGCATAGTATCCAACTCAGGCAGTACGGCAAAGATAGCTATGTGCATGAGGACAAAAAGCATCTGATAGTCCCTGCGAAGATCGGCAAATCCCTCAAGATCAAGGTGCACCGCCCGATAGAGGGGACGCCCAAAACCGCACATCTTGTTTTGCGCGCTGATGGACACTGGTACGCCCTTATTGTTTGTGAGATTGAGCCCCACAATGAGCATGTCCCGTCTGACTGCAACCATCCTGATATCGGCATTGACGTAGGTCTCAAATCGTTTCTCACTGACAGCGAGGGGAACTCTAGTGAGAACCCACGCTTCTATCGTATCTCGCAACGGACGCTTAGGCGCAAACAGCGCACAATAGCGCGGCGCAAGAAAGGCAGTCACCGCCGCCGCAAGGCTGCTCGTAGTACGGCGCAAACGCATTTGAAGATCAACCGACAACGGCGCGATCACCATTTCAAGATAGCCAGGCCCTATGCCGAAGGCTATCAGGTGATTGCGGTTGAAGCTCTTCAGATCACGAACATGGTGAAAAACCACCATCTCGCGAAGAGCATCATGGACGCCAGTTGGGGCGCATTTCTCGCTATCCTGAGTCACAAGGCTGAAAGTGCCGGTCATCAGATGATACGAGTCAACCCGCGCTTCACGACACAGGCATGCAGTCATTGCGGGGAGCTTATTCAAAAGTCCCTGAGTGTTCGTACTCACATTTGCACCTCCTGTGGGTTTGTCGCAGATCGTGATGTCAACGCTGCAAAAAACATTCTTAATACGTGCAAGGCTAGGGCATAGCCTTCAGGAGCCAACGTACACCGATGGGTGCAGCGTTTCCTGAGAAGCCCTGGCGTTTACGCCTGGGGAGTTGTCACTTTTTCAAACCTCTCTCATTTGCCATCTTTGCTAGATACGCCGGAGTGCGTGAGCTTCAAAGTCATTCTATAGGCCATGCACCTCATTGTCAATGGGATCGATGAGCCGGAAAAACAATCTCCCCTAGACCTCTATTACCTGATGTGCTACCCTAACAACATCTCTGATTACTTATCTTGCTTGCACCTCAAGTGCGGAAAAGCAAGTTTGGTTTTGTTCAAGCACCATATGGAGGCATTGATGGATTTCTCACATTTTGACGTTCGTAAATACCCCACAGTATCGGTACAGGAAGGATACAAAGAGTGGGTACAGACATACGAGGACACCGTTCTGAATGAAATGGACCTGCGTTTATTAGCAAAGATTCACTCGGTCGCCTGGAACCAGGTCCAACTGGCGGCGGATTTGGCCTGTGGCACAGGGCGCATCGGTACCTGGCTGAAGCAGCAAGGAGTGCAGTCTCTTGATGGCGTAGATGTGACGGCTGAAATGGTAGAAGTCGCGCGAGCAAAGGGCGTCTACCAACAGCTCCTCATTAGCAACATGCTCGATAGTGCGTTAGAAACAGCACGATACGATCTGGTAACTGTGGTGCTGGCCGATGAACACCTGCCGGATGTGCGTCCACTCTACAGGGAAGTGGCCCGCATTACGCGCCCCCAGGGATACTTCGTCATCGTGGGCTATCATCCCTATTTCCTCATGAATGGCATCCCGACCCATTTTGATCGGGCCACAGGTGAATCCGTGACCATTGAGTGTTATATCCACCTCTTTAGTGACCATGTCCGGGCGGCTCGCGAAGCAGGCTGGTCGCTACTTGAGATGCACGAAGGCCTCATCGATGAGGCATGGATTGCGCGAAAACCAAAATGGAGCCATTATCTAAACCGGCCTGTCAGTTTCGCCATGGTATGGCAGAAAGATCAGTGAACGTTCCTCTTGATGGCCGGACCTTCCACCTGAGCCTATATTGTTGCAAGGCTTTGCTGCCTGTGGCAGCAAAGCCTTGCAACAATAAAAACTCTTGCGAACTGCCGTAGGCAGTGAGGATTCAAGAAGAAATCAGACCTGAATAGTTACTCCATGTCTATATCTGGAAGGCAAGTTACCAGGTATAAGCACGATCCAATCCAGTATAGCCACACACACCTGCTCGCGGAGAATTCACCGCTGGCAACAGCATCTCTTCACCACACTCATGATCCTTCGCACACTCATCGCAAAGGGAACCATTGCTGTCGTACATGCACTGAGAACATATCTCGGTAGCGGGCTTACCGCACATATCACACGGGACCACCGGAGGATTATTCCTGGCGATCACCTTCACCTGCTTGGCTTTCCACAGCCCTTCAATTTCTCGTTCCGATACCACCTTCAGACGCAGTTCCGTCGTCGAGCCGAAATCATACTCGTAGGAACATGCTTGCCCCGGACTGAGCACTTTGTCCAGGCTCACACGCATACTTTTACCAGTCGAAACCCAACCCTCATTCATGTCCGCGTCTGAGGAGTAGCGCACTCCTCCGATCTCAAATGCGCTCAAGTGCCCGCAGCACTCCAGCCAGATATCCCTGAGAAAACGATCCAGCTCGGCCAGAGTTATTGCAGCGGGGACCTCGAGATGCATCCAGTATATTGGCAGGTAGTATCCTTCAACCAGAAGATGGAATACCCTGGTTTTCTGTGTCTTCTGACGGCCTCCTGCCGCAACCTGGTCTGGGGCATTGACTGCTCTCTGCATGCATGTCTCCAGGTGCCTGGTCATGCCCGACTTGCTGAATTCAGCCTGACAAAAATTACATTTCCCTTTTGAGGTCTGTCTAGCCATATTTTTTGCTCCTCCTGATCTCTCACTTTCAAGCATAGAGTACAACAAAGTGAGAGCAAAGGAAAGAGGTACCTATTCAGACACCATGATTTCAAAGAGGTGATCACATTCAAGCTGAAGGAGGAGTAGAGCCTCCTAGCGACCCTTGCGGTCGACAGGCTCACTCATTCACTTGAGCGGAGAAAGCCCCGAAAGCCGTTCTCCCACCTGCCTCAGCATGTCGTCGCTCTTACAGAAGGCGAAGCGCACATAGCCATGCCCGATATGCGCATGTTCTCGACTGTAAAATGACTCTGGCGGAATGCAGGCAACGCCTACCTCCTTAATCAGGGTTCGCGTAAAATCAAGCGGCGTCCCATCGAACACATCCGAGTAATCCGCCAGCACAAAGTATGTCCCTTCCGGTGCGAAGTACTTCAGCCGACCGCTATCCAGCGCGGACAGCATTAACTGGCGTTTCGTTTCGTACATGGCCTGAAATGATGCATAGTATGTTGCAGGGAGATGAAGCGCGTAGGCAACCGCTTCCTGTGAAGGATGATGCACAGCGAAGGTCACAAACTGGTGGGCGCGTGCCACGCCCTCCACCAGGTCAGGGTGTCCGTACACCCAACCGACTTTCCAACCGGTGGCACTGAACAGCTTTCCAGCACTACTCACCGTGACCGTCCGTTCAAACATACCAGGAAGCGTGGCAATAGGGATATGCTGCGCATTGGCAAAGACCAGGTGCTCATACACTTCATCAGAGATGACCGTCACATCGTGTTCAATACACAGCTTGGCAATCAGGGTTAATTCCTCGCGGGTGAACACACGCCCCGTGGGATTTTGCGGTGTATTCAAGATCAGTGCTCGTGTTTTGCTGGTAAAAGCGGAACGCAGTTCGTCGGCATCAAATGTCCAGGTCGGGGGATGCAGTGGCACATAGACTGGCACCGCGTTTGCCATGAGAATATTTGGCACATATGAATCATAGTACGGCTCAATCACAATCACCTCATCACCAGCGTCAACCAGCCCTAGAATGGCGCAGAAAATGCCTTCTGTGGCCCCGGAAGTGACGATAACGCCATTCGCCTGGTCAATATCCAGGTTGTAGAAACGTGCCGCGTGCTCGACGATAGCTCTGCGCAAGGACGCAGTCCCAGGGCCAGGGGCATACTGATTGTGCTGCCCGGACTGCGCAGCCTGTACCAACTGCGTGACCACATCCGGCGGCGTGTCAAAGTCAGGCTTTCCCTGCCCCAGGTTCAGCGCACCGTACTGTTGCGCAAGCAGATTGATCTCGGTAAAAATAGTCGTGCCAAATGTCGCCACACGCTGAGCAGAACTGGACATACAGCATACCCCCTTGAACTGAATACAAGCAACCATGCCAGTGGTTTGCACGTATTATACAGGCCATCCATGTGCTACGCAACCATTGATCCTGTATTGGGCAGGAGGCAGCGTACCCGTAGGGGCGGGAGAGGTGTGGAGCAGGGTGGGGACGCTTGCGTCGCCCGCGTCCTGTTCCTGTGACCGGAATACTCTCCCCACCCACGGGCGACCACAAGGGTCCCCACTCCACCCAACTCCGCCCCCGCCCCTACGCGATGACGCCCGTTCCCAAGGGGTTTCACCAATAATACCTACCCTTGAAAGCTCCACACCTCCCCCCTACGCGATGTCATCCCTTCCAGGCAGTTTTTCCAAAAACCTACCCTTTGTGGATGCCAGTGGAGGAATGGGAAACATTTCACTTGTTACCGACATCATGATCCTGGAAGTATGGTCGCCACGGCCCACATTCTCGAATGAAAGGCTGCATCAAGGCCCGCTCGGCTTGCACAGTGTGCATCAGGTCGTGAGCTGCCCATTCGTGCAATAATTGCCCTAAGGTGATAAGTCCAAGTTCGCTATGATGGGTAGAACGGGCCAGGTCCTGGGCGGTCACACGCTCTAACTCGACAAGGCTGGCCTTGCGCAAGCGGGCAAACTCTGAAGCCATTTGCTCTGGAGTCAAACTAGCATCCTTTGTCCCCTCGGTGTCTGGATCGAAGGCTACGATGGGTTGCCCCGCCATGAAGGCCCGCAGTCGAACGGGAAAGACCATTTGCTCGGCGTCGAGCAGGTGGTTCAGGCAATCCATGGCCGACCATTCATTTGGGGCCGGTGTACGGGTTAGCAAATCGGCGGACACCGTCCCTGTCAGGCCTAACCAGCGTGTCGCAGTGAGCGAAAGGATGCTTTTTATCTCCTCTAGTGGAGTATTCGTCATGATAGATTGTCTCCTTCTGAACGTGAATGTACATCTCGTTCCCGCAAATAGACGGGGTTCGATTGTCCCTTGAGTGGCAGGCAAAAGGGCAGAAAGTGAAAAGAAAAATCTCTACCACGAACGGCGCGCGAGTGCCCCTGGCGAAAGCCTTGAGGGTGAAGCACGCCTTGCTTACGGGGCGTGATGAGTTGCCTTTGACATTGCTCATAGCTCGTGGGAGAATATACTCATGAGGACATTTGAATACCGTTTGTACCCAAATAAGGAACAGTCCCACTTGCTCATGCAGTGCTTGATCGAGTCTCGCACCGTGTATAACGGGATGCTTGAGATGGTCAAGACGCAGTATGCAGAACACGAGACCTTTCCGAGCAAGTATGATCTTGAGCATGCGTTTCAGGGACACGGGGAGCATGTCCCAGCTAGCACTATTCAGATGGTGGCTGACCGATTGAGTAAGAGCCTGAAACGCTTTCTTGCCGCCAAACAGCACGGCATTCCTGATGTCGGGTTTCCCCGCTTTAAGGAACCGAACCGGTGGCATTCCATTCAACTGCGGCAATACGGCAAAGATGGGTACTTGCATGAAGATAAGCACCATCTGATGGTCCCCAAAAAGATTGGCAAGTCGCTCAAGATGAAGATGCATAGGCCGGTAGAAGGAACCCCGAAAACGGTACACCTTGTACATCGTGCTGACAACCACTGGTACGCGCTCATCGTGTGTGAGACTCCCCCACAAGTTGAGCATCTTCCAGCTGAGTGCCAGCATCCTGCTATCGGCATTGATGTGGGTCTCAAGTCCTTCTTGACCGATAGCGAGGGGCATACCATTGAGAACCCGCGCTTCTATCGCACCTCGCAGAAAACCTTGAGACGCAAACAACGCATGATAGCCCGTCGCAAGAAAGGCTCGAAACGACACCGCAAAGCATCTCGCAGCACGGCGCAAACCCATCTCAAGATCAAACGGCAACGTCGTGACTTCCATTACAAGACGGCCAAGCAATACACAGAGAAGTATCATCCTATTGCGGTAGAGCAGTTGCAAATTCTCAACATGGTGCAAAACCGTTCCCTTGCAAAGAGCGTCATGGATGCCAGTTGGGGCGCATTCCTCGATATCCTCACTGATAAGGCTGAAAGAGCTGGTCATTGTGTGATCCGAGTGAACCCCCGTTATACCTCGCAACTGTGCAACCGGTGCGGAGAGATCGTGCAAAAGTCTCTCAGTGTCCGTACTCACATTTGTCCTTTCTGTGGGTATCTCGCCGACCGTGATGTCAACGCCGCGAAAAACATTCTCGGACGGGCCAGGGCATGGCCTTCAGGGATGGCTCCCGATGGGGAACCAGTCGAACTGAGAAGCCCCCGGCTTTAGCCGTGGGGAGTTGTCACCACAAGCTTACAGGGGAAAAGGGGGGAGCGTCAAGTGTTTTGCCTGTTCACTTAAGCATAGTTGCTGGTGGTATAATAAACAACTGGATAAGCTATGCCCCAAGCGGGACCACAACAAGCAACAAGCGCATTGATACATGATGCATTTATCCAACTGAAAGGTAGAAATCACAGATGCCTATAAACCCAACACCATTGACACAACGCCCGGCCTGGCAAGCACTCGAAGCACACTACCAGAACATGCGAGACCTCCACCTGCGCACGCTCTTCGCCGAAAACCCCAGGCGAGGCGAGCAGTTCGCTGCAGAAGCTGCCGGCATCTACCTGGACTACTCAAAGAACCGCGTCACCGGCGAGACGCTCCAACTGCTCCTGGGATTGGCCGAGTCCTGCGGCCTGCGCGAGCGCATCGATGCGATGTTCGCAGGAGAGAAGATCAATGTGACGGAGAAACGCGCCGTCTTGCATGTGGCATTGCGTGCATCTCAAGAGCAATCAATTGTTGTGGATGGCGAAAACGTGGTGCCAGAAGTCCACGCCGTGCTGGACAAGATGGCAAACTTCTCCGACCGTGTCCGGAGCGGTGCGTGGACGGGCTATACCGGCAAACGCATGCGTACTATCATCAACATCGGTATTGGCGGCTCCGACCTCGGCCCATTTATGGCCTATGAGGCGTTGAAGTATTACAGTGACCGCGACCTGGCGGTACGCTTTGTCTCCAACGTTGACGGCAACGAGTTCGTGGAAGCCACCCGCGATCTCGACGCGGCAGAGACGCTCTTCATCGTTTGCTCTAAAACCTTCACAACGCAGGAGACGCTCACCAATGCCCGTTCGGCTCGCGCCTGGTGCGTCAAAGCCCTGGGCAGCGAGCAGGCCGTCGCCAGGCACTTCGTCGCCGTCTCCACAAATGCTGAGGAGGTGGAGAAGTTCGGCATTGATACCGCCAACATGTTCGAGTTCTGGGACTGGGTCGGTGGCCGCTACTCCTATGACTCGGCTATTGGCCTTTCCTTGATGATCGCTATTGGCCCCGATCGCTTTCGCGAGATGCTGGCGGGCTTCCATGCCATGGACGAGCATTTCCGCACGACCCCTTTTGAGCGCAACCTGCCGGTGCTGTTGGGACTGATTGGCCTCTGGTACAACAACTTCTTTGGTGCCGAGACGGTGGCAATCCTGCCCTATGACCACTACCTGGGGCGGCTGAGTGCCTATCTCCAGCAGCTCGACATGGAAAGCAATGGCAAACATGTCGACCTTGAGGGCCGGAAGGTGAACTATCAGACCGGGCCTATTATCTGGGGGCAGCCGGGAACCAACGGCCAGCATGCCTTCTACCAGCTTGTCCACCAGGGAACCAAACTGATCCCCTGCGATTTCATCGGCTTCTGTCAGCCCCTGAACCCCTTGAAGCCACACCACGATCTCCTGATGGCCAACTTCTTCGCCCAGACCGAGGCCCTGGCATTCGGCAAGACGGCAGAGGAGGTCGCGGCGGATGGCGTCGCGCCCTTCCAGGTGCCTCATCGCACCTTCGAGGGCAACCACCCGACCAACACCATTCTCGCCGAGCGGCTGACACCGGAGACGCTGGGCAAGCTGATTGCGCTCTACGAGCATAAAGTCTTCGTGCAAGGTACCATCTGGCATATCAACTCGTTCGACCAGTGGGGCGTCGAGCTAGGCAAGGTGCTGGCCAACCGCATCATTCCCGAACTAGAGAGCACCGACGAACCCCGGCTGGCACACGACAGTTCGACAAACACGCTGATCCGCCGCTACCGCAAGCTGCGAGGAGAGGCATCATAACCATTGGCGGTTTTCCATGGCGCACGTAAAGGACAGATAGGTATTTGGGAAACCACTTAGGAACGAGCATCATCGCGTAGGGGCGGGGGTGGAGAGGATGAGGAGTGGGGGCCCTTGCGGGTGTCCTGGTGGGGGCCCGCGGGTGGGGAGCGCGCGCGAGAAGGGCAGGGGTGAAGGACACAACATGTAGGCCCTGCGTTAAGGAAGAAGCCCCGTAGCCGCAAAGTAGATAAGTGCGGCACAGTTTTTGGGGGAGGAGGTCTTTACGCGATCGTGGTACGTGACAAAGGGATGCGCTGGGTCAGATCCAAGGTGAAGCGCCCATAAGGGTTGACATGCTGATAAAATAGGGGGGTCAATCCGCGCCAGTCTTCATGCTTCATGGCGTTTTTCCATTTCTCCTCAGCCAGAACTTCTTGTAACAGGAGCGTATTGACCAGGGCGAGGCTGACCTGGATCAGATGGAGAGATAAGATGGCCATCTCTTGATCCTCTAGCCGATTCGGAAGCAGTTCCCCTCCGCGAGCCGAGAAGATGAAGTCATTCACGCTGTTCCATTGCTCAATCACATTGAGTGCTTCCTGGATTTCCTGTCTGAGTCGTTGGTCGCTGAGAAATTCGCACAGGAAGATAGTCTTGAGGGCCGACGCGTATTTGACCATCATGTCGTACTGTGGGGAAATGGCCTCCCAGTTGATAGGCTTTCCCAGGCCTCTTTGAGATGGGGATAGCCATCCTGAGTACCAGTCTCCACCAGAGCTA
>WNFH01002849.1_pt1 | contig 12153 bp, 8 predicted proteins | sample 5400411 | NCBI WGS metagenome assembly WNFH01 (sample SAMN13153347, study PRJNA577476) | soil metagenome | isolation source: 200 cm saprolite under Douglas fir tree site 2 hole 3 | place: USA:California | collected 2015-04-18
AGGTCGAGCACGGTTGTGCGCTGACGAACGCGGCTGGGGGGGGCGCATCCCCGGTTACATGATTGGTGTGCACGAGCTGGGCGCTGTCATCCAGACCGATCACTCCCGACACAATGCCGGCAAGCGAATCGGGAATCGAGACGTCGGACGAGGGTGATCTCAGCGTAAGGCCACTGATGCTGTACATACCGAAGCTCGTGCCGAATGCGGCCGCAGCTTGCGCCACGGTGCCCTCGGCAGAAACATAGTGGTTGTTCTGTGGTGTGGTCTCGACCGTGAAGCCCTGGCTGCGCAACCACGACTGAACGGCGCCAACCTGAGCCTGGGAAGGCGCAAACTGTTGGCGGAACTGCGCTGGTGTCAGGAAGTTTTTGTAGTTGGCGCTGGTTGGATCCGATACGGCCTGGGCAAGGGCCTGAACGGCGGACGGGTCGTTCCATCCAAGATAGACGCGGAAGCCGATGTCTTCGCTCGGATTGGCCGCTGCGACGTAGTTCTTAGCATTAGCCCAGACAGGGACGCTGCCCGGAAGCTTCGTCCGAGCTTGTGCCGCTACTGAGACTGCGGAGGCTGCCAAGACTAATACGAGCAACACCCCCATCAGTACCCGCCAAAGTTGTACTCTCTGCATAATGCGCGTCATTTGCTCCATCCTTTCTTCTGATCACTGCCTCTGGGGCAAGCGTATATCCTTGAATAGATCTTGCGGCTATTCATAGGAACGCTCCTGCAATAGTCAGGTTATGGCCCCGGGTTGTGGGCGGGGCCGCGGGGACGCGAAAGAGCATACTACCGAACGAAGAAAAGGAGCAAGCTGCAGGCACACTAAACATTCAGTGCGAAATGAACCCGCGTATCGGGACGACAGGGAAGGGTAAACATCTGACAAGCGACTATCGCAAAGGGTCGTCACACCCAGCAGGAATCAAAAAAAAGAAACAGGAGAGGCTGTGCTTCAAACACTCGAAGGGCCGAGGCACACAAAATTCTCGAACTTCCCGCGCGCCTACTTGGACGTGAGAACTTCACTTGTCAGAGTGTGGTTCAGACTGTCTTCAGGGAGCAATCCGGTGACAGCCAGTTCCAGATCGTGGGCGCTTGAGGTCTGCTCAGGATAGCTGATCGTATGGACCGCGAAAGTAAAACGATTGTTGGCGCCAGCCGCATCGGTTAGACCTTCCATCACGCGGTCCGAGACTCGCTTAGCCGCATTCCCATCGACACCGGGTAAGATAACCCCAAAGTGGCCATGGGTGAGAATGTAGATGGAGTCTTCCTGGCGCAACTTCCGGGAAATCACTTTTGCTGCATCACCCAGGACAGACATACTGGCGGTTGGTTCGGAGAGCGCTTCGTGGACTTTCGTTGTAATGACTAGAACCGACAGATTTTGCTTCCCCGTGGCAGCCCGCCGATACTCCATCGCCAGTTGGTCTTGAAAGGAGCTGAAGCTCGCCAACGTTGCCATGAGGTCGGCGCTTGCTTGCCTCAGAGCCTCTGAAGACCGCCTACGCTCTTCCCCGATCTGCTGACGAAGGCGTCTAATGGTCAGCTGTCGGTCTCCAAGATATACCGCCAGAAGAACGGAAAGGACGCAAAAGCCAATAAAGGCAACGGGCATTGTTCGGCCGTGTCCCGAGGCCGTTTGAGAAAACACCACAGGGTACATGAACAAAGCCAGGCCGGCGGCCAACACGATGATCGCCGAGCATGCCAATAAGATCAGATGCGTCTCACGGCGCTCCAGGCTCTCGGTTGGCACTTGGTCGAAGACACGCATAGCAATCCTCTGAGTCACAATCATACCGGGATCTCATGCTTGAATGTGCGGCGGCTGGGTCTGCTTTTGCTTAACAGATACTAATGAGAATTTATAATCTAAGCCTGGGCCAACATTGGAATGGGTTTAAGTTCGAGTTCCTCGGCCATCATGGGTTTCGAGGATCGCGAAGGTCTTGCGCGCTTCCAGTTAGTGACCGTAACCTCTCGTCCGAAATAGTGATAAAATACGTTTATGACCAATGAAAACGTTAGGTTTAACGCCGTCAAAACAATTAAAAAACCCGCGACGGTGAAATTCAAGACAAAGTCGGGCAAAACTGTCTCCTTCAAGGCGCTGAAGACTGTCCAGAAGAGAGTAGCGGTTCACTTTCGCGCAAAGAAAAAATGAAGCGCATCTATTTAGACAGCAATATTCTGATAGCGCACTATTCTGCAGACCGCGCGGAAGAGACGAAGAAAGGGCTAGTGGAGAACGCCTTAACCGTCTTCGCTCAACTCAAGGACGTACAGCTTTGTACTTCCGTGTGGGCCATAACCGAGATGGTGAACATTTTGGTTTCGAGCAAGAAAATGGATCGTGGGGAGGTTGCCGAAATCGAAAGCCAGCTTGTAAGCGAGAGACGCCTGAAGAATCTGAAGATACATATTGTTGAAGTGAGCCCTCAGAAGGACTATGACTTCGTGGAATTTTTCTATCATGTAAGACAGGGCATTCTGAAATATCATTCCGGAGTGGGAGACATAATTCATAGCGTCATCATGAAAAACAATGGCATCGCTGAGATATTGACCTTTGACGAAAAGAATGATTTTAAGCAAATACCCGGTTTGACTGTACTCCATCCGAAAGACATCAAAATCTAGACACGGGACGAGTAACAAATGGGCGGTGGGCCACCTGAAATTCTTCCGCGCCAATAGTGTTTGCTGCTTGCCATTCCAGGGCTTAGAATGGCGCCCAATGGATGCGTCCGAGTTTCTCGTGGGTTGCGGGCTGTACTTACACCGCGAAAGAGAAAGAGAATAGGAGGGGGAAATGAAATCATTTCAAACTCTCGTAGGTCTGTTGCTGGTGATTGGAACCAGTGTGGCCGCTGGGCACGCGCTGGCCCGCCGATCCGAACAAGCAACTGCTAGCGCCAGTGGAAAATCATTACGAGGGGCAGGAGGAACGCTTCCAAAGGATATTTATCCTGATACCGGCAACCGCTTTCCAGCGATCAAACGGGAAGAGTTGGACGAAGCCGGGAAGAAGGTCTACGACGCAAGAGTAGATGCTTTCGGACCGGGGGCAATACGGCAATATAGCCCACCCGTGGCCGAGTCCATGACTGGTGTGAATGAATATCTTCGGCGCAAATCCGGGCTGGACCCCCGGCTAGTGGAGTTGGCCATCCTGGTCACGGCGCGAGAAATGGATTGTGAATATGTGTGGACCGCGCATGAACCGGCCGCTCTGAAGGCAGGTCTGGAGCAGGGAATCATCGACACCGTCAAATACCGCAAACCCGTGACAACACTGGGCGAAAAGGAAGCGGTCATTATCCAGCTAGGCCGTGATTCCATCGGCAAACACAAGGTGGGCTCGGATACCTTTGCCCGGGCCTCTAAGCTTTTTGGAAATCAGGGGCTTGTCAATATTGTTTCTCTGATGGGTGACTATGCGGCGACCACCATGTTATTGAATGTTGCCGACCAGCACGTCCGGCCGAGCGATAAACCGCTGCTGCCGATACCATAAACCAGGCTGATTAGCAGGCTGCGTAAGAACTCGCAAGGTTTGTGGGTCGTGCCTTTAGGCACGACAAAAAGGCTCGATGCTCTTCAGGGGTTTTAACCCCTGAAGGCTTGATTAATTCACGTTAGGTGCTCGCGGCTTCACAATGCGACGCCTGCGTTGATTTGCGCCCCCGGGAGTTGATTTATTTCTTCGGCATATCCCTCTCTTGGTGAACGACACGCAGCCAAGCCCCCTTTTGCTTTACCCAAACATCCGTAAACAGATTTTCCCGGTTCGCCACCTTCCCATTCCGTTCGATCACGCCAAGAGCGTGGTAAGTCACGACAGCTACGTTTCCGTCATCGTAGACTCGTATGCGATGCCCATCCTGCTTCATGGAATGCATTTTGAACACCCCGGGCTGGAGCGCGGCCTCAATCTGAGCTTTGTTGGGGGTGCTTCCATCGACACTCGTTTGCGCGATGTCCTCGGCATCATATTTCACGATCCAATCGACAGGCTCGGAGCCACCTCTCAGAAGGCCCGCAACTTTCTCGTCCTCTATATTCATGATCTCTTTCTTGACAGCGTCGGCCTTCGCCCCCGTTACCTCCTGCGCGCAAACAACTCCCGGTAACGAAACCGCAAGTAGTGCCGCAAAAAGGATTCTTCGCATCGGGTTAGTCTCCCTCTCAAGGCTCGCCACACTCGACCGCACATTCCTCTCACTTGATGAATTATGGAAGCCAAGAAGCGGGGCCCTACATCCGCTGAAGGGCCATCAGAGTCAGGTCGTCGGTGGGACGCGCACCTGCCTGGAACCCGGCGAGATCGGTGAGGCACTCGTTGACCAGGAGTTCCGGCGCAAGCTCGGAGCGCGAGGCAGCGAACTGCGCGAAGCGCTCAGCGCCGTATTCCGAGCCAGCCGCGTTGCGCGCTTCAGTGAGACCATCGGTATAGAGTAGCAATGAGTCCCCTGGCACTAGGTCGATCTGGTGAACACCGTACTTCGCGGTGCAGAATAAGCCCAGCGGCACGCCGGTGGCCTCAAGCAGATTCTGTTGGCCTGCGCGGAGTAGAAGCGGCGGCCAGTGGCCCGCGTTCGCAAGCTCGATCCTGCCCGTGGCCGACGCGCGCCCGCAGATCAGCGTGGCATAGTGACCGCTGAGCATGGTTTCACAGAAAATCCGGTTTGCACGCGCCATGAGCTGATCGAGCGGCAGGTCGAGAGCGTGAAGCGTACGGAACAGCGTGTGCAGGTGCGCGGTGAGCATCGAGGCCGCAACGCCTTTCCCTGACGCATCTCCGAATACAAAGAATATCTTCCCATCGCGCTCATCGATGACCAAATCGCAATAGTCGCCGCCAACCGGACCAGCAGGCGCGTAGTGGTAATAGGCCTCCCACTGAGCGGTTCGCGCGCGCTGGTTGGGTAGCAACTTTCGCTGGATCCGCGAAGCCAGCTCGATATCCTCTTCAAGAGCTCGGCGCTCGGCCTCGCTCAGGTGGTCCACGCAGAAGCGAAGCACTGGATCAGCAGCGAGTCGTTCGGGCTCAATCGGGTCATGGCACGTCTCGCAGATTCCGAAGGTGCCGTTGGAGACGCGGGCGAGCGCGGCGTCCACCTCGTCGAGCAGCAACTGGAATTCATTGCTGTCGGACACTTGCTCGACCGTCGTGGCGAGGCGCTCGCGCCGCTCTAGTAGTTGCTGGCGGATAGAGTCAGGCACGGGTGATGCCGCGGTCGAAGCCATTTGCATTCCTCTATATAGTTTCTACCACAAATACCCCGCTTGGCTATCCGTTTCTTGCACCCAAAAGCTGAAATAATAGAATCGCAGTTGCCAGAAGCACGCGTATGTCTTTCGTTCGTAGATATCTCCACTCCAACGAAATTTAGGGCACACAAAACAAGGTGCTCGCTTATTATGATGCGGGCTTCGCTCGGATTTCTCACCAGCAGTGAGAAGATACTGGGGGAGTGACGATGGTCTGTAGGGGCACGGCATGCCGTGCCCCTACGTGACGACAACGCTGCCGTGTGTTGTCACCCGAAGATTTCTTAGGATTTCGGAAGGGAATGGGAGGTTCGGATGGAGCGTTTTGCGCGCGGACAATTTCAAGTGACTTACGAGGCGCGAGTTGATGTGGGTGCGTTGCGGCAGAAGCGGATTGCGAACGCGCAGCGCAGGCGCGAAGAGGCTCAACTCGACGCGCTGCTGGTGTGGAAGGACGAAAATGTCCGCTATCTCACCGATTTGCGCCCGCAACTCATCGCCGGAAAAACCACCGCGCTCAACGGCGCGCTGCTGATCGCGGACCATCCGCCAATCCTGTTTTGCTCGGGCGGCGAGCGAGATCGCGCCGAACGAACGATGCCCTGGATCACGGAAATTCACACGATTCCGATCATTGAAGAGCGGTCGCTGATCGAAGGATTCGTACGCGCCATTCTGTCGCCCGTCCTGCAAAAACACGGTTTGATGCGCGCGCGGCTCGGGATGGATGAGGCCAACACGAGCGTGACGCAATTCATTTCCAAATATTTACCCGAGGTGCGCATCGAAGATGGCGATACGCCGATGCAGCAGGCGCGCAGGATCAAGCTTCCGGAGGAAATCGCCATGCTGGAGGAAGCCACCGCACTCGCCGATGCGGTCACAGCGAGCGGCGTAGCGGCCATCGCCGAAGGTGTGCGCGAGTGCGACGTGGCGGGCGAGGCGATGCGGACGCTTTTCCGCCTGGGCGGCGAATACGCGCACGTGATGACGCCCTTCGTCGCTTCGGGCGAGCACATGTCCCCGCCGCATCGCATCAGCAGCGATAAGTTGATTCGGAATGGCGATCTCGTGTTCATCGACATTGGCGCGAACTGGAATGGCTATTTTGGCGACGTCGCGCGCACCACGATTTGCGGCGAGCCATCGCGGCAGCAGCAGGAAATCTTTACGGCGGTGTATGGGGCGCTCCACGCGGGCATCGCCAAAATGCGCCCGGGCCGCGCGAATCAGGACGCCGCGCAAGCGATCATTCAAACGGCGGAGAAATACAATTTGGGGAAGCGTTTCCTGTCGCTCTTCATCGGGCACGGCGTCGGCATCGGCGCCAACGAACCGCCCTATATCGGCGAGACGCTGCCAGGTGCGCCCGTGTACGAATTTCAACCGGGGATGGTCTTTGCGGTCGAACCTCTAATCTGGGTCGAAGGCGTGCGCGGAGGCGGCGGCGTGCGACTCGAAGAAATGGTCCTGATCACGGACGGCGACGCGCACGTGATGTCGCGCGCGCCGTTTGAGGAGAAATTGTTGCTGAAGTAGCGAGCAAGGCTTTAACACGGAGGCCACAGAGACCACAGAGCAGGAAAGAGAAGAAGTAATTCAGTTTTACAGAATCGCCGCCGGGATTTCCCTCTCCGCGGTTGATTTCTCTGCGTTCTCTGTGCCCTCTGTGTTGAAATCTTTATTCTTACGTCCCAGCGTGGACCACTGTCTGGCGCCGAGACTTCGGAACGGACGGTGCTGCCGCGGGCGAATCCTGCATCGGCAGTGTGAAGCGGCGAATCTTGTCGTAGGAATACAGAGCGCCGGCCACGGCGCCTGCCGTAGGGACCAAGCCAATTTCGCCGGCTCCTTTGGCCCCGTAACCTCCAACTTCGTCCGGCACTTCAATCAGGATGACGTCGATTTGCGGCGTATGCTTGGCTTTCAGAATGCCGCAGTCTTGCAAGAGCAGGGAATCGGGCCGCCCATTCGTGGATGTGAAATTTTCGGAGAGTGCGTAGCCGAGTCCCATGTGCACGCCGCCTTCAATTTGACCCGCGCAAGCCTTCGGGTTGATGGCGCGGCCAACGTCGTGCGCCGCCACGACGCGGTCAAGACGCCCGCCCTCGTCCAGAATTACCACTTGGGTAGCATAACTAAAAGTCATATGCGTGGTCGGGTTCTTCAAAGCTTCCGGCGTCCCCGGTCTGGTAGTGAAGTTACAGACGTAATCTCCGCGGTATTCGCGGCCGACGAGCTTCTCGAGCGGGAACTCCTTCAGATCGGCAGCAAGCTGCTGCCCCGCCCTCTGCGCCGCAGCGCAACTGAGCGTAGTGGCGCGCGACGCCCACGTCTCACCGCATTTGGAGCCCATCTCTTTGTCCCAGCGCACCGTCATGATGTCCGGCGAAAGGCCAGTCTCTTCGTAAACGGCTTGCCGAACGGTGGTGAAGAGCCCCTGGCCCAATTCCGTGTAGCCGGCGAGAAGCTCGAGCCGGCCACCCTCGACGACTCGGATGACCAAGTGCCCGCTTTCGATTGTGCCGTTCCCAATTCCCGTGCTCTTGATCCCGCAACCTATACCTGCATATTTCGCGCTCTTATAAATATCCTTCACCGATTCGAGTGCCTGCCTCATTCCGCGAACGCTCTCCCTCATAATCTGGCCGGTCGCGAAAGCGTCGCCGGGGTTCAGAACGTTCCGTATGCGGATGTCCCAGCCATCGACGCCCACTTTTTCCGCAAGGAGGTCCATCATCCCTTCCATCGCGAATTGAGCCTGGTTGCTGCCGAAGCCGCGCATGGCGCCGCTTGTCGGATTGTTTGTGAATACGGCTTTGGATTCCACATCCACGTTGGGTACGCGGTAGGGGCCGCAGGAATGGCACGCGGCGCGAAGCAGGCATTTGCCCCCGGTGCCCGCGTAGCCTCCGGTGTCGCCCACAATGCGTGAGCGCACGGCAAGCAAGTTGCCCTCAGCATCGGCGCCCACCTTGAGCTTTAGAATCATCGGATGGCGCTTGACGTGGTGCTGCGTCGATTGCTTGCGTGTAAGAACGGTTTTCACTGGACGCTGCAGCAGAAACGCTGCCAACGCGGTCTGGCCCTGAATGGATAGCTCTTCTTTGGCTCCGAAAGCGCCGCCGCTCGCCGCCAATTGAATTTCTACTTTTTCCAGCGGGAGCATTAAGATATCGGCGATCTGTTTCTGGTCGTATGTAGAACCCTGGCTCTGCGAGAAAACTTTTACGCCGTCGCCTTGTGGAAGCGCCAGGGACGCCTCCGGCTCGAGAAAGGCGGGTTCAACCGGCTGCGTGGCAAACGTTTGTTCAATAATATGTGCGGAAGCAGCGAACCCCGCCTCCACGTCGCCACGCGAAAAGGAAGTGGAATCGAGCAGATTATCGTGCACGAAGAGGTTGCCGGGGGGATGCACTTGCGGAGCGCTGGGCTCAAGCGCGGCGAACGGATCGGTCACCGGCTCGAGCACCGTGTAATCAACCTTCACTTTATCCGCGGCTTGGCGCGCATGAAATTGAGTGTCCGCGACCACCATGGCCAGAAAATCTCCAACGCAGCACGTGGTTTCGCCAACCGCCACAAAAAGGGGCAAATCAGGGTAATTAAGCCCCGTGCCGCGCTGGCCAGGAACATCGGCGGCTGTAATAACCCTCACCACCCCCGGCATGGCCAGGGCCACCGAGGGATCAATCGCATTGACTTTGGCTCGGGGGTGCTCGCTGAGCACCATCCCGGCATGCAGCATGTCCGGAACGCTCATGTCGTCTACGAAGGGCCGCTCCCCCAATGCCTGCTCGAAGCCGCGATAGCGGGAGGGTGAATCACCGATTCCATAACCATTTTTCTTGCCGTTGCCATTTCCGTGCTTGCCGTTAGCGAACGCCGGGTTGCGGTTGAGTCCAAATTTTTCGCCGAAATAGAAATGCCGGCGCGGTTCCTTGCTCGGCAGGCTGCCGCCATTTTTCCAGGCGTCGCCAGCCGTTTGAATGGCGTCAATGATTCGCGCGTAACCCGTGCAGCGGCAAAGATGACCCGTAAGTCCTTGTTCGACAGCTTCGCGGTCGCCTGTGCAACCCTGCTGCAACATCGACGACGCACGGACGACGATCCCGGGGATGCAGAAGCCGCACTGAACTCCACCTTCAAGGATGAACGCCTCGCCCAGCACATTGCGCATTTCCTCCGGAACGCCCTCGAGCGTGACTACCTCCCGGCCTTCCATTTGTTCCGGCTTACGCAGGCAAGACAGGACCGGCCGTCCGTCTACCAGGATTGCGCAACATCCGCAGGTGCCCTCGGGAGCGCAGCCGTTCTTCGGAGAAACGATGCCACACTCCTCGCGCAGAACTTCCAGGAGGTGCATGCCCGGTTCGTAGGGAACCGCGACAGGCTTTCCGTTCAGGTTAAACTTGACGTTAGGCATAAATCTAAACTCGCGGGCGGCGCCAAGGAGACGGCATTTGGGCGCGCATTCACAGACCACTCGATGAACTAAAGTACCGCACTTACAGAGTGGATTCAATGCCGGAATTCCAATTTGAAATCGCGCGAAACTTTTGGGCATTCGCTTTCGTCATGTATATACGTGTTTGAATGCGCAGGAGATATCCAGGTGAAACACGCGCATTCGGGAGGAATTGAAGTGAACGATTTCTAGTGCGCCGGTCTTAAGCTTCGCTTAAGGTTTCCCGAAATAGAGTGTCCCGGCTCATGACGTTCTGTGTGGGTAGGATAATCCTTGTGAAGGTTGCCGATTGATCTCAGGATGCGAGACACCATCTTGCGGATCTGGAAATTGGCTCCGACACTCCCAGGAACAGCACATGGCTCCCGGCTAGCAAAGCTTGCCATGCTAGATGTGACTCTGTAATCTGGACTCAGATGGTGAACGCTTCCGCTGATTTTGAGTAATTACTTGTGTCCGGGGATAATGTACCGTTTTCATGCGCTTTTCAGGTTGTGCCGTCAGACTGTTCCGCCCAGGGGGGATTCTGGGGTCACGATGGGAATCGCCGGTGCTGGAAGTTACGGGTGCGGGCTCCGCTTGCCATCCCGCTGGGGCGGGCTGGCTTCCGGCTCGCCGCGCTGCTTTGGCGGGCGAGTGGCGCGTCGGCGACGCGCCGTCGCCATAGCCCGCCATCTTGCTAGGCGGGCGTCGGCGACTTGTTTCCCCTGAGTCACGGAGGGGAGCCTGCCAGAAGTTGAAGCAGTTTGACGCGGGGGCAGGAGAATTCACCGCCTGGTTCCCGCCAGTTCGAGCGACGTGTTTTAATATTTTCGGCAGTGCGCTTTTGGGCCCAGCAGCGCCTGCTGAAAGGAGATGGAATGCTAATGGGTAACTCAGGCCGGGTTGATGGTTGTGGATCTCTTAATTATGGGCATGTGGGGTCGCCTGCCAAACTTAGGGTTTTTGCCGGCCGGTTCACTATTTTGGCCGTTGGCTTAGTGCTTGTATTTAGCGTTTGGCTCCCGCCAGCCGCTGCACAAGCCACCTCACCTTCCACGCCTGCTGAACAGGGCGTTCAGTTGGTGCAACCGTCAGGCCAAGGCCAGTCTGGGCCTCCGATCACTGTGACTCTGCAGGACGCGCTCGAACGAGCGCGAAAGAACGACGCGCAATTTCTGGGCGCTGTGTCGGACGCAAAAAGCGCCGGCGAAGATCGCGTTCAGGCCAGGGCTGCCCTCTTGCCGTCCGTCCGCGGGTCTTTGCAATACCTGGGAACACAGGGAAACGGCGGGCGCATCTCCGACGGAAGATTCGTCACCAACGACGGTATCCATGTCTATCGCGCCTGGGGCGTCTTTCATCAAGACCTCTCCCCGGGTACTTTCATGGGGACCGGATACCGTAAAGCCTCCGCAGCGGAAGCTTTGGCTAAAGCCAAGGCCGAAATAGCGCGGCGAGGATTAACCGTGGCCGTGACGAAGAGTTTCTACGCTTCGATCGTTGCCCAACGAAAATACGCCACCGCCCAACTGGGACTGGATCAGGCGAAACGCTTTTTTGACATCACCCAGGCTGCGGAACGCGAGGGCCAGTCCCCTCACAGCGACGCTGTCAAAGCGGAGATTCAATACCGGCTGCAGCAGCAGGCGTTCACCGAGGCAAGATTGGTGATGGAGGATACCCACCTGGACCTTGGAGTCATGCTTTTCCCCACATTCACTGTAAATTTCACCGCCGTCGATGACCTGGATTCTGCTCAGGCGCTCCCCGGATTCGAAGAGATACAACGTATGGCGGGGACGGAGAACCCGGACCTGCGTGCGGCACTCGAAACACAGCGACAGACAGAGCTAGACGTTACCGCTGCCAAGACTGCCTTCTTTCCGACCCTGACAGTTGATACCGACTATGGCATGGAAGCGAACTGCTTTGCCGTTCGTTGTGCTCGGGCGTCTTTCCCGGAAGTTGGCGTAGTGCCGAACATCGGCTATTTTTTTACCGTTGCATTAGATATACCGGTCTGGGATTGGGGGACATTGCGCAGCAAGCTGCATCAGGCGCAATACAAGCAGCAGCAGGCTAAAGTGCAATTGAGCCTGGCGCAACGCACGCTGATAAGTGAACTCTATGCATCTTATAATGAAGCAACGATCGCCCGGTCCGCAATCGACCAGGCACGCCACACGTCGGAGCTTGCGGCGGAGAGTTTGCGTCTTATCATCTTGCGGTATCAAGGAGGCGCTTCCACCGCATCCGAGGTGGTGGACGCCGAGAACACGCTGGTGACGGCACGCAATTCATACGACGACGCTCAGGCCCGTTATCGAACGGCTTTGGCGACTTTGCAAACACTGACAGGAAGTTTTTGATTATGCTGAAAGATATTGAGGCAAGCATGAACATGACAAAATTATCGCTACTTA
>WNFH01002850.1_pt1 | contig 12149 bp, 13 predicted proteins | sample 5400411 | NCBI WGS metagenome assembly WNFH01 (sample SAMN13153347, study PRJNA577476) | soil metagenome | isolation source: 200 cm saprolite under Douglas fir tree site 2 hole 3 | place: USA:California | collected 2015-04-18
GATCGCCTGGCCGTTTTCGCGTTCGATGAGAATGTGACGCAGATCGCATCGTTTTCGGATAACGTCGCCGAACTGCAAGCGGCGGTTCGCAGGATTCCAGCCGGCGCCGGCACTTCGATTTACGACGCCGTGCTTCTCGGCTCGCGCGCGCTCGAGCGGCGCGGGGATGACCGCCGTCGCGTCATCATCCTGGTGACCGACGCCGGCGAAACCACCAGCAGCTCCGACTTTGACGCCGCTCGCAAGGAAGCCGTGCGCTCCAACGCACTCCTTTACACCATCGTCATCCGCCCGGTGAAAAATGAGAGCGGGCGCAACACCGCCGGTGAACACGCCCTCGAAACCATGACCGACACCACGGGCGGCGCCATGTTCTACCCCGACTCGCCCCAGGAGCTGGGCGCCATCTTCGACCGCATCGACCGCGAGCTCCGCACACAGTATCTCCTGGCCTACTATCCCACTCCGCGCGGCCCCGCCAATACCTACCGCTCCATCCAGGTCACAGTCACCCCTGCCGACTACCACGTCCGCCACCGCAAGTCCTACCTCACCGGCCCGCAATAGCCCTTCGTCGTACGCAGCGCCCCAGGTGGCGGGTGGACAACAGTTGAGAACCCTTATTCACGGGGGAACCGATCAGGGCTGTACAATCCCTTGGCGTATAGCGTAGCGCACCAAGCTTGCTGTCTCGTGAATATCCAGCTTATGCATGAGTCTCGTGCGGTGAGATTCGGCCGTTTTCACGCTGATGCCAAGCAAAGATGCCACGTCTTTTGTTGATTTCCCTTCAGCGATCAACTGAAGCACTTGCCTCTCTCGCAGCGTCAAAGGATTCTTGGATTTCTCCGATTTGGAGTGATACGCCTCCATGACGGCGCGAGATACACCGGGGCTCAGATAGACCTGCCCACGCGAAACTTGCCGGATGGCTAGCAGCAAATCGCTGGCAACCTGGCTTTTCAGCACATACCCCTTCACACCTGCGTCCAGCGCCTCGGAGATATACTGACCTTCGTCATGTTGTGTAAGGAGAATGGTCTTGGTTTTCGGAGAAGAACGGCTCATTTCCCGGGCGGCATTCAATCCATTCAATATGGGCATGCTGATATCCATTACGGCGATATCGGGCTGGTGCGCCTCCGCAAGATGAAGGGCCTCTTGCCCGTCGGAGGCTTCCCCAACGACTTGAAATCCTTCGCGCTCGAGCAAGGACTTCAGGCTCTGGCGCACGAGGACATGGTCATCAGCGAGTACGATGCGAATTGGCATTCGAAGCCTCCGTCGGAAGCTGGATCAAGAGTTTGGTTCCCCGTCCGGGTGCCGAATCTATCGAGAGCATTCCTCCAATCGCATTCAAGCGTTCCTGCATGCCGGTCAGGCCCAGGCCTCTTCGCTTGCAATCCGATTGGACTGCCCGGACATCAAAGCCCTCGCCATCGTCTTCGATGGAACAACGCAACATGCGATTTTTTCGGTCGATCCGAATCCATACTCGGCTCGCCTTTGAGTGTTTCGTAGCGTTGGTCAGCGCTTCCTGAACGACGCGGTAGAGGGCTATTTCAATCGGACCAGGCAGTCTGCCCGCAACCGTCGTTTTGATCCGGATCGCGAGACTGGCGCGCTTCGAAACCCCTTCGGCCAGGAATCGGATCGCCGGAATCCAGCCAAGATCATCCAAGACTGTTGGCCGAAGTTCATGGGAATACCGTCGCAACTGCTTTTCAACCTGTTTGAGCAATTCTTCAATCCGTCCAACCTGTTCTTTCTGACGTTCCGGCAGCCCGCGCGCCGCGTCTGCGAGCGCAAGGTGCACGGTCACCAGAAGCTGCCCCGCCTCGTCGTGCACGGCATACGCAATGCGCTTGATCTCTTCCTCGAGTGTTTCATTGAGTTGCCGCAGCGCCGCGATCGCATCTTGAACTCCGCGATGCGCCATTTCGTAAGGGGAGAGCATCTCTGCCAGGAAATCGCTGGCGGCGGTCAGCAATTCCTGGTGGCGTGACGCTCCTTGTGCCTCGGCGAGCATCCCGTGTAGAGCCTGATGATGCAGGGAAGCGATTTCCATCAGGCTCTTTTTCTCGCTGATGGCGCGGCGCCCTAGTTCGTAGGCGCGGCCCAACGCGGCCTCACCACCATGCTGGGCGCATTCACCAAACGCCGAGCGATATTCTTCTTCAAAGGTTGGTGGCTGCTTGTTCTTCTGTTTGGTGCCCGTCTTCATGCACGAATCCCGGTTAGCCGCACCACCATAACGAGCGCGTCATCATTTCCCCGACAGTGACGTTTCAGAATTCTGTCCGCGGCGCTTTGCGGGGATTCCAACGCGGAAAGACATTCGGCAAATTCTCCTCGAATCCCATCCGTAACAAATATCAGAGTATCCCCCCTCGCAACGGGAAGCACTGCGGCCTGCAGCGCGGGCAATTGCGAACCGACGACACCGCCACGCAGGAGTAGCACCTCCTGCAAGGTTCCCTTCTTGGCCCCAGCGCGCATCAATGCTCCTTGCACGTTGCCGACGCCGGCCCAAGTCATCATGCCATGCTCCGGCTCAATGGTAGCAAGGCTCAGCACGACACCGCGGGTCGCGCGGAGTCTCTCGTGGCAGCGCTGTAGCAGAGAAATGACCGGTTCGTTCGCACCAGTTTTGAGAATGGAAACCGCCTCCTTCGCCGCGTTGGCAGCTTCTTCTCCATGTCCAATTCCGTCGATCGCCGCGATCAGAATTCCACTCTGGTTGCAGCAAACCAGATGCTGGTCGCCCGATTCACCCTGACCCGGGAGAACAAACTTCGCCACGCCATACTCCACCAGCGGCACGTTTACTGTTTCCACTTCTTCACCGTCACAATCGTCCCCCGGCCGAGTTCGGAGGCAATTTCAAACTCGTCCACCAGGCGGCGCACTCCGGGCAGCCCGAGGCCAAGGCTTCCCGACGTCGAGAACCCGTCTCGCATCGCTTGACGGATATCCCGGATTCCCGGACCGCTATCGGAAGCGATGATCAAAATGCCCTGGCGGCTCGAGGCATGGATCATTTTCAGGGTGATTTCGCCTCTGCGGGCATAGGACACGATGTTACGCGCCAGTTCGGAAATGGAAGTGGCGATGAGCGTCGCGTCTCCCGTGGAAAAACCAAGTTCGATTGCGAGAGCGCGGCCTTTCTGCCGGGCTGCTACGATATCTTGGTCCGAGTTGATGGCCACCCGGATTTCTCCCGCCCTCACGTTGTCTCTCTCAGTCTGTGTTCTTGAATTTCTGAGTCAAGTACGCCAGACCTTCCTCCAGGTCCAGCGCCGTCGCAACGTCTTCCAGTGTTAGCCCCAGCTGAACCATGGCAAAAGCCACTTCCGGCTGTATCCCCACGATGACCGTTTCCGCGCCCCGCAGCCGGATCATGTGCGCGATCTCCCGCAGCGTCCGCGAGGCAAACGAGTCCATCACGTCCATCGCCGTCACGTCCACGATCACGCCCCGGGAGCGAAGCTTTACCACCTGATGCACCAGACCCCGCCGCAGGTGCTCCAGGTCCGCGTCCGAGAGCGCCGCCTGAAAGGTGGCAATCAGGACCTCTCCCTGTTTGAGAATAGGAACTTCCACGTAGCCCTTCTTCCTGATCGTTTAACGGGGTTCCGCCAGTGTCATCACTTTGTATCCCAGCAGTCTTTCGGCCTGCTCGATGCCGCCTTGCAGGTCGCCCACCGTGTTCATCTTGCCCAGATCCACTCCGATCGTCACCAGCGTCTGCGCAATCTCCGGCGAAAGGCCCGTAACGATGACCGTCGCACCAAGCAACCGCGAAGCTTCCACCGTTTGCACCAAGTGGTTCGCAACCGTCACGTCCATAGCCGCCACGCCCGTGATATCGATCACCACGACTTTCGCGCGGTTGGTGCGGATTCCCCGCAGGAGTTGTTCCGTCAATTGCCGGGCGCGCTGGGGATCGATCACGCCGATGATGGGTAGAATCAGCAATCGCTCACGAACCTGCAACACCGGCGTGGACAGTTCGCGGATCGCTTCCTGTTGCTGGCGGATGACGCGCTCGCGCTCCTGCACGAAACCAACGGCCACGGTGTTGGCGATGCGGTTGGCAGCAGGCTCATATGCATCCAGGATGCGATTCAATTTCTTGAAATCGGTCTGGTACTTTGCGAACAGCGAACGGGCCAGGACGTCTCGCAGCAGGAGAACGATGCCAACGACTTCGTGCGTCTCGACGCCTCGCGGAATAATGCGTTCGGACAGGTTGCGGGCGTAAGCTTGCAGCGCTTCGAACGCTTCGGTTTCCAGCGCCTCCACGTAGCTGTCGTACACCGAGGTTGCTTCCGCAAAGATCTCCTCTTTGGTCATCGCGGTGAGCAGCCGCGTCTCCGTGATTCGCACCACCCATTCCTCGCGTAATTGGGTTCGGTTTTGCCGGAGGTGCGCCACGAGTTCACGAAGAAGCTCTGACGGTGCTTCACTCCGCACTAATTCCATCCCTGGATTGCTCCGTGCCCCCGAGTCCTTTGAAGTACTCTCTCGTTTGGACATGAATCGATTCTCCTTGCTCTGAATGGCCTGGACCCGTGCTGACGAATAGTCTGGGTTCCCCACAGATTCGAAAGGAATACCATGACTTACCCGCTGCCTCAAGCAAATGAACCACTGCGAATGGCATCAGGTGAATACCTGAGCTGCGAGCTAAACTCTTGTCAGAGTTGCTGAATCGGTCTCTCCCCTAGGGATTTATGGATGCCTCGTCACCCGGCGGTACTAGTGGAATCACCTTTGCCCACACTACAGCTCTTACCTGCTTGTCGGCTGTCCAGATCAGTGGAACGATGTGCTTTCCAGTGAGGCAGCTCTTCGCACTTGCTGGCAGGAGGGGTAATGCCGATACAAGAATTGCAGGCTGGTAACCAAGTGCAGGCTGCTCGCTTCAGGACTGGTTCGCCGAAGCAGACATCCAACCGCAGGGTTCTTGCCATGGGTCGAAGGAACAGGCCTGCAGAAGCGGGCCTTGAGGAGATTCTGTCTTCCGCTTTGCGAAGCGCAGACGATGAGCTTGGTCAGATTCTGCATGAAGTGGACGAGATTTCTAAATCGCTGAAGTTAGACGCCCCGGACAGCCGGACTCTCAGGGCTGCGGCCCACCCTGCGGTCTGGTGTGCCCTTAAGCAGGCCCTATTGGACAGAGAGCTGCGCCATCTGGCTCTTACCGATGAATTAACGTGCCTCTATAACCGGCGCGGATTTTTTGCTGCCGCAGTGCAGCAGCTCAAGCTGGCGGGCCGCAAGGCACAGAGCCTCTTGCTGTTGTATTGTGACGTCGACAACCTGAAAAAGATCAATGACTCCTTCGGGCATCAGGAGGGAGATCTGGCGCTCATTCGGACTGCGGACGCTCTGGAACAAGCATTTCGAGATTCCGACATTTTGGCTCGCCTCGGTGGAGATGAATTTGTCGTATTGGCGTCAGAAGCGTCCAGCCAGACCCAGGAAGTCCTCCTCCGCCGATTGGAAAAGGCCCTCAAGAATTCGAGTGCCGGCGAATCTCGTTACGAGCTGTCGCTAAGTGTTGGTGTGGCGCGGTTTGATCCGAAACATGCCGTTTCGCTCGGTGAACTAATGGCGCAAGCGGACGAAGCCATGTATGAGCAAAAACGAAACCATCAGAAATCTTGCATGGGCAAGGCCTGAACCGTGCGGCCCGGCACGGCTCCCGAAAGAGATAGTTCTGAAAAAAGTCCGGATTCCATGCCTCTAGACGGAAGAATTGAAAAGCGCGTCCCGCTGGCGGTGCCCGTATATCTTGTGACCGCCGAAGAGCTGCTGTTTGCCGAAAGGGCGATCACGGTCAACGTCAGTCCCCATGGCGCTCGCGTGGCGACCAAACGGCACTGGCGGGCTGAAGAGCAGCCGTGGCTCGCTTCGTTGTCAAATGAGTTTCGACTGCAAGCGACTGTGGTCTACTGTCAGCCCCTGTCGGATCGGGATTTTTGCGTGGGATTAAAATTTCGGGCGCACTTCATTGACTGGGGGGATACGCGCTGGGGCGTAGCACCTCATAAGTGAGACTCTTGCCGGCGGAGGTCTAAACCAAACCGCTGAATGGAACAAGGAGAGCTCCGTAAAGTTCGCCGCAAGTGGCAGACCTTAAGTGCTTGGCAGTCAATCGGCTGGCCTACCCCTTGCGATTTTGTTTTTCGCGAAGGGCGGGCCGTTCTTCGCTGCCTCTTGCCTCCCACGCAACCGTTAGACCCGCCTCCGTAGCAGTCCAATGCTCAATTTCCCCCATTCCCTGCAAAACACTTAACAAGTTGTTACCTGCGTGCTATCCTGTCCCGTGTTCGCCAGTTCACACTTCCGAATCTCGTCCTGCCCATCGACCGCTGTATACGACTGTCCGTCTAACTCCCATGGAATCATACTTTTTGCCGACCCCCACCCTCTAACCCCCATCGAATCAAACTTTTACAAAAACCATAGGGGGAGGGGGCGCCTCCAACTTTCCCCTCTAGGAACGCCCAAAGAGACTTCGCGCATCTACTTTTCTTTTCAACCACTTGCGCGATGCCCCTCGCGCAACTCCTTTCTTTTGTTAATCATGCCTTTTCATGGGGGGTGGAGGGGTTCCCACCTCATCAGAACCTCGATTACCTCTCGCCTATCCCCTTTTCCCTATCCCCTATCCCCTCTCTTTTCATGCTCTTGCGCACTCTTTTGCACCCACCAAAAAGACAACTCATTTCTTTTCAAGCGATTCCACACTCTTTGCGAAAACATCCGGGGTGGGGGGAGGGGTCAACTCTCTTAGCAAGCGAGTCCGCCTTGCCGCCAATGGTAAAGTGGAGAAAGCCTTTGTGCACCGCGCTGAGGCAACATGGAGTGCGGCGGCTCGCCGCCGCTTTTTCCCCGTAGAGGCGCAAGCCGCCGAGGCGGGCGCCCCAGCTCGGCAAGATGTGAACCACACGAGGAACTGCTCAGTGCCAAAGAACTATCTCGAAGCCGCCATTGAAATCGCCCAGGAAGCCGGGAAAATCCTGGTGGAAGAATTGTCGCGTCCGTTGGACATTGCCTACAAAGGCGATGAAGTTGATCTTGTCACGCAGGCGGACAAGCGCTCGGAACGGCTCATCGTCGAGCGGTTGACCAAATATTTTCCCGACCATGCCATTGCTGCCGAAGAGGGAACGGGGCATGAGAGCGCCTCGGCTTCGGAATTTCGCTGGCACGTTGATCCGCTCGACGGCACCACGAATTTCGCGCACGGATATCCCTGCTTCAGTGTTTCGATCGCTCTCGCCCAGCGGGATACGCTTCTCGCCGCGGTGGTCTTCAATCCGTTCTACAACGAACTTTTCACCGCCGCGCGCGGCGAAGGCGCCGCCTACAACGGCAAGAAAATCACTGTCTCCAAAAATGCCACGCTCTCGACAAGCCTGCTCTGCACCGGCTTTCCGGTGCGCAACCGCAAGGCCAGCCCGAATCTTCAATACTACGGCGAGTTCACCCAGCACTCTCACGGGGTGCGCCGCGACGGCTCCGCCGCGCTGGACCTGGCCTCTGTCGCTGCCGGCCGCTTCGACGGCTTCTGGGAATTCGGCCTCCAGAAGTGGGACACCGCCGCCGGAGTTTTGCTCATCGAAGAAGCCGGCGGCAAAGTCAGCGATTTCGCCGGGAATCCTTACCGACTTGGCAGCCCCGTCATTCTCGCCACCAACGGACTGATCCACGAAGAGATGCGAGCCATGGCGCTGGAGATCTCCCGCCGTCCCCCGGAGCGTTTTGGACCATAAAAACTCTCGCCCCACTCCCGCGCCGTTCGAGATTGAATTTTCTCGCCGCGCGCCGGCAAGTTCTTGAAAACGGTCCTCTTTGCGTACTAATTCCATCCTTACACCGGTCTTACGATTTTCTAATGCAACGAACGCTAGCATTCCGAGGCAACGAAGCAGCACTCTGCGCCTGCCAAAGTCGGAATCCCGATCCTTTGACAATACGTTGCCGGGCTTTTTCTAGGAGAGAGAAATGCGCGCGTTCAAACTCGATGGAAGACCGTTTCACATTCTTCTTGCGGCATTGCTATGTACCAGTATCGCTCCAATTCGCTTGCTGGCGGATGACAAGGAAACGAGCAATCCGCCCGCAAAGTCCGCACCGGCCAAGAGCGATTCACCGGCGCCCGGACTGACCGAGCGGGAGCGCATGATCCTCGGTCACGTTGAGCATTCCGACGCCGCGCCGCAAGAGCCGCAGCCGCAGTCAGCTAGCCAGCAAGCGAAGCCGAAGTGGCAGTACGGCGGCTTCACTGATTTGGGATATTTGTTGGATTTCAATCATCCTTCCAATCACTTGTTCCGCAACCGCAGCACGGCGTTCAAAGTCGACGAACTGGACCTGAATATGGCAGGTGCGTACATCAAGAAGCAGGCTTCTCAAGATTCCCTCTGGGGCGTGGAGCTGGCGGTGCATGGAGGCAAGGATTCGGAGGGTTTTGGATTTTCCCCCACGGCTCCCAATGTCAGTGGCTCGGATTGGCTCCGGCACTTCGGCCTGGCCGATGTTTCCTATCTTGCGCCGCTAGGCAATGGACTGACCGTCCAAGCTGGGCTCTTCAACAGCTTCATCGGCTATGATTCTCTGTACGCCAAAGATAATTTCGATTACACGCGCCCCTGGGGAGCCGACTACACGCCGTATTTGATGTTCGGGGTGAACGCCAGTTATCCGTTCACAAAAAAACTCACGGCAAGCGCATTCGTCCTAAATGGCTATTGGCATCTTGCGCATGCCAACAATGTTCCGAGTTCCGGCGGGCAGATCGCCTATAGTGCAACGGAGCATCTCACCGTCAAAGAGACAATTCTCTACGGGCCGCACCAGTCCGACACTTCGTTCGAATTCTGGCGTTTCTTTTCGGATAGCATCGCCGAGTGGAAGATGGATCATCTTACGACTGCATTTGAATATCAGATTGGAACAGAGAGAGTTGATGTAGCTGGGAGCCCGCGCGCCTTGTGGATGTCTGCGCAGCTGCCTGTTCACTGGGCCGTGCGCGGCCCGTGGAGCGTGACGCTTCGTCCCGAATTCGCCTGGGACCGCGATGGCCGCTGGACCGGATTCGCGCAGACCATCAAAGCCGTCACGACCACGCTCGAATATCACATCCCATACCGGTGGACAAATACGATTGCGCGGCTCGAATACCGCTTCGATGACTCGCGGGGAAAGGGCGGCGGGTTTTTCAGAGACGGCGATGTGTCGCCCGGCGTGGTTGGCTTGACGCCAGCGCAGCACCTGCTCATTTTCGGACTGATCTTCGCCTTCGATTCGCACTGAAGGAAGCTCTTTGTTCCCGGAGTTTTCCTGCGCCTGTTTCATCTATCCGCTGTAAATCGTAGAATGTTGAGCACTGTGCTTTGCAGAGCCATTGCATAGTTCTGAGATGGCGTGGCGATGAACAAAACCAAGAGAAACCTCAGGCGCCGGAATAGTCCTAAGGCGCACCCGCGAAAAAGCCCTAGCGGTACTGGCTTTGCGGAGGCAGCCGCTTGCTTGGCGGAGATCGGAAGGGGCTTCCACGCGCGCGGTTGGGTTTTGGGGACGAGCGGGAACTTCAGCGCGGTGATTTCGCGCGAGCCGCTGCGCCTGGCCATTACTTCAACGGGCTTGGACAAGGGCAGCCTTACGCCCGGGCAGTTTCTAGAGATGGACGGCGCGGCGAACGTCGTCCACGGCGATGGCCGCCCGTCTGCGGAAGCCCTGCTCCATCTGGCCATCGTGCGCGGCGTGGATGCCGGCGCGGTCTTGCACACTCATTCGGTTTGGAGCACCTTGCTTTCGGGCTCGCATGCATCACAGGGCGGTATCGCGCTGGAAGGATTCGAAATGCTCAAAGGACTGGAAGGCGTTCGAACGCACAAGCACCGCGAGTGGCTGCCGATTCTCGAGAATTCGCAGGACATGGTTGAACTGGGGGACCGCGTTTCGAAAACCCTGCGGGAAAGTCCAGGCATCCATGGTTTTCTTCTGAAGGAGCATGGGCTTTATACTTGGGGTGCGAGCTTGCAGGAAGCCAAGCGCCATGTTGAAATCCTGGAGTTCCTGATGGAAGTGCTGGTTCGCTCCGGCGCCGCACAGAGTGCGTAAATCCCGCGCTAGCCGAGCCTGGAGATAGATTGCCGTGGCTGTCCTTCGAATCCCCGATGAAAACCGTTCGCTCCGCGAACACGACGAGGTGCGCGACTACCTCGCCGGGATTGGCATCGACTACGAACGCTGGGAGTCTCCGGCCGACCTGCCTTCGGAGGCTTCCGCGGATCAAGTCCTGACGGCCTACGGCGAGCAAGTCGAGAACCTCAAGCGCCAGGGTGGCTACGTCACAGCAGACGTGATCGACGTCAATGCGGATACTCCGGGGCTGGATGCGATGCTGTCAAAATTTAACATCGAGCATAGGCACGATGAAGACGAAGTCCGCTACATTGTCGACGGGCGCGGGCTCTTCCATATCCATCCGCAGCAGGGGCCGGTTGTCGCGATCGAGGTGGAAGCCGGCGACTTGATTCGCGTTCCGCGCGGGACGCTGCACTGGTTCGATCTCTGCGGAGACCGCCGCATTCGCGCCATTCGTTTGTTCCAGGACAAGTCCGGCTGGACGCCCCACTATACGAGCAGCGGCGTGGACCGCAATTACGAGCCCGTTTGCTGGGGTCCCAGATACATTCCGCCACAAACGGCGGCGAAATAGCTGGCGTGTCTCTGATCGACGAATCCCAGATCCGCGTCATTCTTCTCGATGTCGAAGGCACGACAACACCCGTCGATTTCGTTTATCAAACGCTTTTCCCCTATGCGAGCCGCAAGCTGGAATCGTTTCTTCGAGAACACGCTGAAGATCCTGAGATTCAGTCTTTGATTCAGGATTTACGCGCGCAACAACAGGTGGATGAGCGCAATAGCCTTGAACCGCCCGGCTGGCTGGACCATCCGGAAGAAGCGCGGCTGCGTTCGAGCGCCGCCTACGGCCAGTGGCTGATCGCCCGGGACAGCAAGTGCACGCCCCTCAAGGCTCTCCAGGGAAGAATCTGGCAGCAGGGATTCATGAGCGGTGAATTGCACGGTGAAGTGTTTCCCGATGTGCCGGTGGCGTTCGAACGATGGCGGCGGCAGAAAAAAATCATCTGCATCTACTCTTCCGGAAGCGTCCTCGCGCAGCAACTTTTGTTTCGCACTACGACTTCAGGTGATCTGACGTCTTACATCTCCGTTTTCTTCGATACACGCGTCGGAGCCAAAACCGAAGGAGAAAGCTACACGAAAATCGCGGCCTCGTTTTTATATGCGCCACGCCAGTTCTTGTTTATTTCCGACGCGGTGAAGGAAATCGACGCGGCGCGGTCCGTGGGGATGCAAGCGCTCCTCTGCGAGCGCGATCAGGGGTCCGCTTCCTCTCGCGGCCAGAGCGAAGCCATCCATAGTTTCGACAATCTGATTCCGGACTAACATCCCAAGCCGCCAAAGCGCCTACTCGCCATGCCGTTGCCGGAGCCGCTACTTGGCTCCCCATTCTGCATACAGCTTGGTGATGGTGGGCGTGATGGAAAAGTCCCAGACAAAAATGCCGACGTTCTTGTATTTTTCCGGAACCACGTAAAGATCAGCAGCCTCTGCCGCCGGCACTCCCGCTTTGTGCATCTTCTGCGCTTGCTCTTCTATGTCGTCGAAAAGCGCGCGGAAGAGCGCAACTCCTTCCTGGCCACAGACAGATCCATGTCCGGGCACAAAGACCGTGTCCTTGTCCCAGGAAGCGAACGTCTTCAAGGTTTGCCTCCAGCCGGACACCGTGGCTTGCGCGTCGAAGCAGACTGGGTACAAGCCGGAAAACAGCAGATCCCCCGTGTACACTACGTTCTGTTCCGGAACTCGCACGACGATGTCAGTCCCGGAATGCCCCGGATAGCTCTCGATCACGGCCGTCAATCCGCCCAAATCCATCTTCATTGGCAACTTCGCCGGATCAATCGGATGATTTGGCAGAGCCAGCACAGTGGTATTCGCAATGTTGAACACAACCGTTACCATAGCAAGATTTTCTTCGCGATGTTTCCGAGCCAATTCTGTTTTGGAATCTTTCACCGTCTTTTCGAGGGGACCTA
>WNFH01002851.1_pt1 | contig 12148 bp, 6 predicted proteins | sample 5400411 | NCBI WGS metagenome assembly WNFH01 (sample SAMN13153347, study PRJNA577476) | soil metagenome | isolation source: 200 cm saprolite under Douglas fir tree site 2 hole 3 | place: USA:California | collected 2015-04-18
GCATACCGCGATTTGGGTAGCAGCCCTTTGCGGGGTTCTGCAAGGAGACTTCTTGCATGCTGAGTCCGGACAGAATGCGTGGCTGCGCTATGCGCCGTTAGATGAGCGCGCTGCGCAGATGCACGAATCACTGCCCACGAGTGTGACCGTGCTTGGGAGTTCCGCGGTGCTGGAGACGGCACAGGGGGAGCTGATTCGAGGCGTCAGAGGAATGCTGGGAAAAACACTGCGCGCCGGAATGGGCCCACCAAAAGAAAACGCTTTCGTCCTGGGAACGCTCAAAGCAGTCCGGGGAGAAGTTCCCGAGCTTTCGGCAAGAAATGAGTTGCGAGAGGACGGCTTCCGACTGGCGACGGGGCAAGTGCGCGGATTCCATTGTGTCATTATCACGGCATCGACGAACCGGGGTGTCCTTTACGGCGTCTTCGCGGTGCTGAGCAGGATCGCGCGCAGGGAATCCATTGCAGCACTGAATGAAGTGCAGGAGCCTTATGCGCCGATACGCTGGGTAAACCAGTGGGACAATTTAGACGGCCGGATTGAGCGCGGATATGCCGGGCGATCTATCTTTTTCGAGAATGGCAGCGTTCGCGCGGACCTGAAGCGCGTTCGTGATTACGCTCGTTTGCTTGCCTCCGTCGGGATCAATGGGTGCACCATCAATAATGTCAACGCCGATCCGCGCATTCTGGAAGATAGCTTTCTTCCCCAACTCGTTCGCATCGCCAATGTGTTTCGCCCGTGGGGCGTCCGGCTGTCTGTTGCCGTCGATCTAAGCAGCCCCAAACTTATCGGAGGCCTGGATACGTTTGATCCCCTGGATTCTCGCGTTACGGAATGGTGGCGCAAGAAAGTTGACGAGATTTACCGGCAGATTCCTGATTTCGGCGGATTTGTCGTAAAAGCGGACTCCGAGGGCCGGGCAGGTCCTTCGACCTACCACCGGACGCCCGCAGAGGCGGCCGACGCGATCGCGCACGCCCTTGCACCGCACGGCGGGGTCGTTTTCTACCGGGCGTTTGTCTATAACCACCATCTTGATTGGCGCGATCCCACGAATGATCGGGCCAAAGCTGCCTACGACATTTTTCATCCACTCGACGGCAAATTTGCGGATAACGTCATCATTCAGATTAAATATGGCCCCATCGACTTCCAGGCGCGCGAACCAGTTTCGCCGCTCTTCGGCGGGCTTGAGAAAACGAACCAGGCGATCGAGCTGCAAATCACACAAGAATACACGGGGCAGCAACGGCATCTGTGTTTTCTTCCATCCATGTGGAAAGAGGTCCTGGACTTCGACCTGCACGCAGGCGGAGACACCACACGGCTGAAAGATCTCGTAGCGGGCCGCACGTTTCATCGCCCCATGGGCGGGTTCGTTGGCGTCGCGAATGTTGGGATGGACCCGAGCTGGCTGGGACATCCTTTAGCCATTGCAAATCTTTATGGCTTCGGCCGTCTGGCATGGGATCCCAATCTGAGCGCGAGGACAATCGTTGAAGAATGGACCCGACTCACCTTTGGGAACGATGCTACCGTGGTGCGGGCCATCTCGGACATGCAGTTGGCATCGTGGCACATCTATGAGAGTTACACCGGGCCGTTGGGCGCGCAAACTCTGACTGACATTCTCGGCAGCCACTACGGACCTGGAATCGAGTCTTCAGAGCGCAATGGCTGGGGCCAGTGGCATCGCGCCGACCATGAGGGAATCGGGATGGACCGATCCGTGACCACGGGAACAGGCTTTGCCGGACAATACCGCGCGCCTGTGGCCAGGCAGTACGAGTCCCTGGAAACTACTCCCGACGAGCTGCTGCTGTTTTTCCACCATGTGCCGTACACCTATGAGCTGCATACGGGAAAGACGGTGATCCAGCACATTTACGACTCTCATTATGAAGGGGCCGAAAGCGCCGCGGATTACGTCCGGCAGTGGAATTCAATCAAAGGCCGCGTCGATGAGGAGCGTTATGCCGATGTGTTAGCGCGTCTTGAGTACCAAGCGGGGCACGCGATCGTCTGGCGGGATGCTATCTGCAACTGGTTTTCCCGCGCGTCAGGGATTCCTGATGCCAAGGGCCGCGTGGGACACCACGCTGAACGGGTCGAGGCCGAAGCCATGCAGCTCCACGGTTACACGCAGGTGGACATCATTCCATGGGAAAACGCTTCCGGAGGCAAGGGAGTTGAATGCACCCGGCCGGAAGGCTGCACAGCCTCGTTCCGGTTTTCGCAGAAACCAGGATGGTACGACATCAACGTCGAATACTTCGACCTGACCAAGGGCGAATCGACGTTTCGCGTTTACGTCGGTGGCCAGTTGGTGGACGAATGGGTAGCCAACGATCACCTTCCCACGATGCGGTTGGGAGGCGACTCTTCCACCCTGCGCCGAATCATCGGTCTAGCGCTGCGCCCGGGCGATGAAATCTGCATCGAGGGAATCCCCGATGGCGAGGAACGCGCGCCGCTGGACTATGTCGAGCTTCACTCCAGGTCTCGATAACCTCGCGAAGGGCTGGAGTGGATGCGAAGTGCGATGAAGCAAGAAGTCTTCCTCCACAGCCGGCCAATCATACGAACCCGGGAGGAGTTAGTCCGAAGGAAAAGCGAGTCCAAGGGAAGGCGATTTGCTCCAAAAGCTTGTTCTTGACAACGTGGGAAAACCACAGATATAGTTCGTGCCGCGAATTTAATGGTCCGCAGCGCTTTTTTCAATCGTAAATTGCGAGGATGTTGGCCAGGCTCATGATGAATGCGGATTATTTGGCTTTTCATATAGTTCGGGTCGAAAATTAAATGCGCCGAATTGAATTCACCAATACACAAGTGGCTTCGAGCGAAACGGCTCGTGACATCAATCGCGGCGTTGTCCTGAACCTGATTCGGCGCCGGCAGCCCATTTCGCGAGCGGACTTGGCTCGCGTTTCTGGATTACAGCGAAGCACAGTTTCCCTCATCACACAGCAGCTTATTCGGGAGCGATGGGTTGTCTATGGACCCACAGGGCGGTTGCCTCGAGGACGAAGGCCAACGTTTCTGCGTTTGAACGAACGACGTGGGATTCTTGTGGCGGACCTTCGGCCGGCGCAGACGACACTAGGTGTAGCGGATGTGAACGGGCGGCTACTGTCGCAGGAGGTCATGCAGACACCTCCCAGTCCGCAAGACACGGCGGAACATCTGGCGGCAAGAATTCGGCACTTGATGCAAGTTCATCGGGACTTGGTCTTCGAAGGGGTCGGAATCAGTTTGCCCGGCCGATTCGACCTGGAAACGCAGCGCGTGGTCTTCGCCCCGAACTTGAAGTGGCCCGATTTCGATTTCAAGGCGGCGATCGAGCAGGCAACGGGAATGCGGGTCGAGCTCGAAAACGCAGCCAACGCTTGTGTGCTCGCGGAAGTGTGGTTCGGGCACACGGAAAAAGTTCGTGATCTGGTCGTCGTAACCATTTCCGAGGGCGTTGGTACCGGCGTCTTTATGAACGGACAATTGGCCCGGGGACTCCACGGGATGGCTGGCGAATTCGGCCATGTCTCCCTGGATCCACACGGCCCTCCTTGTAGTTGTGGCGGCCGCGGTTGCTGGGAGGTGTACGCCTCAAACCGAGCCGCTTTGCGATATTACCACGAGTCAAGCCAGGCTTCCGAGGGTCTTAATTTTCAGGATCTGCTGGCTCTGGCCGAAGCCGGCGACTCGCTCGCCTTGAAAGCCCTGGACCGTATGGCGCACGCCATCGGAAGCGGAATGCGAATGATCGTTGCCAGCCTTGCTCCCGAAGAGATCGTGATTGTCGGCGAGTTCATGAAGCATTGGCCGCGATTTGGCCCAGTTATCGAAGCGGAGGTGGCGGCCGGGGCGTTAGTCGGCATGCCGCCTCGCGTAAGGCCCGCCGCGGAGCCGGGCATGGCGCGTCTTCGCGGGACAGTCGCGCTGGTGCTACAAAAACATTTTGGTCACGGTGTGCGAACAGCGGAGGAAGAGAGGCCACAGGCAGTGGCTTCATGAGCCGGCGAACGGGGCTTCCGGCCGCAGGCGCGTAAAGCACCGAACGAATTTGCTGGTCGAGGCGGCACAGAACAGCAGCGGATAGGAGGCTTCATGTCAAGCGGGACTGTGTTACGCAAGACTGATCTGGCAAGCATGAATCTCAGACGGGCCGGAGTAGTGTGTTGTGTCTTCCTATTGTATCTGGCGGCCCTTTCGACCGCATCTCGAGCGCAAGTACTCTATGGCTCGCTCACGGGGAACGTCACCGATCCATCGGGCGCGGCTGTGCCGGGCGTTCACGTCGAAGCGCTCAACGTGAAAACCGGAGTTACTCGCGAGGCCGCCTCGGACGCGAGCGGCATTTATTTATTTAGCGAACTCCAGCCGGGCACATACAGAGTGACCATGTCAGCGGCGAACTTCGGCACGAAGGTGACGGAGAACGTGCTGGTAGAAGCGAACGCCACTCGGCGCGTGGATGTACAGCTTCAACTGTCGCAGCAGGTCGAGACGGTCACCGTCAGCGCTACAGAGCAATTGTTGCAGACCGACCGCGCCGACGTTCATACAGACTTGAATACGCGGGAAATCTCGGACCTGCCGCTTCTTGCTTCGAACGGACGGAACTTCCAGTCGGCCTATCGCGTCATTCCAGGCGTTGGCTTCCTGGGAGAAAACAACTCTGCCGCCGGGAATCCGCAGCGTGCAATGACGGCGAACGTCAACGGTCTGTCGATCAATAACAACAACACGCGCATTGACGGTGCCACGGACACCTATACCTGGTTGCCGGCGAACGTCGCCTACATCCCGTCCGCCGACGCGATCGAGTCGGTAAATGTGGTCACGAACAACTTTGACGCCGAGCAGGGAATGGCAGGAGGAGCGGCGGCAAACGTGACGATCAAATCGGGCACAAATCAGTTTCACGGGACTGCTTACGAGTACCACACGGACAACGCTCTTCGGACGAGGAACTACTTCAGACCTGCGGCTGTCCAGCCGGTGAAGCCAAAAAACATCTTCAACCAATATGGCGGAACCCTTGGCGGCCCCATCAGAAAGGACAAACTCTTCTTCTTCGGGGCCTATGAAGGCACCAAGATCCGGACGGCCGGAGGGGGAGCGAAGAGCGTCGCCCCTCTTTCGATCCGCAACGGCGACTTCTCGTCTTTGATACCGCCCGGCACGAATTGCAACCTCACGCCCATGGCGGGATGCATATTTGACCCCAATACCGGGACGGCAGACGGCAAGAACCGCACTGCGTTTCCCGGGAACAAGATTCCTGCGAACCGGATTGACCCTGCGGCGGCAAAGATGGCTTCCTTGACTCCCGCGCCCAATGTAGGCGATCCCAACAACCCCACCAATATCGCGAACAATTTCATTCCGACTGGGGCACCCCAATACAATCTGAGCAGAATCGACGCCAAGATCAATTATGTGCCGAGCAAGAAGTCGATGGTGTTTGCCAGGTATAGCATTTCGCCGTCGTTTATCTTTGACCCGCCTGCTCTGGGAGACGCAGGAGGGGACGCAACCGGCGGCGGCCAGAACGGTAATGCGTTCAGCAGGACGCAGAGTGTGGCGATGGGAGGCAGCTATCAACTCACTCGAGCCATGCTGTTCGATGTGAATATAGGATACACGCGGCTGCGTCTCAACGCCGAAAATACGGACATTGGTACGAACTTCGGCGTCGACACGCTGCACATTCCCGGCACGAACGGACCCGACCATGCTTATGGGGGGATACCGGCGTTCCAGATCTCAAGCTGGGCCAATCTCGGGAATGCCAACACCGGCAATCCGTTTATATTCCGGGACAATCAGTACGTGGCCAATACAAATCTGGAGTGGACGAAAGGGCGCCACGATCTGCGCTTCGGCTTGGAGTACTATCACAGCGGGATCAACCACTTCCAGCCGCAGGGAGGAACCTTTGGCACACCGCGAGGGACCTTTGGTTTTGACGGAAGCGTTACGGCGCTGAACGGCGGGCCGGCCGCGAACCCCTACAACAGTTTTGCTCAATTCTTGCTGGGTCTTCCTCAGAGGGACGGCAAGGTCGTCCAGAACATTAATCCGAACGCGCTGCGGTTCACCACTTGGGCGTGGTATGCGCGGGACCGGTGGCAAGTGAGTCCCAAGCTGACCTTTACCTATGGCTTGCGATGGGAGTACTACCCTTTCGCGACAAGCGACCACACAGGGGCGAAATACTTTGATCCCACAACGGGAAACGTTTTTATTGGCGGAGTTGGCTCAGTGCCAGAGGATGATGGTGTTGATGTGGGACACGGGCTGTTCGCCCCGCGCATTGGCATCGCTTACCGACTTGGGAGCAAGACTGTTATTCGGGCGGGCTACGGAATCAGCGTGGATCCGAACAACTTCCGGGCCCTGCGCGACACTTTTCCGAACATCACGAATCCGGACTACCAGGGAATTTCCATTTTTGGCAGTAGTTTCGCGCCGTCGGCGAGCCTCACGGGCACCAATGCGAGTCTCGCTCCGTACCCAGGACTCGTCACGGGGATAACCCTGATACCCTTTACCGGCCTGGGGTCAGGTGTCATTCGCTTGCCAAACAATGCGGGTACGACAACGGTGGCAAACCCTTTCCATCGCGGGTATGCGGAGTCCTACAACCTGATTGTGCAACGTGAGTTTGCTGGTTTTGTGGCCGAAGCTGGCTACGTTGGAACTCGTGGGATTCGCATACCTTTGGGCCTTAATATCAACCCTGCCCCCGTGGGATTGACCACTAGCGCGGGCGCCAGCAGAACGCGCTTGTTGAATGCAGACCCCAATGCGTGCCCCACTAATGCAACTGCGCCGTGTTGGGGTGACATCAACGCCGTGACGCCCTTCAAGGTCACCTACTATGATTCTCTGCAAACCCGGCTAACTCGGCGGTTCGGCGGCGGGACGGAGGCGGGTGTCGTTTACACATTCTCCAAGGCCATCGACTACGGCGAAAACGAGGGAGCGGTGTTCCATCCATTCCCAGCCAATTGGCAAGACAACAAGGCCCTTGCGGGTTTTGACCGCACGCACAATGTACAAGCCTACGGTGTGTACGAACTGCCCTTTGGGCGGACCAAGCGCTGGGCGCAGCACGGCATAGCAAACATTCTGACTGGTGGCTGGCAGTTGAGCTGGATCATGAGCGTCTACAGTGGAGTTCCCCTGACCATCACTACCAACGTAAACCCATCCAACGCACTGGGAAGTACGAACACTCCGGATCTCGTTGGCCCGATCATCATTCTTGGAAATGTCCAGGCCAACAATCCAGCGACCGGCGGATTTGCCAACTGCACCGCGATGGACTCAACGTGTCACTATTTCCAGGCCAGTTCGTTCGCGCAGGTTCCGGCCGCATCGGCGACCCAGGCGCGCTACGGGACCGCTGGGCGCAACATTCTGCGCGGCCCTGGCTTCTTTGACTTGGATACCGCCCTATTGCGGGACTTTCCGATCACCGAGCGGCTGAGGTTTCAGTTCAGGGTAAGCGCGTTTGCCGTGACGAATACGCCGAATTTTGGTAACCCGCAGACAAATATCTCGCAGTCGAACTTTGGTGTCATCACTGGGACGGCCAGTGGACCACAATTCTCCAGCGAGGCCGGCAACCTCAGCGGCCAGCGCACGTTCTGGTTCGGAGGGAAGTTTACCTTCTGAGGAAAAACAGCTTTGGAGGTTCGGTCATGCTGGCCCCGCACCGGCCAGCGATTTCAGCCGTTCCTTGTTGATTTTCAGGATGATCCTTGCGTTGCCGTCAGCCACCTCGCTCACCTTGTATCAGGGAAAGTTGGCGGAAAAGGCCGGTCTCAGCCGGAACGCGTTAGGATTAATCGAGCAGGACAGGCGATGGCCGCGCATTGCCAACGTTCTCAGAATTTCTGATGGCCTGGGTATGACAATCGAGGACGTGTTGAAAGGAATCCAGAAAAAAAGGGGCACCGCTGATCCCGGGCGAAACTAGCCGACGTGCACCGCAGTCCTGGTCCAATTTTAGGGTCTTGAAGTAGAGCCTGCGCCGTACCCGGGGCCCCGTAGCGGCCTGCCAGCGAGCCGGCCGGTCACCTTGCCGCCCTCCAACGAAACTACCCCGTTCACGATGACATATTCGATCCCGACTGAGGGACGATGCGGATTTTCGAACGTAGCCATGTCGTTGACCGTTGCCGGGTCGAAGATGGTGATGTCGGCGAACGCGCCGGTACGCAGGATGCCCCTGTCGCGGAGACCCATGCGCTGCGCCGGCAAGCTCGTGAACTTCCTGATCGCCTGTTCCAGCGTGAGCAGGCGCTGGTCGCGGACGTATCGGCCCAAAATACGTGGGAACGTGCCGTAAGCACGCGGATGTACCTTCGACTCGCTCAACGGCCCCTGGACGTTCACCGCCCCCGCGTCTGTTCCTACGCTGACGAAAGGCTGTTGCATCGCGAACTTCACATCGTCTTCGCTCATCGTGAAGTACACGGCTCCCACGTGGTCCTTGCCGGCAACAACCACGTCCATCAACGCGTCGAGCGGGTCCTTATGCTCATCAGCGGCAATCTGCGCAATGGTTCTGCCTTCGTAATGTTTGAGCATGGGATCCAGCACAGACGCGACCAGAATGCCCTGCGGTCCGCCCGTGCCCCGCCACATGTTCTCGATGTTTCCGCCGGCACCCGCAAGCTCTTGGCGAATGGCGGCACGCACTTGCGGATTCTGGAGTCGGGTCACAAAGGCTGTCGACCCATCCTCGTGGTACTTAGGCGGGATCGTTGCGCCAAGCGATGTGCCGGAAGCCGTGTAGGAATACTGATTGGCCGTAACATCCAGACCGGAAGTTCGTGCGGCCTCGATCGCGGCAATCACGTTGGGCATCTTGCCCCAGTTCTGCCGGCCGGCCACTTTCAAATGCCATATCTCCACTGGAATTTTGGCTTCGCGGCCGATGCGAAATGCCTCGTCCAAAGCTTCCATCTCGTGATCACCCTCGTTGCGGATGTGGGACGCGTAGATGCCTCCGTATTTCGACGCCGCTTTAGCCAGCGCGATCAATTCTTCGGTCTTGGCGTAGAAGGCGGGCGCGTAGATCAAGGAAGTGGAAACACCCATCGCACCTTGCCGCATCGCCTGCTCCACCAGTTCTTCCATGCGGGCGAGCTCCTCGGCGGTGGGCGCGCGGTCCGCGCTGCCTATGACGCAGCGTCGCACCTGCGTAGCGCCAACATAAGTACCAAGATTTATGCCTGCGCCCTGCTTCTCCAGGCGGCGAAAGTAGCCGTCGAGATCGCGCCAGTCTACAGCCAGGTGGTAGTGCTGGAGAAAATCGTGGCGGTCGGCCAGGGTCTCATCGTTTTGCGGAGCAATGGACCCGCCCTCGCCCGTGATCCCGGTGGTAATTCCCTGGGTCAACTTGCTGAAGGCCTGCTTGTCAATCAGCAGGTTCCATTCGGACTGCTCCAACATGTCGATGAAGCCGGGAGCGACGATCAATCCCTTTGCATCAATCACTTGCTTGGCCGTGGCGTTGGCTGGCGCACGGCCTACCAAGGTGATGCGATCGCCGGTGACGCCGACGTCCGCATACACCCACGGGTTTCCCTTGCCGTCCACAACGCGCCCGTTGCGGATGAGAACGTCGTACTGCTGACCGAAGACACTCGATGACGACAGCAGCAGGACGAGGCCGGCCACCCACTTTTTCATGGTTGCTCCAAGGATCGAAATTGCATTCGCGCCCGCGCCATTCCCGGCTGCGGATTATAGCGCTGCTCGATCGCTGATCTGGGAGGAAAGTAGAATTACAAAACGAACTCAAATTCGCCCCGAAATCTCAAGTCTGAGCTACTCGTTCCCTCGGACGGTCGCGGACATGATTGGAAGCGTTTGCAACTGAACTCGATGAACGGTGCTCCTTATGATTTCACGGGCTCGAAGAGTTTTTCGATGGAAGGGATCTGTTTGCGCATCTCGTCGCGCAGCTCTTCGGCCTTTTTCTGCAAGGCGGCTTTGTCGTCGCCCGCTTTGTACATGAAGACGACGCCCATCGCGCCGATGGTCTTGCCGGACTGGTCCTGGATCACGAGTTCCACTTCGAAATGGTCGCCTTTCTTATTCACTTCCAAATTCGGCTTGCCCGTTTCGATGACACGCATGTCATCCTCATCGGCCTTCTTGCCGATACGGCCGATATTGGAGGCGATGATGACATTGTCGGTTTTCCCCGGAGGGGTGACGTGCATGGCGAGAATAATAACGTCCTTGTGTTTCGCAAGGGCCCCGTCCACCAGCTTCTGCGCAAAGATTTTTTCTGTTTCCTGTCCCCTAGCGGCCACACCCATGAGCAGCGCCGCAAGAGTGGCGAACATGATTGTTGTAGACCTCTTGATGTATACCAGCATTCTTCCCTCCTTTAGGTTTGTCAGCGATCTCCTAACGGCTCGAAACATTTTGGCCGCCCCGAAAAAATCATGGCGCGGCCGGCAACAAGAACAGCAAGGAAGCTCCAAAGGCAACCAGAGAAATCAAAAAAGTAATCACCATGAATCCCATCATTCGGCGCATTGGGATGCCGGCAATCGCCAGGAGTGGAAGGGCGAAGAATGGCTGAATCATATTTGCAACAGACTCGCCCATGGCCACAGCCATGGTGGTCCCGGCGAGGGATGCGTGAAGTTCTTTTGCAGCAGGCAATACGAAAGGCCCCTGCACAGCCCAATGGCCGCCGCCGCTGGGAATGAAAAGCGTGATGACCAGCGATGAGGCGTAAGTCCAAAACGGCAGGGTGAGGCTCGTAGAGAAGGCCAAGAACGCTTTGGAGATTACGCCCGCGAGACCCGTCGCCGTCATGATGCCCATGATTCCGCCGTAAAGCGGATACTGGAGGACCAGAGGGCCGGTGATTCGCGCAGCGTTCTTGACGGCCTCGACGTATGCGACGGGCCTCCAGTGGCAAAGCAGGCCAAGCAAGAGACAAATCATGATCACAGAGTTGAGCTCGAGCGTGAACCCTTTGGAACTCCATTGATATGCAAGTGCAGCGATGCCGCAGGAGGCCAGCAAAACGTTGAGTATCCATGCGTTGTCCAACGCGCTGCCAATCGTCTTGCGCTTTTCGCTGGGTTTGCGCTGATCCTCTGACCGCAATTTTTCCGGGTCGGCGAAAATGGATTGTTCTTTGGAAGGCTCGAGCAAGCGATAAATCAGGGGCAGGGCAATCAGCAAAACAAGCACGGGCAGCAGGGTAAATCGCGCAAATATCGTTTCGCGCAGCGGAAGGCCATGGCCAACGGTCTTCTCAACGAGGTTCAACGTGGAACCCGGTGTGGCCTGAGACAACACGATGGAGCCGGATAGCCCCTCAGTAGAAATCACGAAACCCGTGTAGGCAGCGGCGACTAACCACCCGAAATCCATGCGCACGCGTTTGGCGATTTCACGCGCGAGGAGAGCCGCGGTCACGAGGCCGAAACCCCAGTTGAGCCAGGACGCCAACATCCCCACAACAATTGTCAGCGAGACAGCCGACCGCGGCGACTTGGGGAGTGAGGCAGCCTTCTCCAGCCAGGAATGAACGAGAGGCGAGCTCGCGAGCGAATAACCCGTCACGACAATCAGCACCATCTGAAATCCAAAGGTGAAGATGTTGAAGATGCCGTTGTACCAAGCGAGTGAGATTGATCCAGCCGTGCTCGCGGGAATGAGCGCCTTGGCGAGGATTGCGACCAGGATCGTAAGAATCACCGCAAAAACAAAAGGATCCGGCATTACGCGTTCGAAAAGATAGACAAAGAAAGCCGTCACCCGGCTGATAACGGATTGCTTCGGGCGAGCCGCGTCTAAAGTCGTTTCCATAAATTCCTAAGCAAGCCTCAATCTCGCCACAACCAAATTGCGGAGCCCGAGCATTTGACACTGCGGAGAGAGGAGTTTGCCTCTCTCCGCAAAAGACGACAATCGAATAAAGCCACTCAACTCAGCTCCTACCAGATGAACTTCACTGCGAACTGCATCTGGCGCGAAGTCGTGATCGTCGGGCTTGTCAGCACGCCCGCGTTGTTTAGCGTGCCCGAGGCGGCAAAAATCTGACGAGCTGCCGGCGCGGGCGGATTGAAATTCGCATGATTAGCGAGGTTGAATATCT
>WNFH01002854.1_pt1 | contig 12143 bp, 7 predicted proteins | sample 5400411 | NCBI WGS metagenome assembly WNFH01 (sample SAMN13153347, study PRJNA577476) | soil metagenome | isolation source: 200 cm saprolite under Douglas fir tree site 2 hole 3 | place: USA:California | collected 2015-04-18
TCACGCACCATCCCTTTCGTGAAGAAGTGAACCACCTTGTGGACTGCATCTTGAGCGACCGCGAGTCCCACGCCAGCCTGGAGGACTCCGTCCAGACTCACGAAATCTGTTTCGCCTCGGAAATTTCCACCCGCGAAAAGCGCCCGGTGTTCTTGCCGCTTTAGGAAAGTTGCCCTCGCTGGAAGCGGGGACTCCTCGGGGCCCGCTTAAAGTCTACTTTGGGTTCACGGCGGCCAGGCGCGCGAGCAGCGCGGAGCGGGTTGACCCGAGAGTGTTCTCCAGGGACTCTTTGGGAATGCCGGTGATGAAGGGCTTGATCAGCCAGGCCAAGCCGAACGGGATGTCGCGCGTCAGGGAAACCGATTCGCACTCGACGTAAACGCCTCCATCGCGCTCTTCAAACCGCCACCAGGAGTCCATTCGCCAGAGGAATCCCCCGTCGTGCCCCACAGGCTTTTCGTGCTCGCCTGGCCCGTCAGGGTTCTCGACCTCCGCGATGCGCGTCGCGATGGACCGGCTGCGGAGGCGAGTTGAGTCCATCGGCACGTAATGGACGTCGTGCTCGGTGTTGAGCGTCACGGTAATGACTTTATGCTTTCGCAAGCGGTAGAACATTTTGAAGTCGTCCCCGTCGCGACTCTTGAGCTGTGAGCGGACTACTTCGGGCTTGTAGTTGTCCTGGTGATGGTCGTAGTCTTCGACCAAATCGCGCACCTGGGGAAGCGAGGCGCCAGGAATAAAGACCGCGCCGATCCAATGGTGGATGAGGCCGCTCGGAGCGGTGATCTTCCGGCCTGAGGCATCCAAGGCTTCGAGGCGCTCCATAAAGATTTCTCCCTTCTTGAGCTCCGCGAATACTTTCGAGCGGCGAGGCTCGGGAAGGCCCTCCACGTAGAGGAACGCGCCGGGCCGCCGAAGCTCCTTGTCAATTCGAGCCTCCGTCGCCTCGACGTAGCGCGAGAAGGCTTGAAGGGTCTCGGGCTTCAGGTCAGCACTAAGGACCTCAGGCGCCTGCACCGCCAAAGTCCCAAGCGTCAGGAGAAATCCGATACTGTGGGGCAGGAGCGAAATTTGCGACATGGACTCTCGTTTCCAGCCGGAAAGCAGGCTGTGAAATAATACCCCGAGCTATTGGCCGCGCGCGAGCGCAGCTTGCTCTAAAGTCGATTGATGGACTTTCGCGGGGCCTTCCGGCCTAGTCGGCGAAATCCACCCAGGCGGCGCGGTGTTGACCTTCAATTTTTCATACTTGACTAACGAAGTTTTGTAGGAACGCGTGCTTCGACCGGATTCGATGAACAGGACTTCAACTAGCTGCCGCTGCTTTGCCTTATCCACCATGCACATATAAAATGTCACAGAAAAGCGGGCCAAAGGAATGATAAGTGCTAGTATGATTGTCCTGCGACTGGCAGTCGGGTCCATGAAGCCAAAAACTGAGAGTTCAAGTTGAAGGAGCTCACCGTGACTACACTACGACGGATTCAGTTTGCGTCCCTTGTCGTCCTATCCATTTCTCTGGCCTTGCCGCGCCTGAGTTTTGGGCAGGCCGTCTTCGGCAACATCTTTGGGACCGTGACTGACCCAACGGGCGCCGTTGTGCCGGCAGCCAAGGTCACGCTCACCGAGGTGGGAAAAGGGATCACGGTTTCCACGACGACCAACGCCTCGGGAAACTACACCCAGACGCACTTGAGCGTCGGAACCTACCGGGTCTCGATTGAAGCCCCGGGGTTCAAGACGGTCGTCCAACAAAACGTCCCGGTGAGCGTGGACACTTCCACTCGGGTGGACGCGGTGTTGGAACTCGGGGCGCAGACTCAGGAGATCACTGTGAACGCAGCCCCGCCACTGTTGACCACAGACCGCGCCGACGTGAGCGCCACACTGAGCGGCCGGCAAGTGAACGAGCTTCCCGTTCTGAACCGGAACTTCACCGAACTCGAGTTGCTGCTGCCCGGCACGACCAAAATGGCCTGGCAACATGCCTCGAGTGAAAACCCCCAGGGCGGAATTCAAATCAACACCAATGGCCAGCTTTTTGGGATGAACAATTTCATACTCGACGGCACCGATAACAACGACCCCGTGCTGGGCATCATTATAATCAACCCCACCCTGGATTCCGTGCAGGAGTTTAAGATGACCACGGGGAATTTCGACGCGGAGTTTGCGCAGGCGGGCGGCTCCGTGATCCAGGTGGAGACCAAGTCGGGATCAAACGAGATCCATGGCTCGCTCTTCGAGTACTTACAGAACAACGTATTTAAAGCGCGCGACCCATTCAGCGAAGGATTGGCTGACCCCGTTACCGGCCTGAAGCCTCCCAATCGCGGTATTCCCCCGCTGCGTTTGAACCAGTTTGGCGGGTCAATTGGCGGGCCGCTTATCAAGAATAAGCTCTTTGGCTTCGGCGACTACGAGGTCGGGCGGCGCCGTGTCGGCGCCTCGGTACTGACCCGAGTTCCGACCGCCGCAGAACGCCAGGGCGATTTCAGCGATTTTTTCATCGGGGTTCTGCCTAAAGACCAGGTCCCGATCTATGATCCGGCGACCGGCAATCCCGATGGCACGGGCCGAACGCAGTTCGCTGATCCCACCCGCGCCACCACCTCCAACCCCGGGGGCTTGAACATCATTCCCCTGAATCGCATTACGTCGCAGGCTAAAAACCTGCTGAACCTCCTCCCCCCGACTAACCTGACCCCGAGCTTGGCTTCCGCTCCGAACTTTACGACCGGTGGGTCGGAACAGTTTGACAGTAATCGTTTCAACATCAAGGTTGATCATTACGTGACCGAGAAGCTGCACTACTTCGTCAGCACCCATTACGCAGGCTTCTTGAAGATCTCTCCTGCGGCCTTTGGCCAAAATGGCGGACCGGCCTTGTCCGGTCTGGGATTCGCCGGCAAATCCGACACGCGGAACCTGAATGGGGTTGCCGGGTTCAACTACACCTTGAGCCCCACCCTGCTCACCGATTTCCGCTTTGCTGCCATTCGATATCGGGTGAAGGTCCTGCCCCTCGACTTCGGCATCCCCGCTGCTGAAAACGCAGGCCTCCCAAACCTTAACCTGCCCGGCCGGGAAGACACCTCGGGCCTTCCGGAACTGGAAATTCTCGGCAACGGCGGTTTCCGCGAAGGCTTTGGCCTGGACAATGATCAGTGCAACTGTCCGCTGCTCCAAACCGAGAACGTATTCCAGTGGGTAAATAACTGGACGAAGTTCCGAGGTAACCATAACATCAAATGGGGAGCGGACTTCCGTCGGGGTCAGAACATCCGTGTTCCCAGCGACAACCGCCGCGCGGGGAGGATCTTTTTCAATGAGTCGGTTACTGGCGACGCTGGAGTGCCCGGATCTGGACTCGCTCCGGCCAGCTTCTTGCTGGGTTTGCCGAACCACTTCGAGCGATTTGCTGAAACGGTCACCAACGCGCAGGACCGGCAATGGAGAATGTTCTACTTTGCTCAGGATACCTGGCGCCTTACACCCAAGCTGACTCTCAGCTATGGTCTCCGCTGGGATACCTGGTTCGCGGACACTTCGCTCCACGCTGGCCAGGGTTCGCGGTATGAAGTGGCTGACAATCTGCTGCGGATTCCCGGGGTGGGTGGCAATTCCCTCTCGGGCGGGCTCGAAACGCAGTACCATAACTTCTCACCTCGGCTGGCAGTCGCCTATTCTCTCAATCCCAAGACTGTAATTCGAACCGGTTGGGGTCGAAGCTACTTCCAGGGAATTTTCGGCTGGACGTTCAACAACGTCTCGACCAACTACCCGACCCTGATTACTGAAGACAAGCGTGCGGCAAACGACTTTTCCACGCTGTTCCCTCTGTCCGTGGGACCTCCGCTGCCGGTTTTTCCAGCCATTCCCTCCAATGGTTTGCTCCCCTTGCCGGATGGGATCGGGGTACGCTACTTCCCCACGCAAATGCTGATCCCTTATGTCGATTCATGGAACTTTTCCCTAGAGCGGGAAATCGCTCCCAACATGACGGCGACAGCATCCTACGTGGCCAACGCCGGACGTCACTTGAACTTCAACCCGAACCTGAACGCCGCCGTTCCCGGACCCAGCGTTTCATTCAATCCCCGCAAGCCTCTCTTCAATAAGTTTGGAATCACCCAGGGAATTTCCGACTCCTGCTCCTGTGTGAGCTCGAGCTACAATTCTCTCCAAACTAAACTGACCAAGCGCTTCTCGAAGAATAGCTCCTTCCTGCTCAGCTACACCTGGGCCAAAGCCCTGGACTACGGGGAGTTCGGCAACCCCACCGATCAACACAATTACAAGGTGGATTACGGACCGGCCGACTTTGACCGTGCCAGCGTCTTCACGTTGGGCCACGATTACATTCTGCCGTTCGGGTCCGGACAGCGGTGGCTCTCGGACGCGCACGGAGTGGTCAGGCAACTGGTGGAAGGCTGGGAATGGACGGGCGGCACGATGCTTCAAAGCGGCTATCCCTTCTCGCCGGGTGTCAACAACACTTCTTCCTTTCTCAACGCCGACCAGGGGTCGCGCCCCGACAAGATCGGGGACGCCAGCGTTTCAAACCCCGGTCGTGATGGCTGGTTCAATCCTGCTGCCTACGCTCTTCCTCCCCCAGGTAGCGTCACAGGTGTTTACAGGTTCGGTTACGCTGCCAAGAATTCTCTCCGTGCCCCGGGCGTGGCCATCGCCAACTGGGCGTTTTTCAAGAACTTCCAAATCACCGAGAGAGCCAAACTGCAATTCCGCTGGGAGAACTTTAACTTCTTCAACCGTACCAACCTCTCTCCCTTCGTGGATAGTGCCATTGATTCCGGCACGGCGGGCAAAATTTTCGGTATTTCGGAACCCATGCGCAACATGCAGTTTGCCCTCCGCCTGAGCTGGTAATTCATCCCTCCTTTCTTCTCGACCCCGCGCGCCAGTCGGCGCGCGGGGCGTTTTTTTCTTCGCCCTCAACTTTTCATCCCCGGCGGCGACCTGAAGGCACGGCTTGCTTCTGCCACCGGAGACGTGTTACAGCTTTCTCCGCTTCTTGTCCCGGTGCACAGGGACGCGGGTCGCGAGCAATGAGGCGCGCCAAGACTTCCCATGAGCTCAGCTCCTACAATCTATGACGTCTGCGTAATCGGTTCCGGGCCGGCGGGGGGCGTGCTGTCCAAGGAGCTTGCTGAAGCAGGCGCCAAAGTCGCGCTCGTGGAAGCGGGCCGGGCAATGACCGCGGAAGATTTCCACTTTCACGCCTGGCCTTACGAACTCCCCAAACGCAAGAAGCCGTTCCCTTATTACCCGAGCGAGGTCACGCAGGCGATCCGGTACGAGGACAGCGATCCGATCGGGGTTGACCGGATTCGAGCCGTGGGAGGGCGGAGCATCCACTGGAACGCGGTCTGCCTGCGTTTTGCCGAGCGCGATTTCCGCGAGAAGAGCCTGGAGGGGATCGAGGATGACTGGCCGCTCAGCTATCGAGAGCTGGCCCCTTTCTACGCGTACGTCGAAAAAATGATCGGCGTGACGGGATCGCGGGATGGGCTGGAGATTGTGCCGGACGGCGAGTACCTGCGCCCGCTGAAATTCCGCTGCTCGGAACAGATCGTCAAGCGCGCCTGCGACAAAATGGGAATCCCGATGATTCCGGCGCGCAAGGCTGTCCTGACGGAGCCTTACGACGGCCGTCCCCCGTGCCACTATTGCGGTCACTGCATGGAGGGGTGCGACGTCGGGGCGATCTTCACGGTGCCCAATTCCATGTTCCCGAAGGCCCGGAAGACCGGCAACTTCACGTTGCTCGCGAACAAGCTGGCGCGCGAAATTCTGGTGGACCGGGAAGGGAAGGTCCGCGCGGTCTCGGTGATTGACACGGTCTCGCGCAAGGAGGAAGAAGTCCGCGCGCGCGTCTTTGCGGTCTGCTGCGCCTCCATCGAGTCCGCGCGGTTGCTGCTGAATTCGCGCTCCCCGCAGTTCCCGAACGGCCTGGCGAACTCGAGCGACTGCGTGGGGCGTTACCTCCACGGGCACGTCACGGTGGACCTCACCGGATACCTCGAGGAGCTGGCCGGCGCCGCGCCTGTCAACAACGACGGGGCCACCGACCACTCGTACATTCCGCGCTTCAATCTGGATGGGAAGAGGCGGACTTACAAGGGAGGCTACCACTACCAGGTCCAGTACTCGAGCTTCATGTTTCCTCGCCACGCGCAATACCTCAAAGGGTTCGGTCGCAGCTTCAAACAACAGGTGCGGTACTGGCAGCCGGGATTTTTTCAAATGGGAGGATTCGGCAAGGTGGTGGCCCGGCCCGAGAACCGGGTGACGGTCGACCGCTCCCGCGTGGACGCGTATGGGATTCCTATTCCCGTCGTCCGCTTCCGGTTCGGCGAGAATGACGTTGCGCTGTGGAAAGACATGAAGGAGAAAGCGGAAGAAATCCTGCACGCCGCGCGAACTCAACTGGTGAGGAGCGAGCAGCACCCCACGGGCTTTGCCAGCCACGAAGTGGGGACCGTGCGCATGGGGAGCGACCCGCGCACTTCGGTGTTAAACGCCTTCTGCCAGGCGCATGAAGTCAAGAACCTGTTCGTGGTGGACGGAAGCTGCTTTGCGACTTTCCCCGAGAAAAACCCCACGCTCACCATCATGGCGCTGGCCGTTCGCGCGGCGCGTTACATATCGAGCGAAGTGAGGAAAGGGGACCTCCAGGTTAGTCTAGGTTAGGTGTTCATCATCTGTTGGCGGCCCAAGCCCTCACCCCTGCCCCTCTCCCTGAATGAGCGGGTGGTCCGTTTGGCGGGAACGGGCGAGGGCGGGAGACGCCCATGGAAATGGATCGTCGCCCGCAGAAAAGAGCGGCCTGATCATTGGAGGTGAACGGCTTGAGCCGGCCCAAAGCTTGGATCTCCTGGAGTACCGGAAAGGACAGCGCCTGGGCGCTTTACACCGTCAGGGAGCGCGGTGACGTCGAAGTCGTCGCCCTCCTGACCACGGTCAACTCGGCCCACGCGCGCGTCGCGATGCATGCCGTGCGCGAGAGCTTGCTTGAGGCCCAGTCGGAGGCGCTGGGCCTGCCGCTCGTGAAGGTCCCCATCCCGTCGCCATGCCCGAACTCCGTTTACGAGCAGGCGATGGCGGAGGCGATTCGCCGGGCGCGCCAAGAAGGCATCACCCACATGGTCTTCGGCGACCTGTTCCTCGAAGACATCCGGAAGTATCGCGAAGAAAAGCTCGCCTCAACGGGCATCACACCGCTTTTTCCCATTTGGGGGCTTGACACGCCGAGACTCGCGCGGGAAATGGTGGCGGCGGGCTTGCGCGCCGTGATTACTTGCGTGGACCCTAAAAAACTCGGGCGCGCGTTTGCCGGCCGGACCTTCGACGCCGAGCTGCTCGGCCAGCTTCCCGGCGGCGTTGACCCTTGCGGCGAGAACGGCGAGTTCCACACTTACGCCTTTGAGGGGCCGATGTTTCGAAAGCCGATTGCCGTCGAGGTCGGCGAAATCGTTGAGCGCGACGGGTTCGTCTTCGCGGACGTCGTGCCCTCCGTCACCGGCGCGCGGAGCTAGAGGCGACGCCCCGCAATCCACAGTCAGGGGTTGCAACCGGGCGCCCCACGGGATTAAATTGATTTCGATGCGCATCTGTTCTTTCCTTCCTTCGGCCACCGAAATTGTCTATGCGCTGGGGCTCGGCGAGTCCCTTTCAGGCATTACCTACGAGTGCGATTACCCGCCCGAAGCCCGAAGCAAGCCGGTGGTAGTTCACACGCGGCTCCCTCATTCCGGTAACGCAGCGGAGATTGACCGGCACGTGAGCGAGTTCATGGCGCGCGGCGAGAGTTTGTACCGCCTGGACGTGGAAGCCCTGAAAGGGATTCAACCGGACCTGATCATTACCCAGGACCTCTGCCGCGTCTGCGCCGCCTCACCCGGAGACCTGAATCAGGCGCTCGCTGTCCTTCCTCGCGTTCCCCGGGTGTTGTCGCTCAATCCCACCAGGCTGGCGGACGTGTGGAATGATATTCGGAAGGTCGGAGAGGTCACCGGCCGTGCGCGAGAGGCGGAGGAGGTTGTCTCGGAGCTCGAGCGCCGCGTCGCCGCGGTCGAAAACGCTGTTTCAGCCGTTTCGCTCCGCCCGCGCGTGCTGTGCCTCGAGTGGCTCGACCCTCCTTTTGTCGCCGGTCACTGGGTGCCCGAGATGGTCGCGCGCGCCGGCGGCACGGACGTGATGGGCCGTGCGGGCGAGCCGGGCTTCCGCACGAGCTGGGATAAAGTGTTCGCAGCGCGCCCGCAGGTTATCGTCCTGATGCCCTGCGGGTATGACCTGAAGAAGACGGTTGAGGAATCGAAGCAGACGCAGTTCCCGGCGGGCTGGAAGGAGTTGCCCGCCGTCAAGGAAGGCCGTGTCTATGCAGTGGACCCCAGCAGTTACTTCTCCCGCCCGGGGCCGCGGCTGGCCACGGGAGTTGAAATCCTGGCACACCTGCTCCATCCAGGCCGTGTCGTCGCCGTTCTTCCTCGCGCGGCCGTGGAGCGTCTCGGCTGATAGGGATTGATGGCTGAGTCCCCTGGCGCCGCACGACAAGCCGACGTAAGCCCTTCCATCAACTCGACAACGGAAAACCAAAGCAGCCGGCGCAATTCCCCCGCGCGATCACCCCGCGTGAGCGGTTGAGTCGCGGAGCGTGGACGCGGCAAATTTTCTGCGGTAAATCTCGTAAGCGCCGAACAGCAAGCCGCTGTAAAGCAGTCCGCTCAGCAGCGAGTTGCGGAAGAAGGGCAACGCAGCGACGTAGCAGGCAAGCAGGCCCGCCCAAGTGGGTGGATACATCCGCCAGCCGAGCCACACGCCGAAATTGCTGATGAAGAAAAATGCGGTCGGCCCCGCCAGCGACGCGGCCATCACCGTTTGGACGGAAATCCGCTTCCGAAGCCACCGACCAATCAACGCCACGGAGGCAAACCCGAGGCAGCCGATCAGCTCCGACCAGTCGAGTTGCATGCGATAGACCATTAAGGTCAAGATCAGATCGCTCACGGCCAGCAACGCGACGGGAAACCAAACCGAGTCGCGGTCCTTCAGGCGGGCTCCGCCGAAAAGAAGCGCGCCATACACCGGTGAGAAATTGGGCGCGTGCGGAGCGAACCGGCTCAGCACCGCGAGAAAGACGATGAAGTAAGTCATGGTTTTCTCCTTGGGTCAGAAGTCGGAATTTAGAAGTCTATTCGGACTCCCGCGCGAAAAGTCAGTTTCAGTGCCGGAAAGCCGAGTGCCTCCATATAGCTTTTGTTCAAGAGGTTCTCGACGATCCCGAAATAGCTCAGTCCATGAAAGGAGCGGTAATTCCAGCCCAAGTCCCACTTCGTGTAGCTTGGGCTCGAGGTCAGCGGCGGCAAGAGACCTATGAAGTCGCTGTCCACTCGGCGGCCGATGACGACGGCGCTCGAGGTGACATTGAGGCGCCGCCAGTCCCAGAAGACACGCAGCGAGCCTGAATGCCGGGGTCGCCGAAGCAGCGATTGACCTTCGCGCAAAGCCGGGTCGAAGGGGCTGCCGCTGCGCGTGATCTGCGAATCGAGAAAGGTATAGCTCCCGACAGCGCGTAACCCGGGGCGAGGCGCCACCTCAATCACCACTTCAGAGCCCTTGGCTTTGGCGCGCCCGATATTGAAAAACGATCCGCTGAAAGTCTGGGGGTTCACAATTTGGAAAGCCACTTGGTCGCGGAAACGGTTGTCGAACCAGTTCAGTTCGAGCTTCGCGTGGTCGCGCCAGAGGCGCTGTTCAACACCCGAATCAAAGCTGCGCGCCCGCTCCGGAGCCAAGAGGGGGTTGCCCCGGAAGAACGGCGAGGAGCTGAAAGATTCCACGAAGCTGGGCTCTTTGACGCCGAGCCCGAAGTTGAATTTCAGCTTGGTCGTTCCGAGGGTGCCGCCGCCCTGCCGCAGCAGGTAGGCCAGGGAGCTACGCGGCACGACCGTGGTGCCGAAGCTGCCGTTGTCTTCAATGCGCGCGCTGCTGGTGAGAAATAGCCTTTGCCAGAGCACGTTATGTTGGAAAGTCCAGCCGAAATTGTCCCGCTGCGGGCGCGTCGGCAGATCCGAGGAAAATCGGTCGCCCAGGAAGCCAATCTCACGGTCCCAGTCGAACGCGAAGGTGAAGCCGTGCTGTCCAAAGGGGCGCCCGAAGGTGCCGGCTCGCCAGTCGCTCTGGTAACTGAGATGGTGGCGGCGCGTGTCGTTGAGAAAGTCGGAGGCGAAATCGAAAAATTGAAACGCGCCCGTGTGGCCGTCGAACGTGGGGGTAAAGGGCGGGTCGGTCCCCAGGTCGCGGGAGACTTGTCGGGACTTGGTCAAGGTGTAAGTCACGCGTTGTTCCCAGAACGAGGCTGTCCGGTTGCGGAGCGTGAAAGCGCCAAAGCCGTCCCGCCGCCGGAAGATGCCGTCTCGATCGGGCGGGCCGAAAGCGGTCTGCCCCGGCGTGCCCGCAAGACCCAGCTCGCCCCGGAGCACCAGCCGCAATGTCGTGCGCTCCCCGAACGACAGTCCGAAGTTGCCCGAAAGGGAAGTGTCGTGAAAAAAGCCGTTCGGGTCTTGGTTGTCGGTGCTGACCCGGGACCAGTCGAGCGCGTAGTCGAGAGCGCGCGCCTGACCTGTCAGGCTGCTCCGAGCCCGCCAGGTAGAATACTTGCCGCCCTCGGCGCTCAGCGAAAAGTGCGGCCGCCTCGTCTCCGCCTGGCCGCGCCGGGTGAAAAGCTGGACCACGCTGGTCATCGCGTCCGAACCGAACAGCGCCGATTGCGGCCCGCGCACTACCTCCACGCGCTCCAGGTTTTCCACGGTGAAATTGCTGAAGTTGAAGAAACCGCCGGGTTCGTTCAGGGGAATGCCGTCGAGGAGGACCTTGTTGTAGTCGCTATTGCCGCCCCGGATAAACGCCGACGTCAGAGCCCCCAGCCCGCCGGTTCGCACGACCGTAGCGCCGGGCACCGACTGAAGGAGATCGCTTACGAAGACCGCTTGCCTATCCCTGATTTCGCTCTCGGGAATAACGCTGGTGCTCGCGCCAAGCTGGCTGGTGGGCGCTTCGGTCCGTGTTGCGGTCACGATCACACTTTCGCGCACCGGAGCTACGGGCAACACAATCTTAACTTGTTGCCCGGGCGCCGCTTTTGCCGATGCGGTCTCGAAGCCCGTGAGCGAGACTTCGACCGTGTACGTCGTGCCCGCCAGGCCCTCGAAGTGGAAACGACCTTGATCGTCCGTCAAAGTGCGAGCAACCTCGGCACCGGCCGCATCGAGCAGGCGCACGGTCGCTCGCGGCACGGGGGACCGTCTCGGGTCAATGGCCGTTCCCTGGAGTGTTTCCGCGCGCCCTTTGCCCGGAACGGTGAAAAGTAGCAGGAGACCCAGGAAAACTTTTCCCAGACTTGAGATTCCAAAGATCCGTTTGCCTATCCTCGGAAACGACGGAGAAATTGAAGCGTTGACTCTTGACTGATTCACGACTGAACTCCTTCTCCCCGCTCTCGCGGCGGGGGCGCCGACAGAAGGAGTCCATGGAAACCGGGAGGGCAAAACAAAAAAGCCCCCCAATCCTCGAACCGGACTTGGGAGGCCTCTCCTGTCTTCCCAGGACTCTTTCCGTCGAAGAGTTGGATCGATTAGAAGTTCCCGGGCAGGTTTCCTGGCTCTCGGGTCGTCGCCAAACCCCCAGCCTTCCCTTTCCCGATACGTCAGGATCAGTGGCTGGCTTTTTGCCTCAGAGGGTCCGGCTCGCCGATTACAGTGGCGGGACCGCGGCCGATTTTCACGGCCTTTCCTTTTACCTCCGGTTAAGCGCCGGAGGTCACCGCAGGAACCTGGTTTTCAAAGATCAAGCTGACGAAGGAACCCTAGCACTTGCTTCCGCCGTCTGTCAACAAGGGCGTAGTAGCTGAAATTGTGTTTGCCGGATGCTACCCCGTGATAAGTTGGGGCGGGGCAAGAGTAGGTCGAGGGGATGAATTGGATTCCTGTTCGGCGTATTCTTCTCGCTTAAACTGCTTACTCAGCGCCAGCCCCTGTTGCTGGTAGGAGGAACCTATGGAGGGGCCGTATATTTTGTCCGGTTCTTTCGCCATCTTGTGGTATTTCAGTTTTCCTACCAGT
>WNFH01002858.1_pt1 | contig 12134 bp, 11 predicted proteins | sample 5400411 | NCBI WGS metagenome assembly WNFH01 (sample SAMN13153347, study PRJNA577476) | soil metagenome | isolation source: 200 cm saprolite under Douglas fir tree site 2 hole 3 | place: USA:California | collected 2015-04-18
CTGCTTTGGGAAGCAGATCTCCCCTTCTCCGGCAACGCCACTCCCGCCACCTACGAAGTGAACGGCCGCCAATTCGTCGTCATCGCCGCGGGCGGAGGCAAGGACCCCAAGTCTCCATCTGGCGGCGTCTATGTCGCCTTTGCTCTGCCGCAGGAATCGCCGAACACAGCTCCCGCCCCAGGGCTGAAGCATTAATTCCAGAAATCAGATTCATCACGGCCACTCGCGCCGGATTTTTTCAGATTCTTCTCCACTGTTAGCAAGCTGACTGCGCTTCCAGAGCTTTCGAATGCCCGGCGAGGGGCCTACTTGTTTTCCAGAAGCGCGCTGAGCAGGTTGGCGAGCTGTGACTCCTGCCGCAGAACTGTTTCTTGATGTGCCGCGGCGCCGTCCCTTTCGGTCAGCCGCGCGAGGTGTGCCGCCAAATTGCGCACGGCCACATCGTTTGGCACATACGTTCGATCCGCGGGTGTGATGGCCTCCCAGCCCGAGTCCGTGCGGCGCAGCTCCCAGCGAACTTTTTCGCGCCGCCGTTTATAGTCCGCTTCTCCACCCGCTATGGTCGCGCGAGAATCAATCTGCAGGCGCGCCCACCCGTGGTCCCGTTTGATTTCCAATCGCTCCACCTGGAGTCGCTCAAAGATGACTACCGGCAGCGCGAGCTTTGAGAGGTCATCCTCGCGCAAGACATTTCCGGAGGCGTTGCTCAATTCAGAGATGCCTTGGGCAACTTCGTCTTTCGTCGGTTGTTTGTTTCCTGTCGCGATGACGATGCTCTGCGGAACCTCAATTGTAGGGGTTGCAACGGCCGGGGCAGGCAGAGCCGGCGGGCGATACACGACGCTTGTCCGTTCCGAAGCCGTCTTCGGCGGCCGATTGCCTGCGGAAGCCGCTACAGGGGATCGCTCTTCGATTAGCGGCGCAGTGTCGTGCGGCTTCGCAGAATTCGAAGATCGTGTGGATGCCGGGGCTTTCGTTGCGGTCAGAATCTCCGCGTTTTCAACTTTGTACCGATAAAAGCGTGGTCTTCCGCGCGACTTCCAATAGGCTCCCTCATAATTCTGGGCCTCCAATCCCGTGCTCACCAAGCTGTAAAAACTGTTCTCGCTCGGATCCAGGACAATCCCCACATGGCCGGGCCACGCAATCAAATCTCCCGGCTGCGGCTTTCTTACGCGCACAAAATTCTCGTTCCCGGCGTAGAGATCGAACGAGCTCGCATACGGGTACTCAAAACCAGCATCGAGATACGTCTGATGAACAAGGTGAGAACAGTCCCGCGCCCCGCGCGCCGGCTGGTCCTGATCCCGCGTGGCATCCACGATCGCCCGCCCTTCCTCGGCGCTCAACAATCGGGAATTCGACCGCGATCCCTGTGACGCAGATGGAACCTGAGCCTTTGCCGGCAAGCCCGCGAACATACAACCGCCTGCCAGGCACGCCGCGAGCGCAAAATCGCGCGCCACTCTCCAGTTGAACTCCGTCTTCGCCTTGCCCATGGCCGATTCATCCTTGGCGGTTGCCCGGAGATAGTTTCCCCGTCTCTTAGGATCCATGTAGGGCTGGGGGTAGCAATGGAACTTGCTCTGTGCGTCATCGGCCAAATGGCCAGTCGCAGATGGCAGTGAAAAGCCGGGGCTTTTTCTGGCTGGATTCCAGAGGAGGGCTGGGGCTCCGAACTTCTTCTTACTTCACTAATAATTGGACCGTCGAAGCGTGGCTGAGGTTGCCCGAGCTTCCCGTGACCGTAACGGTATAGGGCCCTGCCGGCGTACCCTGCGCTGGCGGTGGGCCCGTGCTTGTACCCCCGCTGCAGGACGTGCATAGCGCGGCGAGAACCAGCACCACGGTCGCACTGAGCCACACGCGCCGGGGTGAGTCCCGCCCCAAATTCCAAAGCTTCACGGCTGCCAGAAACCAGACAAAGCACGCCGCCAGCGCCCACCATAAGTGCATCGGCGACCCATATCGCGGCAAGAGCGGCGGCGGTGAAAACGCACGCGCCGTCGTCGTCAACGTCACCGTCACACTCGCGGCATTCGTGCTGCTAAGCGTCACCGTGGCAGGCGAAACCGTGCACATGGCTGCCGGCGGCGCTCCCGCGCAACTCCAAGTCACTGTCCCACTGAATTTATTCGCCGGTGCGGCAGCAACGGTGAAATTCGCAGGGCTTCCCGCGACGATGGTCGCGCTCGATGGCCCCGCCGAAACGATGAAATCCGGAGACGCGTTTCCCGCCGGCAAACCACCCAGTGCCATCAGCAGGTCCAGCCGCCCATTACCCATATCGGCGCCCACAAATTGCGCGTGGGCCACAGCGGAGGCGGCCAGAGACTCATTGATGTCGGTTCGCAAGTTCCGCAGCAAGGCACCCGCGCCCGAAACAAACGGCGCGCTAAACGATGTCCCCCATCCCGCCGAATACGTGCTGAACGGATACGTGGTCACAATCGCTTCGCCAGGAGCCGCCACCCATACGATGGAGTTTCCATAATTCGAAAACGTCGACCGCGCATCCAGGTTGCTCGTGGAGGCCACGCCCATCACGTCGCTTTGCAATGCCGCGGGATAAACCAGGAATGGCGGGCCCTGCCCGTCGTTCCCCGCCGACGCCGCGCAAACGACGTTAAGTTGGTTGGCGTAGTCGAGGGCGCTCTTCAGCTCCGTCGAGGCCGTCTTGAAGTCGAAACTCATGTTGATTATGTTGGCGTTGTTCTGCACGGCGTAATAAATCGCCCGCAAAATGTCGGAGAGGAAGCCTGTGCCATCCGCATGAAACGCCTTCAGCGGCAGGAGCTGCGCCTTCGGTGCCACCAGGTGAATCACACCCATCACCATGGTGCCGTGGCCAAACGCCGCGTATTGCGCCTTCCCATCGAGCACCGCCGCCGTCGATTGGTCCAGCACCGCTGCCGTCGATTGATTCACTTGTGCCGGCGACGGGCAATTCGTGGAACCGCAGGCGGGCGGCGGATATACAAGAAAATCCGTTGGAGACAAGTCGTTCAGTTCGGAAGCCCCTGCCTGGTTCCGTGTGAAGTCGTAACCCGCCAGCAAAACACTTTTCAGCGCCGGATGATTTGGATCCACTCCGGTGTCAATGTCCGCGACGATTCCGCTGCCGCTCACTCCAAATTGAGCCTGGGCTTGCGGTACATGAACGATTCCGGCCGCAGGCTGATTGGCGTAGCCATTCCATACCGTTGTGCCGAAGTAATTCACCAGCGCATTGTCGGTCAGTCCGGGAGGTGCGGTCGTCACTGTGTTCAGCCCGCCGACCAGGCTGAGCACCTGGTCCACCTCCGCATCCACGATTCCTGGGTTGGCGCGCAAGACAGGCAACAAGACAGCCGGGTCGAGCGGCGTGGTCAAAAGGAATACTTGGCCCAACGCCCCGTCCAGAGATGCGGTAACCACAGTGCAGTTTTGCAGCAGACAAATTTGCTGAAGCCCCTGGAGACCAAGCGTCGACCGCACGATGATCCGGTTGTCGGCCATCGCGGGCGTGGCCCACAGCACAGCCGTCAACGCACCAACCAGCCACATGCTTCGCTTCATGGCTTGGAACTCCTTTCCAACCCGCACTTGTAGAACTGGGCCTTGATTTCCCTCACCTAGCCTGTCGTCCTCGATGTCCTGCCACAGAGCTCCAGAGGGAAGCCTTCCTTATAATTCTCGAGTTCCGTCAGCATCTCAAGTCCCCTGCATCAGACGCTAAAGCGTCCGGATTCAACATCTTCCGGAAAGACCGACCCCAGCCCCGCCTCGGAGGGAGGCGCGCCCAGCAAATAGCCAGCCCGGTCTTTCCTACAAATATAGGGTAAAAACGGCGGGGGAAAATATAGGGTAACGCCCGGATCGTTCTGTAAGGTAAATACCCTATTTCGAGTCTCTTAGCCTTCGCGAATCCACGAATCTGCGTAACCTCCGGGGAAAGGGTACCTCTTGAATAGACACGGCTCGTTGACGCCCTGCTTTAATTAGCGTATATACGTTAATGTGTTCTCTTGGGACGCGCGCAAAGCCATTGGCAACCTAAGAAAGCACGGCGTTTCCTTCGAGGAAGCGGCCACCATCTTCAGCGACCCCGAGGGACCGGACTGGACTGGGATGATCTTGAGCACTCCCTTACAGAACGGCGGTCGACCCGGATAGGCTTCTCCGTTGCAGGGCGAATCCTTTTTGTGGTTTATACGATTGGAAGGCTAAAAAATGAAAAAGAAACGATCCGCATCATCAGCGCGCGCCAGGCAACGCGCAAAGAGCGTCAAGCATATGCCGGATAGTCGGCTGAACCTTTCCGATATTCCGGAAGCCACTGACGAACAGCTCCTTCGGGCGCGCCGCGTGGGCCGGCCCGTGACTGGCAACGCCAAACAGTTGATTGCCATCCGCATTGCCCCGCGGCTTCTCGCTCAGCTTCGCCGCTTGGCAGCCAAACAGTCAAAGCCCTACCAAACGCTCATCCACGAACTTCTGGAACGCGCCGCAGGAAAGAAAGTGGCCTGAGATCCGTCTTCTAGAAATTGCTGGAGGAGGAACAGTTTGAATTCTGACGAACGGTTAGCCCGCGTTCTGACACTTTCCTTTTTTGGCTACGCCTTGCCGATGGCTCGTTTGAGCACTTCGCGCGAAATATTCGCCCCGCTCACCACCAGCACCACGTGATCGCCGCAGCCGGTGCTGGATTGCAACAGCGCCGCCGCGCTCGCGGCCCCCGCCGGCTCTGCCAACACGTGTTCTTCCAGAAGTAACGTCTCGATCGCCCGCAACATCTGCTCTTCGCTCACCAGAACCACGTCGTCGACCAGGCTCTTCACGTCACGCACGTTCGCCGCTTCCGGCGTTCGCGTTGCCAACCCATCGGCAATCGTGTCGCACGTCTCGGTGCCCACCGCTTTGCCTGCCTTCCACGACAGGTAATAGGCCGGAGCGCGCTCGGCCTGCACGCCGATGATCTTCACTTGCGGCGCGATCTGCTTCGCCGCTGCCGCGATCCCGCGAATCAGCGCCGTATCCCCCATCGGCACAAAGACCGCGCTGGTCTCGGGAAGCTGCTCCAGGATTTCACAGCCAATCGTCGCCGGACCGGCAGGCAAATCGGCGTCGGTCGCGTCGTTCAGAAAATGCACGCCCGGCTGCTTGGCGTACTCCGCGGCCAGCGCGAACGCCGATGCCAGGTCGCCGCCTCCGCTCTCCACAATCGCCGCGCCGAGCCCCGCAATGCGGCCACGCTTCACCGGATTGCAATTCGCCGGCAAAAAAATCTTTGCCTTGATTCCAAAGTGTTTCGCCGCGTAAGCCACCGCCGCGCCGTGATTCCCCGTGCTGCAAGCCACTACTTCCTGTATCGGCCCCCTGTCCATTCCCTGCGCCAGCGCCCAAAATGCGCCTCGCACCTTGAACGTACTCGTCGGTAGCTCCGTTTCCAATTTCAAATACACAAGCTGGCCCGCCGTTTGGCTGAGGAACGGCGCGGGAATCAACCGCGTTGGCGCGAAATACCTTGCCAGAAATTTCCGCGCCTCACGAATCGTGGAAATACTTGGAACAATTTGCAAACCAGCCTCACTTGCCGAAGAGTTCATCGAGCCACCGCCATTTCAACTCCCAACCATCTCCAGCGCGGCGCCTGAGTCCGTCGTCAGTTCCTCCGCGGCTCTCCCAGGAAGATGCAGAACAATGCGCGCGAGGGCCAGACTGTCGTTCGCCACTTCAAACCGCCCCGAACAATCCGTCTTCACATACGGAAGACGATGCACAAACCGTTCTCGCCCGCAGACATTCACTTCAACGCGTGCGCCCCGCGCATCGGTGCATTCCAATTTCCAGCTGAGTTGCCGTGCATCGCGCACGCTCTCGCTGAATTTGCGGAACGTGTACTTCTCATCTTCGTGCCAGAGCACGGCCTTGCGAAATACCAAGCCAAGCGGCATCTCATAGGCCAGCGCCTCAAAGGTGGAACCTCGGCCTCGCGCGCTTGGAAAATGGATATGCGTCCAGGTCCAGAAGTGGCGGTGCCGGTATCCGCAGTTGTGCCCTTGCATCCCGTGCCCCAGAGGCTCCCCGCGAAAGGAACGATCATTCAGCGTAATCTCGCCCGAGAAAACCGCATCAGAATGAGGCGTGCGCGAAAAACCGATCCAACCCTTGCTGCTGAGTTCTGCGCGAAAAGACGATCGGTATCGCAAATCCCAAGAGATTCGCTGGCCGGCAACCTCGATGCGCCCGCAGCATTCGTTCTCACCAATCCGGTTCGCGCCAATTGCCAGGAAAAAGGGACTCGCACCACGCTTGCTAAAGCTTGCATTTCCTAGTCGCGTCTTGTTCGAACCCTTCGCGTTCGAACCCGCGCCCTTCAAATCTTCGCCCTTCGAACGAAGACTCTCAAGTGGGAATCCCTGGATCCAAGTCTCCGGCTTTCCCTCTCGCGGAAACCACGTTGCCCAGACTTGCACGGGCTGCCCCTGCGCATCGCCCGCACACCCGCCCCGCCCCGGATTCATCAGCAAATACCGCAACCACCAAGCCCCGCTGCCATCGCTCAGTCCGAGCCGCAAAAACCACACCTCATACCGCCGCCGCATCGACAGCGCGGTGAACACCTCGTTCAGCGTCTTCATACGCCAGGAAGAATACCACCGGTGCGGGCAGCGCAAACGTGAGACTTCTTGCGCCGCTTCGTCGCCAACTCTCCATTAGTACCTCTGCGTTATGTTTACGCTTCCCTTTCGCAGCACCTTTAAGGGTGCTATCATGCCAGTGTGAGGTGAGTATGTTCGACATTAAGAAAGACATTCAAGCGATGACCACATTCCGGCGCAATCCAGGAGAATTCATGAAGCGCCTCAAGAAAACCAAGAGGCCGCTCATTCTTACCGTTAACGGCAAAGCGGAAGCGGTCGTGCAGGATGCGGAAGCCTATCAGCGTCTGCTCGACATCGCGGCACAAGCCGATGCCGTCGAGGGAATCCGGCAAGGACTTGAGGACGTAAGAAAGGGACGCGTGCGTCCGGCACGTGAAGCTCTGGAAATGTTCCGCCGCGTCCATGAAATACCTCGTTAGGCTGACCGGTCGCGCCTTGCGGGATCTGGAGGCGACCTACGACTACATCGAAGCGGATGCTTCCGAGCAGGCGTTCGCGTGGTTCAATCGTCTAGCCAAAGCAATTTATAGCTTGGAGCGATTTCCCGGTCGCGGCCTGGTCATCCCGGAAAACAAGAAGCTTCGTCACCTCCTTTTTGGAAAGAAACCCCACATCTACAGGATTATTTACGCCGTGGATAAGCGCCATCATGTTGTAAACGTGCTGCACATTCGGCACGGCCTCAGGCGCGCACTTTCTGCAAAGTAAGAACGCGTCTCTAATGTACTGCGCCCTCCGCGCCACTGAAGGATCACTCCGCAAATCCATTTCAACGCACATCTGAACTAAACAATTCAGCGGCTCGCGGCCGCGGCCGTTTCCGTCTTTCTCGATTCGTTCCACAGCTGAATATAAGGCTCCAAGTCCTTCATCATTTTCTGGAATTGCGGGATGTCCAGCGATTGCGCGCCGTCGCTGATGGCCTTCTCCGGCGCGGGATGCACTTCCACGATTAATCCATCGGCGCCGATCGCCACGCCCGCGCGTGAAAGCGCCGGCACCAGGCTGCGCTTGCCCGTCGCGTGGCTGGGATCCAGGATCACTGGCAGATGCGTCAATTCATTCAGCGCGGGGATTGCCGCGATGTCGCAAGTATTTCGCGTCACCGTTTCGAACGTGCGAATTCCCCGCTCGCACAGAATCACATCGGGATTTCCGTGCGCCACGATATATTCGGCCGACATCAGCAGCTCTTTCACCGTGCTGCTCAACCCGCGCTTCAGCAGCACCGGCCGGCCGCATTTTCCAAGCTCCTTCAGCAGCATGAAGTTCTGCATGTTTCGCGCGCCCACTTGCAATACGTCCGCGTATTGCGCGATCAGAACCACGTCGCGGTCGCTCATCACTTCTGTGATGATTGCCAGCCCCGTGGCCTCTTTCGCTTTCTTCAGCAGCTTCAAGCCTTCTTCTTCCATGCCCTGAAAATCGTACGGCGAAGTCCGCGGTTTGAACGCGCCGCCGCGCAGCATTTTCGCGCCCGCTTTCGCCACGCCTTCGGCCGCTTGCATGATTTGTTTTTCCGATTCCACCGAGCACGGCCCCGCCATCACCACGAATTCTCCGCCGCCGATTTCCGTTCCATTCACTTTTATTCTTGTTTTCCCAGGGCGGAATTCCTTGCTCACGAATTTGTACGGCGCCGAAATCCGCACCACCTTTTCCACCTGCGGCATGGCTTCCACGGATTCGAGGCACGCGGTCACGTCGCCTACCCCGACGACGCCAATCACCACGCGCTCTTCTCCTTCGATGGAGTGCACCTTGTAACCGAAGTGCTCCACTTGCTTTCGGACTTCATCGATCTCTTCGCGTTTCGCGTGCAGTTTCATGGAGATGATCATCTTTCAGGCCCTCTCGATTTATTTTGTCCCCTAAAACAAAAAATTATTTTGTCCCTAAAACAAAAAACCCACTCGATTGGCGAGTGGGTCGAAACTTTTTTCTGTTGATTCGCTTACAGAAACGCCCCCCGCCACCTGGATGGATCCCAAGTAAATCGATACCAGCGATACGAGTTGGCGAGTTGCGCGTTCACAGGGGCCTAGTGTATTTCGTCTCGTTCCCGGATACAACAAAAACTTTCGGCAAACCCGAATCGTCGAAGATCAGCCGCGGACGCGGACGGCGCTGAAGCTGAGAATTACGTGGCCCCCCGCGGTGGGACGGCCGAAGCTGAGCATGGGGCTGAAGCGCGAAAAAAGAAGCATCTGGTCCAACTGGCGGCGCAGTTCCTGGCTGTTGGGGCCGGAGAGAATCTGATAATCGGTCATGTGGCCCTGGGCATCGACGGTGACATCCAGCAAGAGGCCGTGGGGCAAGGAAAGTTCAAGGTCGTGCTGCTCCGGGGCCCAGGCTTGCGGATAGTCGGAAAGAGAAAGCAGCTCGGCCGGGCGCATGAGATTGAGAGCCACATCATTTTGCACGGCGCGCACGGTAGTACCTGGCATGATCATCTGGAGCACCAGAACGAAAACCAGAATGGCGGAGAAGAATCCGCCAGTTGCAGGAACAGTGAGCGGACGAAAAACGTTGTCGAGCAAGATTTCGGCGCGATCCTTGATGCAGCGCATGCGGCTGGGCCAATCCTGCGAATGCTGGGCTTGAGCGGCAGCAACCTTGATGCGCACGGCGAGACCGGCAGGCGGAATATTTTGCGGGACGCGCGAAAGCAAAACGGACAGCTTGCGGAAGCGTTCCAGCTCCTCGCGGCAAATGTTGCACGCTTCCAGGTGTCGGCTAATCTGGACGCGCTCTTCGACGCCCGCTCCGCCGGTATTAGCATCGTCGAGATAACCGGCCAGTTTGTTTCGTACTGTATGGCACTTCATTGGAAACCCTCGCCCGTGGAACTTGCCCGCGGGGACATCGATTCTGGCGACCGCGATGCGGTCAACGATTCTGACGACCGCGAAGCAGTTAACGATTCCGGCGACCGTGAAGCGGTCAACCCCTCAGAAGAAACTGTGAGGCGCCGGGCGGCCGAATACGCATCACCGAAAGGCGACGGCTGAGCTTCGGAAACATTGCCATGCGAAGAAGTCTGCACATGGCGGCCTTGCACCTCGCGAGCTCCCAAGAGCGGCCCAAGAATTTCTTTCAGCGCGCGGCGGCCGCGAAGGATGCGGGACTTCACCGTGCCGACGCTGCACTCCAAAACTTCGGCAACTTCTTCGTAACTGAGGCCTTCGAGGTCGCGCAAAATCACCGCGCTACGAAAAACATCGGGAACCTGTTGCAGCGCGCCGCGGACGGCCACTTGAATTTCCTGCGCGGCCATTTGCTCGAAAGGTGTGGCGCAGAGATCCTCGATTTCGATGTGGGCTCGCCCTTCTTCCGGTTCGGCGTCGATGGAAACGTTTTTTTGCAAATGGCGCTTGAACCAGCGCTTGTGATTCAGCGCTTCGCGAATGGCGATGCGGTAGAGCCACGTTTTCAAAGAGCTGCCCTGGCGGAAACTACGGATGCCGCGAAACGCTTTCAAAAAAACTTCCTGGGCGCCGTCGGCGGCATCGGAAGTGTCGCCAAGCATGCCGAGGATGAGGTTATAGACCGGCGCATGATAGTGCGTGACGAGCCAGTCGAAGGCCGTCTCCGAGCCCGCTTGCAGCTCATGGACGAGTTCGGCTTCATCGCGGCCCCAAGAAAGGGCACTAGCCCAATCGGACACTGCCGGCCTTTCCGACCCGCTGCTGGAAGCGAGTCACCCTGCTGCGGTCCATCGTTAGAACGCTGGACCCAGGCACGACTTGCAAAGGGAACCAAGATCGAGCTGTTCCCAAATGTCCGCTCTCCTAGTCTTAGACACCGGGGGGAGCCGAGTTGTTTCCCCGGGTGGTGAAGAATTCTCGTGCCTTTGCGGATTGTTGCACCAAAGTGCGCGGGCCGCAATGGGACGAGAGGATCGTTTGAAGGTTTGAAGGTTGAACGTTTGAAAGTTGGGAGTACACCCCCTTCCAAAATGGGAATTTTGGGTACACACCCGGCAGTTTTCGTAAGAGTGGCAAACAAAGGGGATAAGTCGGGGCAACGTACCAGTATGGAGGTACGACCAGGAGGGGCCATAGCACCCTCCACCCCCTGTTTTTTGTAAGTGTTGCATCTAAAGGGCTTAGCCATGCTGTAAGTCTTTTGTTTGCAACACTTGCGGGGAGGTCCGTAAGTGTTGCAGTTAAAGGACTTACGGGCCCATCTTTGGATGAGTGGCAAGTAAAGAGGTTAGAGCCTTGGAGATTAGAGGTTGGAACGGAGAGCCGGCGGCCCCTCCCCCCGTGTTTTCTGTAAAGGATTGATGTCACTGGGGTTAGCAGGTGGGGGTCGGCAAAAGAGTTGAGAGGAAAGGACTTAGGGGACATAAAGGAAGCAGAGAGGAGGGAAGACAAACCTAACGCAGAGTCGCAGAGCGAACAGAGGTTTCGCAGAGAGGATGCCGGACGAGGAGAAGCTGCAGATCGGTGGTGGAGCTTAACAAACACACTGAATGATAGCACGCCAGTATTAACTTGTTAAGTGAAAAGCAGTGAATGGCGGAAATTGAGGGTTGAACGGTCGTGGGGGCGGGTTGAACGGAGAGGGCGGACACAGGCGAAGTGAGAAAAAACCAAAGTCAAGAAATTCACACGCAAAACCGACGTGTTGGGCACCCAGATTCGTTTTAGGGTTGTCGCCCGGCGCACCCGCTAGAGCCCCTCATTCGACAACATTTGATCTGGCTTGTTAGTTCGCGGGAAACAGTTCTTCGAAGAGCATCTCCACGACTTGGTTGAGGTGCTCCGCCCCATGCTCACGCACGTACTTGTATTCGGCGGGCCGCAGCGGATTGGTGTTTACCCACATTGTCAGCCGGGCCGTGGTCTTCTGGGCCTTCGTATTTTCCAGACTCTTCTTGATCGCATCGGAACCGACAACGCCGTTCCGCAGCCGTTCGCGCGCGCCTCGCAGATTGTCGAACAGCTGATCAAGATCATGAATGACGCGAAGCGCCTCCACCGCGCGGCAACCCTCCGCCACTTTCCCGTCCTCGCCAACGGCGAAAACGTTCGGCATCGTCCAAGCGGTCTGATTCGTTCCCCGCGACCACATCACCTCTGCAACCGCAAACGTCGCGTCGCGCATGCTGTGAATCTCTGCCGCGGTTACAAGCGCCTCTTCCGAAGCGCCTATTTCTCGAACGTACTTGTTCCACACATCGGCGATCCGTTGCTCGGGAATCTGCCGCAGCGGATGGGAAACAGTCTCATATTCGGAGTGTGCAATGCGCTCCCGAATCCCGCGCGTGGCCCACGATGGAGGCAGGCTGTCAGCGAACATATCCGCGACCGCATCCACATACGCACGAGCGTCAGGCTCGGAGCTGATGTGCGCGGCCAGTTCGTTCACTCGAATGGACTCTTGGCGGAAGCGCTCGTAGCGGAGACTGGCTTCCGGCCGCGCAGCAGTCAACTCCTCGGGCGTGGGACTCTCCTGCTGCGGATAACCGAAAACAAGGGC
>WNFH01002859.1_pt1 | contig 12134 bp, 12 predicted proteins | sample 5400411 | NCBI WGS metagenome assembly WNFH01 (sample SAMN13153347, study PRJNA577476) | soil metagenome | isolation source: 200 cm saprolite under Douglas fir tree site 2 hole 3 | place: USA:California | collected 2015-04-18
CAGCCTGGCCGCTATTTTCACCATCGCAGCCTTTGTCAACAGCGTCCGTGAATCGCTTCTTTCCTGGGTGGATCAGATGGTGACCGCCGATCTGATCGTAAGCTCCGGCGCCCGGACTGCCGGACCCATGAATGTGCCCTTAAGAGAAGATTTTGCCGGCGGAATGAAGCTCCTGCCGGGAGTTAAGATCGTTGATCTCTACCGCTTGATTCGCTCCACGTATCAGGGGAAGCCGATTTTGATCGAATCCTTTTCGGCCCGAGCCTCTGCCACGGTTCGTAAATTACCGATGGCACGAGGCGAGGGGAAAAAAGCTTTGCAGGAGATGGGAGCAGGGGAGGGGGTGATCGTGAGCGAGAGCTTCCAGAGCAAGTTCGGCAAAGGTAGGGGGGATGCCATCCAGCTGCCGACGCCGTCAGGCCTTACGTCTTTCCGTATTCTCGGAGTCTATGTCGATTATTCATCGGACTCAGGGAGTGTTCTGATCGACCGGGCGCTCTATAAAAAAATATGGCAGGATGAGCTGGTGGATGCCTTTGATTTATGGCTGGCGCCCGGTGCGGATGAAGCGGCGGTGATCCGCAAGATCAAGGAGAATTACGGGCTGAAATACCAGCTCTTCGTAAGCACTCACAAGGAGCTGCGCGAGGCTGTGGTCGATATCATGGAGCAGTCTTTTAGGGTGAACTATGCCGTTGAGATCATCGCCGTCGTCGTCGCCATCTTCAGCGTCGTGAACACGCTGCTGGCTTCGGTTCTCGATCGCACCAGAGAGATCGGAGTCTTGCGCGCGATCGGAGCGACGCAGTCTCAAGTGCGAAAGGTGGTGATGGTTGAGGCCGGCTGGATAGGATTGATGGGCGGAATTCTTGGCTTATTTTCCGGGACCATCATGTCTTATCACCACGTGGTTTATAACACGAAGGCACTGACCGGTTGGACTTTCCAGTATTACTATCCTTTTGATGTCGCTTTTTTTTGCCTGATCCTGACTGTGGGGCTCTGCTTGGCAGCCGGCTACGTGCCGGCAAAGCAGGCCAGCTCAACGCCCATCGTCGAGGCGATAGGGTATGAGTAGCTTTCTAGTGCCGGCGATCGCGAGAGATTGAATGAGGCAACAAGGTGGCGACACTCTTCGGAGCGCTTTAGGTGGTCGGCAGGATCGTGACGATCACAAAGCGGGCGCGGCGGTTTTTTGCTCGGCATTCTTCCGTCTGCTCCATGCAGGCCGGCGCTTCCTTGCCGTAGCTTATGACCGATAGACGCTCCGCCGGGATGCCGAGACTTACCAGGTAATCTTTGACGACTTGTGCTCGTTTTAGGCCTAAGGCCAAATTGTATTCCGTAGTCCCTTGCTCGTCGCAATGACCCTCTATCTCGACTTTATCACCACCACTGTTCTTCAGCCAATCGGCGTTGACCTTCAAGACATCTCTGCCCTCGGTAGGTATGTCATAGCTGTCAAAGGCAAAAAAGACATCTCGCAACGGGCTTCCAGGAGGTGTTATGGATGCCACGCCGCGCTGCATGGCCTCGAGACTCGACGGGGTTCTGGGGTCCGCGACCGTGCGCCGAGGCTGGTCAGGGTTTGGCTGTGTGATAGGCGAAACGGGATCGTCGGATAAAGCACAACCGAGAAACATAGACGGGGCAAACAACAACCACCCAAGCAGCAGCGCGTTCCGTCTTTTCATCATTTGCTTCCTTCGACAGCACATTTTACCACATCCTTCTGAACGAAGCGAAGCGCCTTGTCTCAGATCATTCCCTCGCGGGGGACCGGCGAAAAATTTTGCCTTTTCATCCACGAGAGAAAATGAAGTTTCTGTTTAAGGTAGAGAGTGACTTGGGATAACCGTCTCCGTCAACCTTAGTGAGATTGCGGAGAATTGTGCATACATGCTCCACCCATTGTCCGATAAGGAATCGGAGACTGGACGACCATCAGTCTTGAACTTGGACAAAATCCCCTCTCTCTCTGTCCATTTCTGTGCCTGCCGGTTTCCTGTGGGAGGGAAAATCGTCTTCAAAGTTCCTGACTTGGTTTGAAGTGTGGCTTGGTACAGATATTGCGCCCGACTTTCAATGAGGATGATGAGCCAAAAAAAATCAAGGCAGGTAAAGGGAAAATGGAAACAGAGCTGACCTATCTCGTCCTTTTTGTTGCCTTCATGTTGGGCTTGTTGTGGGTCTCCCGGCCCAAGAAAAGACCCCAGCGCCCCCACTATCACTACTCCCATCGCTAAGCCGCCGGTCATCGCCGCAGGTTCGATGTCGGTGGATTATCTCTGCGGCGGCACGCATCTATAATCCTTAACCGCAGCTGCGATATTTTCGCTGACGCAGATACATCCAGAACACTCCGCATGCCCCTCCGAAAACATCCAGCATCACATCCCTCAAAAGAGGAGTCCGACTCGGAACGAACATTTGATGGAATTCATCGCTTAGGGCGTAGAATAATACCATCATCATCGTCCAGTGGATCCATCGTCTCTTCCACTCGCGGCCCTTCTCCCGTCGGAATGCCCGTATGACTAGGGAGGCCCATATAAAATATTCCGTCCAATGAGCGAGGTTGCGGATAAGATCATGAACCGTCTCCACTAGATCAGGAGAAGCGCTGGAGAAGATCGAAAGCAGCAGAGGGCTGATCACCTGTGAAGTGTTTGCGGAGGAGAAGGTATCCGTAGAAAGATAGAAAATAAAGGCGGACCAGAGAATAACCGGCGCCCAGGCTTTGAGAAACGAGGGCATCACGAAGTAGCGCTAAAAAGGCGTTTAGGTTTTTGTGATGGTTTGACCACCATGGCGTAAAGGCCACCTACCACCAAGAGAAGTCCGGCCAAACCCCAAAGGAGATGGTTATAGCTTTGGGTTCCATCGTAAATAGCGCCGGCGACAACCGGGCCGATGACGCTGCCCCATGCTTGAACAAAGACCATGGCGCCCCGGATCTTTGCGAAGTGCGCTCGACCAAAAAACTCGCCCACTGTGGACCAATTCGCGGGAAAAGTAGCCTCCACCACGGTAAATAGCGGGATGAAAAACCAAATCTCCCATTCCTTTTCTGCGTGAATCAGAAAAAGCAGCCCCAACATAGCGACGACCATACAAACGGCCATGAGTTTAGGCTTGTTGACGCGGTCTGCCATCCAGCCGAATAAAAGGTGTGTCGGCAAGCTCATAAAAGCCTGGACTCCTAGAAGAAAGGCAGCTCGCTGCTCGCCCAGTCCCTTCCAAACCATGATGGGCACATAGTGAACGGTTACAGCGCTTAGAATGACGATACGGAGAGCGGTCCCAACGGTCAGCAGCCAGAACTGGGATGTGCGTATGGCCTCACGCAAGGTGAAGCTCGTTTCTTTTTCCTCGCCTTTAGTGTGCCCGCTCCAGGTCATTGCTATGGACGCAGAAGGCGGGTCGCCGTCGGGGCGGAGACCCATGCTTTCCGGGGATCGGCGGACTAAAAGCGCCAGAGGCAAACCGGCCAGCAAAAAAACGACTCCGTTGCCAAATGCGGCGCGGCGCCATCCCCACGTATTGATGGCGCTGGCCAAGAGAGGAGTGAGCAAGAAGCCTCCGATGCCGATGGAAGCGCTGATCACGGCCATCGCCATGGTCCGCTTACGGATGAACCAAGTATTGGCGATAACCATCGGCGCATCCATGAAACCGGCTTGAAAGGAGAGGGTGACGACGCCCATGTAAACTAATAGAAGCGTGAAATAGCTGTGGACGTTGGAAAGCAACATGTGCCCGATGCCGCTCATCATGATCGCCATGATGATGAGCGGGCGAGGGCCGAAGCGGTCCATGACATAGCCCGCCACGGGACCCTCGAAGGCTCCCTGCGCGCGCGCGAGGGAAAAAACCAACGAGGTGGCGGCCCGGCTCAATCTCAAATCCAGGCTCAAAGGCAGAAAAAAGACTGAAAAGCCGTAGTAGTAGAGCCCCCCTCCTAGAATGCGCAATGCGGAGCCGACAGCGATCATGCGCCATCCGTAGAAGAGATTAGCGGGTCGTCCGCGCAGTAACTTCAACACTTCGAACCTTAAACTTGGGGTTGTCGCAGCCGGAAAATCCCCGGGAGGGATAACTCGGGCACAGGTTTATTAAAGTAACTGAGTGCTTGCTATTATGCAACGTCACGACTGTGGTAAAATGTTTTTTTAAGGAGGAGGAATCGTGCAGCATATCATTACGCTGATCCCCGGTGATGGCATCGGACCGGAGGTGACCCGGCCGACTCAGGAAATCATCCAGGCGGCGGGAGTGAAAATCGAATGGGAAACCTTCCTAGCGGGAGCGGAGGCTCTGGAGCGCCATGGCAAGACGGTCTCCGAAGAACTGAGGTATTCGATCAAGAAAAATAACGTAGCTTTAAAAGGGCCCCTGACAACGCCCGTGGGAGAAGGCTTCTCCAGCGCCAATGTCGAGCTGCGCAAAACGCTGGACCTCTACGCGAATCTCCGGCCGGTGAAGAGCCTGCCGGGCGTCAAAAGCCGATATGAAAATGTGGACCTAATCGTGATCCGGGAGAACACCGAGGATCTCTACTCGGGGATCGAACATGTCGTGGTCCCGGGCGTGGTGGAGAGCCTCAAGATCATCACCGAGAAAGCCTCGACCAGAATCGCGGAGTTCGCCTTCAAGCTGGCCCGTTCTGAGGGAAGAAAGAAAGTGACGGCCGTTCACAAGGCGAACATCATGAAGCTCAGTGACGGGCTTTTTCTCAACTGCGCCAAAAAAGTGGCCAAAGGGTTTCAGAAGATTCAATACAACGAGGTCATCGTGGATAACGCCTGCATGCAACTGGTCCTGAATCCGCTTCAGTACGATATTCTGCTCCTGGAAAATCTTTACGGCGACATCGTTTCGGATGTGGCGGCTGGGCTGGTGGGAGGACTCGGGCTCGTGCCGGGGGCCAACATTGGAGAGGACTGCGCCGTCTTTGAGACCGTTCACGGCAGCGCGCCGGACATCAAAGGAAAAAACAAGGCGAATCCCACGGCGATGATCCTGGCGGCAATCATGATGCTCAAGCATATCGGAGAGGCCGAGGCGGCCGAGCGTATCTATTCCGCGCTGGTCAATGTTTTCACCAAGCGCAAAGTCTTCACCCCCGACCTCGGCGGCTCGGCGACGACGACAGTATTTGCCGCGGCGATCATAAAGGAGTTAACCAAGAATTAGGTGCAGTATGGTCGATAACAAATTATCCGCTTTGTTAAAGGATCTTGAGCAATTTGGCGAAGAGAACGATGCCGACGTCAAAGACCGATCGCAAAAGATGCTCAATATCACTGCGGACACGGGAGAATTTCTGCTTCTTCTCATTCGCGCTCTGAAGGCAAAGCGTGTCCTTGAGATCGGCACCTCCAACGGCTATTCGACGCTGTGGCTGGCCCAGGCCGTTCGACCATTGGGCGGGAAGGTCACGACGCTGGAGATTTCGCCGTTCAAAGCGGGCATGGCGCGCGCCAATCTTGCGCGCTCAGGATTGCAGGAGTGGGTTAACTCAAACCTTGTCGATGCCGGCGAGTTTATCAAGCGGCAAGCGGAATCATCTTTCGATTTCGTTTTTCTGGATTCGGACCGCGAACAGTACGTTTCTTGGTGGCGCGATCTGCAGAGAATACTGGTAATTGGCGGACTGCTGGTGGTCGACAATGCGGTATCTCACCCGCACGAGATGGAGGATTTCGTTCGGGCGGTTCGGCAAGCGCGTGACTGTATCACCTCGTTGGTCCCGGTGGGCAAAGGGGAGTTCCTCGTATTCAAGGAACGATAGACCCATACGGCTGATCATGCTTCGAGTGCAGGAGTTCGTCGAACTGAATGAGAGTTAGGGAGAAGAATATGAAGGATCAAAGCAGAAATATCAGGGAGAAAAGGGTGTTGCATTGCGGCTCTGTGTGATTGTAAGAGCAGGTTGCAGCACCACGTAGACGGAACGGAGTAGGGATGGAAAGACAAATGCAACTTGGAATAACAATATTGATTGTCCTGGCGCTGAGCTTGGGCGCGCCAATGTGGACCAGCGGGGCTTGGGCGGAGAGAGTGAAGCTGGCATTGCCCTCGAAATCGATGGGCTATCTGCCGCTTTTTGTTGCCATGAACCGAGGCTTCTTTAAAGACGAAGGGATTGACATCGAGGTCCCAATGATGCTGCCGGACATCGCGCACAACGCGCTCTTCCAGGGGGAGATCGACTACCACGGAGTGGCCGATTCTGCCCTTCGCCTAGGCGCCAAGGGCGCGCCGATCAAGACCATCTTTTTTGGCACCACGCTCCCCAACTATTTTCTGACGGCGAGCCCGCAGATCAAGTCGGTGGCGGACCTAAGGGGCAAGTATGTTGGAATCAGCCGGTTTGGTGGCACCACGGATCTGGCCGCTCGCGTGGCCCTCAGCAAGAACGGGCTCGATCCCCAGCGCGACGTGGTTCTTATCATGATCGGCCTGCCCAGTACCCGCTACAACGCTCTGATGGCGGGCTCGGTGGCGGCGACGATTACCAACCCTCCGGACAATGTGGCTCTCAGACAGAAGGGCTTCCATGACCTTCTCTTTCTCGGCGACACCATCGAGTTTCCCAGTAATGGCTTCGCCACCACAGAGCGGAAGCTGTCCGAGCAACGAGACCAGGTCAAACGAGTCCTGCGGGCACTCTATCGCGGCCTCATGTTTGCGAGAAAGCGCCCCGTTGACACGATAACGATTATCGAGCGCGAGTGGAAACTCGATCCGGCGGCGGCCAACGAGTCCTACACGGCTCTCTCGAAATCCATTAGCAAAGACGGAACTTCCAGTGAGGCTGGCCTTAGGGTGCACGCGCAGCTGATACAAAAAATGGAAAAGGGAATTGGCGATATTCCGCTCAACAAGATGGTCGACTTCCGGCTGATTGAAGAGATCCGGCGCGAAGGGACTCGGTAAGAGGCTATGATGATCCAACTGTTGGTGATCGTGATGGTCAACCTCTTGGCCGCCAGCGCTTCGGCTGAGAAGGTACGAACCATTACCCCCCGGGCCACCCTGAACTATCTCTCCGTGCCGGTCGCGGAGGTGAAAGGTTTCTTTCGCGACGTAGGGTTGGAAAATGAAACCATTGCCATTGCCGGGACGACGGCCATCGCCGCGCTTATCAGCGGCGAGGTGGACTACAGCGGCGCCGGGGGCAGCGGCATGCGCGCCGCCCTAAGAGGGGCTCCCATCAAGGCGATCATGTTTCAAACAGAAAAAGTCACCTGGTATCTGCTTACGGCGGCGGATGTTGTGAAAATTGCGGACCTCAAAGGGAAGAGAATAGCGGTGGGAACCATCGGCGATACCCAGGATACCCTGATCACCCTGCTGATTGAGCGGAACGGACTTTCAGCGCGCGATGTCACGCGGGTTGCCATGCCCTCCAGAAGCACCGCCACGACTTTCCTGGCGCTCAAATCAGGAGCCGTTCAGGCCGCCGTGGTGAACGGAGACGAAGCGCTGCTCGGTGAAAGGGAAGGGCTCCACACGCTCGCTTTTATCGGCGATTTGTTTCCCTATCCGTTCCAGGGGTTTCTGGCGACGGACAAGAAGATCGCCGAAAAGCCGGGCGAGATCAAAAGGTGGCTGCGCGCTATGCTCCGGGCGCTCATCTTCATCCGCGACAGACCGGAAGAGGCCGCCGAGATTGCGAAGAAAAGACTCCCGCTGCTGAATATGGGCCAGCCGACGCTGGTGGAGTCGATTCGCCGCTTCACGAGGGCCTTGCCCGATGGCGTTCCGGGCCATCCCTCTGCGCAGGGCATCAAAAACCTGCTCGAATTTGACGTGAAGGCCCCGCTCAAAATCACAGAAGATATCCCGCCGGAGAAGGTTCTGAGTCTTCGGCTCGTTCGGGAGGTCAAGGAAGAGTTGGAAGCTAAACGCTGATAAGATTTACGAAGCAGAGATCTATTTTGGGTTTTCCGGAAGACATCGCGAGAAGGATTTTAAGGCAGGCAACCCCTTATTGACATAAGAGTTGAAGGTCCGATAGGCTCTTTCTGTAAGAGCTTCCGGTCATCGAGGAGGGCGTACTATGATCACACGAATGATCATCGTTAGTGTTCCCACAGACAAAGCGGGGGAGGCCGAGCGAATGTGGAAGCAGCAATGTGCGCCGCTCATGATTAAGTGCCCGGGCTGCTTGAGCGAGGAGTTCCTGCGCGGCCGCGAGAAGCCGGGCGAGTTTATCTCGCTTAGCAAATGGGAAAACCAGGCGGCGATCGAGAAGTATCGGAACAGCGAGGCGCACAAGGAGATCCAGAAACATACTCGTGCGCTCATGGGCGTCGCTAAAGTAGAAGTGAAGACCTATGAAGTCATCGGCTAGCGGTCCACCGCTTCCCGTAACTTCGTGACGCGCTCGAACACTAGATCACAATTTTTCCGGGTCAAGTTTTTGTCCAGAGGATGCTCTGCCCATGCTTGGTCGGCAAGCCCATCAAGTAGAGCTCATGCTGCGCCACGAGTTCATGAACCTTTTCTGGCGTTGGGATATTGGGGAGTAAGGTAAAAAGCAGAGCGCCAACAAACGCGATTGTTATGCTGTTCATGGTTTTCTCGAAGGCTAATGGAACGCTTAGCCGACGCGCTTTCCAGCGATCGGTTGAAACGCTTTGTTATCCGGTAATCTTCTCGATGACCGGTAAGTTGTCATCTGATGGTTCGAAGCGCGCCGGCTTCTGTCCTGTCAATTGCCATCGAAAGACGCCTGTATTCTCTGCGCCACAACTTGGACATGGACGCATCCAACCTTCTCTTTTAAGAAATGTAATTCCGCTATTCGTCACGGTGGCCTCAAGCTCAGCGCGAATATATCCCAAGTGCGGGATCTGGAGCGCGAGTACTGTCTCGACTAAACCTTCGAGCGTTTGCGTCTCGCAAGCTTCGAATACAAATCCGGGAACCAAGGTTTGTGCAATGTACCGCTCTAAATCTCGATTAGTTACTTCGGAATGGCCGCACTGGAAACAACGCCACCCTTGAAGTCTTTCGCGCTCATGCGTGAGACCTCGCGCGTCAGTATGGGCGTTCCGCCCACCAACAAAAGCAGCGAGGACAGAATCATAGCAACCAACGGCATCTTGTAGTTCTTGGGCGGAGACTTGGTCCTTGGGATGTTCTGCAAGGTAAAAGGCCACGGCTTTAAGCCACTCGAATAGCGATTGCGCCCAAGGTTCTTGCGGCTCGGTTACATTGTGCGAGTTCTCACGGCAAATCCAAATATCATTGAAGGAACCCATCCCGCCGTAGGTGGACAGGTGATGAGATGTGTCACGTGAATTTTGCCAATCCTGAATGTCTCGCCGAATCGAGTCCGGCCAGTACTTCACGTCAACGGTTAACAGGAGCCGCTCGATTGCGAGTAGGCAGTTTTCATACGGACTCATAGCATCAAACTATCAGGATAACGTCGGGATCAGCCGCGTGCGTCAGCACGGCGGACTGCATGCCGTGGTTAGGCAGGTTGCGGCGAAGGTTATCGTGCCCGAAGGAGCGAGGTCTTTACTCGTCGCGGCAGCTCAACCGCAGCGAACCACTCCGCCGGGTAAAGGTAGTCCTCCCCGCTCTCGTCGACGATCCGCAGGTCGCCCTCTCGGATCGCTTCCTCATCCGCCACGACGCGATAGATCTTGTGCAACTCCAGCGAAGCTGGATACCCGGAGTTCTGGATGCAGACTACGAACTCGGTAGCCGAGCGTTCCTTGCCGTGCGTGAGCGTGCCGCACGCCGTCAGCTTTTGCGCTTGTTAGGCGGCGAACCCTTGGTGATGATTCGTCCGGTTCGCGTTCTAATCATCGGGGCCCGCTAGGGGCTACTCGGGATAGAAACCCGCACCAATCAACCCCGGAGTTCCATCAATGTTCACCGCCTTCACGTAGCTCCATTTCCGCGACGGTTGGGTCTGCTCGGGTTTGGGGAACATGTAGTCGACCCACCCCGACCCTTTGGGGGATTGCGCCACCTTGACAAACTCGTCATGGTAGAGCTTGCCTTTGGCATCGGTCTTGCCCTTTTGATTTTTCCCCTCGTTCTGTGGAAAAGCGGCGACGAGCAAGACGTTGAGATCCATATCGTAAGCGAAGAGATAGGTCTCACCAAACCGCCATTCGCTCCCCTCTTTTCTGAACTCGGCGAAGGCTGCCTTCCCCTTACTGTTGACTAGCGCAGCGGCCTTCTCGACCAGCGCTTCGACCTTCTTGGCTTGCTCGGACGGGGGTGGAGATTGCTGCGAAAATGCCGGTGCAGCAGTCCCAAACAATCCAGCAAGCACGAAGAAACTGGCAAGTAAAACTTTCGCGTTCATAGTGCTTCCTCCTTCCGTTGGCGTATAAAAAATGCAAACGCTATTTTGCCAATGACCACTGCTCCTTTAAATTTAGCCGGAGTATACCTCCTTTCCACTCCGGTGGAACGTGGGCCTAACTATAGAGTCTACTGCCGTGATTCCGGCAGTGTATTAGGGTAAATTCTTCCTAATTCAAAAAAAGAAAACTGCATGCAATATCACTTATCTACAGAGAAGTTGTCAAGGGCTATTGATTTCCCCCAAACGCTGCCAATCCGGCAGTGTATGAGGATATCAGCCGGCGGTGTATTGGGATAATGGACCGTTGCTCAAAGCCGATCCGCAGGGCTATTAACGCCGCGACCGCCCCGATTCAGAACGTGCGTGTAGACCATCGTTGTGCTTACATCCTTGTGACCCAAAAGCTCCTGAGCGGTGCGAATATCGTATCCATCTCCCAGTAAGTGGGTCGCGAACGGAATGACAGCAGGGTGTGAAGCGGAAGGGAAAACTCACACGGCGCAGATGATCCATTCCCGCCGGAATTGGTTCAGGCTCTCGCATCCGCTTTTGCGCACGACGAGCGTCTCGCCGAATTGAAGCCCCATCTTTTCATCTCGGGTGATGACGTTCGGCTGGATGACGATCACCATGTTCTCGCGGAAGATGATCTCTCTTCCTTCGTGGCGGGCGGTGGTGCGCGTCTGAAAAATCGGCGGGTACTGATTGGCGCCGTGGATCAGATCGTCATAGATGGTGTAGCCGCGGCGGTGAATGATCTCCGAAGCTTCTTCGGCTTCTCGCGTGGAAGTTCCGTCTTTGATGACTGAGGCGAGCGTTTCAAAAGCCTCGACCGCAGCGTCGTGCAGCTTTTTCCACTCCGGCGTGGGACATTCGCCTAGAGAGTAAGTCCGGTGAATCTGGCCGCTGTAACCCCAGTAGGCGCCGCTGATTTCCGTGATCAAGCAATCGCCCTTCTCAAGCCGCCTGCTCGACTGGAACTGTGCGGGCACAGGAAAGTGAGGCTCGCGCATCGGCATGCTGGTCATAAAATGAATCCCCGCATAGCCGCCGGCCATGAGGTAGGCCGGCTCCAACAAAGCCGGCAGTTCATCCTCGCGCATGCCGGGCTTGAGCCCCTCTGCGAGCGCGCGTATCGAGTCATCAGTGAGCTTGGAGGCGAAGCGAATCCGCTCGATTTCAGCCTCGCTCTTGATGGTTCTCAGCATTCTGAAGTTGCCGCTCAAATCTAGGAATTCAGCGTGGGGAAGTTTCTCGCGCATTTTTTGGTAGTGTTGGAAGGGGATGCTTCCGACCAGCCCGACCTTTTTGTCCGACAACCCACGCTCCTGCAGCAGCTCCACGACGCCATTGGATGTATTCGCGCCTGCCCAGCGGACATCTTTAACCACCGAGAGAACGCGTGCCATAGGGACATGGTTGTAGAGCTGCATGAGAAGGACCGGCTCTCTGGCTCGCTGCAGGAGCACATAGGCCTCGCGGCCGCCGGGCCAATCCGTAAGCCAGTAGATCTCCGAAGCGAACCTGCCTGTGCCATAAATGAGCAGAGCGTCTACGTTTGACTGGTCCAGCAGCGCCGCCACGCTTTTGTGGCGGGCAGCTATCTCATCATCCGAGAAGCTGGGAAATTGTGAACGGTCACGCATCTTTCTAAAATGAACTACCCCGCAGCAAGCTGCGGGGTATCAGAACAAATCGAGAATCACTTGCTCAATTGTCACCCCCGCATGTCTCTAGCGGGGGTCCAGTCCTAACTTCGCCTGGATTCCCGCTAAAAGCATGCGGGAATGAC
>WNFH01002861.1_pt1 | contig 12130 bp, 8 predicted proteins | sample 5400411 | NCBI WGS metagenome assembly WNFH01 (sample SAMN13153347, study PRJNA577476) | soil metagenome | isolation source: 200 cm saprolite under Douglas fir tree site 2 hole 3 | place: USA:California | collected 2015-04-18
ATCCAGCCAGTTGCGTCCTGCGGAATCAACGTGGGGATTGAACCAAAGCCAATTTTGTGCGGGACTCCGGGAATCTGGGAGGCATAGCTCAACGTCAGGCAGATTAGAAAGGCAATCGCGAGGGGATCGCGCCTCTTGCCCGGAAGTTCATCGGCAGGCGGTTGGTGGATTGCCCGGCGGCGCGAGTCTTCCGCAACGCCAAATGGCGGAGGTTCATCGGGGAAAACGCGAGCCCAGCCGAAGGCCAGCGGAACCGCTGCGCCGAGGATGAGCGCAGCGAGGAAAAGGAATGCAAGACGAGGATCTAAATCGAGCGGGGCGAACATTTAAGTTGGATCAGGGAGCGGAGCAGCGGCAAGCGCGCTGCTCCCTGCCCTGCTGCTCTTATTTTGCCGCGAGATCGTTGCGAACAACCGCACCGCCCTTCATCACGAACTTGACGGCTTCGAGGACACGCACGTCGGAAGCGGGATCACCACGGACAGCAATCAGATCGGCGTAGCGACCGGTCTCCAGCACGCCGACCTTGTCCGCCCAGCCGATCAGGTCCGCGGCGTTGACGGTGGCGGCCTGAATGGCCTCGATCGGCTTCATGCCCCACTCGACCATCTTGGCAAACTGTCTGGCATTCTCGCCGTGGGGATAGACGCCGGCATCGGTGCCGAAGGCCATCCTCGCGCCGGACTGATAGGCATGGCGAAAGTTTTCACGCTGGAGGCGGCCGATCTTCTTTTCCTTTTCGATGGACTCGGGCAGCATTCCGGCCTTGGCGCCTTCCTGGAGAATGAAGTCGTCGTTGTAGATGTCGAAGACCAGATAAGTTCCGCGCTGCTTGGCAAGGGCGATGCCTTCGTCGTCGATCAGGCTGGAGTGCTCGATGGAATCGATGCCGGCGCGGATGGCGTCCTTGATCGATTGGGTGCCATGAGCGTGGGCGGCGACTTTGCGGCCAAGCTTATGGGCTTCTTCCGCAATGGCCTGCAGCTCCTCGAGAGTGTACTGCGGCGTGCCGGGCTGATCACCTTTGCTGAGCACGCCGCCGGAAGCGCAGACCTTGATGAGGTCGGCGCCGTACTTGACGGTTTCGCGGACTTTGGCGCGCGCGGCCCAGGGGCCGTCGGCGACACCTTCGGCCTTGTAGTGAAATTCGGAGGGCAAGAGATTGTTGTCGCAATGGCCGCCAGTAATGCCGAGCGGCGGGCCGGAAACGCGCATGCGAGGACCTTCGACTTCGCCTGCGTCAATGCCATCGCGAAGCGCGACATCGGTGTAACCGCTCGCGCCGCCGTTGCGCACGGTCGTGAACCCGGCGTGCACGGTGAGACGCGCGTTCTTCACCCCGGTGATGGCCTCCCGCGGAGCGGAAATGCCGAGGCTGGCGTAGCCGTTGCCCGTGGGTTCGCCGGTGAGATGGGTGTGGACATCGATCAGGCCGGGGAGACACGTGGCATTCGAAAGATCAATCGCGGCGACGGCATTTGGGAGCTTGGCGGAAGAAGAAGAGCCGACCGCAGTGATGGTGCCCGAGGCGTCGAAGACCACTGTCTGGTCGGTCAGCATCTGACCGGAGCGAACGTCGAGCAACTTACCGCAGCGAACGGCGCCCGGGGCGGAGAAGGCCAGCGGCGAGAAAACAAAGACAAAAAGAAGAACGAGCAATAGCTTGCACATGAGTCTCCTTGAAAGTGTGAGTAAGACCAAATCAGAATATATCCGCAGAAGGTGGTTTGGGAAGTGAGGTTGACGCTTGAAGATCAGTTTTTTGGGGACGCTCTTGGATTTTGAACAGCGGCGGGTTGCTTCTCGTGGATTTCCTGTGCGGAGGAAGCGGAGAAGGAGCGGACGAGAAGAACAAGCTCCCAGCGCTGATCTTCGGTCAGCCGTTTCTTGAAGGAAGGCATGGGCTTTCTGCCCTCGCTGATTTGGTAGAAGATTTCGCCGTCCGTGACGGCGGCCATCTGACTGGCATCGGTGAGGTCGGCGGGAGAAGGAGAATGCATGCGGGCTTGGGGGCCATCGCCCTTGCCTCGCTCGCCGTGGCACTGGGCGCATTCCTCCTGGTAAATCCCGCTGGCAGCTTTGAGAGTAGACTCCGAGGGCGCGATGGGATTTTTTAGTTTCTTCACTTCCTCAGGGACGACCCATTTTTTGTTCTGCTGATAAGTGGTGTAAACAAGCAGAATGCAAATGATGGCGAGCAGCGAAGCAAAAAGAATCTTGCGAACTCTGAGGTTACGAGCCGAGGTAGTGGACATGGCAGGCGCGAAAATCTTCGCACAACTGCGCTGACAACGAAAGTCTACGCGTGAAACGGACTCATAAAAAGAATTTCACACAAAAGGTGCGGAGTGCGGAGAGTTCACGGAGAAGAGCGGATCGGCTGCCCGTTCACAAACAACGAATCGAGGTCAGGCGGAGCGGAAGATGAGCCAGACGAGCTCGGCGTTGAAGAAGAGGATGGCCGAGGCGACGACCCAGGCGACGACGGTGGTGAGCCGCGAATTGGTGAATTCGCCCATCTTGGAGCGGTCGCCCGTAAATTGGATCAGCGGGATCACCGCGAAGGGCAACTGAAAGCTGAGAATCACCTGGCTGAGAATAAGCAGCGAGGTGACTTTGTTCTCGCCGGCGAAACCAATAACCAGGGCGGCCGGAATGATGGCGATGGAGCGGGTGATGAGCCTGCGAAGCCAGGGCTTGAGCCGAAGGTCGAGAAAACCTTCCATGACAATCTGGCCGGCCAGGGTGCCGGTGAGCGTGGAGTTCTGGCCGGAGGCGAGCAGCGCACAAGCGAAGAGCGTGCTGGCGAGGCTGGCCCCGAGGACGGGGCTGAGGAGCTTGTAGGCGTCAGCGATTTCGGCGACGTTGTGAAGGCCGCGGGTGTGGAAAGCCGCGGCGCCAAGAACGAGAATCGCGGCATTGATAAAAAGCGCAAAGCCAAGGGCGAGCGTGGAATCGAGGACGGCATATCGCACGGCTTCCCGCCGATCACGCATGGAGGCGCCGAATGCGCGAGTCTGAACGATGCTGGAGTGCAGATACAAATTGTGCGGCATGACGGTGGCGCCCAGGATGCCGATGGCGATGTAGAGCATTTCGCGGTTGCGAAGGATCTCCGCACGCGGGATGAAGCCGATGGCTGCTTCGCGCCAAAGGGGGTGAGCGAAAAAGATTTCGTAAGCGAAACAAACGGCGATCGAACCGATAAGCGTGACGACGAAAGCTTCGACCAGGCGGAAGCCCCGCCCCTGCAGCGCCAGAACGATGAGAACGTCGAATGCGGTGATAAGAACGCCGGGCAGAAGCGGCAGGCCAAAGAGAAGTTTCAGCGCCACCGCCGAGCCGAGAACCTCGGCAAGATCGCAGGCGGCAATGGCGATTTCGCAGATTACCCAAAGAAACAGACCGGTGGGGCGAGAATAGTGCTGGCGGCAGGCCTGGGCCAGGTCACGTCCGGTAGCAATTCCGAGCTTCGCAGAGAGCGCTTGCAAAAACATGGCCATCAGGTTGCTGATGAAGACGACGCTGAGAAGCGTGTAGCCGAATTTCGAGCCGCCACCGATGTCCGTGGCCCAATTTCCGGGGTCCATGTAGCCGACGGCGACAAGATAGCCCGGGCCGGCAAAGGCCAGAATTTTGCGGATCCAAGAAGCGCCGGAAGAAAAAGGGATGGTGCGATACGATTCCGGCAGGGACGGCAGGAGGAGCCTCGCGGGCGCCTCCGCGGACGGGAAAAAACCGGCGGAAGTTTCACCGAGAACGGGGGTTTCAGTTTCGAGTGGTGACGGGACCGTACGTGCCATGTTTGAAGTTAACTATGCTAAATAACAATCCTAAACTACACTTAATACATGCGCTTGTCAATGGGACTTTATGCCCTACTTGCTAACGACGATGGGCGAGCCTGCAGCGAGGGGCGCCGACCATGCGAACCATAGGTGCTTATGGTAAGTTCGAAAGGACATTGCGGGAGAGAAACGAAATGGATCAACAACAGCCAGTGCAGGGCCAGGTGCAGATCAAAGCGGATGAGAAGGAGCTGCAGGGGCAATACAGCAACCTAGTAATGATTCACCACAATCTGGAAGAGTTCACCATGAACTTTATTTATATTTTTCCGAACGGCGCGCAAGGAAAACTGCTGAACAGCATGATCGTCAGCCCGGGACATGCGAAACGCATCTGGAGGGCGCTCGGCGAGAATCTTGCGCGCTATGAAGCGCAGTTTGGGAGCATCAAGGAATCACCGGAGGGGAGCACCCCGGCTCCCAACGTCGGCTTTGTGCAGTAGAGGCTGAGTTGTTTGTCTCCAGCATGCGGCGGAGAGGTTTTGGACTTTCAATTTCTACACCTCAAGCGCCCCAAGGGACCTGCCATTAAACTGCGCACCGACGGCGGTGCCGCCCAAGAAATGTCCTGCAAATAGCCGCGCTGGTCTTCACGAGTCGTTAGGTTGCTTCTTATGCTTGCCCTGTGCGGTCTCAATGGGCGGAATGTTTCTCGCGAATGGGAGCGCGACTCTAGGGACGACAGTTTTCTACCGTAAATGATCTGTGCGCCTTTCCCCCTTCTTTAGCGAAACGCCTCCAGCGCCTTCCTTGCTACCTCCTCTCCCCATTCCTGCACAAAGTGTCCCGCCTCAGCCACTTCCATCGGAGGCGGGCAATTCCGAATCTGCTCGCGCAGGTATTTCATTGCCGGAGGCCCCAACACGGTGTCTTTCATCCCCACGGCCATGAACGACTGTCCATCCCATTCTGCCTTCCACCATTGCCGAGCGCGGCGCGAGAGTTCCGCCCCTTCGGCATCGGGATTGTCCGGGACGATCTTCGGGAATCGGCGAACCCCGGCCTTGTACCGCACATCCGGAAACGGCGCCGCATATGCCGCGCATTCCTCAAGAGACAATATCTCGCAGGCCCGCGACATCAGTTTGGCGACATCCAGGTCCGGATTCGCAGCCGCGAACGCGCGCCACGCCAGAAACCCCGAACCCAGCGGAATATCTCCAGTCGCGAGGGCGGTATTCATCGCCAGCAGCCGCGCGAAGCGCCCGGGCATGTCCATCGGCAGCGTCATTCCGAGCAGCCCGCCCCAGTCCTGGCACACCAGCGTGATGTTGCGCAGGTCCAGCCGCTCGATAAAGCGGCGGAGCAGATCCCGATGAAACGCAAATGTGTAGACACCATCATCCGCGGGCTTGTCCGACCCCCCAAAACCTACAAAATCCAGCGCCACTGCGCGATTGCCCGCCGCTGCAAATACGGGAATCATTTTTCGGTAGAGATAACTCCACGTTGGCTCGCCATGCAGGCAGAGAAATACATGCTGCGCATCCCGCGGCCCTTCGTCCACGTAATGAATTCGGATTCCCTCGTATCCCGAAAGGTCTTCGAAATAGTTCGGGGAAAACGTAAAGCCCGGCAACTTCGCAAACCTCTCTTCCGGCGTTCTCAGAATCTCCATTTCTTCCTCCAGGCGCGATTGTCCCATAAAATCCGGCGGTCTCTTTGTCCCGCGTCCTCTATTCCCGCGAATGGTGCGACCGAGGAGATCTCCAACCCTGTGCAGCCCCACTCAGGCCATGCTAGAATCACAAATATCGTGGGCCTGTAGCTCAGGTGGCTAGAGCGCGCCCCTGATAAGGGCGAGGTCGGTGGTTCAAGTCCACCCAGGCCCACCATTCAAATCACCAGTAAATACGCGGCGATTCTCACTTTTCCCCTTTTCGGGGCTCTCCCTCAAAAAACCGTTTTGTCAACCGTTTGTCAACTTCACGATTGGCCGGATGGCACTACACTCAGGGTGTTAAGACCCTTCGGGTGAAGTCCGAACGGCTAGCATGGATTAGGCTACGTCGAGAACGATGCCCTGTCACGTCGAAGGACGTGGAAGGCAGTGCAAGACACTGCAAGACTGTGCAAGGAGCGGGAAGTCATTTTTAGTGAGTTTGCGGGGGCGTAGTTCAGTTGGTTAGAACGCCTGCCTGTCACGCAGGAGGCCGCGGGTTCGAGTGCCATCGCTCCCAACAGCCTCTTCGCTTTGGCAACGTGTTGAGCCGACCTAGGCAGTTGAGGCGCAATTCTGCAGTCAACAATGCGAGAGCGACCCTTATTTGAATACTTCCCGCAAGAACTCGACCGTCGTTTGCCACGACCTTTCTTCCGTTTGTGGATGCAGTCCAGCTTCGGGTGTCCTGTCGCCGACAGCTCCTTCACCCGTAAGACCGTGCTGCAAGTTGCATGACACCAGTATGCCCCCGCGAAATTCCCGTTCACTTGCTTGTGGCGTGTGGAGCGATCGTCATGGGGGAGTAGACGGGTATTGCGGATAAAACTGAGCGATCGGGATCATTTACGATGCGTGCTTGGGCCTACCCTTCGAAGGATGGTTCTTATTTTGTCAAGTGGACTAGCGCTTGGCTCTCGGAAGACGATACCTCCGGGGACAACCACAGTAATCTCTGTTCCGGAACTAGCGGAACTGGCAACCGTCAGTTTGCCTCCGATTCGCGCAACCCGCTCGTGCATTCCCTGCAGACCGAAGTGTCCTTCTGTGCCGTGATCTCCAATCGTCGGGTCGATGCCAACACCATCGTCTTTGACGTGTAAAGCAAGATCGTGCCCATATTTCAACTCAACTCCCAGTCGACTCCCCCTTGAGTGCTTGCAGGCATTGCGAATGGCCTCATAGCCAACGCGATAGATCTCGTCGCGGACAACCGGATGCAGCTCCTTTGAGTCTCCAGTCACAGAAAAAGACACCTCAACAGGGCCAATCAATCGACACTCTTCCGTTGCCCTCTTGAAGGCTTCCGCTAGGTCATTCTTCTGTGCGGTTGATGTGCGCAGCGAATTCAGCGCAGCCCGGCCTTCCTGAGTTGCCTGTCCGAGCCAGACGGACAATTGTTCCACGGCGCGGCGCATCCGTTCGGGATCATCCGACTTCTTGAGAGCGTTGTCTGCCACTAATTTACTGCCCTGGATGGTCTGCAAAAACGTATCGTGAAGTTCCCGCGCCATGCGAGTGCGTTCCGCCAATCGCTCGTCAAACCGCGCGCTGAGGGCTTTGGCAACTTGACGCACTCGCAACCTGTGGAGCGCATAGATAAGGAACAAGACGACAACAAGGCAGAAACCAAGAAACCACTTGGTCTGGAACCATGCCGGCGCGATGCTGAACTCTAAGGTCGCACCGTTTTCATTCCAGACTCCATCGTTGTTGCACGCGATCACACGAAATCGGTACTTTCCCGGACTAAGATCATTGTAGAAAGCTTGGCGCCGCGTGCCCGGCTCCTGCCAGCTAATATCGCGGCCTTCGAGCATGTAGCGAAAGCGCACCTTTTGCGGCACGACGAAGCTCAGAGCGGTGTAGTCGATCCCGAGATCACGGGTCCGCGGCGGTAGACGAAGACCCTCCTGGGCCGGATAGTTCTTTCGGTCGGCCACGACGTCTTCAACATGCACGGGCGGCGCTACAGGATTTCTGGCCAGATGAGCCGGATCAATCATCTGCACGATGCTTTCATTGGCGAACCACAACCGCCCGTCCGGAGAGCGCGATGCGGCCGGCCGAAACGCAGGAGTCGAAGGCTGGGCCCCATCAAGAATGTCGAAAAGTTGGACCTTCACCACAGCTTCTGAAGATTCCCACCACTTTCGCAGTTCCTCACTCGCGATCGCAACGAGCCCGCACTGGGAGGGCAACCAAAGAGTGCCTCGGTCATCCCAGATAAGCGAGTAGATGGTGTTGCACGGAAGCCCATTTCTGACGTCGAGGGTCTGGAACTTTCCGTTACGCAATCCAATCACCCCCTCCGAGGTTGCTCCCAGCACTGAGCCGTCGGAACTCACTGCGATCTCTCGAACTGGAACTGAATCAGGGCCGCGCTCGAAAGGAAAGGTCTCCAGCTGGCCATCACGATACCGAGCCAGACCGCCCCTCAGAAGCCCAAGCCAAATCCCACCACCGGGATCGCCCGCCAGCGTAAGGGCGCGGGGCACCTGTGTTTCAGCAAGTTCTTCGCGAACCTTGCGGTTGTGAATGCGCACCAGTCCGTTCGGATCGACCACCTCCGCCCAGATATTGTCATCGGCATCTTCTGTGATCGCGGTAACCGCTCCTACGGGTTTGCCATCAGGCTTGTTGATCGGAATGAACTTTCCATCCTTGTAGATACATAACTCATGGTCTATGCCGACCCACAATTGACCGGCGCGATCTTCGAACAGTGACGTAACCGCAGACCCGGGCAGTCCGTGGTTTTGCTGGATGTAAGTTATGTTGCCCTTACGAAGAGAATCCAAAGCCCCTTGGTTTCCGATCCAAATGGCACCATCCCGAGAGGCGAGAACCGAACCGACTACATCTGCACTTAGTCCTTCGCTGGTCGAAAAGTTCACGACTCGAAGGTCTCGGAAAATATCAATGCCCTTGGAGGTCGCAACCCATAGATTGCCCTCCCGATCCTCATAAAAACCATTCACAGAATCGCCCGAGAGACCGTTTGCACCACGAAAATGATCGACGTCCCGGCCGCGAATGCGGTAAATCCCCTCGTTCGTAGTTCCAATCCAAAGGGTGTTCTCGCGGTCCACCAGTAAAGCGCTGACGCTTAACGTACTGCTATCCAGTTCACTCGTCACAAATGGCTTCCACTTGCCTTGCACAAGTTGTTGCAATCCGGCGCCGCGGCCAGGGCGGCCCGTTCCGACCCAGACAGTACCCTCGGGAGTTACAGCAAGGGCTTGTATGCTGTTGATTACTTCACCAGTTTTCAATCCGACAGGAGAGTATTGTGGTGGATGAGCTGGGCGTCCAGCGGGCAAGAAGTGAGGCGCCAGCGATCCAAAGATTCCCCAGAGAATCATCGGTCAGAGCGCTAGCGCTAGCATAAGGGAACGGGATTCCGTCGGCCTGCCCGTAACAGATGGTTTTGATATCGGCAACCTGACAAAGAGGGTGATCTCCCCGCGTAAGGGCAATCCAGACCGTACCGTTCCGGTCTTCGATGATGGCGTTCACGTATCTGCCAGTTCCCGGGTAGTTAACCAATTGGCCATTCTGCCAGCGTGCCAACCCGGCCGCCGTCCCGATCCAGAGGCTGCCGTCACTTCCACCCATCGCGCTGAAGACCCTTGAGGATGGCAATCGCTTACCGTCCGCGGGGGTCCACGAAACAAATCGGACGCCGTCAAAGCGCACTAACCCGGCCAGTGTTGCGATCCAAAGATACCCGTCCGTAGTCTGTGAGATCGCCATCGGCTCGCCGCCGAAGACTCCGTCTTGGATTCTCCAGGAGGTGTGCCCGTATTGCGAGATACGCCTGCTGGGATCGACGGCCCAGACCGAACTCACTGCGAAGGACAAAACCAGAAAGCAGACGGGCAATGACCGCGAAATGTGCAGCCTTTCCACCTTAGATCACGAATCTCCCACGCTCCGGGCTCGCCGAAGAAAGTGTTGAACCGTTTCCGAAAAAAAGCATTCGCTAAAAGCCTATTCTTGACTCTATTGTGTTGATGGTTTTCGCGATACACCAGGATCAATAGCTAAGATCCTCTAGTTTTCTAGAGGTCGTAATCAGGGGTCATATCTGAAGCAAGCCGCGCCGCACAGCAATCGTGACGGCGTGCGTCCGATCATTGGCGCCCAGTTTGTCCACGAGATTCTTGATGTGGAAATTCACGGTAGCCTCCGCGATGGCCAGTTGATCGGCGATTTGCTTGTTACGATAGCCATCGCGAATGAGTCGGAGCACCTCCAGTTCTCGGCTCGTAAGATCTTCATCGCCTAGATGTTCGGCAAGGCGCGCCGCAATCTCTGGCGACACATGTGTTCTCTTGCCAGCATGCACCGCGCGGATTATCCCCAACAGTTCATCTTGCGGCATGCTCTTAAGGATGTAAGCCGAAGCGCCGGCTCGCAGCGCTCGTTTAATTTCGCCGTCACTGTCAGAGGTTGTCAGCATGATGACGCGAGCCTGGGGAAACTCCCCTCGAATCGCTATTAGCGTGTCGGTGCCATTAGCACCAGGGAGCTGGAGGTCCATCAGCGTAATGTCTGGCCGATGACGTCGAAATTCTGCGATAGCCTCAACTGCATTGGCTGCCTGCGCGACGAGAAGCATGTCTTGTTCCGAACCGATGATCGTGCTGAGACCTGCACGAAAAACCGGATGATCCTCAACACTCAGGATGCGAATCCGGGCGGGAGAGCTCATCGCAATTCCCTCCTTCGGGAAATTGTAACCATGTTTGCGGCACCGGCCAAGGGCTCGGATTGCGACGGGGACGCAGCTGTAGCGGCCCTCCGACGCCCAAAATTTTAATCCCTTCCTCAGCCAAGAAGGGAACGCCTTGCACTCTAGAAAAATGTAGGTCAAGAACTATCGCAATTGGGGTGGGCATAAATACATGTGTCATTCATGCTGTGGGTGTGGGACAAGAGAATAAACTGCGCCACGCGGAAAGAAGTCGATGAACACTGTCGTCCATAACGCGCAAGAACCCGACGCTGCAAACAGTTGGTACAAGGAGCATGCTTTGGAGCGTCGCACTGTACTCGGAGGGATCACCGGTCCATCTGTTTGCGTCCTGTCGCAAGGATCGTTGTCAATTTTTGCCTCGAGCCAGGTTGAAAACGCGTTGGACTACGAAAAGACGATTAAGGACAGGGACAAAGAGACGAAACAAAGACTCTATCCCTATCTCAAGGAGGGAGTTTGCGCCGAGTTTGGAGAAATCGTCGGCGAGAGCCCCGCGTTGAAGACCGCGTTAAACCTGGTCTCCGTAGTGGCACCTACGGATTCGAGTGTGCTGATCCTGGCCGAGACGGGAACAGGTAAAGAACTTATCGCGCGTGCAATCCACAATCTGAGCAGTCGCCGGAAGCGGGCGTTTGTCAAATTGAACTGCGCTGCAATCCCCCTTGGACTTCTGGAGAGCGAATTGTTCGGTCATGAAAGAGGCGCATTCACCGGAGCGATCGCGCAAAAAACGGGACGTTTTGAGCTTGCGGACAAGGGCACGCTCTTTCTTGACGAGGTCGGCGACATTCCTCTCGAACTTCAGGCGAAGCTGCTGCGCGTCCTGCAAGAGCAGGAATTCGAGAGGCTCGGCAGTAACCGCACGCACAAAGTTGATGTCCGCCTGATCGCAGCTACGCATCGTGATTTAGCTGCCATGATAAAGCAGGGGGCGTTTCGCGAGGACCTGTATTATCGGTTGAAAGTATTTCCCATAAACGTTCCAGCTTTGCGGCAACGCACTGAAGACATTCCGAAACTGGTCTGGCACTTCACAGCCCTTTACGCCCGACGAATGAACAAGAGAATCGACGAAGTCCCTTCAGAGACGATGGACGGGCTTGTTCGATACCGCTGGCCTGGAAACATTCGGGAATTGCAAAACTTTGTCGAGCGAGCAGTGATTCTTTCTCCTCATTCTGTATTGCGCGCCCCAACCTCCGAATTGGAGCCATTCAACTCTCAGCTGGAATTCCATTTGCCGATCAGCGGTCTCGCACAGGTAGAACGGGATCATATTCTCCATGCGCTTGAAGCAAGTAATTGGATAATCGGCGGTGGGAATGGTGCAGCCGAGCGGCTTGGAATGAAGCGAACCTCGCTGGCATACAGAATGCGCAAGCTTCGCATAAGTCGCCCGGCAGCCTCAGCTCGCATGAGCACAGTCAACTGCCCTGCTGCGCACGAGTGATTGCTCACTTCACTGTTCGTCACGATGTGAGACATGCCTCGCCACATTTCTAGCGACAAGAATCCGTCACTGGCGAACTCCCATCACATTTCCGTCAGCAATCGCAGAGCCTCGCTGGGGCAGACATGAGGGCCATCTTGAACTGCGTGAATCGTTTAGACCTAAATGCTTCCACCTACGTTCAGATCTCTGTATTGGCTCATTGATTGCTTTCAGGTTGGCATCGATTGACGAGGAGACTCCGTCGCGATTTAGCCGGGCCAAAGCGTCCCTCTCAGTGCGTCGTTCTTTCGTCGGGCGCGGCCCCTCCAACCTGAAAGGGGTGCTTCATGATGTCCCACACGATGAACAACAAGCTGGTAATTCCAAAGAAAGAAGGAGAAGCCAACACGATCTCTGCAGCATTTCCG
>WNFH01002864.1_pt1 | contig 12128 bp, 6 predicted proteins | sample 5400411 | NCBI WGS metagenome assembly WNFH01 (sample SAMN13153347, study PRJNA577476) | soil metagenome | isolation source: 200 cm saprolite under Douglas fir tree site 2 hole 3 | place: USA:California | collected 2015-04-18
GGAGAGCCAGTGGTTACCATTGGTTCCGCGGTTGAGAAGCAGCACCGGGGGACCACCCAGAGTGGTAATGAGAGCGTCCATCCAGCCGTCGTTGTTGAGGTCGCCAAAGGCCGCACCGCGCGCGGCAAGAGGCGTGGTGACGCCGGACTCGGCTCGTTCGAAGCGCCCGTGATGATTGAGGGCGAGCAGTGGAACTTCCTTGTAACGCAAGGAAGCGTCGATCTGCTGGACGTTGTCGAGGACGTGGCTCTGCGCCACAAAAAGATCTTTCCAGCCATCGTTGTCGAAATCTTCCAGGCCAACGCCCCATCCCGAGCTGCCGGAAGTGAGCGCGCCGAGCCCGGTTTCGAGGCTTTGGTAGCTGAAGGAGCCACCGCCGTCGTTATGGTAAAGGCCGTAAAGCTCGCGAGGCAGTACGGTGACAAGGATATCGGGGCGGCCGTCGTTGTCGTAGTCCTGAAAAACGGTGCCCATGCCGGAAAGCCCCTTGCCATCGGCGGTTAGGGCGGCGCCAGATTCGAGCGCGCACTCGGTGAAGGTACCATTGCCGTTGTTGTGGTAGAGGTATTGCTGCATGCCGTCGTTGGCGACAAAGATGTCTGTGAATCCGTCGGCGTCGTAGTCGGCGAAGGCCACTCCCAGGGCGCGGCCCTTCTTGGCCGTTATGCCGGACTTCTCGCTAACATCTTCGAACGTGCCATCACCCCGATTGCGGTAAAGCAGGTTCGTAGTGGCGGGGAATTCCGCGGGCGGGCAATAGGTGCGCCAGGCGCCACCGCAGGTCTTGCTGTGCCTGGTGTCCCACTCCATATAACGGGTGACAAAAAGATCGAGATGGCCGTCGTTATCGAAGTCGAAAAAACCCGCCGAGACTGACCAGCCACCGCCGGCGGCTCCTGCTTTAACGGTGACATCCGTGAAGGTTCCGTCGCCGTTGTTGTGATACAGGATGTTCTTTCCGTAGTTGGTTACGAAGAGGTCGGGATAGCCATCGTTGTCGTAATCACCGACCGCGGCGCCCATGCCGTAGTTTCCAGCGCCGGCGCTCGACAAGCCTGCGGCCTGAGTCACGTCCGTGAAGCTGCCATCTTTATTTTGGCGATAGAGGCGATTCCAGTAACGCGGGTTGCCACGGTCAAATTTTTCTGGAAGCGGCATCGGGCTGGTTACTCGTCCGCCATTAACAAGAAAAATGTCCAACATTCCGTCGTTGTTGTAATCGAACAAGGCGACACCGCCGGGCATGGTTTCGATGAGATATTTCTGAGGCGTGGGAGAATTCTGCAGAACGAAGTCGATCCCCAGCAGCGGCTTAATCTCGAACATGGGCACCGCAGCAGTCGCTGCTGCGAAACTTAGAAAATTGCGCCGCGTCAAACGACGAATCATCATTGCAGGCACCCTTTATGCAACGAGAATCCCTCCACGATGCTTAGACGCGCAGAGATAGGCTAACACAGAGCCATGCCAAGGAATCGAATGGGAACGACAGGCAAGATTTACGAAAGACAAAGGGAAAGCGGAGGGATAGAGTGGATGCCGGGAAGGCATCCACTCTCCCAACAACCTCTTTAGAACGCGAGTTTCAGCGCGAACTGTATCAGGCGCGGGTTGTTCTCTTGACTGGTTACCTGCCCAAACGTACTCGATCCAAATGCTGTATTCGGAGCTCCGAACTGTGGATGATTGAATAGGTTAAAGAACTCCGTACGGAACTCGAGATTAGTTCTTTCGGTAATTGTAGTCCTCTTGAAGATCGCCCAATCGAAGTTGCTGCTGCCCTGGGCGCGAAGCGTCGGATCTACTCGCGGCTCGCTTCCGAAACCCCAAGCGGGCGGAGCGGTAAAGCACGCCGCATTGATCCATCCGGGGCCACCGCTAGTTCCGCCCAACCGCGATTTCGCGCTGCCGGATGTGGCCGTGTTGCAACCGGCAATGACATCGGGCCGTACGGTCCCAATACCAAAATTGGCGTTTTGGAGGGCGGTGTTCGGACCACCCCACTTGATCTTCAATGGGAATCCACGCTGGAAGGTGGTGACGCCATCGATGCCCCATCCGGACACCGCCTTGCTCAAAACTCCGCTGGCATCACTCAGGAACATCTTGCCCTTGCCAAACGGCAGGTCCAAGACGTAGCTGATCACTAGGCGCTGCGGAACGTCTTGCGAGGAAAGAGAACGCTCACCTCTTAAGTTGTTCCAATCCTGGACCTCACCGACTCCGGAGCCCTCCAGCCAAGTAGTAAGGGTGTCCGTGTTACTGATGAGCTTAGAATTGGTGTAGGCAACCAGCATCGTCCCGCCGCCCTTGAACCTTCTGGTCACGGATAGCTGGAGCGACTGATAGTTGCTGTCGCAACAGCCGTATCCTGAGAGTTGTAGGCCGGAGTACTCAGGGAAGGGTCGATCAAACTGACCCAGGGCGATACGGGCTGGCTGTGAAAGCCCAGTCCCCGGCCCGATGCCAGCGAAGGGATTGGCGATTGTCTGAATGATGGTGGGTGTCGCGCCGCTGGCGGCCTGCTGGGCGGCCTGGGCGATAAAGATATCTGGTATCTGGTTGACCTGAGACGAAGTATTATTTGGCAAATGAACGCCCTTTGAACCAGCGTAAGCGATATCGGCGAAAAAGCCCGCCGGCAACTGCCTTTGCAGGTCGAGATTCCACTGCTCAACATAACCGAACTTCTGCTGCGTGTAAGGCGCCACCTTGTTCCCCTTACCGGCCGCAAATGCGGAGGCATTGATATTGCGTCCAGGCGGCAGGAGGATTCCAGCGGTCCCAAAGGGTCCGGGGGTCGCGCAAGTGATTGCGTCAGCAGCTACCGTGCAGTTGCTGCCATTAATTGTGCTGGAAGGAACAACTCCAGCGCCCGTGGAGGCGACGAAAGGCGTAGTAACCAGGCCGATCAGGTCATTATCCGGATTAATATCGAACTCGAGGTAGTTCGGAATCCAAAAGACCCCGTAGCCACTTCGGATTACCGTCTTTTGATTCAGACTGTAAGCAAACCCGATTCGGGGAGCAAATTGCTTCTTCGATAGCTTCAGATTGTTCCGCGTGTCATTCACACCGTTTTTCACCAGAAATACGTCTCCCGGACAAGGACTTCCAGCAGTTCCAGAACAACCCGTGACGGTGCCGTTTGTCACGTTTGGATTCCAGTATGACAATCTGTCGAAGCGGTCGGACCAAGACCCTTGAAACTCCCAGCGAAGTCCTAGATTCAGCGTCAGCTTGCTGGTTACGTGGAACGTGTCATTCACAAATAGGGCGCGATATGTCTCCTTCCCGGCTGCCAACTGGGGAACCTGGGCCGCACCCTCTGTGTGGTTGAAGACGGTGGCTTGGTTTTGCGACAAGCCCAAGAGAAAATCAGCGAACGACTTCCCACCGACTGCGCCGGATCCGGCGGTGCTTGATGTCCAGCTGCCGTTAAAATCGAACGCGCCGCTGGCAATATTGGTCTGGACGTAATTGTCGTACCCTTCTTCGAGCTGACCGCCCCATTGAATTCTGTGCTTTCCGTGAATCATGGTCACCTGCGGAGACAGATTGAATTGAGTATTGTGATCGTTGATAAAGCTCTGTCCTTGCGAGCAGGTTATTAACGGGTCTTCCGTGAAACAAGGAGTGGGCGGTGTACGCGCCGCGCTTGGCACGTTGTTGTAAGACGCAGGGTAACCCAGCTTAGTCAGGTCGAAACCTGCGTTGATCGGGCTTCGCAAGTACACGAATCGGCTGAGGCTGGCGTTGAAGTCAAAGATCGTGGTAGGTGTGATTGCGTAGTTGTAATCCACCGCCACCGCCTTGGTATGGTAAATTTCCGCGCAACGATCCTGGCAAAAACCCGTTCCGAACGGATCTCTCGGCAAGTCAGTCAAGCCCCAATAAACAAACCTGCCAAATAGCCTTTGCTTGTCGGTAAGGATCTGGTCTATGCGGGTCACGGATTCGGTGGAGTTTCCGCCGAGGCTGGCGTTCTTTGAAAAATTCGACCCCGTCGTCGCGCTATTCGTGGGATTGGGAAGGAATCCCAGCAGCGTTACCGCCGCGGGGTTAATGTCCACGGCCGGAATTACATTGCCCGGGAAGGCAGTGCGAGCCCCTCCCGTTGTATTGCTGTACGGGTCATAGATTTGATGTGCCGAATTATTGCACACACCGCCGGTAAAACCTTCAGGACACAAATCAGCAAAGCTGTAATTCCCACCGACTGCGGTTCTTTCGGCCAACGTCGGAACGGTAGTCGTGAAGTTCTCCCCGCGGCGCAGGCGGAATTGCTCCCAGCTAGTGAAGAAGAAGGTCTTGTCCTTGACAACGGGGACGGGGATGGGGACTGGGCCACCTACATCGAACCCGTATTGATTCTGAACGTAGGGAGGGGCCTTCGTTTGGAAGAAGCCCTTTGAGTTCAGCACCTTGTTGCGAAGGTACTCATAAGCTGCGCCATGAAACTGATTGGTTCCGGACTTAGTGCTCAGGTTGATGACAGCGCCGGCGAACTTGCCCCAATCCGCGCCGAGATTGTTGTACTGCACTTTGAATTCGCCAATCGAGTCCTGTGTAGGAATAACGACGGGCAAATTGATATAGCCGATATTCAGCGGCTGGCCGTCAAGATACTCCGCGCTCTCATTTCCGAAAGAGCCACCCACTTGATAGTTACCCCAGCCAAACGGGTTGGGTCCCACGGCTGATCCGCCTGTTTGGCCCTGAGGAACTGCGGCGGGTGAGATGGCAATCAGGTTGAAAACGTTACGTCCGTTCAGCGGCAGCTCGTTGGCCTTCCGCTCCTCGACAACTTGCCCCAATGAGGAGGTCTCTGGCTGGAGCAGAGGCGTCTCGCCAGTGACTTCAACGACTTGGTTGACTTCGCCCACCTGCAGGGTCAAGTCGATGCGAGCGGTCTGCTGCACCTCGACTACGACCTCTGGACGAGTGACGTGCTTGAAACCCGCCTTCTCAGCGTCAATCTTGTACCGGCCCGGGAACAGATCCGGGAACGCGTAGAGGCCATCGGTGCCGGTGGATTGCGTTCGTTTTTCTGAAGTACCAAGATTGGTTAATGTCACTTGCGCGCCTGCGATCGAAGCACCGGAGGAATCCGTGACAGACCCGCTGATCGTGCCATAGGTCGACTGAGCCGACACCGGCTGGCTGAACATGACCATGCAGAGGGAAAGCAATGAAACCCCCAACGCAAATACCACAAAAGACTGGCTATATGACTTTTTCATGATTTCCCGCCTCCGACTTTGACTGACGCCTACCGACGTAGCGAAGCACCCGCACCCCGAGCAAACTGCCCGCTCGGACCCATTCCTCGACACACTTCCTCGACACTTTTCCGGATTTACCCATTGTTACGTGTCCGTGAAGAGATGTGTACCAGCCTGACCAGAGCGGCGGGAAAAGAAAGAGAAAAAGAATCGAAGGGACACCGGCCCGGGCGAATGCTCCGCGCAGGCGTTCTTACGGGAGAATTCCACCGCGGACTTTAAGCGTCTACGGATGATTTGCGTCGTTCCGGAGGAGAGCGTAAAGGAACGGTTTGGTCGTGGGTTTCTGGCTGCCGCCGCGCGGCTCGACCGTGACAAATACCGCGTCAATCTCCGCCAACTGCTTGGGATCGTCGAATCGCATCACCCATCGGCGATTGGTTTCGTTGTCCATGTATAGAATGCCTAAATTCAAGGGCAGCGCATGCTCTCCCTGCGCCGTCTCCTTCTGGCCCCATACCTGGAAAGTGTTGGCATTCACGAGCCCGCGCTGCCGATCGAGATCGAAAGCATAGAAAATGAGAGACCTACCCTGGGTGTAAAAGACCCGGCCGAAGGGTTTCTTCGTGCGGCTACGGCTATCAACATCGAAAACATCCGCGATATAAAGTTTTCTCGCGCCCATCAATTCGCGAATATCCCGGTCGGAAGCGAGATACTGTTCCGTGTCTTTGAGCCTGCGTTCCTGATCCCGGTTGATGGCCGTAAGTTCTTCAATTTTCCCTTCGAGCGAAGTGGTCCTGATCAATACCCTTTCGCGTTCGGCCCGCAGACTTGCGAGTTCGGTTCGAACAGACTGATAAGCCTGATTCGCGTCTTGCAGCTGGGTCTTCAGAGCGTCGCGTTGTCGCGAGAGCTCTTCCAGCCTTCCCCCGGACTGGGTGTTGGCCGCCATGAGTTCGTTTGAATGCTCTTCCGTCTCACGCAATGCCGACCGCAATTTGGCGAGTTCACGTTCCTCCCGTGAGCTTTGTTCCTGCAATTGAGAGAGCCTTGCGGCTTGGGCGGCAAGAACTTCGTCCGCTGACTTCTTTTCGGCCGCGAGCTTCTGGAGTCGGTCATTAGAAGAAACCGGGGCTGGGATGGCAGTGCCCTGTGCTCGAGCCCCCCAGCGATAGGCGTGGAATCCGACCGTGACCACGAGGCATGCCGCGAGCGCGGCTTGCGTAAAGGAATTAGCGATGATTCGGCGCAAAACAGAGGGCAGCGTGGCAGACCCCGCATGCACGTCCCGCTCGACAGCTGTTCGCCGCGCTGTCCGCACACGCACCAGCAATTTCTCCAGAGTTGCTGCCTCGTCCCAGCTTGCGTGTCCTAACCGATCAGTGTAAGCGTCCGCGATTGTGGAAATTCCCTCTGTTGCCAGAATGTGGTATTGGAAAGCGACCTCGCGACACTCCTCACAATGCTCCAAATGCGAATTCAATTCGGACCACTCGAGCGGTGTGAGCGTGCCGGAGCTTGCCAGAGCATTGAGCTCCTTGAATCTCTCGTGGTATTCCCGACCCTGTTGGCCGTCTAACATTGTTTGGTTTCCCGAAGCCTCTGGACGAAGGCGCTCTTTCTCAACCGTTCCAGGCCACGATAGAAGTAGTGGCGGCTGTTTCCCAATGGCTGATTCAGCTTCTCGCTGATCTCGCGCAAATCCAATCCTTCGAAATAAAACAACTCAAGCGTCAAGCGCTGCATTTCTGGAAGCTGCTCGAAGGCTCTCTCGAGCTGCACGCGGTTGAGCTTGGCGCCGATCTCCCGGTCGAGATCCGTCTCCCCCAATAAAGTATCGCCGAGACCGCCAATGTCTGTACCAGCGTAAAAGCCCCTGCGTGCCAGGTGCGCCTTCCTGTCTAGTGCCCTGTGAAGCGCGATTTGAGTAATCCAATTCTTCGCACTCCCTTTCGAACCATCAAAAAGCATCGATTTCTTATACAGGTAGAAAAACGCTTCCTGGACGACATCCTCGGCCTCGCCGCTGTCGCGGACGATTCCTCGTGCGATGGCAAGCACAAGGCGGGCGTAGCGGCCGAAGAGAATCTCCAAGGCGGCCGAATCATTTGACTTCAGACGCGCCATTACCTCCTCGTCGCTCGGAGAGAGTTCCTCGGCGGCCTTCGGTGCCGCGACGGAACGATCCTGGTCCCGGCTCCAAGCGATGGGAAATGTGAGCGCGCGTCCTTGCGGCGCAGAACTCATGCGTAGCTCTCAATTCCGCGGCATGACGCTGCACATTCAGCGAGACACCCCGTGCATCGGCCTTCCCTCCCATACAAGCTCCGATGCTTTGCGAAACATACACCACTTGCCGGCCGAATGAGAAGTTTTTTCGATTCCAGCCAGAAGTTTTAATTCTTCAGGGAGTTTTAACACTTTTGGTACAAAAACCCACCAACGCGCGTAGTGTCCGAAACCAAGTCTCAACTTTTCCGCACGTTAGACTCTAGAAGATGAATTTCAATCCAAATTGAACCAGCCGCGGATTTGTCCCGGGAGCCGTGCTGGTTACCACCCCGAAGTTCTTATTGTTGGCGGAGCAGCAAATGGTGTTGGGCGGGGCGAACTGCGTTCTATTGAAGATATTGAAGAACTCCGTTCGAAACTCGAGGTCGAGCCGATCGTTGGCGGCGAACCTTGTTCTCTTGAATAAGGAGAAGTCAAAATTATTCACTCCTTCCGAGCGCAGCCGGGGATCTACGCGCGGCTCAGTTCCGAAAGTGAAGTCAGGCGGCGCGATAAAACAAGAGGAGTTGAACCATCGCAGCGCGCTCAGGTTATTGGGGTTGCCCAACTTTGATGCAGCAGCACCGGACACGGACGAAGGGCAGCCGGACACAAGGTTCGGGCGGGAACCCCCGCCAAAAAGAGTGGTGCCGTTAAGCTGTCCGTTGGTAAAGACCAGTGGAAACCCTCGCTGGAATATGGTCACGCCGTCAACGCCCCATCCCCCCACCAGCTTTTCTGCCGCATCACCAACTCCCAAGAGAAACTTCTTGCCTTTGCCGAACGGGAGATCAAGGACATAACTCACCACTAAGCGCTGGGGAATATCCTGGGAGGAAAGGGAACGCTCTCCGCGCAGATTGTTGTTATTTTGAATCCCGCCGACGCCCGTCTCCAGCCACGAAGTGAGCGTGTCGGTGTCACTGATGAGTTTCGAATTGGTGTACGCAACCAGGAGCGACCCGGCACCCGCGAACCGTCTCTGTAACGTGAGCTGAAGCGAGTGATAAATGCTGTCGTACGACCCTTGGCCGGCGAGTTGCACGCTCGTGTACTGGGGATAAGGACGAAAAAGCTGGCCCTTGGTGGTTGTCGAGCCCGTGAGCGCAAGCGCCTGGCCGTTAAGGAAGAACGGATTTGGCGTTGATTGCACGATGGTAACGTTTTGTCTGGGATTTGAGAGTGTCGGGTCGACCTGCGCCGCTGCCTGCGCAAGCAAAGCGTCCGAGATTTGATTGATCTGCTGGGAGTATTGTTCGAGGTGCGTCCCTTTTGAGCCCACGTAGGCCGCAGAAAGGAAAAAGTCCGCAAGCAGCGCGCGCTGGATGTTGAGGTTCCACTGCTGGACGTAACCCGCAGGATGGTTCGCCGGATACGCCTCCGTGATCGATTGTACGACCTGGGTGAAAAATTGTTGCGTCCCCTGGGTGCCGAGACTCCGCCCGGGCGGCGCTGAAATGCCCGCTGGAAACGGGAGGGCAATTGTGTTGACCGGGTGAGTCCCGTCGATTGTTCCCGAATACGTGGTGGTTGCTGCATTGACCAAATCATTCAGCGGGTTGAGACCGAAGGACACGTAGTTTGGAATCCAGAAGATACCGTAGCCGCTGCGAAGAACTGTCTTTGCACTGATGCCATAAGCCAGTCCGACGCGCGGCGAAAAGTCGATCTTCTCGAGAGGAATATTGTTCCTGTCTCCTGAGTTGACCAGAAACACGTCGCCCTTCAGGGGTCGCGAGCCCGCAGGGAGGAATTGCGTCAGGAAGTTCGCAGCGGTGGGGTCGAAGTAGGACAGCCTGTTAAACCGCTCCGACCAAGGTCCTTGCAAATCGTAACGCAAGCCCAGGTTCAGGGTCAGCTTGTTGGTTGCATGCCAGGAATCAGCAAAATAGACCGCCCGGTAAATCTGCTGTCCCGCCGTAAAAGCTGGAACGACAGCCTGGGCAAAGAAATGGTTTACGAAGTTGTTAAAATTGTCGGCATACCCGAGCAAGAAATCTGCAAAAGAAAAGCCGGTCCCGGAAACCCCCGGCAGGCTGGTGAAGCACGCCTGGCCAGGAGCGCAGAAATCAAAAGCCCCGCTCGCGATGTTGGACTGCGCGTAATTGTCGCGGCCAACCTCGAATTGGGAGCCGAATTGGTATTGGTGACGTCCTCGCAACATGGATATGCTGGGTGACAGGTTGTACTGGGTGTTGCGGTCTTGAATGAAGCTTTGTCCCTGAGTGCATATTATGTTATCGGCGAAGTTGGCGACGCACGGCGTCGGCGGCGTGCGCATGACAGCGGGGACACTCTGGTTGTAAATGGCCGGCCAACCGATTGTCGTCAGGTCGAATCCGGAATTCTTCGGATTGCGGTTATAGCTGAAACGACTGACGCTCACGTTGAAGCCAAATATGACTGTTGGCGTGAATGTGCGCGTGTACCCCGCGGCCATGGCGCTGCTGTGGTAGTTCTCCAAGCAGCGGTCGGCACACAAGCCGCTTCCCAGTGGATCAATGGGCAGATCCAAAATGTTCCAATAGCTAAAACGGAGAAAAAGCCTCTGCCTGGTTTTGATGTTGTGGTCCACGCGCCAAACCAACTGGTTTTGATCTCCACCCGTGCTGGCGACCGTAGTGAAATTATTGGTTGTGGCAGCGGCGTTGTTGGGCGCAGGCCACAGATTCAGGAGTTTTGCGGAGGTGGGATTGATGCGGCCGGCCGGAATGATGTTACCCGCAAAGGCAGTGGGAGTGGCCGTGCTACCCGGGCAAGCTCCCTGCGCGTTCACGCTGCCCGCACAGGGGTCATAAATCTGATTGATTACAACGGATTTGCCGTTAGCGTCCGTTTGGCGATCGTTACAAATGCCGCCAGTGAAACCTGACTTGCATATTTCAGAAAAATCGCCAATTCTTTCTTTCGCATCTGGAACTGTAGCAGTGAATGGTTGGCCTGTCCGCAGCCGGAAGCTTTCCCAGCTGAAAAACCAAAATGTCTTGTTGCGGCCTCCGTTGCGCGAAAAATTCACAGGACCGCCGGCATTTGCTCCGAACTGGTTTTGCACCCAGGGGGGTCTGGATTTCCGACCCGCGTTGAGAAAGAAGTCGTTGGCATTGAAGATTTTGTTGCGAACGTATTCGTATGCCTCGCCGTGCAGCGAATTCGTTCCGGATTTCGTGCTTAAGTTGGTCACACCGCCGGAGAACTTGCCCCATTCCGGTCCGAGATTGCTGGTTTGAACTCTGAATTCCTGTATTGAATCCTGCGTCGGAATCAGGACGGGCAGGTTGATGTAACCGATGTTGAGCGGCTGACCGTCCAGATATTCTGCGCTCTGGTTGCCGAACGAGCCGTTCACCTGATAATTGCCCCAGCCAAACGGATTCACACCCACCGGCGTGCCGGTGGAACTGCCCTGCGGGACAACGGACGCAACCAATTGGATTAGGTTAAAAACGTTGCGGCCGTTCAGGGGCAGTTCGTTGGCTTTCCGTTGTTCCACAACCGTGCCGATGGTCGAAGATTCGGTATCGAGTAACGGAGCGCCACCCTGCACCGTGACGCTTTCTGAGGCGGATCCCAACTCCATTTCGAAATTGATTTCCAACGTGTCCTGCACGTGGAGAATGACATTTGATTTGATGACGGCCTTGAATCCCAGCCTTTCGGCTTCGATGCGATACGTTCCGGGAGGCAAGTCCGTGACGTAGTAACTTCCCGTCTGGTTTGTAAAGCTTTCGTAGCGAATGCGCGTGCTCGTATTGATGACGATAACTTTAGCGTCCGCGACAACCGCCTTGCTGGCATCCGTGATTCGGCCAGTCAACGATGCGTTGGCAGACTGGGCGTGGACATGGATCTCAGAGCACAAACCAAGCAGGATCCCGAGTAAGGCAATCATTCGCAAAAGCGTCACCAAAAGAACGCCGCAACTGCCGGCAAAATGAACCCGCGACAGCGAGATTGCCCAAATTCCTTGGCTCACATGAAGTTCCAAGAATCCCTTACCCTATAAAGGTGTGTCGGAGTTGTCAAGACATTCGCGATTTCATGGCGATCCCGCGAGCAATGTGTCGCCACTTTTCACGAAGCAGTTAGACTGAGGAATAATTCGGAGGGAGCGTCGAAAGCATGCCGTCGCTTTCAAGTTCTCAACCGCATGGTTCGCTTGACCGGTCTGCCTCGCTGGTACATCAAGCGCAGAGCAGCTCCTGCCGGACTACCGGTGCGAATTGTATCGATGGCGGCCCGGGCCAGCCCGTTCGCGCGGAGGTCCTCATTGGGGCGAACGTGGAAACAGTGGTCATCGGGGACGCGGATACTCGTAGCGCAGGCTGGGCGGCAAACGACCTGAGTGCAAGCGAGTGTTGTACTCGAGCTCGTAGTTGAGATGATCGGTGTCGGCGGGATAAGCAGGACGCCCCTGATAAGGATAGGGAAGCAAAGTGTGATAGGGAAGGGGCTCAACGGTGAACGCGTGCGCCGCGTAAAAATCCAAGTCTTTCTCGAATCCGTCAGCGAAAAAGAAATAGTCTCTCACCCAGCCGCTTGATAGTCGCGGCAACTGTCGCGGATCGAATTCGAGACGGACTCCCTCACCCGATCCAAACACGGCAAACCGATCGTCCGACGCCCGCAACA
>WNFH01013172.1_pt1 | contig 12128 bp, 10 predicted proteins | sample 5400411 | NCBI WGS metagenome assembly WNFH01 (sample SAMN13153347, study PRJNA577476) | soil metagenome | isolation source: 200 cm saprolite under Douglas fir tree site 2 hole 3 | place: USA:California | collected 2015-04-18
GGCTCCTACGCGGGGCTCGGCCTCGGCCGGGTCCCCGGCTTCCGCGTGGACCGCACGGGCGTCGCGATCATCGGCGCCGCGGCCATGGTCGTCTCGGGCGCGCTCGGCTGGGACGAGGCGGTCGCGGCGGTGGACGCCCACACCCTCGTGCTGCTCTTCGGCATGATGATCGTCACGGCGTACCTGCGCCTCTCCGGGTTCTTCGGCCTCGTCATGGCGTGGACGATCCGGAGCGCGCGCACGCCGCTCGCCCTGCTCGGCGCGGTCACCGGCGCCGCGGGCGTGCTCTCGGCCTTCTTCGTGAACGACGTCGTCTGTCTCGTGCTGGCGCCCCTCGTGCTGGCGGTCACTCGCCGGCTCCACCTGCCGCCCGTCCCGTACCTGATCGCTCTCGCGACCGCCGCAAACGTGGGAAGTGTCGCCACGCTGACGGGCAACCCGCAGAACATGCTGGTCGGCAGCTTCTCCGGCATCGGGTACCGGGCGTTCCTCGTCCGCGAGGCGCCGATCGCCGCCGCCGGCCTCCTGTGCGTGTTCCTCGTGGTGTGGGCGGTCTACCGGCGGCAGATCCCTTCCGTCCCCCTCGAGGCCGAGCCGGACCGGCGGCTCGCCGTCCACTACCCGATCATGCTGAAGACCGTCGCGGCCGTCTCCGTGATGCTCGCCGCGTTCCTCGCCGGCGTGCCGATCGCGATCGTCGCCCTCGCGGGCGCCGCGGTCACGCTCTTCACGCGACGGGTGAAGCCGCAGAAGGTCTACCGCGAGATCGGCTGGGAGCTGCTGGTCCTCTTCGCGGGCCTCTTCGTGATCACCGCAGGCGCCGAGCGCACCGGGCTCGTCGAGCTGCTCCTGCACTGGGCACGGGCCGCGAACCTCGACCGCCCGTGGGTCCTGACGGTGGTCACCGCCGTCCTCTCGAACCTCGTGTCCAACGTGCCGGCGCTCCTCCTGTTGAAGCCGCTCGTGCCCGCGCTCGGCGACCCGGAACGGACATGGCTCCTCCTCGCGATGGCCTCGACGCTGGCCGGCAACCTCACGATCCTCGGGAGCGTCGCGAACCTCATCGTCGTCGAGGCCGCGCGGGCCGCGCGCGTCGAGATCGGCTTCGTCGAGTACTGCAAGGTCGGGGTCCCGGTCACGCTCGTGACGCTGCTCTTCGGCTGGCTCGTGCTCGGCGTCCTGCCGGACTAGCGTTCCGTCCAGGAAGTCGTGTCAACGACTGCCGCGCTCGGGCCGCCGGTGGGCCGCCGTGCGCTGGCGGGCGCTTCACATGACTCCGAGGACGGGATACTAGCCGGGACGGCGGATCGTGATGCGGCGGGGCTCGTCGCCGACGCCCTCGATCGTCACCTCGATCGCGTCGGGCGGCAGGAGGGGCAGGAGCTTATCCGCCCACTCGACGACCGTCACGCCGCCGCCCGCGAAGAGCTCGGGCAGCCCGAGGTCCTGGAGCTCGGCGAGGCTCGCGGTGCGGTAGGCGTCCACGTGATGGACGGGCACGCGGCCCCGATACTCGTTGATGAGCACGAACGTGGGGCTCGTCGCGTGCACGGTGACGCCGAGGCCGCGCGCGAGCCCCTGGATGAAGCAGGTCTTCCCCGCGCCGAGCTCGCCGACGAGCGCGACGACGTCGCCTGGGCCGAGCGTGTGGCCGAGCCGCTCGCCGGCGGCCGCGGTGTCCTCGGGGCTCCGGCTCAGGATCTCAGCCGGCCGCGTCGGTGAGCCTCCCGAACACGGCGGGGAGCGCGTCGATCACGTCGCCCGCGACGAGCGACTCCTCGCCCATGCGCTCGGCAGCGAGGTCGCCGGCGAGGCCGTGGAGGTAGACCGCGCCCTCGAGCGCGTCGCCGGCCGCCAGGCCGCGGGCCAGGAGCGCGCCGAGCATCCCGGTGAGGACGTCGCCCGTCCCGCCGCTCGCCAGGCCCGGGTTCCCCGTCGGGTTCACGACTACGCGCCCGTCGGGGTGGCCGATCACGCTCCCCGCGCCCTTCAGCACCAAGTGAACATTGTGGCGCGTGGCGAACTCGCGCGCGGCGGTGATGCGATCGCGCTGGACTTCCGCGACCGTGACGCCGAGCAGCCGCGCGAGCTCGCCCGGATGCGGGGTGAGGCAGCGTTGCGCGGGCGCGCCGCGGAGCGCGTCGAGGTGGCCGGCGAGCGCGCTCAGGGCGTCGGCGTCCACGGCCATGGGCTTGGGCAGCTCCTGGACGAGCGCGCGCGCCGCCTGGCGCGTCTCCTCGTCGAGCCCGATGCCGGGCCCGAGAGCGACCGCGTCGCGGCCCGCGGCCAGCTCGGCCACCACCTCGCGCGCCTTCAGGGCAAGCGTGCGCGCGGCCGTCTCGGGCAGGGGCTCGGTCATCGCCTCGAGCAGGAGGCTCGCGACGACCGGCTGCTGGCTCGCGGGCGTCGCGACGGTGACGAGCCCCGCGCCGCTCCGGAGCGCGGCCATCGCCGCCAAGGCCGCGGCGCCGGTCTTGCCGAGCGAGCCCGCGACGATCAGGAGGTGGCCGTAGGTGCCCTTGTGGGCGTCGCGCGGTCGCCGTGGGAAATGCCGCGCGACGTCGGCGCGCTCCAGCAGGAAGGTCGTCACGCCCCTCCACGCCTCCGCCGCGGGAACGCCGATCGGCACGACCTCGACGCGACCGGCGTGCCCGGCGCCCGGCCCGAGAACCAGACCGCGCTTCACTCCCGCGAAGGTCAGCGTCACCGTCGCGCTGACCGCGGGCCCCGCGAACTCACCCCCGTCGGCGTCGATGCCCGACGGGACGTCGAGCGCGACGACGGGCCGGGCGCTCGCGTTGATCAGCTCGATCAGGCGCGCGACGAGCCCGTCGGGCGCGCCGCGCGCGCCCGTGCCGAGAAGCGCGTCCACGACGACGTCGGCGCGCGCGAGGCGCCGGGCGGCCGCGCCCTCGTCCTCCACGCGCCACGGGCGCACACCAGTCCGCTTGAGTGTGCGGAGCATCTCGCCGGCGTCGCCGCCGATCTCGCGTTCGGGAAACGCCAGCAGCACCTCCGGGCGCGCGCCCCATCTCGCGAACCAGCGCGCGACGACGAAGCCGTCGCCGCCGTTCCCACCCTTGCCGCAGACGACGACGACGCGCGCGCCGCGGCGCGGCGCGCCGAGCGTGGGGAGGAGCCGGCGAATCGCCTCGGCCGCGCCGCGTCCCGCGTTCTCCATGAGGACGGCGCCGGGGATCCCGAGCTCGCCGATCGCACGGCGGTCGAGCCGCCGCATCTCCTCGGCCGTGTAGAGGGGCAGCACGGCCCTACCGCCCGGCGGGGAGCGCCACGGCCTGGACGAGGAAGTCGGCGAGGATCGCCGTGTAGACCTCGCGCCAGTCGGCGCGCGCCGCGCGCGGGAGCTCGATGTGGAGCGCGCGCTCGGGGAAGCGGAGGATCCCGCTCGCCTTCGCTCCCGACGCGCCGTAGCGGAGCGCGTCGGCGGGCTCGATGCGGACCTCGAGCCGCGGCGCCTCGCTGTTCGTCCGGAGGTGCGCGTCACGGATCAGCTCGAGGAGCGCACGCAGCCGGAACGCGCCGTCGCGGTCCACGCCGACGGTGGCGATCTCGATCCGCCCCGCCGCGTCGCGGTTGTTGTTGCCGTGGATCTCGGCGAGGAAGCGGAGCGGGCCCTGCGCGACCTCGCGCACGCGGCGCTCGTACGCCTCGTAGACCTGGCGCGCGCCGTCCGTTGCGATTTCCTCGGTCGGCGACCGGCCGGGGACGCCCTCGGCCGGGCGGTTCACCTGGTAGCGGCGCCCCGCGCTCTCGCGCGTGACGGGCTCGAGCATGAAACCCGTCGCGATGACGACACCGAAACCGGTGCGCCGCGCGAGCTCCGCCGCGATGTCGCCGGTGCGCGGATCCGAGGTGCCGTGGGGCGCGGCGATGACGAGCCCGCGCCGGCCGGGCTGGCCGGTGATCGAGCCCGCGGCGGTCGTCGGCTCGAAGACGACCGGGTGCGGCGCACAGCCGTAGAGAATGACCGGCCCGCTCGCCACGCTAATCGCCCACGAGCATAGCCTGCGCCAGCGCATATTCCCCTTCGTGCGTGAGGGACAGCAGCACGCGGCTCCCGCCGCGCGAGCGCCCGATCTCCCGCGAGCGTCCGGAGAGCACGAGCTCCGGCGCCCGGCCGCGCTCGCGGCGCACCTCGAGCTCGCGCCAGCTCACGCCGAGCCGGAGCCCGGTGCCGAGCGCCTTCAGCGCCGCCTCCTTCGCGGCGAAGCGCGCCGCGAAGTGCGGCACCGGGTCGCGCCGCGCGCGGCAGTAGGCGATCTCCTGCTCGGTGAAGACGCGCCGCAGGAACCGGTCCTGCCAGCGCTCGATCACCTCGCGCATGCGCGGGATGTTGACCAGGTCCACGCCGATGCCGGTGATGGTCATGTCGCCGTCAGCGCCCGATCCGCCCCCGGATGATCCCCGCGAGCTCGTCGGCCATCGCGTGGATGCGCGCGGCGTCGGGCCCCTCGAGCATGACGCGCGCGAGCGGCTCGGTGCCCGAGTAGCGGACGAGGATCCGGCCGCTGCCTCCGAGCTCCCGCTCGAACGCGGCCACCCGCTCGGCGAGCCCGGCGAGCGACTCGAGCGGCGGCTTCGACGCGACGGTGACGTTCAGGAGCACCTGCGGGAACTTCGTCATGCACGCGGCGAGCGAGGCGAGCGTCTCGCCCGTCTCCGCGGCGACGCTCAGGAGCACGAGCGCCGACAGGATGCCGTCGCCGGTGGGCGCGTGGTCGAGGAAGAGGAGATGGCCCGACTGCTCGCCGCCCACGTTGGCGCCGACCTTCTGCATCTCCTCGTGCACGTAGCGGTCGCCGACCTGCGTCTTCACGACGCGGATGCCCGCGGCGCGCAGGGCCTGGTCGAGGCCGAGGTTCGCCATGACGGTGGTGACGACGACCTGGCCCTTGAGGCGGCCGCGCGCCGCGAGGTGCCGGCCGGCGATCGCGAGCGCGTAGTCGCCGTCCCGGATCTCGCCGCCCGCGTCCACGGAGATGAGCCGGTCGCCGTCGCCGTCGAAGGCGAAGCCGGCCGACGCGCCGCTCGCGCGGACCTTCTTCTGGAGCGCCTCCGGGTGGAGCGCGCCGACGCCCTTGTTGATGTTGGTCCCGTTCGGCCGCGCGCCGAGCGCTACGACGCGCGCGCCGAGCCGGCGCATCACGCGCGGCGCGACGCGGTAGGTCGCGCCATGGGCGCAGTCGAGGGCGATCGTGAGCCCGCCGAGGTCGAGCGGAAACGCCCCGCACAGGAACTCGGCGTAGTCGCTCTCCGCCCGGTCGTAGACGACCAGCTCGCCGATCCCGGCGCCGCGCGCCCGGGGCGCCGCGTCCGCCCCGGCGAGCCGCCGCTCGATCTCGTCCTCCCACGCGTCGGGGAACTTGGACCCATCGGAGGAAAAGAGCTTGATGCCGTTGTCCTCGAAGGGGTTGTGCGAGGCGCTCAGCACGATGCCGCCGTGGGCCTCGAGCCGGCGCGTGAGGAAGGCGATCGCCGGCGTCGGCAGGACGCCGACCGCGTAGCAGTCGGCGCCGGCGGAGAGGAGCCCGGCGACCAGCGCGGACTCGAGCAGGGGGCCCGAGCGTCGCGTGTCGCGCCCGATGACGAGCCGCGCGCGCTCGGCGGCGTGCTCGGCCTGCAGCGTGGCGACGAGCTGCCGGCCGACGCGGAAGGCGAGGTCGGGCGTCAGGGGCTCTTCGTTCGCGACGCCGCGGATGCCGTCCGTGCCGAAGAGACGTGTCATTGGCCGCTATTATAGGGCCCGCGCGCGGCCCGCAGGCGCTCCGCGACCCGCACGGCGTCGAGCGTCTCCGCCACGTCGTGGGTGCGGATCAGTGCGGCGCCGCCCCACACCGCGACGGCGGTCGCCGCGAGCGAGCCCGCGAGCCGGTCCTCCGTGCGCCCGCGACCGGTGAGGGCGCCGAGGAACGACTTGCGCGAGACGCCGACACAGAGCGGCCGGCCGAGCGCGCGGAGCGCCGGGAGCCCGGCGAGGACGCGCGCGTCCCACGCGTCCCACGCGATCGCCTCGTCGCGGAAGAAGCCGACGCCGGGATCGAGGACGATCCGCTCCTCCGGGATCCCCGCCGCCCGCGCGCGCTCGAGCGCCTCTCCCAACAGCGTTCCGAGCCACCCCCAGAAGCTACGGGTCTCGGGCACCCCCCCGACCCCCGCCCCGAGCGCGGCGAGGCCATGAGAATTACCGATACGTGGTGCTTGGCGACGAGCGCGGCGACGGCGGGATCGCGGAGGCCGGTGACGTCGTTGACGATGCGCGCGCCGGCCTCGAGGGCGGCGTACGCGGGCGCCGGACGCGCCGTGTCCGCGGAGATCGGCACCGGAACCTTGCCCGCCAGGAGCTCGACCGCCCGCGCGAGGCGGTCGCGCTCCTCGGCCTCGTCGATCTCGGTCTCCCCGTAGGGCGCCGTGGAGCGGGCGCCGACGTCGATGAGCGCCGCGCCCGCCTCCGCCATCGCGAGGGCCGCGGCGACGAGGCCGGCGCCCGGGGCGTGGATCGAGCCCGCGTGGAACGACTCGGGGCTCACGTTCAGGACGCCCATGACGGCGACGGGGAACCCGTCGCCGAGGGAGAGGCCGGCGAGGCTGGCCCGCGCCACCGAGCTACGCGGGAGCGGCGGCTTCCTGGAACGGGCGGGCGCGGAGGATGCGCGCGATCTCCTCGCCGTCGAGGGACTCGCGCTCGAGCAGCGCGCGGGCGAGCGCGTGGAGCTTCTCGATGTTCTCCCCGAGGATCTGCCGGGCGCGGGCGGCGGCGTCCATCACGATGCGCTTGATCTCCGAGTCGATGAGGAGCGCGGTGGCTTCGCTGTAGTCCTTGGCCCGAGCCACCTCGCGCCCGAGGAAGATGTGCTCCTCGTTCTTGCCGAAGGTGAGCGGGCCGAGCTTGTCGGACATGCCCCACTCGCAGACCATCTTGCGCGCCATCTCGGTCGCCTTCTCGAGGTCGTCGCCGGCACCCGTGGTCTGCTCCTGGAAAACGATCTCCTCGGCGCCGCGCCCGCCCAGCAGGATCGTGATCCGGTTGACCAGGTACTCCCTCGAGTAGTTGTACTTGTCGTCGAGCGGCAGCTGCTGGGTGAGCCCGAGCGCGCGGCCGCGCGGGATGATCGTCACCTTGTGCACGGGGTCGGTGCCCGGCAGGAAGTCGGCGACGAGCGTGTGGCCCGCCTCGTGGTAGGCGATAATGCGCTTCTCGGCGTCCGAGATGATCATCGAGCGCCGCTCCACACCCATCAGGACCTTGTCCTTGGCGTTCTCGAAGTCGGACATCTCGACGACCTTCTTGTTCTGCCGCGCCGCGAGGAGCGCCGCCTCGTTGACGAGGTTGGCGAGGTCGGCGCCCGAGAAGCCGGGCGTGCCGCGCGCGAGCACCTTCAGCTCGACGTTGGGCGCCAGCGGAATCCGCCGCGTGTGGACCCTCAGGATCTCCTCGCGGCCCTTCACGTCCGGCCGCGGCACGACCACCTGCCGGTCGAAGCGGCCGGGACGCAGCAGCGCGGGGTCGAGGACGTCCGGCCGGTTCGTCGCGGCGATGAGGATGACGCCCTCGTTGGTCTCGAAGCCGTCCATCTCGACGAGGAGCTGGTTCAGGGTCTGCTCGCGCTCGTCGTGGCCGCCGCCGAGGCCCGCGCCCCGGTGCCGCCCGACCGCGTCGATCTCGTCCATGAAGATGATGCAGGGCGCGTGCTTCTTGCCCTGCTCGAACAGGTCGCGCACGCGCGAGGCGCCGACGCCCACGAACATCTCCACGAAGTCCGAGCCCGAGATCGAGAAGAACGGCACGTTGGCCTCGCCGGCGATCGCCTTCGCGAGCAGCGTCTTGCCGGTGCCGGGCGGCCCGACGAGAAGGACGCCCTTGGGGATCTTGCCGCCGAGCTTCTGGAACTTCTGCGGGTCCTTCAGGAAATCGATGATCTCGCGCAGCTCTTCCTTGGCCTCGTCGATCCCCGCGACGTCCTGGAACGTCACCTTGTTCTGCTTGTCCGAGATGAGGCGGGCCCGCGCCTTGCCGAAGCTGAGCGCCTTCGCGCCACCGCCCTGCATCTGGCGCATGAAGAAGATCCACACGCCGATGAAGAGGAGCATCGGCACCCACTGCAGCACGGTCGTGTACCACGGGATCGAGTCGGGCGGCTTCACGGCGATGCGCACGCCGCGGTCCTTCAGCGTCTTGATGAGGTCGGGGTACTCGACGATGTAGGTCCGCTGCATCTGCGCGGAGTCCTTGAGCGTGTACGTGACGTGGTTGCCGCGGATCACGACGGACTCCACGCGCCCCTGGTCCACGGCGCGCAGGAACTCCGAGAAGTTCGGCTGCTCCTGCCCGCTCTGGTTCGCGCCCTGGAAGATGGTGAACAGCAGGATGACGATCAGGCCGATCACCATCCAGAGCGCGAGATTCTTGTACACCTGGTTCATCCCCGGGCATTATAGCATCACGCGACGATGACGCGCCGCGGCGGTCACGCCCCCTCGAGCTCGGCGATGTGCGGAAGATTCCGGAAGAGCCCCTTGTAATCGAAGCCGTAGCCGACGACGAAGACGTTCGGGATCGTGAACCCGACGTAGTCGAGCTCGAGCTTCACCCGCCGGCGCTCGATCTTGTCGACCAGCACGCACGCGCGCACGCGCGCGGGACGGCGCGACTCGAGGTTGCGCTTGAGGTACGCGAGCGTGAAGCCCGTGTCCACGATGTCCTCGACGATCAGCACCTGCCGGCCCTCGATCGACATCGAGAGGTCGGAGACCAGCCGTACCTCGCCCGAGGAGGTCGTGCCGCTCGAGTAGCTCGACACGGCGATGAAGTCGGTCGTCAGCTCGATCGGGATCGCGCGGACCAGGTCGGCCATGAAGAGGAACGCGCCCTGCAGGACGCCGACGAGGATCGGGCGCTCCCCCGCGTAGTCGCGCGCGATCGCCCGGGCGAGCTCGGCGACCCGCGCCCGGAGCGCCTCCTCCGTGATGAGGACGCGGCCCGGCCGCGGGGCCATCCTACCGGGCCGTGACGAACGTCGAGAACGCGCGGTCGGCGCCGATGCGCGCCGCCGCCGCCTGCGCCGCGTCGCGCGTGGCGAACGCGCCCACGCGCACGCGGAAGCGGATGGGCCCGTCCGTCTCGACGACGTCGGCGTCGTGGCCGGCGGCGGCCACGCGCGCCCGGAGCGCCTCCGCCGGCTCCCGCGTCTTGTAGGCGCCCACCTGGACCGTGAAGCGCGCCGCCAGGTTCCCGCGCGCCTCGGCCCGTTCCCCGGCCGGTGGCTCGGGCTTCGCCGCCTCCGCCTTCGGCGCGTCGGGGCGCGGCTTCGCGGGCCTGGCCGCGGGCGGCGCCGTGAGCGGCGCGGTGAGCTCCCGGTAGAAGGTCAGCGTCGGCGGCGGCTCGGGGGCGCGCGGCTCGCGCTCGCGGACCCGCTCGCGCGGCGCCTTCGCGACGCTCGCCGGGCGGAAGGACGGGAGGTTCGGCCAGAAGCGGCCGACCACCGCGCCGAGCAGGAACGTCACCCCCAGCACGGCGACGCAGCCGACGAGGACGAAGAACGTGCTCACGCCACCGCGCCGGCGTGCGGCTCGCACGGCCCTCACATCGTCTCCGGCGCCGCGACGCCGAGGAGGTCCAGGCCGTTCCGGACAACGCGCGCCACCGCGGCGCAGAGCGCGAGCCGCGCAGACATGAGCCGGCGGTCGTCCTGGATGACGCGGTGGTTCTTGTAGTACGGGTGGAACGCGGCGGCGAGCTCCGTCAGGAAGTACGCGACGCGGTGGGGCTCGAGTGCCTTCGCCGCGCCGCGCACGATCTCCGGGTACTGGAGGAGCCGCTTGACGAGCGCCTGCTCCTCGGGCGCCGTGAGCGGCGAGAGATCGGTCTCGGCGAGCGGGGGCACGACGATCCCCTGCTCGGCCACCTGCTTGCCGATCGACTGGATCCGCGCGTGGGCGTACTGGACGTAGTAAACCGGGTTCTCGCTCGACTGCCGCGTGGCGACGGCCAGATCGAACTCGAGCGGGCTGTCATGGCGCCGCGTGAGGAACGTGAAGCGCGCGGCGTCGCGCCCGACCTCTTCGAGGAGCTCGTCCATCAGGACGAGCTCACCGCGGCGCTTCGACATGCGCACGGGCTGGCCGTCGCGCAGGAGCGTCACGAGCTGGACGATGAGGACCTCGAACGCCTCGGGCGGGTGGCCGAGCGCCTGCATCGCGGCCCGCAGGCGCGGCACGTAGCCGTGGTGGTCGGGGCCGAAGAGGTTGATGACCCGGTCGGCGTCCGCGAACTTCACGTGGTGGTGGTACGCGACGTCCACCCCGAAGTAGGTCACCTCGCCGCTCGACCGGCGGAGGACGCGGTCCTTGTCGTCGCCCGCGTCGTCGCCCAGCTCCGACGACCGGAACCAGAGCGCGCCGTCCTTCGCGTAGCTGAGGCCGCGCGCCGCGAGCTCGTCGAGGACCTTCTCGGCGAGCCCGCGATCGCGCACGTCGCGCTGCTCGGACGTCCAGGCATCGAACTCGACGCCGTAGTCGCGAAGGACTGTGCGCTGCTGCTCGACGTAGTACGTCACCGCCCAGCGCCCGAAGTGCTCGACGCGCTCGGGATCGGGCAGGTCGAGCGCGGCCGGACGCGCGCCCCCGGGGCGGGTGCCGTGCGCGTCCAGGTAGGTCAGGGCGAGCTCGACGATGTAGTCCCCGGTGTAGCCCCCCTCGGGGATGCTCGCCTCCTCTCCGAAGCACTGACGCACGCGAGCCTCGAGCGACCGCGCGAGCTTCTCGAACTGGCTGCCCGCGTCGTTGACGTAGTACTCGGTCGTCACGCGAGCGCCCTGGGAGCGCAGCAGGCGCGCCAGCGCATCGCCCACGGCGGCGGCGCGCGCGTTGACGATCCCGAGCGGCCCCGTCGGGTTCGCGGAGACGAACTCGAGCCGGACCCGGCGGCCGCGCTCGCCGTCGCCGCTCCCGTAGCGGTCGCCCGCGGCGAGGATCTCGCGGAGCGCCTGCGCGCACCACGCCGGCGCCAGGAAGACGTTGAGGAACCCGGGGCCCGCGACCTCGAGCCGCTCGACCTCCGGCAACGAGGGGAAGTGCTTGACGATCAGCTCAGCGATCTGCCGCGGCGGCTTCCCGGCGGCGCGCGCGAGCGTCATCGCCGCGTTCGTCGCGTAGTCCCCGTGCTCGGGCTGGCGCGGCACCTCCCAGACGCACGCGGGAGGCTCCGGCAGTCCCGCGCTGGCGAGCGCGGTCCTGACTCCGTCGGTCAACCGCTCCGTGATCGACATGACAAAAAACGCCGCGCGGTGGCGGCGTCCACACTCAAATGATACGCGCGCGCCCGAGTCCGGGCCGAGGAAAAAGGCGAAAAATCACGGACTCACGCCCGAACACCTCGAGCGGCGCCGCGGTCCCGCGCGCGAGCTCGGCGACATCGCGTCGCGCCGGCGTGCCTCGACCAGGTACGGGCCGCCTCGGCCTCGTCTCAGGCGATGAGATCTAACCGATTGATTTATCGCATCGCCGCATGGATCGCCCAGGCGGCGGCGACGACCGTCAGGAGGCTCGCGGCCGCCGCGACAGCGAATACGCGGACCGAGCGCCCGACGTCCCGCGGCGTCGGCGGCGGTCCTCCGCCGAGCCGGTAGGCACCGGGCTTCTCGAGCGTGACGCCGAGCGCGCCCGCCATCGCCGACATCGTCCAGCCCGCGTTCGGGCTCGCGGTGCGCCGTCGATCGGCGAGCATCACGCGCGCGGCGCGCGCCGTGTCCGCGCCCGCGAGCCCGGCGCCGGCGACGATCGCCCAGCCCGCGAGGCGCGCGGGCGCCCAGTTCAGCAGGTCGTCGAGCCGGGCCACGACCTTGCCGAAGTGCTCGAGCGTCCCCTCCCGGTACCCGAACATCGCGTCGGCCGTGTTGATCGCGCGGTAGACGGCGGCGCCGGGCAGCCCGAACGCGAGGTAGAAACACGCGGGCGCCACGAACGCGTCGGTCAGGTTCTCGGCGACCGACTCGATCGCGGCCGAGGCGACCTGGCCGGCGTCGAGCGCCGCCGTCGGCCGGCTCACGAGGTGATGGCCGACGGCCGCGCGGGCCGCGGCGAGTTGGCCGGCCGCGAGCGCCGCCATCACG
>WNFH01006016.1_pt1 | contig 12120 bp, 11 predicted proteins | sample 5400411 | NCBI WGS metagenome assembly WNFH01 (sample SAMN13153347, study PRJNA577476) | soil metagenome | isolation source: 200 cm saprolite under Douglas fir tree site 2 hole 3 | place: USA:California | collected 2015-04-18
AGCACGCCGACGCCGACGAGCGCCCCCACGCCCGTGTAGGCGAGGCTCGAATAGAGCAGATAAAAACAGGAGAGGACGAATAGAAGGGGTGTCACCGGGAAAAACGGCACGCGAAACGGCCGCTCCCTCTCGGGCTCGTGGGTGCGCAACACGAACAGGGAAAGCCCGACCAGCAGAAAAAACGCCCAGAAAACGGGGGCGGTGTAATCCACCATGGTCTCGAAGTTCTTGCGCGTGAGCGTGCCGAGCAGAATCAGACCGAGTGCGATCGCGGCCTGGAAAACATAGGAGTTGCGCGGTGCGCCGCTCGCACTGTCCCAGCGGGCGAGAAAGGAGAAAAGCGGCCATTCCTGTCCGAGCGCAAAGTTCGAGCGCGCGCCGACGATGATGGTCGCGTTGACGGAAGTGAGCGTGGAAACCGCGATGATCAAGCTGATCAGCCTCGCGCCGTTTTCGCCCCAGACGCGCGCGAGGAGGTCGGCAGCGACGACGTCCGACTTGCTCATCGCGGCCATGCCGAGACCCCGCAGATACGCGATATTGACGAGGACATAGAGCACGGTGACGACGCCGAGGGACAAGAGCAGCGACCGGATGATGTTGCGATTGCGGTCCTTGACTTCCGCCGAAACGTAGGCCGCTTCGTTCCACCCGCCGTAGGTGAGCAGCACGAAAATCATGGAAAGACCGATGCCCGCGTACCACGGCTTGTCCGCGACGGCCGCCTGCGCCGGCGCGGTTGCCGGGGCAAGGAACAATCCGGCGATCACGACGATCACGAGCCCGCCCACCTCGCACACGGTGAGCCAGTTCTGCGTGTGTTTGCCGGCGCGGATGCCGACGATGTTCACCCCGGTCAGCGCGGTCACGAGCAGCGCTGCGTAGATCGCCGGGGAGTATTCGCCGAGCGGAAAGAGGCGCGTGCAATAGTCCCCGAATACGAATGCGAGCAACGCGATCGAGCCCGCGGCGATCACAGTCATGCGCGCCCAGGCGTAGAGAAAGGAGAGTTCCCTCCCGAACGCGCGACCTACAAAATGGTAGTCGCCGCCGGCGTGAGGATAGGCCGTCGCAAGCTCGGCGTAGCAAAGGGCTCCGATCACCGACACGACCCCGCCGGCAACCCACACGGCGATCATGACCCATTCGGCCCCGGTATTGCCGGCTACGAGGGAAGGCGTCTTGAAAATGCCGGCACCGATGACGAGGCCGACGACGATCCCGACGGCATCGCCGAGCGACAGGACCTGCGCCGGCCCGGCGGCTGAACGCTGCGGGGGATCTTCGGGAGACGGCATTTTATAGAGTGAGGAACCGGGTTGTGTGCGGGTTGCGCCGGCGCAGCGCCGGGAGGCATTCCTCGAGCGGCAGCCCGAAGAGCGCGTTCGCCGCGCGCGCGCGGGCCTTCAGCTCGGGCCAGGCGAGGCGAAGCGGCCCGCCGCGGTGCGCAAAGGCGATGAGGTTGTCCTCTTCCTGCGCAAGGAGCAGCGTGGAACTGCGGCCGAAGCTCTTCTCGATGCGGTCGAGATGCCGTTCGATCTTCCCGTCGTCGGCCATGAAATTGGCGACCATGACGCCAGGTTCGCGCAGGGCCGCGAACGCGCCGTCGTAGAACGACTGCGTGCACAGGCCCTCCGCCGGCCTGCCGTTCACGAATCCGTCGACTACGAGCACGTCGCAGCTCGCCGGCCGATCGGGTATGACTTCCGCCCCGTCGCCGATCAGGATTTCGAGCCGATCATCCTCCTCGGGAAAGTGAAAGTACCGTCGCGCAACGGTGACCACTCCGGGGTTGATCTCCACCACGCTCACCCGCACATTCGGCATGCGCTGGTGGATGAAGCGCGCCATCGAGCCCCCGCCGAGGCCCACCATGAGGACGTCGCGCGGCTTCGGGCGGAAAAGCAGAAAAGCCATCATCGCGTGGACGTAGTCGAGCTCGATGCTGTCGGGCGCGTCCAGGCGCATCGCGCTCTGGATCGCGTCGCCTCCGATCTGGAGCACGCGCACCCCGGCCTCCTCGACGATCTCGATCGCCCCGTGGTCCGCGAGAGCGTTGCGCGGGCGCTTCATTTTTCGGGCTTGGCCGCTGCGGCGAGGACCGCCGGCATGGGAAGCTCGACTGTGTCCTGCGTCTGGAACGCCTCCGCGGCCTTGGCGGCCGCCGCGCGGATCGCCTCGAGGGCCTGGGCGGACTGCGCGTGCAGCAGCGCCTGGGTCCTCACCGTTCCGCCGAGAAACGCGTCGAACAGGAGCCCCGGGTCGCTGAACCGCCAGACCTGCGGAACTCTCTGCACGCTCACTTTCTGGAAGCCGGCGACCTTCAAGACCGTCTCGCTTTCCCGTGCGTCGCTGAACCGGAAGAACGGCGGCCCCGGCGGCAGCGCCACCTCGGGGTTGCCGTGCTTGCGGACAGCTTCGAGGATGATCCCGAAGCCCAGCGCCTCTTCCGGCTTCGCCCACACCGTAAAAGCGTAGCGCCCGCCGGGACGCAGAACGCGCAGCGCCTCACCCACCGCGTGCTCGGGCCGGGCAAGATGCAGCATGCCGAAATTCATCACCACGGCATCGAAAGAGCCGTCCGGAAACGGCAGCGACTCGGCGTTGCCCTTGCGAAACTTGACCCCGGGATTCTGCGCGCGTGCGAGCCTCACCATCGCGAGGGAAAAATCCACGCCCGTGACGCGCGCGCCGCGGGCCGCCGCGGCCGCCGCCACGTAGCCCGGTCCGCTCGCCACGTCGAGCACGCGCGCGCCCGAGCGCACTTCCGCCGCGTCCAGCAGCGGATCGATCGCCTGGCGGGTCAGGCTGCCGAAAGCGTCGTCGTACTGGCGGGCGGCGCCCTGCCAGCCCGCGTGCTCGAAGGCGCGAAACGCGCCTGTGCGCGAAGTCACTTAACCGGTGTGGCGACGGGCTTGCCTTTTTCGACGACGTAGGTCGCGAGCACGACCGCCTTGCCCTTGCCGACGTTCTTCCCGTCGTGGATCACCCCGGCAGGAACGAAGAACACCTCGCCTTTTTTCAGCGTCACCGGCGGTTTGCCCTCGACCAGAAGCTGCAGGGTGCCTTCCACCACGTAGCCGAGTTCCTCGCCCGGATGGGTGTGCTTGCCCGCCACGCCCCCGGGAACGAACTCGGCGCGGGCCACCACGGCATGACGGCCATTCGCCGTAAGGTCCTGGTCTTGCAGCACCGTGCGCGTGAAGCCGGGCTGCTGCGCGTTCAGCGCCCCGACGCCCGTACCGAGCGCGGCGACGACGGCAAGGGCCGCGGCGATCGTCAAGTTGCGTTTCTTCATGCTGGTCTCCTCCGGTAAGAATCGGACGAATACTACCTTGACGCGGGTTGCCCTGCCCACCTCAATTCAGGCGATGTCGGCCGACTGGATGCGCTTCACGCCGGCCTTTCTCATTTTTTCCCCGGCCGCAGCGAGCGAGCCCTGATTGTCGATCGCGCGGCAGGCGTCCTCCACGACCACGGCGGCGAAGCCGAGCTTGCGCGCATCGAGCGCGGTCCAGGCGACGCAGAAATCGGTCGCTAGGCCACACACGAACACGCGCTTGATGCCGCGCTCCTCGAAATAGCCCTCGAGGCCCGTGCGCGTCTTACGGTCGGCCTCGAGGAAGGCCGAGTAGCTGTCCACGTCCTTGTTGTAGCCCTTGCGGATGACGAGCTGCGCGTGCGGAACCGAGAGGTCCTTGTGCAGCGCCGCGCCGTCGCTTCCCTGCACGCAGTGGTCGGGCCACAGGACCTGCTCACCGTAGGGAAGCTTGATCGAGTCGAAGGGCTTCCTCCCCGGATGCGAAGTCGCGAACGAGCGGTGCCCGGGCGGATGCCAGTCCTGCGTGAGCACCACGTTCTCGAAGTGATTTGCGAGCGCGTTGACGAGCGGCACGATTTCGTCGCCCTTCTGAACCGCGAGCCTGCCGCCGGGGCAGAAGTCGTTCTGCACGTCCACCACGATCAGCGCGTCCTTCGCGCCCGGCATGATTTTTAAACTGTCTGCCATCCCTGAATTCTCAAGATTCCTTCGCGGAGCTGCGGGCGGCTCGCGTGCCGGAACCCCCTCCGCCGCCGACGAGGGTTTCGCCCGGCCGCTAAGCTGCGGCGGCTCTCTTCACTTCGACGAGGCAATCGTAGAACGTCGCTCCCCTGCCGATATCGGTGATCGATTGCGAGGTGACCTCGTTGGCGTTGCAGCGGTCGGCGCTCAGCTTTTTCCACCACACCGAGAGCGCCACGACTACGCCCTCGCGGGCCTTGTCGTTGACGCGCGCCCTTGCGGTAAACGAACCGCGACCGTTGAAGATGCGCACGGCGTCGCCCTCCTTGATGCCCCGCGCGCCGGCGTCGGCCGGATGGATGTCTAGGCTCGGCTCCCTGGCCTCCGCGATGGCGAACGGCAGGTTGGCGAAGGACGAATTGAGAAAGTGACGGTTGGGCGGGGAGATGATCGCGAGCGGATATTTCGTTGCGAGCGCCGGGTTCGATTGCGCCGATTCGCGCGGCGCGACGAAGGTCGGCAGCGGGTCCATGCCCATGCTCTTCGCCGTTTCGCTGTAGAACTCGCACTTGCCCGAGGGCGTGCCGAAGTTGCCTTCGGCGAACGGCGCGAAGCGCTCGGGCACTTCGAGCCGCTGCCAGCCCTTCTCCTTGAGCGATTCCCATTTGATGCCTTGCATGCGCGGGCTCGACGATTCGAGCGCCTGCCGGCAGATGTCCTCGTCCGAGTCCCTGAAGCAGTCTTCGGTGAAGCCCATGCGCGCGGCCAGCCGCCGGAACACTTCGCTGTTCGGCAGGCTCTCGCCCAGCGGCTCGATCGCGGGGCTGTTCGCCATCACGTAGAGATGCCCGTAGGCGGTGTGCACGTCGTAGTGCTCGAGCTGTGTCGTCGCCGGCAGCACGATGTCCGCGTAGTCGCAGGTGTCGGTGGGGAACTGCTCGTGCACCACCGTGAAGAGGTCCTCGCGCGAGAATCCCCTGACGACCTTTCCCGAGTCGGGCGCGACCGCCACCGGGTTGGAGTTGTACACGTACAGCGCGCGGATGGGCGGCCTCGCTTCGAGGAGCGCGTCCCCGATCGCCACCATGTTGATCGTGCGGGGGTCGGGGTTCTTCGCCTTCTGCAGCAGCTCCGGCCGCTCGAGCTTCGAGTCGTTCATTCCGAAAAATCCCGAAGTGGCGAGCAAGGCCCCACCCGCCGGATGGCGCCAATCGCCGGTGAGCGCGGGAAGGCACAGGATGTTCCTCACCGCCATGCCGCCGCCCGCGTGGCGCTGCAGTCCGTAATTGAGCCGGATCGCCGCAGGCCTCGTCTCCGCGTATTCGCGGGCGAGCGCGATGATTTTCTCGGCGGGAAGGCCAGTGATTTGCGCCACCCTCTGCGGCGGGTATTCCCTGACGCGCTCCCGGAGCTGCTCGAATCCGAGCGTGTATTTCCCGACGTAGTCGCGGTCGAACCGGCCTTCGCCGATGATCACGTGCATCATCGCGAGCGCGAGCGCCGCATCGGTACCCGGCAGCAGCGCCAGGTGCTCGTGGCATTTCTCGGCGGAGAGGCTCCGGTACGGATCGATCGCGACGAGTTTCGCCCCGCGGCGCTTCGCCTCCTGCACGCGCGACCACAGGTGCAGGTTGGAGACGATCGGGTTCGAGCCCCAGATGAGGATGAGCTTCGCCTCGTCGAAGCGCTCGGGATCCATGCCGAAGGAGCCGCCGAGGGTGATCTTCAACCCCGCCTTGCCGGCAGACGAGCAGATGGTGCGGTCCAGGCGCGATGCGCCGATCCGGTTGAAAAAGCGCCGGCCCACCGAGTGCCACTGCACGTAGCCCATGGTGCCCGCGTAGTCGTAGGGCAGGATGCCCTGCGGGTCCTCGGCCGCGATCGCCTTGAATTTCGCTGCGACGGTGTCGAGCGCCTCGTCCCAGGAGATACGCTTGAATTCGCCCTTGCCTTTCGGACCGACGCGCTTCAGCGGATAGAGCACCCGGTCCTTGCTGTAGGTGCGCTCGAGGTACTTCGCCACCTTGGTGCAGAGCGTACCGGCGGTGAACGGATGGTCCCTGGCGCCCTCCACTTTCACCGCGACGCCGTTCTCGACGGTGACCTGCATCGCGCAGGTGTCGGGGCAATCGTGCGGGCAGGCGGCGCGCACCCGCTTGCGTTCGACGGGAGTTTTCTTGACGGGGGCTTGCATGCGCGGACGCGATCGGCCGTAAGAATCCCGCAATTCTACGCCGTTCAGGGGCGCACGCCCGGAAGCGTCCCGAAGCGCATGCGCAGCATCTGGCCGATGCGGTAGTGGGCGTGGTGGGCCGCGGCGATCGCGCCGCCCATGGGGAGAAATCCATGGATCTGGCCCTCGAAGCACTCGTAGGTCACCGCAACGCCGGCCCGCGCGAGGCGCTCGGCGTAGGCGAGGCCTTCGTCGAGCAGCGGATCGAAGCCGGCGGTGAGGATGTACGCGCCCGGCAGGCGCGAGTGCTCGCGCGCGCGCAAGGGAGACGCGCGCCAGTCGGCGCGATCGCGCTCGTCGCGAAGATACTGTGCCTGGTACCAGCGCAGCAGGTCGAGCGTGAGCGAGTAGCCCTGCGCGAAGCGTCTGAGCGAATCCGTGTCGGCGGCCTGATCGGTCACCGGATACACGAGCACCTGCATGGCGAGTCCGGGCTCCGAATCGCGCAGCGCGATCGCCGTCACCGCGGCGAGGTTGCCGCCCGCGCTTTCTCCCGCGACGGCAAGGCGCGCCGCGTCGATTGCGAACGGGCTCGCGTTCTTGCACACCCATTGCACTGCTGCGAGGGCATCCTCCACCGCCGCAGGGAATTTGTGCTCCGGTCCCATACGGTAGTCGACGGCGACGACGGCGCAGCGGCCGTGAGCGGCGATTCCGCGGCAGACGCTGTCGTGGGTGTCGAGGTCCCCGCAGGTCCAGCCCCCGCCGTGGAAGTACACCACCGCGGGGAGCGCTTCGCGGGCCTCCGACCCGAGCGGCCGGTAGTAGCGCGCTCCGATATCGCCCGCCGGACCCGGAAAGGAAAAATCGCGCGCCTCCTCGACGGCGACGGGGGGCGGCGCGAGCCGCAGGCGCGTTTCGCGATAAAGCCGACGCGCTTCCGCGACGCTCAGCGAATCGAGAGCAGGACCGCCCGAGCGCGCCGCGTTCTCGATCACCGCGCGCGCCTGGGGATCGAGCCTTGCGCGATCGGCGTCCGCCACCTTATGCCGCGGCCGCAACGCGGCGCCTGGCGAACAGCCAGAGAACGGCGGCCACCGCCAGGGTGATGAAGGGCAGCGCGAGATAGTTGAGCATTTGCCAGCCGTTCGTCTCGAGCAGCACGCCCGAGGTGAACGAGGAGCTCGCCATCATGATGAAGATGCACAGGTCGTTCGCTCCTTGCGTCTTGGCGCGCTCGGCCGGCGTGCAGGCCTCGGTGATGAGGGTCGTGCCTCCGATATAGAGGAAATTCCAGCCGACGCCGAGCAGCACCAGCGCGAGCCAGAAGTGCGGGATGCTGATGCCCGAGAGCGCGATGCCGATGCACACGTAGAGCAGCACGGCGCCCGCGAGCATCACCTGCAGCACGCCGAAGCGCTTGATGAGGGATCCGGTGAAAAAAGACGGACCGAACATGCCGATGACGTGCCAGCCTATCACCGTCGCCGCCGCCGAATAGGGGTGGCCGCACAGGCCCATCGCGAGCGGGGTCGCGGTCATGAGCAGGTTCATCACGCCGTAGCCGATCGCCGCCCCGAGCACCGCGACGACGAACACCGGCTGCACCATGATTTCCGCCAGCGGGCGGCCCGGTTCCGCGTGCTCGGCGGCCGTCGGCACCGGGATGTCGAGCCATCGCAAGACGATCACCACCAGCACGAGAAACCCGATCAGCGACAGGTACGCGCCGAGGTAGCGGGTGGCGAGAAGATCGACGGTGAGCTTGCTCACCTCGGGGCCGACGACGCCCCCCACCAGCCCTCCCGCGAGCACCAGGGAGATCGCTTTTGCCTTGAAATCGGCGCTTGCGGCGTCCGCCGCCGCGAAGCGGTAGTACTGGGCCACGGCGTTATAGACGCCGAACACCATGGTGCCGAAGCAGAAAAGCCAGAAATTCCCGAGGTACAGGGCGAGCGCGCAGACCCCCGCGCCGACCATCCCCGTCAGCGCCCCGACGGTAAAGCCGGCGCGCCGGCCGATGCGCTTCATGAGGAGCGAGGCCGGAAGCGTGGAGAGCGCCCCGCCGATCACCCATGCGGTCACGGGGAGCGTCGCCAGGGCCTTGTTCGCCGCGAGCGCGTAGCCGGCCAGGCCGTTCAGCGCGATCGCCGTGGAGTTGTTCGTGAAAAGCAGCGCCTGGCAGGTGGCGAGAACGGCGACGTTTTTCTTGGCGGTATCCACGCGGCTGCCGTCGTGTGACAGGCAATTGTCAGGGAAAACAGAACGGTCGATTATAGCGAAGCGAGCCTTTCCCGTGCGGGCGCGCCCTCTCCCTCCGAGCCAAAAAATGCCTGTGGGGTGGTTGACATTTCCCTCTGATTGACGCACTCTCGCGTTGCCCGTACCTCCGTGCGGCGTCACACAAACCAGGTCGTATTAGAGAGGAGAGATATACGATGGCCAAGAAGAGAAAACCCAATGCGGCGTTCATGAAACCCATGACCCCCAGCTCCATGCTCGCCGAAGTCGTGGGCGCCAAGGCGATTCCGCGCACCGAAGTGACCAAGAAACTCTGGGCTTACATCAAGCGAAACAAGCTGCAGGACACCAAGAACCGCCGCATGATCAATGCCGACGACGCCCTCAAGGCCGTCTTCGGCGGCAGGGGCAAGGTCACGATGTTCGAGATGACCAAGCTCGTCAGCAAACACCTGAAATAACCGCCCAACGCCCGGTCTCCCGGGCGTTTGTTTTTGCGGGAGCCCCTCGGCCCGCTACTTGCCGGCGCGCTGTCTGTATTCCTCGATCGCCTTCTTCAGATCGCGGTATTCCTCGCAGGAAAAAAAGCAGAGCTTGTCCAGGCGTGCGAGGTGCTCCTCGGCCTTTTCCAGGTTGTTGACCATCAGATAGGCCTCGCCGATGTATTCATGCGCTCCCTTGTGCCCCGGATCGAGGCGCAGCGCCTCGTTGTAGTGCTTGAACGCAAGTTCGAGGTTGCCCGATTTGCGCCAGGCGTAGCCGAGGTAATTCTGGACGTCGGCGTTGCTCGGCTCGCGCGAGGCGACCCGGCCGAAGCTGTCGAGGGCCATTCTCCAGTTCTGCGCCTCGATCGCCTTCTTGCCGCTCTCGTAATCCGGATCCACGGGGCGCGCATTCGCTGGCGGCCCCGAGTCCATCCCGGCGGCATCGGCGTGGGTAGCCGGACCTACGGCAAGCCCCGCGAACAGAGCGAGGATCGAAATCAGCAGTGTGCGCATGGCAACTCCTTTCATCGGACAGCGGAGAGGATTATAGTGGAGCAGGCTTTCGGTAAACTGTCAGGCATGGGAGCTTATTCCGGATGAAGCTCTCGAAGGTCGCGATCAAGCGGCTTGTTCTGCTGATCCTAGCCATTGCCTGCCTCGTTCCGGCGATGCCGGTGGCGGCAGGCTCGGACCTGCAGACGCGGGCCCAGGCGCTTGCGGCGCTCAAGGAATCCGACCCGGCCGAGCGCCGGCGCGGCGCGCTCGGCCTCGCGGCCGTGGGCCGGATGCAGGACGCCCCGGCGCTCGTCGCGGCGCTGCGCGACGCGGACGAGCTGGTGCGCGCGACCGCCGAGGAAGCGCTGTGGGCGCTCTGGAGCCGCTCGGGAGACGAGCGGGTCGACGCTCTGTTCAGGCAGGGAGTCGCGCAGATGAGCGGGGAGCGGCTCGCCGAGGCGATCGCCACCTTTACCCGCATCATCGAGCTGAAACCCGACTTCGCCGAAGGCTGGAACAAGCGCGCGACGGCGTACTACCTCGCAGGCGAGTATCGGCGCTCGCTCAAGGACTGCGACGAAGTCGTCAGGCGCAACCCGCAGCACTTCGGCGTGCTCTCGGGCTACGGCCAGATCTACCTGCGGCTCGACCAGCCGGAGAAAGCGCTGGAGTATTTCCGCCGCGCGCTCGCGGTCAATCCCAACCTCGAAGGGGTGCGAAGCGCGATCGAGGAGCTGGAATCGCTGATCGTGCGGCGGCGCCAGCGCTCGATTTGATGACTGGCTTGAGCTCCTGACTGCCATCGCGGCATTTCCCGTGGAAACAAAAAGCCCCCGGCATCGGAGAGCCGAGGGCGTGCGGAACCCGGCGCCGATCAGGCCGTCAATTCCCTCGCCGTCATCGTGTATTTGAAGTTGTCCGGGTCGAGGCTATCCAGGCGTCCCTGAGAGGTCTCGGCCTGCGGATACATGAAGAAGGTGAGCTTGGGGCTCTTCGCGTTCGGCAAGATCAAGTCGTTCGCGGTGTTGAAGGCGAGCCAGTTCATCTCCCAGGCGCCGAAGAGCTTCGGCCGGACCGCCTGCACCAGCGGATCGCTCAAGGTCGTCGGCTGCGCCTTTTCCTCCAGCACGACCTTGCGCACGTCGGCCGGATCCACCGGCACCCAGCCGAAGCCGGCGAGATACACCTCGGCGCGGCAGTGCTGCGCCCGGGTGATGTTCGCCGTGCCCGCGCCCAGGCTCCTGTAGCCGAATTGGGACTTGGCCACGCGCACACCATACACGTCGCGCGCGGGCAGGCCAGCGGAGCGCGCGAGCCCCACGTAGAGCGCGTTCAGGTCGGCGCACTTGCCCCCGAGGTTGCCGGTCTCGAGCATCGTCTTGATGTCGCCCGTGCCGCAGCCGCGGGTCTTCGGATCGCGATACGTGTTGTCCACGATCCACTCGTAGATCGCCCTGGCCTTGTCGTAGTCGGACTTCGCGCCCTTCGTGATTTCCAGCGCGGTCTTTCGCACGATGCCGTCGGTGGGCATGTGCTCGGTCGATCCGGTGTAGAACGCGCGCTGCTCGGGCGCGAGTTTCTCGACCGAATCCGGCCGCGCGGAAAAATCCACGGCGCGGTCGCGCGTGGCGAAGCGGCTGTAGAGCTCGATCACGGGAGTCTTCTCGGCGGTCGACCATTCGGCGTAGAGCATGCCGGCGCCGTAGGTGCCGTCGTGGACGATCTTTGCCGTTTGGGCGTTGCCCGACCAGGCGTTGTCGATGGTCTTCTGATAGCCGGAATCGACCGAAGGGACGGGCAGCCACACGCGCGTCGCGCCCTCGGGGAAGACGATCTCGACCCGGGTCGTCACTTCGAAGCTGCGCCACTTGTCCGTCGGGCGGGGATCGAATGCGCCTTGCGCGAACGAAAGCGTCGGCAACGCCGCCGCAGTCGGGAGGATCGCGCTGGTCTTCAGAAATGCACGTCTATCCATGTCGGTTCTCCTGTCGATTGAAGCGCTGTCCTATACAAACCAAACAACGCGGGCCGGGCGTCCCGGCGCACGGCGCGTGGAATGCCCGGTGTCGGTTGCTGCAAAGAGCTGAGAGGCTGAGGAGAAGGAGCTGCGGAAGAGCGAGGGGCGAGCGCGGAAGGACGGCGGCCATTGTCGATATCGCCGTCGGAACGCCAAGTTCCGCGCGAGCCCGCAGGCTGCGCGAAGCCGATCATCACCGCGAGCGAACGCGAACTGCGTGAAGTCAGGCGTTGCTGGATGATCATCGGCGCGCGGTCCGGCGGATACGGACGAATCCCAAGCCGACAATCTACTCCGAAAGCGTCTCCGACTACAAGTCGCGCCGCACCCAGTCCGGCGCGTGCTTCAGCTCGGCGGAAGAAGCTTTTTGATCGTATCTTCAACGGATTGAGAATCCCAGTCCACATCGCCCACCACGGAGTAGCGGATGCGCTGCTGGGGATCGAGCACCAGGGTCGTGGGCAGCACCTTCACCTTCCACGCCGTCGCGGCGGAGGTGTCGCGATCGAGCAGCACCGTGAAGCGCACCGGGACTTTCTTCAGGAACTCGTTGATCCTCGGCGCGCCCTCGCCGAAGTTGACCGCGAGGATCGCGAAAGGCTTGCCGGCGAGCTTGTCCTGCAGCCGCTGCATCGAGGGCATCTCCTCGCGGCAGGGATCGCACCAGGTGGCCCAGAAATTGAGCACCACCACCTTGCCGCGATAG
>WNFH01002871.1_pt1 | contig 12110 bp, 5 predicted proteins | sample 5400411 | NCBI WGS metagenome assembly WNFH01 (sample SAMN13153347, study PRJNA577476) | soil metagenome | isolation source: 200 cm saprolite under Douglas fir tree site 2 hole 3 | place: USA:California | collected 2015-04-18
GTCCGAGCCTTGCGGTCAACGGCGAAAACGTCCGAAGCGGAAAAATCCCCCGGCGCAAACACCGGCAGCAAGGAGTTCAGAGGGATTGCATTTCCCAGCGCGTCGCGCGCCACGTCGAAATCAAACAGGATTGGCTCGGGGCCGATGCCGTTGTAGGCCGGCCCGGGGTTGAAAGTGTTGAACGGCAACTGGCCCAGGAAGAAGTCCTGGGAGAAAACGTCGTAGAAGACGCCGTAGCCGGCGCGGACCACCGTTTTCCCTTTTCCCGTCACGTCGTAGGCCAGGCTCAGGCGCGGAGCGAAATTGTTCAAATCGCGGTCGTAGAGCTGTGGGAGGGTGCTTGACCCCACCATACTTAGGCCGTTGACTGCGTCAAAGTTGCTGAAGAGTCCGCGCTTTTCGTGGATCACCCCGTAGTAGTCCCAGCGCACGCCGTAATTGAGCGTCAAATTACGGGTCCAGCGGAAGCTGTCCTGCACGTAAAACGCATGGGAGTTCTGTGCCGTATTGCGGTTCGAGTTGCCTTCGGCCTGGCGTCCGCCGCTGGGGATGCCTTGCAGGAATTCGCCGAGCGAACCGAATTTGATCTTGCCCCGATAGCCGGCGTCGAAAAACTGGGTAACAGGAGTGCGGCGGAATTCGTAGCCGACTTTCACCGCGTGGCGAGTGAACTTCCACGAGAAATTGTCGATGAACTGCCAGTTCGTGTCCACGCGGCCACGAGGGAGCGACAGGTTCGAGCCAATCGAGGCAAAGCCGCTTACCTGGATGAACGGTAGCCCGAAGTCCTGCTGCCCGACGCCCGTGTTGAGCCCGATTGAGGAGGGATCAAAGGAGCGGTCCTCGGGGAAGAACGTTTCAGCGAAACGGTTATACCCGGCCCGAGCTTCGTTCACTTGGGTGGGTGAGATCACTTTGACCCAGGAGAGCGACACCAGGTTGATGTTCGTCGGAGTCACGGTGTTGTAGCCGGGAAGCACGCCGCCGCCCAGGAGACCCAGCGGAAAGCTCTGGTCGCTGTCGCCGAAATAGTACCTGGCTGTAAAAAGATTGTCGGGGTTGAAGTTGTGGTCAATTTTGCCGATCACGCTGTCCACGCGGTTCGAGGCGCGCGTCGTGGCGGAGAGGTTCGGGCAGCTCCCGGTCTGGATTGCCGACTGGATATTGGCGTCGGGCCAGGGTTTTCGCGCGAGCAACGCCGCGATGACCGGGTTCGTGGCGCCGCCTGCGCCGGCGATATCCGCCGCCGTCGGCACGCACGCCAGGCTGTTGAGCCCTACCCCCTCGCGCTGGCCTTCGTAGTCGGCGAAGAAGAAAGTCTTGTCGCGGACGATCGGGCCCCCCAGCGAGCCGCCATACTGGTTGTTGTGAAAGGATGTTTTGGGGTTAGGCTCCAGGTTGAAATAGTTCCGCGCGTCCAGCGCGTCATTGCGGAAATAATCGGCGGCCGTCCCGTGAAGCGCGTTCGTGCCGGACTTGGTCACGATGTTAATCACGGCGCCGGCGTTCCGGCCGTACTCGGGCATGAAGTTCGAGACCACGGCAAGTTCCGCGACCGCGTCCACCGGGAGGATCGTCGCCGGCGTGCCGAACACCCCGGCTTGGTTGATGGTCGGGTCGTTGCGGTACCCGTCGTTCATGTCCGTGCCATCGAGCAGGAAATTGTTCGACCGCCCGCGCGCTCCGTTCACCGAAAACACTCCGAACGATCCCGGCGAATCGGTAATCTGGTCGGGTGATCCGGTCACGCCGGGGTTCATGAAGATCAGCTTGGTATAGTCTCGACCATTCACCGGAAGGTTAGCCAACTGCGCGGCTTCAATCGTGCCGCCCAGAGTGTTCATAGTCGTTTGAAGCAGCGGCACACCGGCGGTCACTTCCACCAAGAACTGCACCTTGCCCGGTTGCAGAGTCACGTCCAGCCGGCGCTCGGCGCCTACGTCCACACGCAAATTGGCTTGAGTCACGGGCGCAAAACCCTCTTTTTCCACGACCGCCGTGTAGTCTCCGAGGGGGAGTTCGGGGAGGTGATAGTTGCCGGCATCGTCGGTGACGGTCGTCCGCGTCAGACCCGTGGCCTGGTTCTTCGCCGTCACCCGCGCGCCCGGAACTGGCGCCTCCGTCTTGTCAATAACAGTACCCACGAGCGCCCCGCGGAAAGTCTGCGCGTCGAGCGCCGCGCCGGAGCAGAAAAGGCCGAGCGTTGCCAGGAGAATCAGGACGTTCGCTCGAGCAACGGACCGGGGGCTGTTCGTCGTATTCATGAGTTTCTCCTCAAGGACGCAAAGGGGAGTCCGGGCGCACACTCCGCGTTTGCCGTTTGAAATCTCGAAGCGATTCCTTTTGCGTCGGCGAACTTTTGAATTCAAGGCGTACGATATTATTAGACGATGCAACGACCTGTCAACCCAGCGCGCGTCCCGCGCGCGTCCGGGTAGTGGGGTCTTTAAGGACGAAGGGCCGAATTCAGCAATTCCTCTAAGAATGAATTATGTCAAGAGGGAAGAGGAATTATTTTTAGGGTGGAGCGGGCGTTTGGGATTGAGGGTGGTTAATTCAAACCCGAGCTAGGGTGTGCTAACATGCTTCCGCTTTGCGCGCTCCCAAAGCCTATGTTAAATGGATGAACGAGCACATCGGATTCAATCCGAGGGCTCAGCAAAACTCAAACGCCCTATCCGATTTCGTGGTCGCTGACCTGGTTTCTTCCTGCCCTGCGATACAGGCCGCTATTAAGTCCGGGGCTCTGACCCCAAAGAAAAACTCCGAAGTCAGTACGGCCAGCGCCGTCAGGACCGTTGACCTGGTTCTGTTCGAGAAGGCGAAGCTATCCCTCGTTTCCGTGTGTGTGTCGGTGGAGAACAAGAGCATCATGACGGCCCACGGAAAGGCCCGAAAGAACAGGTACGGCGACATCATCGCGTACTCAAACCACGTGCACAATCATCGCAAAGATTGCATCGCCGGTGCTATCGTGGTTATCAATGTTTCACCGAAGTATGAAAACCCGGATGAGTTTGCGAAGGGTTTGAAGAGGCCGAAGTTTGATATGGAAAAGCTCGTAAGAGAAACCATTGGCATATTCGCCAGAATCCCACTCAGAGCGGAGACTGAAGACCCAAGCGACCAGCCAGAAGCCTTGGCCGTAATCGTGGTGGATTATGACGGTGAATCGCCAGCGAAGTTGGTAACGGGACTTCCAGCCCCTCAACCTACGGGGAGCATCCACTATGAGAACTTTATCGGAAGGATTTGTGCGCTTTACGAGCGGCGATTTAGCGCACGATGACGCTTGGTCTCTCGTGATAGAGGCTGCCTAACTCTCTGTCGAGTCTCTCCTTCGCCATCTTCACGTAGCCTGGCTCAACCTCGACTCCGATGCTGTTGCGACCACATCGGCCAGCCGCCAATAGCGTGCTGCCTGTGCCCATGAACGGCTCCAGAACGGTATCCCCGACGAAAGAGAACATGCGCACCAGTCGGTAAGCCAGTTCCTCAGGAAACGGGGCAGGATGGTGCTTAGTTGACTCCCCCGTCAGTCCATTCCACACTTGTTGGAACCACTCTTGATACTCTTCCCTACTGAGGCGCGAGGCATCCCTTTGTTCTTCGGTGGGTTGCCGGTAACCCCCAGGCTTCCGCAGCATCAGGATAAACTCGACATCGTTCTTGATGATGGCATTAGGCTCGTAGGGTTTTCCAAGGAAGCTCGAACCGTTTTCAACCTCATAGTTGGCATTGGCAATCTTGTACCAAAAGATCGGGCTGAGGTTGTCGAAACCGATCCTTCTCGCTCTTACTACGATGTCGGCGTGCATCGGCATAACCGAGTGCTTTCCGTGCTTCCGGCGCGAGAGGCACACATCTCCGACTACACAGACGAGCCGACCACCCGGAACGAGAACTCGGAAGCAATGCTGCCAGACTTTGTCGAGTTCGTTGTGAAAGGCTTCGTAATCGGCGATCAGGCCCAACTGACTCTTGTTGGCGGGGTATTCCTTCAGGGTCCAGTAGGGTGGCGACGTAACAACCAAGTGAACGGATTCGGAGGGTATCCAGTCCGACTCGCGGGAGTCTCCCTGGTGTATCACATGACTGGTAGATTTCGCCATCCGTGGAGGTGCCGCCGGCGCCATTGAGGTCATACTATCACCTATCGACTGCCGATAGTAAGTGCATGAGGAAAAAATGGCAATGGTGGCTTCGTCCCCAAAGGCCCCACTACTCGCGTCCGGCCGCGTGGAGGGCCGCGTCTTTCGCGGTCGCGAGCTCCCGAGCCGGGTCCCTGCGGCCAGAAAGGAAATGACAAGCTGTCTTGGGGGACAGCTTGTCTCGCTGCTTGGGCTCGCGGGAGGCCCAAAATATGGATTTGACATGACCGACCTACCGGTCGGACAATAGAGAGGTTAGATTGCGGCGCCGCGTCTCATCCCGGACCAGCGAAGATACAGCAAGGAGGCGAGCGATGCCTGAGAAGGTCTTCGTCTTTGACACCACTCTCCGCGACGGCGAGCAGTCGCCGGGTTGCAGCATGAACCTGGCTGAGAAACTCGAGATGGCCCGGCAGCTCGACCGCCTGGGTGTGGACATCATGGAAGCCGGGTTCCCGATTGCTTCTCAGGGCGATTTTGAGGCCGTGAAGGCGGTCTCGGCTGAAATCCGCAGGCCCGTGATTGCCGCGCTCGCGCGGGCCGTGCCGCTGGACATCAACCGCGCCTGGGAAGCCCTGAAGGAAGCGGAGCGGCCTCGCATTCATACGTTCCTCGCCACCTCCGACATCCACCTCCAGTTCAAGCTCCGCAAGACCCGCGCCCAGATCCTGAAACAGATTTCCGAGGCCGTGGGCCTCGCCAGGTCCCTCTGCGCGGACGTCGAGTTTTCTCCTGAAGATGCCGGCCGCACGGACCGCGACTACCTGGTGGAGTGCTGCCACGCGGCGGTCGAAGCCGGGGCAACTGTTCTGAACCTGCCCGACACGGTCGGTTACTGCTTTGAAAGCGAATACGAGCAGATGTTTGCTTTTGTCAAAGCGCGCGTCCCGGGCATGGACAAGGTCATTCTGAGCACGCACACTCATAATGACCTCGGGCTCGCGGTCGCGAACACCCTTGGCGGCATCCGCGGCGGAGCCCGTCAGGTCGAGTGCACGATCAACGGGATCGGCGAGCGCGCGGGCAACGCTGCGCTTGAAGAGTTTGTCATGGCGCTCCACGTGCGCCGCGACGCGGTCCCCGTATTTACCGAGATCCGGACGGAAGAGCTCTACCCTTCCAGCCAGATGCTTTCCCGCCTGACCGGCGTTGCCGTGCAGCGAAACAAAGCAATCGTCGGACTCAACGCCTTCGCCCACGAGGCCGGTATTCACCAGGACGGTGTCCTGAAGAACGCCATCACTTATGAAATCATGAAGCCGGAGACCGTCGGCATGCCTTCGAACCACATCGTCCTGGGGAAGCACTCCGGGCGTCACGCGCTGTCCAAGCGCTTCGAAGACCTGGGCTACCAATTAACCAAGCCGGAACTCGAGCACGCTTACGGGGCCTTTTGCCGCCTCGCCGACCGCAAAAAGCAAGTGTATGACGAGGACCTGATCGCCATCGTGGACGAAGGTTTCCACAACATCCCGGAGATGTTCACGGTGAAGCTCTTTCAGAGCGTCTCCTCGAGCGAAGGCCGCTCAACGGCTACCGTGGAGCTCGAAAAAGAGGGAGAAGTCTTTCACGATTCCGCGACCGCGGAGGGGCCCTGCGACGCCGCCTTCCGCGCCGTTGACCGCATCACCGGCGTCCCGGGCACGATCGTGGACTTTTCCGTCCACACCGTGGGCGCTGGCAAAGAGGGCATCGCAGAAGTCTCCGTCCGCGCGCGGTTCGAAGGCCGCGAGTTCAGCGGTAAATCGGTCAGCCACAACGTCGTGGAAGCCGCGGGTCGCGCCTACCTCCAGGCGGCAAACAAGGCGGCGTATGAGGTCAAGCGCAGGGGGGAGGGGGCATCGGTCGGCGCTAAACCCGTCCATGCCAATGCCATCGTAGACCGCTTCTTCCCCGGGGGGTATTGAACGTCCGAGTCCCTTTCTGGACGCAGCTTTCCTAAGTTAACTCACTGATTCTAAAATTGTTAGCCTTAAAACTCGCCCTCCCAGGCTGACAAATTTTGTCAATTCCAGCTAATCATAATTCAAAGCCTTCCTGGACTAACCCCAAGAATATCTTGCGTCTTTTCAAGCTATTCCCGTAAGATATAGACAATCAACGATATGCCGGAGCTGTTCAGAGTCGCCGTCTTACCCGGAGATGGGATCGGTCCCGAAGTTACAGCCGAGGCAATCAAGGTCCTCAAGGCAATTGAAGAAGTCACTGGACCGAAGTTCCGGTTCCGCGAGGGCCTGATCGGAGGCTGCGCGCTCGACGCAGCCGCCGTGCCCCTGCCTGCTGAATCAATTTCCCTCTGTAACAACGCCGACGCCATTTTGCTCGGCGCCGTTGGCGGCCCGCAGTGGGACTCCAGGCGTCCCGAACTGCGCCCCGAGCAGGGCCTGCTGCAACTGCGGCAGAGGCTCGAGCTCTACGTCAACCTTCGGCCTGCCAAAGTCCTCGACTCGCTCGTGGGGCTTTCCGCGCTGAAGCCGAACCTGGTGCGCGGTACGGACATGGTCATTGTCCGCGAACTGATGGGCGGGATTTATTTCGGTAACCCGCGCGGGATTTTTGCCAAGAACGGCGAGCGGATGGGGATCAACACGGAAGTATATCGCGAGCACGAAGTGGAGCGCGTTGCCCACCGCGCCTTCCAGCTCGCGCGCCTGCGCCATCACAAGGTGACTTCGGTGGACAAGGCAAACGTCCTCGAGTCTTCCCGGTTGTGGCGGGAAGTGGTCACGCGGATCGGCCGGTCTTATTCGGACGTCGAGCTCGAGCACATTTACGTTGATAGCTGCGCCATGCAGTTGATCGAAAAGCCGACCCGGTTTGACGTCATCCTGACCAACAATATGTTCGGCGACATCTTGAGCGACGAAGCGGCCATGCTCACGGGCTCGATTGGCCTTTTGCCCTCGGCGAGTCTGGGCGAACGTTTCGCGCTCTACGAGCCGGTGCACGGGTCGGCTCCCTCCATCGCGCGGAAGAACCGCGCCAACCCGATTGCCGCGATTGCTTCCGCGGCTTTGATGCTTCGCTACTCCTGCCGGCAGGAACACCTTGCCCAGGCAGTCGAGACGTCGATTGAGAAAGTCCTCAAGCGCGGCGTCCGCACGGCGGAACTGCCGGGCCGGAAACGTCCGGTCTCGACGACTCGCGTGGGTGACTTGATCGCCCAGGAAACGAAGAAGCTCCTCAAGTCCAGCGCATTCCGCGCCTCCAAGTAACATCGGGTGACGTCCGCGCGTTCAGGCGCAGGTTCATTGTCCCGCCCGTCTTTCCCTCTCCTCGAAGTGCCAGGCGGCATAACTGCGTTATGATTAGCCCTCCAGGCCGAGGGCCGGCGAATTCCATTCCCTCGCATAAGTTGTTTGCCTTCGCCCCGCCAGGTTTGAATAATTCGGGTCCGGGAGGTTACATTGCGGTCTCTGGCTTTTGGCCTTGCAGTCTTAATCGGGTCGAGCATGGGTCTACTGATAGGCCTCGCGAGATCAACTCCTCGGTCGCTTGATTCTTCGCGCTCGCCATCGGGAGCGCGCGCGCCGGAAGCGGCCACACTCCCTCGCGGCGCCGACGTCGTCCTACTCCGCGGGAAAATTTGGACCGGCGAGCCCGCGCCCTCTTCTTCGAGTCGGAAAGTTTCCTCGCCTGTTTTCAAGGAAGCTTTGGCTGCGGTTGACGGGCGCATCCTGGCCGTCGGGACGACGGATGAAATCAAGTCTTACGTCGGGCCGGGCACGCGCGTGGTTGACCTCGAGGGCCGCCTGGCCGTACCCGGCTTCATTGACGGCCACGTCCACTTCATTGATGGTAGTTTCGAGCTCCTCGAAGTCAACCTGAAGGACGCGCGCGACGAAGCCGAGTTCGTGCGCCGCATCGCCGAGAAGGCAAAGAGCCTTCCGCCCGGCCGGTGGATGCTGGGCGGCAGTTGGGACGAGGAGGCCTGGCCGGACGCGAAGCTGCCCACGCGCTGGATGATTGACCCGGTGACGCCTGCGAACCCTGTCCTGATCTGGCGCTACGATGGCCACGCCGCGCTGGCGAACTCCCTGGCGCTGAAGCTTGCCGGCGTCACACGGGACACCGAGAGCCCTCCGGGGGGCGTCATCGTGCGCGACCCGAAGACCGGCGAGCCCACCGGCGTTCTTAAAGACGAGGCCGAAAGCCTGGTGGACCGCGTCGTTCCCCCGGCGAGTGAGGCGGAAATGGAAGAGGCTCTCCGGGCGGGGCTGGCTGAGGCGCGACGGGCCGGAGTAACTTCCGTCCAGAACATCACGGTGGGCACGGACTCGGCGGGGCGCGGGTTCGCCCGGGAAATCCACCTGCTGCGCCGCGCCGAGCAGGAAGGCTGGCTGACTTGCCGCTTCTACGAAATCACTCCCGTGGCCGATTGGAAGCAGCTCGCCGCGGCCGGGATCTCCCGCGACATGGGCGGCGATTTCATCAAGCTCGGCGCCGTCAAGGCCTTTGCGGATGGCTCGCTGGGCTCACGGACCGCTTGGATGTTCGAGCCTTTCGCCGACGATCCGGCGAACCGCGGCCTGCCAATGGAGCTGATGTCTCCGCCATCGAAGATGGAAGAGCTCGCGCGCGGCGCCGACGCGGTGCGCATTCAGGTCGCCATTCACGCCATCGGCGACCGCGCCAACGCCGAGGTCCTGGACTTGTTCGCGCGCGTGGGCAGCCGCGACGCCCCGCGCCACCGGTTCCGCATCGAGCACGCGCAGCACATCCGCCCTGAAGATTTCGCGCGGTTCGCTCGGCTCGGGGTGATTGCGAGCATGCAGCCCTACCACGCCATTGACGACGGGCGCTGGGCCGAAAAGCGGCTCGGGCACGAGCGCTCCCGGTCGAGTTACGCCTGGCGCTCGATGCTCGACGCCGGCGTTCCGCTGGCCTTCGGCTCGGACTGGCCTGTGGCGCCACTCAGTCCGCTGCTCGGCATCTACGCCGCGGTGACGCGAGCAACGCTCGACGGCAAGAATCCCCAGGGATGGTTTCCCGAGCAGCGATTGAGCGTCGAGGAAACTCTGCGCGCCTACACGCTCGGCAGCGCTTACGCCGCCTTTGAGGAGGCGGAGAAGGGAACACTCGCGCCCGGCAAACTCGCGGACGTCGTTGTCCTCTCGGATGACTTCTTCCAGATTCCGCCGGAGAAGATCAAAGACGCGCGTGTGCTCTTAACGGTTGTCGGTGGGAAAGTCGTCTATCAGGCGAAGTAGAGCTGCCCTGTAACGCCTGCCGCGCTGCGTGCCCGCCTCAGGCGATTTCGACGCGCAACAAGTCTCCGGCTTTGAGCGCAAAGCCTTCGCTTGCCTCGACCCACACCGTCTTCCCGGAAACGGTTGACTTTGCCGCGAGCGCCTTCCCATTGAGCGTGGCCGTGACGCTGCGCGGCGATCCAGTCCCCAGGAAGGCAAACTCGAGCGCGCGCAGTTTCGATTCGCCGTAAGCGCTGAGAAGTTGGTTCGACTGCGACCGTCCCGAGAACTTTTGCTCAAAGGTTCCCCATCCCCCGGCCGTGATGAACAGGCAGCGGAAATTATCCGGCGCAAGCCTCGGCTGGAAAGCCAGAAAGCCCTCTTCGGCGTTGTATCGCTGGCCCGAGGCCGCTTCGAGCAGCGCCCAACTGCTCATGGCGCGGGCGTAGTGGTCGCCGCACTCAACGTCATTCCACGGACTGCGCTCGCGACCGTTGTAACGCGCCCGGGCGCCGCGGACGATTTTTAATGCGTCCTCCACCATGCCTTCGTAAAAGAGAAGCGCGGCCACTTCGTACTCGATGCCGGTCCACACCTCGTCGGAGTAAAGCGTCGGCTTTTCGGGCCTGCCGCCGCGCGGCCAAGTGCAGATCAGCAGTCCCTGGTCGTGCTCGGAGGCGAAGACGCGGGGCTCCTGCTTGAACCCTGCGAAATTCTCCCGCCAGTTGTACCGCACGATCGAGCCGACCGCAGCGCGGACCTGCTCGGCGGGCAGAATATAACCGAGCTCGAGCTGGTGCGCCCACCACTGGCCGAGGAGCTGGTCGGAGAGGCAGCCTGTGGCGTACTGGTCTTTCGTGTGTTTCGTCAGGTCCACTTTTTGGACGTAGTACTCGCCGTTCCAAAGCTCGCGGGAGAGGTTCGAGCGGCCCTTCTCGTAAAGGGCCCGGTAGCGCTCGGCGGCGGGCGCGTCGCCGGCAACGCGAGCCATCTCCTCGGCGGCGCGCAGCGCGGCGAGGTAGAGTGTGCCGAGAAGGCTGTTCACGCCGTAAAAAGAGATGTCGTAGGTGTTGTACTGCTCGCCTTCGATGACGCCGTCGGCGTCCGCGTCAAAACTGGTCACCGTATATTCCATGAGCTGCTTGACCCGCGGCCACAGTTCGAGCAGCCACTTTCGCCCCGCACCCTGGCGGTACTCGCGATAGGTCTTGAGCACAGTCGAAATCATGCCGTCGAGCGCGACATTCTCCTCCACCGGAGTCTTCATCTCCCAGGGGCGGGGGAGATAAAAGGGCAGGGGCGTCCGCGTGAAGACATACCCGGATGCGTGCTGCTGGACTTCCCAGTCCGTGTGGCGCATCGTCCGTTCGAGCTCGGGAAACAGGCGCGACAAAGTCTGCTCGTAGCCCCAGACGTGCGTGCAGTTCATCGGGCAGCAGCCCGACGACTGGCAATGGGTCGTGCTCGCGCCGCAACAGCCTTCGAAACCGTGCAGGTGGCCGTCCTTCACCCAGATGCACGTCGGCGTGCGGATGATCGAAGACTGCGCGCTGACGCAATCGAGCAATTCATAGGGCAGCGTCGAGTTATAAAACGTGTCCCGCCACAGGCGCGTCTCGCGGGCGAGGCGGTCGAGGTTCGCCGCCACGTGCCGGACCACGTCCATCGCGCCCTCAAACCAGTTCGAGTACATCGTCCCCAGCCAGAACTTCGACCTCTTGTCTTCGACGCCTATGGACCCCTGGTCCCAATTGACGTAGCGATTGGGGAAGTGCCAGGCGAGGACGAAGACTGCCGATTTTTCTTCCCCGGGCTTGAGAGTCAAGGGCACGGCCAGCGCGCCATTCCACGTGCGACCGTCGGCGCTGGGCTCTTCGCCCTGGTGGTTGGCCAGCCGGCCGTCTTCGGAGAAGTCGCGCCAGAGTAGTTCCAGGTTGTCCCATTGCGTTACGTACGTCGCCTCATCGGCGAGCGCCGCGAGCGCCACGCGGCCTTGAAAAGGGAAGTCGCGCGGCAGGCGCGGGTTTGACATGTCAAGCGCGGCGAGCCCGGGCGAGCGTTCGAACGCGTTGCGGTTCGACCCGTAAGCAAAATATTCGACGCCCGCAATCGGACTGTGGCCGTCCCAGCCCACGAGGTTTTGCAGCGTCGCCATGACCGAGACGCTGAGCGGCTGCGCGCCCGTGTTCTTGACCTTGAATTCGAAGATGATTGCGGGAAGGCCGGAGTCCTTGGAGTTGAGCGGGATGAACGGCGAATACGCCTCGAGCCGGACCTCCGCCGGCAGGCTCGAATCGAGATAGCGGACTTCCGCGGTCGGGTATTCGCCCGCGTATTCAATCTCTTTGACTCCCGGCAGGGCTTCGAGCAATTTCCTCGACTCGGAAGGCACCGCGTGGTCATTCGAGGTGAGTGGCGGCTTGAACCGGCTTTGATCGTAAAGCGCCGAAGACTGGAGGACGCGCGCGGCCGCCTCTCCGCCGGCTTGCTTGCCCCAGAAAGCGAAGAAGCTGCCGGGGACGTGCGCGACGTGGTCCACGTTGTGAACGACCTGCCACTGGCGCAGCCCTCCATCACCCGCCAGCGCAATCGCGCCCGCGCCAATCCCTCCGAGCGGCATCGCGACGGCGCGAAGCTGCTCGCCCCGGTAAACGACGCGGTCGGCGCGGCTCGTCGCCGAAGGAACGGCCAGGGCTGAAGACGCTTCTCTAGCCTTCGTCGCACCTGCCGAAGGAGCAACCAGGCTCGCCGCCCCGCCGCCAACACCTTT
>WNFH01002873.1_pt1 | contig 12105 bp, 13 predicted proteins | sample 5400411 | NCBI WGS metagenome assembly WNFH01 (sample SAMN13153347, study PRJNA577476) | soil metagenome | isolation source: 200 cm saprolite under Douglas fir tree site 2 hole 3 | place: USA:California | collected 2015-04-18
AATGAGGTACAGAGGTTACCGCCAAGGAAGACCGCTACAACGTACAGCCGTGAAACCATACTGGCTCGCCAGGAGCGGTGCTCCAGAGAGGCTTCTCCATGACGACTGACTCCCGATTCAAAGTGAAGATGATGTGTTCACTCGCCGTCCTCATGGTGTGTCTCGCGTTATTCATCGCTGCACCTTCAGAAGTGCAGGCAATGGATGTACGCATCTCGATTTCTCGGACCGCTGCCCCTCCCATAACGACAGTGACGGTGAGTGCAACAGGTTTTGGTAAAAGAGAGACGCTCACCATCAGTGTTGACCTGGCGAGCGACAGCCCTTATCCAGATAAACGCTACCATGATTGGTTGAACATCAACCAGTGCAACGTGAGAAATCCAGCGTTCTCAGGAGGTTGATCATGTCACAGCAAGCAACAACAGACCGCCTGGATTGGAGTGAGCGCATTCGACAGGTTGGCGTAGGTATCCTTTCCGGCGGGATTGCCGGGCTGGTTGTGGGTATTGGTGCCCGCATAAATATGCGCATTGTGGCTCTATCCATCCACCAGGCGCCTGTCTTGACCCTGGCTACCCTCTCCATTGTGTTCATGGGGCTTTTGCTCGGAATATGCCCCGGCATCCTCTATGTCATGGTAAGGAAATATCTACCGGGTCCCGGGCTTCTGAAAGGCCTTGCTTTTGGCGTCCTGCTTTTCCTGATGATCGGACTCCCCGTCTTCTTGCAGTCCTCCTCTCCCGATAGCGAGCTTTCCCTCGGTCCACCGTACCTGGCGAAAAGCCTGTTCGGGGCGCTTTTCCTCATCTACGGAATCATCCTGGCATTGGCCGAAGCACGTTTGAGGCGGTATATGCCCGCTCCACCTCAACAGTCTGAAGAGTCGATCAAGCCAGTTCTGTTGTATATGAGCCTTGGATGCCTGGGCCTTCTGGGGCTCTTCCTCCTGGCGAGCCTTTTGCTTCAGGGATTACTGGGTCTCTTATTCCACGCCTAACTCATGCTTTTAGGTTGAAGGAACAGAATTCGGCTTACGGCTTGCTCAAGCCCACAACCCACCTATTCCTATCATGGCCTTCGAGCTATGATGTGGAAGGTATGCCAGTGCTTGGGTGACCCATCGGCGACATGACCATCCATATCTACTTCGTTAAACTCGATGATGTCCATGTCCTGCAATACTGCTTCAGCCTGCCCTCTCGTCAGAAAGGTCATATCATGTTCCGGTGTATTCCACTGGTCGTGGATGCCAAAGAACTGACCTACGAAAATCCCGCCCGGTCTGATCGCGCGCGTCACGCGTTCAAACACCTCGCGAAAACGGCGTTGGGAGAGAAAAGGGAGCGCAAACTGGGCATTGATGAGATCGTAGGTCTCGAACGCAAAATCCTCGAACGAAGCCTCGACGACCTGCAAGTTCTCCTGGGGAAAGCTGCTCAGAATGGCGACCGCGTGCGGATCGCTATCGACAGATGTCACACGAAATCCCTGTTGCAGCAAATAGAGCGTGTCTCGTCCAGCTCCAGCACCGAGATCAAGGGCGCGGCCTTTGTGCGTCAGTAAAGATACTGCTCGTACTAACAACGGCCAGGGTGGGCTGTCTTTGGTAAAGGTGTAAAAGGTTTCCCAGTCAAATTGCTTCATACGCTTGCAGGCCGCCGTAAAATGGCCTTCATTCCCTTATAGTTTCCGCTTTTTGAGCGGCTGACCAAGGGCCATCAGGAACATCACACTTTTTCCCACCGCATGAGGTGAGAAAAAGGCGGTCACCTCATCGTCGAAAAAGGTGAGCCCTGTGGCACCCGATTGCAGCGCGTAGTCTGCCAGGTACAATTTTCCCGCCACGATGGCTGCTTCAAGCTGGGCAGCGCGATACCCACGGTTGCCAAATCGCTTCAGGATGGGCTCCAGATCCGCCAGAAAGTAGATATTGACGGCGGCATCACCACCCAGGTCCTGGTCCAGTGCCAGGTGATAGGCGGCAGCGCGAAAATCGCCCCGCTTGAGTGGCTCAAGCGCTTGCTGCTTCTGGTGCAGGACATAAGTCCCCGCCTCGAGTCCATCGACCGCCATCACAATCAGGTACAGGTCACTCATTAACTGCCCTGTCGCATCCAGGCAATCGGCAGGGATGCCTTGCAGAGAAAGGGCCAGCAAAGTCGAAAGCTGCTCGAAGGAAATCGCCTCCCGGGTGAATTGACGGGTGGAACCTCTCCTTTTGATCACCTCTTCCACCGTATCTCCCGGGAGAACAGATGCATCAAGAGGCCGTAGTGGGATGAGTGGCTCGTTGGCAGGTGGCAACGGTCGACGCGCGGGCTGCCCTCGCCAGGCTGCCACCTCTTCTCCGCTCAGCAGCGAAGAGGCGGCGTGCATCGCTGGGATGAGAGGGAACTCATACTCCCGTGGCGAAAGCTGCTGAGTAGGGAGGTGAAGCGGCGTGACAGGAGGAGCTTCCGGTGAGAGCTTACTTGTGTGGCCGAGGGCGATGAGGTTGACAGCCGCTTCGTGTTGCCCATCGATAGCAAGCAACCGGTTAACAGTCTCGTCCACAAACCCCAGGACGATTCTCACCGGCATCTGTACGGAGCTCGCTTCTGCCAGGAAATTCGCCAGAATCGTGCCGTCGTCCCAGAAGGTGTGGCGGTATGCTCGTGCCTGGTATTTCCAGGCATTGCGCCAGAACGTACTGGTACAGATCAGCATGGCGGGTGCTGATGCTATCGAACGCTCATTCCCCGTGGCCTGGACGAGCACCTGGCGAAAATCGCCCGCGCGCAGTTGCCGTAACCCGTTATCATGCGCCCCAAAATGATAGACGCCTGCCGCCAATCCTGGCAGGTCGCCACAAACGATATACACTTCAATGTGATAGAGCGCGCCAGTACACGCTGCTGCCCGCAACGCAAATGCTTGCCCTGACGCCAGGTGCCCGCGCTTCGTAATGCCATTCGCAAAGAAACACAAGCGAGCCAGTGTCTCCACATCCGGGACCTGCTCTCCGGCAAAGACGAGCCCTGCAGACGCGATGGCGTCGAACGCCGTGGTGGGCAATGGGGCAAAATCACCTGGCAGCGGCAGCGGCTCAAGTGACGAGTAGATCTTGTAAGCAATGGGACGATTGGACCAGTCGAGTCGCCAGGCATTACTTCTCAGGCTCTGCAGCGAATGGCTGGTTTCACGGTGATATCGCAGTGCCATTTGACTGTCGTTGTTGCTCATAGAGCAGGCTCCTTATTGTCTGTCACGGTTTGACTCCGTAGCCTTTTAAAATGGGAAAGAAGGTGTGCCATCCGCCATGCTCATTGTAGCCGAAGTGAGTGCGGCTCTGCAAGTTGAAGAGAAGCCCTGGAACTCGTGGCAGGTCATTCTCATGTTCGTCGTGATCGGGACCATTTTGATGGTGGTATCGCTGTTCGGAATCCTGGGCTACCTGGTGTTCGCGCTGAGCGATCTGCTTCGCGAGGCACAGGCAGGCCAGGAGGTGACCGAACAGACGCCCTAGCTTTCTGTTCAAGGCTTTCTGCGATAAAGCCTTATCTCATCCGGCAGGTTGCTCTTGCTTTTGCTCGACGAACTCGCCCTCGATCATGATCTGGACCTCGTCGCTGACGATCCACTTGCCATCGAGCATCATGTTGAACGTCATGCCGAAGTCCTTCCTGCTGATCTGGCCCTCGGCGCTGTAGCCGATGCGGTGGCCCATCATGGGGTCATTGAATTCCCCATACCGCACCACGGAAAGCGTCACCGGCCGGGTGTTGCCCTTGATGGTCAGGTCGCCGGTCATGGTGTGGCGATCCTGTCCGGCCGGTTCGATCCTGGTGCTTTTGAAGGTGATCGTCGGATACTTGTCGATTTCCAGAAAATTCGACGACTGCAGGTCGTTGTCTCGCTTCTCGTTGTGGGTCCGGAGACTTGCCGCCTGCATGGTGACTTCAACCGACGACGCTTCGGGGTGGTCAGGGTCGATATGGCCGGTCGCGCTGATCTCAGTAAAGTGACCGCGCACCGTCATCATGCCCAGGTGCTTGGCGGCGAACTCGACTTGCGTGTGAAAAGGGTCAAACTGCCATCGACTTTGGGTGTTGGCTTGTGATGCATTCTGTGTAGTCATGTCATTTCCTCTCTTGAAAACAAAATAGCTTTCTTCTGTTTGGAAAGAGAACGGGCATTTCTGCTTGTTTTCTTTCCAATACATACTTTCTTTACGGAAATAAGATTATACCAGAAAGCTCCTTTTGTCAAGGATGTTCCTCTTCAAAGGGGAGAAAATATGGTATACTTAGGTCATGAATACACCCAACCAGGCCTCAACAACGGAACAAGGAGAAACCTGCGCCACCCATCCGGTGGGCCGTGCCCTACGCTTGCTCGGCGATGTGTGGACGCTCTTGATTGTCTACACACTCCTCTCCGGCACTAAACGTTTTGGCGAACTGCTGGAGGCGATGGGCAATGTCAGCCCCAAGACGCTGTCGCAGCGCCTCAAGATGCTGGAAGAGATCGGCTTTGTGCAGCGGCAAGCTTACCTGGAGATTCCTCCGCGGGTCGAGTATCGCCTGACGGAGAAAGGGTTAGCACTCGTCGACATCATGGAGGCGATCAAGCAGTTTGGAGAACGTTACCTCGCCGAGGTTGAGCCACTCCCATCCCCCGATGCCGCGCCTGTTCCCCCCGCGTGTCAGTGATCGATAGCAACATGAGATTCTTACATTAAGGGGAGAAAAGCTGCAATGCGGGTGTTTTCTACAAGAAAACACCCGCATTGCAGCTTTTCTCCCCTTAAATAATCTGGCATGATTCATGTTCGCTTGAGCTTTTTATCCAGGATGATCAGTGCTTTTGATGAGCTTTTCAGTGAAACAAAATCTGCAAAAAAGCTATCTAAAGATACGGTTGCTTACATCACGCCATTGCCAGGCCCTTGTTCATCTACGAACAAGGCCTCATTTCAATAATAAAAGGAGTCCTAAGTGAAAGGAAGTTCCGTTATCGGGATGCTAGACGACACTCTAGATCGTCCCGCTTTAAAAAATCCTACCCCGCACCCAACAGTGAATGAATACGCAGAGTTGAAACAACTGATAAAGCAAAAAGGGCTGCTGGAAAAGCAGCCAAAATACTATACCTACAAAATACTCTCCACGCTGGGCCTGTTGGTTTTAGGAATAGCCTTCTTGTTACTTGTCAACAATTTCTGGTTACAACTCGTCAATGCTGCCTTCCTGGCCTTTGTTTATGGTCAGATTGGCTTCCTTGGTCACGATGGAGGTCATCGACAGGTTTTCAATACGACCTGGAAGAACGACATTATCATCATGTTACAGGGCAATTTGTTGGTTGGCATGAGTTATACCTGGTGGCTCGGTAAACACAATGCCCATCACAGCCATCCCAACGAACTCGATATGGACCCCGACATTGCTATTCCAGCCATTTGTTTTACCGAAGAGGAAGCAAAAAGTACACGCCACTTTGCGCGTTTTCTGGCCAAATACCAGGCATTCTTCTTCTTTCCCTTACTCATGCTTATCGCCATGGATCTGCAACGCGTCAGTATCCGATTCCTTATGAAAACTAAAGTGAAATACCGCTGGGCTGAAGTGCTTCTTATCATCGCCCACTATGTCCTGTACTTCGGCCTGGTCTTCTATCGACTGAACCTCTGGCAAGGGATTCTCTTCATTCTTGTCCATCAGACACTCTTTGGCCTCTACCTGGGTTCAACCTTCGCACCTAATCACAAAGGCATGCCAATTCTTGAGAAAGCTAGCAAGTTGAGTTTCCTGTGCAGGCAGGTAATCACTGCTCGCAATGTGACCTCTCATCCCTTCAATGACTTCTGGTATGGTGGGCTGAACTATCAGATCGAGCATCACCTGTTTCCAAGTATGCCTCGCAATAATCTGAAAGAGGCACAGAAAATTATTAGAGCGTATTGTGCGTCACGCTCCATTGCCTATTACGAGACAACCATGGTTCAATCGTACAAGGAGATTCTGACATACCTGCATCAAGTCGGTGCGCCCCTGCGTCAAAAAACAGAGTGATTTCGTAGGGGCCCGATTTATCGCGCCCAAGGATGTGATGGGAAATGCGTGCCTCCTCCATCCACATCCTTGGGCGCGATAAATCGGGCCCCTACGCTGTTTCTTCAACAAAATGGACTAGCGTTTCCATATCATTGATAGCGCGAGCTGCCGAGGAGCTGGCTAGACGAGGCACACTGGCCAGCAACTCATGTGCTAATCGGCACTGTTCAGCCAGAAACGCACAGCAATACGCCTTGGTCTCTGTACGAGCAAAGACCGCCAGCACTTCCTCGACCTGCTCGCTTGTTATCGCCGACTCCTGCTGGTATATCTCGCGTAAAAATTGCCGGTCGTGTGTGTTAGCATGTTCCAGAGCATGTAGAACTGGCAGGCTCTTCTTGCGGCGATAGATATCTCCCGAAGGTGTCTTTCCCAGCTCCGCAGTCGTGGCCCATACGCCAAGCAGATCATCACGAACCTGGAAGGCTATCCCCATGGCATAGCCAAAATTGCGCAGCCGTTCAATGGTCTCCTGGTCACGAGTACCAAGCATTGCTCCCATCTCGGCGGCACAACCCATCAGGGCAGCCGTTTTTCGGCTAATCATATCCACATACGCTGCCACAGGGATAGATAATTGCTCCTCAAAACTGATATCGAGATATTGCCCCTCTGAGAGCACCAGGCAGGCCCGGTCAAGTACTGCCCCAAGACGAGCGGCAATATCGCCCTCTACCCCCTCGTCCAGTCCACCCCAGAGCGTCAGTCGAGCCAGTGCGAAGAGGCCATCCCCTGTATTTATTGCGTGAGGAATACCCCAGAGTTTCCAAAGCGTCGGGCGGTGGCGGCGTTCAGCATCGCTATCTTCGATATCATCATGAATGAGCGTAAAGTTATGGGTCAGTTCAACAGCTGCTGCCGCGGGCAATGCTCGGCGCAGGTATGCAGCATCGGCCGTTGCCAGCCCCCATGCGCCTGCTACTTCATATGCTAAGAGCAGCAGCGTTGGGCGCAGCAATTTTCCAGGATTGTTTTCTATAGGCGAGAAATCCGCATTCACCCAACCCAGGTGATATTGCATCTGCCCATAATAGGTCTGAAGATCTGCCACTCTTGAAAGTACTGCTGTGGTAGTCACCTGTGTTAGCGCACGATGAAGGGCTTCATTGATCTCAGACTGGTATCGTAGAAGCGTCGTTTGTATCGTTGATGGTAAAACCATAGTCCTCCCTTCTCCTCGATACATGTATTCAATCTCTTAATGGTGTAAGTAGAAGAAGGCCGTTGCAGCTACTGTCCCGATAGCTACTATCCATCGTGCCAGCCCCTTGATGCCGCCAAGGCGATAGATTGGTGAACAGAGGTCACAGTAGCGAGTTGTATACTGGTAGCGATGCCCGCGTAGCCCTTCACGTACAATAAAGACATCATCAGCTTTGCGCTGGGTATGCAATTCATCACACACGTTGCGTCCGCACCCCTTACAGCGATATTGGTCAACAAAGTGCGAGGTACGCGAGGTAGACCATTGGTCGGGATAGACCTGAGTGCCACACACATAACAGACCTGCGTTTGTGCCATCTTCATTTGCTTTTCGGCACATGGCGAGTGCTGCTGCTTGGGAAAATGATCTTGACAGAAGCTATGGTGACAATCTGGACAGCGACCAAGCGCTTCCTCCGAACATTCGTGGCAGCGTCGTGCAGCATTGATAGTCCGTTGATGCTTTTTTACTTCGGCAGGGTCTTGCATAGGTTTTTATGATTCCCCCTTAAGATCGATTAGATAGCCTCTATCATAGATACGCAATACAACCTCTCTGTGGGTAAGTATAACAGGCTGATTTGCATAGAAGCAATCAAAAAGGTATCATCAGAGGTAATGATCTTTTCCCAAAGGACATCAAATACATGCCATCATCACTTTCTCCCACGGTTTGGGGGAATCATCGCCTGGAATGGGGTCAACAAACCCACGTCATGGGCATCATCAATGTCACACCAGACTCGTTTTCTGGAGACGGTCTCGTCGAGGAGACACGCTCACAAGACGCCATTATTTCCCAGGCAGTTGTACTGGCTCAGGAATATGTCGCCGGAGGAGCTGCCATCATCGATATCGGCGGTGAATCGACGCGCCCTCACGCGGCCACTATCTCGCTAGAGCAAGAGCTGGCTCGCGTGCTACCGGTCATCCAGGCGTTATATGCAGCCCTCCCCGGTGAAATCATCATATCCATCGACACCTATAAAGCCGAAGTCGCACGGCAAGCCCTGGATGCCGGAGCATCGCTTGTCAACGATATCCGGGCATTGCGTGGTGATACCCTCATGGCCGCCCTGGTCGCTGAGCGTCGCCTCCCGGTCGTATTGATGGCCAACATGCGCGGCTACCAGAAGCACGAAATTGTCAGCGATGTCGTTCGTTATCTGTCTGCTAGTATCGACCAGGCGTTGGCGGCTGGTGTTGCATGGGAGCATATTATCATAGACCCGGGTATCGGCTTCGGCACCACACCAGAAGAGAACTTGACCCTGCTTCGCAGACTGGGCGAACTGCGTGCATTAGGGCGTCCCATCCTGCTGGGAACTTCGCGCAAATCCACCATCGGCCTCGTACTCGGCGGCCTGCCCGCTCATGAGCGCATAGAGGGAACCGCCGCGACCGTCGCCCTCGGTATAGCCCAGGGAGCGGACATTGTACGTGTACACGATATACACGAGATGATGCGCGTTGTGAAAATGAGCGATGCCATCGTGCGAGGAAAGTGATTATCATTCATGAACTATCAAGAAGCCTTAGCCTATCTCTATAGCCTCAGCGACTATGAGCGCGGTGGCCCGTTTAGCCGCAATCGCGAAGAAAATCTCTCCCGCGAGGCAACGCTGCTGGAACACCTTGGCAACCCACAGCAGAGCTATAGCAGCACCCTCATTGCCGGAACCAAAGGAAAAGGCTCAACGGCGGTGTTTATTGAGCGGGTACTGCGCCAGGCCGGGTTACGAACTGGCCTCTATACACAGCCTGATCTGCACACCTTTCGCGAGCGTATGCGTGTCAATGGTCGCCTCATCAGCGAACAAGAGGTGGGACAACTCGTAGCGGAGATACGCCCTGTTGTCGAGAGCATAGAGCAGCAGCGGACATTTGACACCTATAATACCTATCAAGTAGCAACCGCGCTGGCCTTGCTCTACTTCTCTCGCCAGCACGTTCAACATGCCGTGCTAGAGGTTGGCCTGGGAGGACGCCTGGACGCCACCAATGTGACCCGGCCGCTGGTTTCCGTTATCACCTCGATTAGCTATGATCATATGCAAGTTCTCGGCGACACCCTGACCCAAATCGCTACGGAGAAGGCGGGTATTATCAAACCAGGTGGCGTAGTCGTTACCTCTGCGCAATCGCCAGAGGCTCTACTTGCCATAGCTGCCATGTGCCAGAAGCAACATGCCAGCCTCGTGCGTGTTGGCCCTGTTGAATCTGATCTGGCTCACGAAGAGGTTGAGGCCGGTCTCCTCCCTGCCATCAGTTACTCGTATCAACTTGAGAAGCGTAGCGAGGAGCGACAACAGTTCACCATCTGGACATCGGAACGGGCCTATACAGAGCTTGCCATTCCACTGGCGGGCCAACACCAGCTCGAAAATGCCACTGCCGCTCTCGCCACCCTCGATATGCTGGGCAAACAGGGTATCACCTGGGACGAAACCGCCCTACGTGCCGGTTTCCTGGCTGTACGCTGGCCTGCGCGTATCGAAGTCATCGGACATAACCCCACCATTGTCGTCGATGGTGCCCACAACGCTGACTCGATGCAGAAATTGCTGCAAGCCCTGCGCACCTTATTCACCAGCCATCGCTTGATAGTGGTCTTGAGCACTTCACGTGATAAAGACCTGGTTGGAATAGTGAAAGCTTTAAGTGACATTGATATAGTGGTGCTTACCCGAATGATGAACCCGCGTGCTGCTACCATCGAACAATTGGAGGAGGTCTTTGCCGAACATGCACCGCAGGTGAAAGTATACAAGGCGGCAAGCACTAATCAGGCTATGGACCTTGCGCTTGATTTTGCAGGCACCAACGATCTGATCTGTGCGACCGGCTCACTCTACATAGCAGGAGAAGTGCTGCGCTGGTCTGCCGCGCACGGCAACAAGCTTACCGCCGCCGCAATTGAAGGAGTAGATCATTAGGGCACCTGCGCTAGATCGTTGCCCTAATGGTTCCCTGGCGTCTCTGCGCGTAGCGTGCGCTGCCCTTTTTACCAGCCGCCGATGCTTCTTCCGGTGTCCATTGGTGAGCCGTTCCGCGAGCCTGGGAGGTGCGTCCGCCCTTGCTTGCAATCTCGCGTCGTTTTTCCAGGCTCATCGCTGCCAGTCCTCGAGCTCGTCCTGTACCCTGGCGTAGGATCATCGTGTGCTCCTCTCTTTTTGCTTGCTTGTTTGTAAGTGTGGGTAGTAAAGTAAGCGGTGCCTATAACACCACAACCACATAATTACCTGTGGACAGCATAACAGATGAGTAGCCCATCGGGCAAGGAAACCTTAGAGAATTGCCAACACTCTCAGAGTTTTTTAAGGTAGTGCTTATATTTCTTAAGTTCTTGAGTTGCTCGCTAATAAAGTGTAGAATGAGACAATCGTAGCATCTCATTGCTGCGAGGCAGCGTTTGTTAGTAACGGTTTCACTCAGGAGGTACATATGCAAGGCTTAATGATGGGTTACCCATTGACATTGCAACATGCGTATAATCGTGCTGTCCGTCTCTTCTCCCGTAAAGAAATTGTGACACGAACCGAAGACGGATTGCATCGCTACACTTATCGAGAATGGGGGAAACGCACGGCACAACTTGCCCATGCCCTGCACAAAGCGGGCGTCATGCCGGGTGAGCGCATTGCTACTTTTGGCTGGAATACCTACCGCCATCTTGAATTGTACTTCGCCGTTCCCTGCATTGGTGCAGTGCTGCATACGCTCAATGTACGCCTGTTCGCCGAGCAACTGGTCTTCATTGTCAACAACGCGGAAGATAAGATTATTTTTGTCGATGGCGACCTGGTGCCCATTCTAGAGGGCGTGGTGGATCAGCTCACCACGGTGAAACAATATGTGATTATGGGCGAGGCTCCCAACTCTACCGGCAAATTGCAGCCCGCAGTCGACTACGAAACATTTATCGCGGGTCAACCTGAGAGCTATGACTGGCCCCAGCTCGATGAGGAGACCGCCGCCGCCATGTGCTACACCTCTGGCACCACCGGCAATCCCAAGGGAGTGCTCTACAGTCACCGTTCGATCTTCCTGCACTCGATGGGAGTCGGGCTTGCCGATGGGGCCGCGCTCTCTGAACGTGACACAGTATTACCGGTAGTGCCCATGTTCCATGCCAACGCCTGGGGCTTTCCCCATGCCGGCATCATGATGGGCTCAAAATTCGTCTTGCCAGGACGCTACTTAGACCCCCTGAAAATCGCCCAACTCATGGCGGAAGAGCGTGTCACCGTGGCTTGCGGCGTCCCCACCATCTGGATCGGCCTGTTGCATATGCTGGAAAGGGAGCCGCTTGATCTCTCCTCACTGCGGGCAATCTACTGCGGCGGCTCGGCTGTACCGCGCTCGCTGATCGAGGGACTACATCGCAAGCATCTCAACATTGTCCATGCCTGGGGTATGACTGAAACCTCTCCTCTGGCCTCCGTGTGCAACCTGCGCAGCTACCAGCAAGATCTCCCGCTCGAAGAGGTGTTCCGTATCAAAGGCAAGCAGGGGACTGTATTACCCGGCGTTGAGTTTCGCGTGGTGGATATGGAGACAGGGCAGGAGGTCCCCTGGGATAGCCAGAGCTACGGCGAATTGCAGGTACGCGGCCCCTGGATTGCGCGAGCATATTATGCCGATACTGAATCCGCTGCGAAATTCGCCGAGGGTTGGCTGCGCACCGGTGACGTAGCGGTAGTCGATGAAGACGGCATGCTCCAGCTTGTTGACCGCACCAAAGACCTTGTTAAATCTGGAGTCGAGTGGATCTCTTCAGTTGAACTTGAAGGCTTAATCATG